>Ga0196977_1000107_pt1 | contig 53058 bp, 53 predicted proteins | sample S3v_1013CmetaG_FD_148634 | JGI IMG/M metagenome (GOLD analysis project Ga0196977, IMG submission 148634) | Soil microbial communities from Anza Borrego desert, Southern California, United States - S3+v_10-13C | ecosystem: Environmental > Terrestrial > Soil > Desert | place: USA: California... | reverse complement strand
CGCGTGTGCTGTTGCTGTTCGGCATGATCGGCTTCGTGTCCATTCTCTTCCTGCTCGCGGTGCAGTCGAAGACATAGACCACATCCGGTTCCGGCGTTACCATCGTCCCGGTCCGCAAGTCCGGAGGTGCGATGCGACGTCTTCTCGTCCTGTTCCTCGTCTCCTCGTCGTTGGTCGTCGCCAGTGCGGATGCGCAGCCGGCGAAGAAGAGTGTGAAGCCGGCGCCGTCCTTCCCATGCTCCGGCGGCAAAGAGGCCGATCTGCCGCTGCCGAGCACACTCGAGAAGGACAAAGATCCGGCCGCGTACGAGCGCCTGCTCTCCGAGTTCCTCAACAAGCGCAAATACCGCGACCTGGGCTGGTGCGTCGACAAGGGACTGCGCGATACCGGGCCGTACATCGACGGCCACTACTACGGCACGCATCCCGTCGTTCGCATCTGGTACTCGCCGGCCGCGGTGCGCTGGCTGCAGAACGGCCGCAAAGGTGCGATCGACGATCGCGCGATGATCATCAAGGAGCAATTCAGCAATACGCCCGCGTCGCAGTTCGAAGGAAAGAGCGACAAGGAAATCGACGACTGGTTCTTCAACGGCAACGGCGATTGGACCGTGATGGTCCGCGACTCGAAAGGCTCCGCGGACGGCTGGTTCTGGAGCGAGGTCTTTCAGACCGGCTACCAGTTCAGCACGAACGACGCGCCGTTCCCCGTGTTCAACTCCGGCTTCGGCCTTTATTGCGTGCGGTGTCACGGCTCGGCCGAGAAAGAGCTGACGTTCACCGCCGCGTCGAACATCAAGGGATTGCCCGGCGACCCGCTGACGTTCCGTGACGATCAATCGTGGCGTCCCGCGTGGCCGCCCGCGATCAAGACGCAAACGTCCGCGCCGAAGCCGGTCGCCAACGCGCCTGTCGTGCCGCAAGGTGAGACGACCCCGCACCACGATGCCGATGACCCCGGCGAGGCCAATCATCCGCGCGCGGAAGCCGCGAAGATGGCCGCGCGCTCCGTCGAGCCATCCGCGCCGACGAAAGCGCTGCTCGATTTCCTGACCACGCATCCGACCTCGCCGGACGCGAAACCGCGCGCGCTGCCGGGCGAGAACTACGATCACGTCGTCTCGCCGCATGGAACACCGCGGCTCTTCATCACCTCCGATCAATGCATGAGCTGTCACGCCGGCAACACGTACGGCAACGTCATGCTCGTCACCGATGCGAACGGCAAAGTGACCGCCGACATCTCACCGTACGGCGAATGGCGCTGGTCGCCGATGGGACTGGCCGGACGCGATCCCGTCTTCTACACGCAGCTCGACAGCGAGATCGCGTTCCTGAATACGCTCGGCGATCCGAAGAAGACCGCGCAGGTCGTCGATCTCTGTTTCAGTTGCCACGGTGCGATGGGCCAACGCACGCTCGCACTCGAGAGCGGCGGCAAGAAACTATTCGAGCGCGAATGGGTCTACGAAACGGACAAACACAGCGAGACCTTCGAGCTGGGCGCGCTCGCGCGAGACGGCATCAGTTGCGCGGTCTGCCATCACATCAAACGCGATGATTCTCCGCTGCCCGATTTTCTGCGCACCACGATCACCGGCCACTTCCTCTACACGCCGGCCGAAGAGCTGGGCGGGCCGTTCGAAAATCCGTCCATCGCGCCGATGAAGAACAGCCTCGGCATCACGCCCGTCCACGACGACTACATGAAGAACTCGCGGATCTGCGGCACGTGCCACGCGATCAACCTGCCGGTGCTCGACGCGAAGGGGGACCACTCGGTCGACGCGCGCTCCGGTCACGGGCCCGATCCATACGACAACTGTCCGCTCGGCGACGGCCGCTGCTCATTCGAGCAGGGGACGTATCTCGAATGGCTCAACAGCGCGTTCCAGAACGAGATCGGCAAAGGAGGCCCGCAGGCGCAGACCTGCCAGGACTGCCACATGAAGGGCACGTTTGACGGCAAAGTCATTCAGACGAAGATCGCCGCGGTCGAAGACAACAACTATCCCGCGGCTGAACATCGCGTGCCGAACGCCGAGCTCGATGTGCCGGTTCGCACATCGGGTTACGTGCGCCATCAGTTCCAGGGCCTCAACGCCTTCCTCCTCGGATTCTTCTCGCAGTTCAGCAACCTCCTCGGCGTGCGGACCTGCAGCTACATGGCCAGCGGCTGTTCGGAGAAAACGTGGTTCTCGAACATCCCCACGGCGATGGCGAACTTCACCGAACAGGCGATGAACGAAAGCGCGACCATCGCGGCGGGCGCGCCTGCATTCACCAAGAACGCGGACGGAACGCTCACCATGACGTCCGATGTCGCGGTCACGAATCTCACAGGACATCGATTTCCGAGCGGTGTCAGCTTCCGCCGCGCATTTGTCGAGTTCACGGTGCGCAATCGCGACGGCAGGTTGCTGTTCGCGTCGGGCCGCACGAATGCGGCGGGCGTGATCGTCGACATGAACGACCGGCCGTTGCCATCCGAATATGTCGGCTCGCGCGGCCCCAACGGAATGTCGTATCAGCCGCACTACTGGTCGCCCGGCAATCCGATCACGCGTCCCGATCAGGTGCAGATCTACGAGGAACTGCTCAAGGACGCGGACGGAAAGTTCACGACCAGCTTCCTGCGGCAGGACGTGCATTTCAAAGACAACCGCATCCTGCCGCGCGGCTGGACGCACGACGGTCCCGATCCGAAGCTCTTCTTCGGCGCGCCGCTCGAGGAAACGCGCCCCGATGGCGTCGGCGCGGACTCGCATTACGCCGATCCGCTCGGCGCGAATGGACAAGCTGTCGTGCGTTATCAGGTGGCCTTGCCGGCGGGAACGGACACGGACTCACTGCGCATCTCGGCGAAGCTCTATTACCAATCGGTGCCGCCGTACTACCTGAACCAGCGTTTTGAACAGGCCGGTAATATGCCCGCCACGCAGCGACTCTTCTATATCGTGACGAACTTCGACACCACGCAGACGTACGGGTTGCCGAAGCCGCCGCTGGAGAACTGGAAATTGCTCGTGGCCGAGACACCGTGAAGATCGTTGTCGCGCTGTTGTGTGTCGCGCTCGGTGGCTGCGCAACGCCACTCCAACGCGTCGTAGACAGCGCTGTTGCCGCACCGCTCGCGGAGAATCGGTTCGCCGGAGTGGTGCTCGTCGCGCGCGGGGACCGTGTGCTGTTTCGCAAAGCGTACGGTCTGGCCGATCGCGAACAGCACATCGCGCACACGCCCGCGACACGGTTCATGATCATGTCGGTATCGAAGCAGTTCACCGCGGCGCTGATCGCGCGGCTTGCGGTGGCCGGGAAACTGCGACTCGACGATCGCGTGTCGAAGCATCTCGATCACTGGCCCGCTGAATGGGACGACGTCGAGATTCGCCACCTGCTCGGGCACTCGTCGGGATTGCACATCGACACGACGTACTTCTGGCTGGTGAAACATCATCCCGAATACTGGCCGGAATGGCCGGCGGAGCCGCCTGCATATGAGCCGCACGCGCTCGTCGCGGCGCCCGGTACGAAATACATCTACGCGAACGTCGGCTACACGCTGCTGACGATGATCGCGGCGAAAGCGGCAGGGCGGCCCTTCGACGAATTGCTGCGCGACGAAGTGCTGCGGCCTCTGCGCCTCGCGCACACTGTGCCGGAACGAAACGGCGTGCGCGTTCCGGGACGCGCGCGCGGCTACATCCGCGCCAACGACGGAGTGAAGCTGAAGGAACAGGAGACCATCGACATCATCGGTGCAGGCGACGTCGTCTCGACGGTGGACGATCTCGCGCGCTTCGATGCGGCTTTCGACGGCGATCGTTTTCTCCCAAAGCCACTCCGCGATGAGATGCTCATGCCGCGCGTCGAAGGCCCCCGCGGCGCGTCGCTCGGCTACGGCTGGTTTCTCCGCACGACCGCTGGCGGACGTCCGCTCCAATTCCACCATGGCCACGGCGCAGGGTTCCGCGCATTCAACTTCCGGCTGCCGAACGAGCACCTCTCGATCGTCGTGCTCAGCAACATCGAGGAGACCGAACTGCCATGGCTGGCGCCGCTGATCGATCGAATCGCGGAGGTCTCAGCGCCGCGAAGATGACTCCACTTCCAGTCGAGTGACGCGGCGATCGAGATCGGTCGTGACTTGTTCGAACTGTGCGTCGCGACGGTCCATCCGTTCCGCAAGCATCGCGATACCTTCGGCGACTTGTTGGATCGCCTCGCGCTGGTTCTCGGCCGCCATTTCGACGCGGTGGCGAGTCTCCGCTGCCGTAGCGTCGACGTGCTGGCGCGTTTCAGCATGCGCCGCGGCGTTTTCCTGCCGCATTGCTTCCAGGAGGACCTTCACATCTTCATCCATCGCGAAATCATCTTACCTCGGCATGCTTCAATGCCGGACCGCGAGGCGGCGGCTGCTACGGCACGTAGCGGCCGGTCATGTCTCGATCGCCAGTCTCGCGACCGCCGCCTGAATCTCCCGCGGCGTGCCGAGACGTCGGGCGAGGTCCTCGATGACAGACGATCCCAGGCTGACGCTCCGGTCTGCTGCCGCACGGCGCACGAGTACGCGTCGTCCGGCCACGTCCGGATAAGTCAGCGTCGCGAAGACCGGAGAGTCGAACAGGTACCGCAAGCGTCGCCTCGTCCTCTGCAATTCGATCGACGATGTGTGGAATGCGACGACGACCCGGGTACCGGTGGCTCTGGCCTGCTGTAGATGAGCGGAAATGGCCTTCTGCGTTTCGGTTTTGCCATCCGAAATCGGGAAATCATCGAACAAAACGATGTCGAATGTTGCGAGCCGGCAGCGAAACGCGTCGATGTCATCACATCGAATTGCGTGAAGGAGCAGGTGGCCAAACTCGTCGGCGGACATGCGAAGAACCTTGCGCGACCGCGCTCGTCGCGCGATCGCGTGAAGGAGGTGCGACTTACCGGAACCAGTCGGGCCGCACAGCAGGAGTGGATTTGGCGCAACCGCAGAGTGATCGGCGACCTCGACGGCCGCCGCGACCACGGCTCTCGTCTTGGAGTTCGAGACAAATGTATCGAACGACCAAGGGATGTCCTGCGTGCTCACGAGAGAACAATCTTACCTCGGCGTCGCGGACTCCACCGATAGTGGTCGAGCTTCATCCGTCCCTTCGCGTCGAACTCCACTCCCTCCGCTTCGAGCAGCAATCGCTGCAGCTCGTGCGAGTCGCCGCCCGTGCGCGCGCTGATCTCGGCTTTCGCGTTCACCACGCGATGCCAGGGAACGTTGCTGCTCGCGGGAAGGTTATGCAATGCGTAGCCAACCTGCCGGGCGTGACCCTCCAGACCGGCCAGGCCCGCGATCTGTCCATAAGTAGCCACGCGTCCGCGGGGCACCTTCCGTACGATGGACCAGATCAGCTCGTAGCGTTTCACGGCGCGGGCATTGTAAGATGCACAGGTTTGAGGGCACCCCAAAGTCACGGATAGAGGTCAACGATGCCACGAGCCATTGCCACCGGACAGATCGCCTTCGGACTCGTCTCCATCCCGGTGAAGCTGTACTCCGCCGCGGAATCTTCGGAGCGCGTGTCATTCAACATGCTGCATGGCGACTGCGGAAGCCGCATCCAGCAGCAGCTCTTCTGCCCCAAGGACGAGCGCACGATCGACCGCACGGAAGTCGTCAAAGGCTACGAGTTCTCGCGCGGCCAGTACGTCCTCTTCTCTGACGAGGAGCTGAAGCAGATGGAGGAGAAGTCGACTCAGCAGATCGACATCACGGAGTTCGTGAAGTCCGATCTCATCGACCCGATCTACTTCAACAAGCCGTACTACCTCGGCCCCGACAAGAATGGCTCGCGCGCCTACACGCTGCTCGCGCGCGCGCTCGAAGAAACCGGTCGTTGGGCAGTCGCGAAGTACGCCGCTCGCGGCAAGGGCTACCTCGTCGTGATCCGTCCGCTCGGCAAGGGGCTGGTCATGCAGCAGCTCTACTACCCGAACGAGCTCCGCTCCATCGATGACATCGACATCGGCGATGCCGACGTCAAAGAGAATGAGCTGCGGATGGCCGTGCAGCTCGCCGAGATGAGCGCGAGCGACGAGTTCCATCCTGAAAATTACCGCGACGAAGTGCAGGAGCGCATCCGCGGTCTCATCCAGATGAAGATCGAAGGGGAGGAGATCACGAGCGCTCTGGCCGAAGAGCCGAAGGCGCAGGTGATCGATCTCATGGAAGCGCTGCGCGCCTCCCTCGGTGGCGCGACCGCGGCGAAGCCGCCGAAGTCTTCGGCGAAGTCCGCGCCGACGAAGTTGCGCGAGGTGAAATCGGCGCAGGCGAAAGCAGCGAAGGAGACGGAGCGCAAAGCGCCGCGTTCCGCGCGCGTCTCCGGGAAGACTGTCCGCGAACGAAAATCACGCTGATGTGCTGACGGGCATTCTCATAAAATGCCCGCCAGCATGTCGTACTCCGTTCGCGAGGTCTCGGCGCTGCTCGGTTTGTCTCCCGCGCAGATCCGCACGTACGCGGAGAAAGGCTTCCTCGAGCCGGAACGCGGGCCGCGCGGCGAGTTGCGTTTCGGATTTCACGACCTCGTCCTCCTGCGCACCGCCGGCGAGCTTTCCGCGGCGAACATCTCGCAACGCAAGGTGCAACGCGTGCTCGAGCGGCTGCGCGAGCAGCTCCCTTCAGGCCGTTCGCTGACGGCGGTACGCATCACCGCCGATGGCGATCAGGTCATCGTGCGCGACGGCGGCACCGTCTGGAATCCGGAGTCGGGCCAGTCTCTCTTCGATTTCTCCGTCGCCGATCTTGCCGCGAAAGCAGCGCCCATGGTTCATCGCGCCGCGCAGGAAGCGCGCGATCAGGACACCACCGCCGAGCAGTGGTTCGACCTCGCCTGCGAGCTGGAGATGTCGTCGACCGACTCCGCGAAAGATGCGTACGAGCGCGCCATCGCCCTCGATCCCACGCACGCCGACGCGCATGTGAATCTCGGCCGCATCCTGCACGAGCAGGGCAATGCTGCGGCGGCCGAAGAGCATTATCGGGCGGCGGCGGAGTCGGATCCGGAACATGAGACCGCCGCGTTCAACCTCGGCGTCGCACTCGAAGACCTCGGCCGCATCAACGACGCGATCCGCGCGTACACGAGCGCGCTCGAGCTCGATCCCGACAATGCCGACGCGCACTACAACCTCGCCGGCATCTACGAACAGCGCGGCGACAAGCAGGCCGCCATCCGGCACCTGAAGGTCTATAAGGCCCTGACGTTGTGACAACACGCATCGAGTCGCTCGATGCGTTCCGCGGCTTCACTGTCGCGGCCATGCTCCTCGTCAACAACCCCGGCACATGGAGCGCGATCTGGCCGCCACTGCGGCACGCGGAGTGGCACGGCTGGACGCCGACCGATCTGATCTTTCCTTTCTTTCTCTTCGTCGTCGGCATCACCACGGAGCTCTCGCGCAAAGAACCGCTGCGCATCGTGCGACGCGGCGCGCTGATCATCTTTTGCGGCGTGCTGCTGCACGCCTTCCCGTACTTTCGTTTGGAGACGCTGCGCTACATGGGCGTACTGCAGCGGATCGGCATCGTGTACATCGTGGTCGCGCTGATCGCGTACAAGGCGTCGCGGCGGACGATGATTGCGATCACGATCGCGCTGCTCCTCGGCTACTGGGCCGTGCTTTCGCTCGGTCCACTCCAACCGCCGGAAGAGACGATCGCTGCGCAGGTCGACCGCGCGCTGATCGCCGAGTCGCATCTTTGGAAGCAGGCGAAGACGTGGGATCCGGAAGGACCGCTGTCGACGTCGGGTGCAATCGCGACGGCGCTGCTCGGCGTGCTGGTCACTCCATGGGTGCGCGCGCGGAACGTCAAGATGTTGACGACCGCCGGTATCACGGGCATCGCAATCGGGCTCGCGTGGCACGTGCTGCTGCCCATCAACAAGAACCTTTGGACCAGCTCGTACGTGATCTTCACGGCCGGTTGCGCGTGCGTCGTGCTGGCGTTGTGGATCTGGAAACTGCCGGCGAAGCCGTTCGTCGTCTTCGGCGTGAATCCGCTGATCGCATTTCTCGGCAGCGGCCTGGTGGCCCGCCTCCTCGGCATCATCAAAGTGGATGGTGTCGCGCTGCAGCCGCTCATCTATCGCACGCTGTTCAAACCGTACTTTCCGCCGCAGCTCGCGTCGTTTCTGTATGCGCTCGCGTTCGTCGGCGTGTGGTTCGCGATCCTATGGATGCTGTACCGCAGGAGAATCGTGCTCAAGGTGTGACCGGTTCTGGAGCCCGTCGTTCCAGATGGTTATGAATGCTTCGGCGGTCCCGCGAGCCGCGAATCGACGCCGGCGGCTTACCGTGCATGATCAGGAAGCGCGGATCGGCATGAACGCCGCGTTGCCATTGAGCGGAATACACGGCAGCTTGTCGGCTTCCAGTCGCAGCAGGTCAGTCGGGCGGACAGATCGACCACGACTGGCTCGTGCTGATTCCGAACGGCGATCACGGCGGCGATGCGTTCAACGGGGCGAAGTATCAGAAGGTGGTCGACGATTTTTTCGACACCTACCTGCGCGGTCCGTTCATGACGCGCCGCCGCGCCGCGCGGCATTAGCGCGCAGCACGCGGCCGGGCAGTTCGCCGGTCATCTTCGCATCGCGCAGCACCGCCTTGCCGTTCACGATCACGTGCGCGACGCCTTCCGAGAAATGATGCGGATCCTCGTACGTCGACCGATCCTGCACCGTCTTCGGATCGAACACGACCACGTCCGCTTTCATCCCGACGCGCAGGATGCCGCGATCGCGCAGTCCGGCGCGTGATGCGGCGAGCGACGTCATCTTGCGGATCGCTTCTTCGAGCGTGAGCAGTTTTTCGTTACGCACGTACTTTGCGAGCACCCGCGAGAATGTCGCGTACGCGCGTGGATGCGCGCCGCTGTTGCGCATCTCGCCGACCACCGCGCCGGAGTCGGATCCGAACGCCACCCAAGGCTGCACGAGCGCCACTTTCATGTCCTCCTCGCTGAGCGAGAAGAAGATCGCCAGCGGCGACTTCTCCGCGCTCTCGAACAACCGCAGCGCCGCCTCCGCGGCGTCGACGTTCATCTCCTTCGCGATCGCATCGAGCCGCTTGCTCGGATTGCCGCGTACGACGATGGACGACGCGCCGCCCTCGCGCAGTCGTCCCGCGCGCAAATCCGCGGCGATGCGCATTCGCGTGGCCGGATCTTTCACGCGCTGCACGAACGGCAGATAACCGCCTTCGAGCGCCCATGCGGGCACGATGGACGTGAGCTCGGTCGACGTCGCCGTGAACGGATAGATGTTCGCCGCGACGTCGACGCCACTCTTCCGCGCGTTCTCGATCATCTTCACGATGAACGGCATCCGCCCCCAGTTGTGCTGCCCGCCGATCTTGAGGTGAAAGATGTTGACCGGCACCTTCGCCTCGCGGCCGATGCGGACGGCTTCATCGATCGATGCATCGATGACGGTCGCCTCGTTGCGCATGTGCGTCCAGTACGAGCCGGCGATGCGAGCCATGGCGATGAGCTCTTCGGTGCGTGCGAAGCGGCCGGGCGGATAGATCAACGCGCTCGACAAGCCGACCGCGCCTTCGTCGACCGCCTGCTTCACGATCGCCTCCATCCGCTCGAGCTCCTCGGCATTCGGCGCGCGGTCGGCGTGGCCGAGGACCATTTCGCGCGGGTTGGCGGCACCGACGTAGAACGCGAAGTTCAGGGCCGAGCCGCGTTGGTCGACGACGCTCATGAACTCACCGAGCGTGTGCCACGTGACGCGCGGCCAGCCCTTCGGCTTCGTGCGTTCCATCTCCGCGAGCATCACATCGTTCTGCGGCCCGGGCGAATGCCCTTCGCCCGTCACCTCCGTCGTCACGCCCTGCCGGATCTTTCCTTCGAGCTTCGGATCGATGAGCACGGCGGCTTGCGAGTTGCCGAGCAGGTCGATGAAGCCGGGTGCGACGATCTGGTTCGTGGCGTCGAGCGTCGTGGTAGCGGCGGCATTCGAAAGATCGGCGATCGCTGCGATGGTGTCCCCGCGAATGCCCACATCCGCGCGAGTGCGCGCGGCGCCGGTGCCGTCAATGACTTCGCCTCCGCGGATGACGATGTCGAACTGCACCGCCTGTAGCCTTCTCCCCGCCGGGCGGGGAGAAGGTGCCCGAAGGGCGGATGACGGGTCGGGCGTGCAGGCCAGTACAGCCAGAACGATCAGCAACAGCGCCTTCATGTCGCCGGAGCGATGCGTCCGTCGTGCCCGCGGTTGCACATCGCGCGCGATGGCCCCATCTTCATCTCATGGTTTCGCGACTGCGGCTGCACTGGCAACTTGCGTGGGCCCGCGTGCTGTTGTGGATCGCGAGCTCAGGGCGTGACGTGGAGCCGACGCCGGAAGTGCACCTGTACCTCGCCGATGTGCACTTCCGCCTGGCGGACGCATACGAAGCGGCGGGCCGCACGCGACTGGCGAAAGAGCATCGCGTCTGCGCGAACAAACATGCCGTCAAGGGACCGCCGCCGGAACTGCCGCCGGCCGCCGCGATGGCGATGCCGATCCCGCACGCACCGATCTTCACCGATGCGCGCGGCCGAGTTCCGGACGACGTCGCCTAGGAAAAGCGATCCCCCTCACCCGGCCTTCGGCCACCCTCTCCCGCTACGGCGGGGCGAGAGTTACAGAGGCTACGACCTCGTGTAGCCTTCTCCCCTCAGCGCGATCAGAAGCGCCAGCGCGCTTCGAGCGTTACCGTACGCGCATCGGGATCCGGCGTGTCGGCACGATCGCCGACCACCTGCGTCAGCTCCGCGCCGATGCGCAGCGGCGGAGTGATGTCGAACATCCAGGTGAGCGTCCACGACCGGCCGTTCTCTTCGTTCAATTCCGCGACGGAAAAATCCTGCTCTTCCGTGTTGAAAAGCTCGTATCGCGCCGTCAGGCGATTGCGTCCGCCCTTGCCGGACACGAGCAAATATGCCGCGAAGAAGTCGGCATCGACGAAGGCAACGCCGCGACCCATCGTGGTCGAGCCGCGCATGTATTCGCCGGCCACGGCGAGGCGATCGGGATTGCCGGCCTCGATGCCGAAAAGGTGGAACTTCGTGGCCCAGGCGTATTCACCGCGATGCAGCTCGCGGTCGCCGCGATTGTCGAGATATGTGTAGAGGACGTTCACGCGCTGCGGCACCGCGTAACGCACGCGAGCCGAGTAGCCGGTGCGTCCATCGAGATCGGTGCCGAACGGCTTCGTCCCGTCCTTGCGCTGAAGCGGAAAGAGCTCATCGAGTGTTGGCAGTGGCGGGAGCGGCAAGACTTCGTTGTATGTCGACAGGCGATTGCCGATCGCCCACCCGCGCCACGCGAGCAGCGCGCCCATGGAGTCGTTGCCGCGGAACGCGGTGGCCGCGGTGGTGATGGCGTGACCGCGCGACGTCGTATGGCGATATTGCAGGTCGACACCGATCGGTCGCACTTCCTCGCCAATCCACGAGTTCAGCGCGGAGAAGCTGATCGTGTACGGCGACGTCCACAGCTCGTCCTTGTTCTCACGCGACGTCGGGAGGAAGAACTGCCCCGCGCGCAGTTGCACTTCATCGAGCGCGAACGACGTGCGCACATCCGCATACGCTTCGACGATGCCGGCATCCGTGCCGAGTGCATCGCGACGTCCGACGCCGCTGATGTGCAGATCGAAATGTTCGTTCGGTGTCCAGTCGACGCCGAGTTGCGCGGTGCCGAAGAAATGATCGCGATCGCCGCCGGCCTCCAGCCGCCCCCAACCGCGTTCGAGCCACGACTCGGGGCCGGTCGCGTTGACGCCGCGCGCCGCGACGTAGCCGGCGAAGACGATTGCAGCGAGCACCATGTGCGCATTATCAACGAGTACCTCGGAGTTCCTCGGAGTACCTCGGGGAGAGAGAAGCGCTTTGATTCATCCCCTCCGAGGTACCCCGAGGTACCCGAGGTACTCCGAGGTACTCGTCAAAGCGGTATCCGCGGATCGCGCCACAACCCGACGACCTTCCTCCCGTAATCGATCGTGACCATGAACCGCGACAGCACGCGGTTGCCGACGCGCGCTCGCGCGATGTTCGCGTAGCCGACGTCGATCGTGCCGAAGTCCGTATCGCCGACGACGATGTGCGCGGTGCCGCGTCCCGCTTGCGTGCGCGGCAACACGATCGTGTCGGGGCTGGTGGTGTCGACGATCGCGGCGACCTCCCGGCCATTGACGTTGACGTTGATCATCGGCGCGTCGTCGTAGCGGAAGATCTTCATGTAGCCGGTGTGGATGCCGTCCTTCTGATACGTCACCAGGCCGCTGCGATAGTCGATCGTGATCGCGCGCGCGCGCCATGGCTCGATGCCGATGATCGCGTCCGCGACACCGCCAAGGTCGAGCTGCGAAGGAGAGATGCGCACGCTTTCTTTCTCGGTGAGTTGCAGCAGGTGTCGCCCCGATGTCGCAAAGCTCGGATCGACCACCGTCCGCGGCGCCGCGGAGCCGAGAAGGAATCGTCCGGCGCGGTTGTCGAGACGCACGGTTTGCAGCTCCACGAGGTTCCGCTCCAGCGTGAACGCGAGGTTCACCTCGGGTGCCACGACATCATCGCGCCACGGCAGCACACGTGCACACGCGCCGCTCAGCAACGCCAGCGCGAGCGCGGTTGCCGTGATGTGTGTTTTCGATAAGATGCGCATCCTTCGCAACCCCCTCACCCTGCCCTCTCCCCCGAGGGGAGAGGGTTGGGTGAGGGGGATCACCGTTCGCAAAGCAATCCCGACGCCCGAAAGGAATCACGATGTCCAACCTGCCCGAGTTCCGCAACGAACCGCTCTCCGATTTCACCACGCCTGAGAATCAATCGGCCATCAATCTCGCGCTGGCGAAGGTCAGCGCCGAGGTTGGGCGCGAGCATCCGATCGTCATCGGAGGCGAGCGCATCACAGGTCTGAAAACATTCGAATCGCTCAATCCCGCGAAGAAGGAGCAGGTGGTCGGAACGTTTCAGGAAGGCGCCGCGGAACACGCCGAGCGCGCCGTGGAAGCGGCATGGAACGCGTTCGAGAACTGGAAGCGCGCGTCTGTCGAAACGCGCGCGGGCCTGCTGCTCACGGCCGCGAAGCTGATGCGCGAGCGCAAACACGAGTTCTCCGCCGCGATGATCCTCGAAGTCGGCAAGACGTGGGCGGAGGCGGATGCGGATACGGCCGAGGCGATCGACTTCATGGAGTTCTATGCGCGCGAGGCGTATCGCTACGCAGGCAGGCAGCCGATCACCGAGATCGAATCCGAGCAGAACGATCTCGTCTACATCCCCCTCGGCGTCGGCGCCGTGATTCCGCCGTGGAACTTCCCGCTGGCGATCATGGCCGGCATGACTACGGCCGCGGTCGTGACGGGCAACACGGTCGTGCTCAAGCCGTCGTCGGACTCGCCGTGGATCGCATATCGCTTCTTCGAGCTGCTCGAGGAAGCGGGCATGCCCGCGGGCATCGTGAACTTCGTGACCGGCGGTGGCCCCGAGGTGGGCGAGCCGCTCGTGCAGCATCCGCGCATCCGATTCATCTCCTTCACCGGCTCGAAGGGCGTCGGCCTGCATATCGTCGAGGAAGCGGCCAAGCATCGCGACGGGCAGCTCTGGATCAAGCGCGTGGTCGCGGAGATGGGCGGCAAGGACGCGATCATCGTCGATCGCGAGACCGCCAATCTCGATGAAGCCGCGTCCGCGGTCGTCGCATCAGCGTTCGGGTTCCAGGGACAGAAGTGCTCCGCATGTTCGCGCGCGATCATCGACGAAGCGGTCTACGATCAACTGCTGCCGATGATCGTGGAGAAGACGAAGAAGCTGCGCATCGGCGATCCCTCGGCGCTCGAAAACGCGGTTGGCCCGGTCGTCAACGAAAAGGCGATGAAGAAGATCAAGGAGTACATCGACAAGGGGACGAAGGAAGGCGGTCGCCTGGTCGCGGGCGGCTCCACCGATCCGAAGAACGGCTTTTTCGTCGAGCCGACCGTCATCGCCGATGTTGCGCCGGACGCAACGATCGCGCAGGAAGAGATCTTCGGGCCGGTGCTCGCGGTGATCAAGGCGAAAGATTTTGACGACGCGCTGCGCATCGCGAACAACACGGAGTTCGGTCTCACCGGCGCGGTCTTCACCGATAACGAGGAGAAGCTCGAGCGCGCGCGCGAGGAGTTCTTCGTCGGCAATCTGTATCTGAATCGGAAGTGCACCGGCGCGCTCGTGGGCGTGCACCCGTTCGGCGGGTTCAATATGTCCGGAACCGATTCCAAAGCCGGCGGCCGCGATTATCTCGGCCTGTTCCTGCAGGCGAAGTCGATCGCGCGCAAAGTGAAGTCGCAGCCGAAGACCGTGGCAGAAGCGAAAGCGTTCTAGCCGGGCGAAGACGACGGGAGGCCTCCGGTGGCCCCGGACCGCCGGAGGCCTCGCGGTCGTCATCAGTCCAGCTTGAAGTTCACCGTCAGATTGAAGATCGTCGCGACCGCCTTCCCGTTGTGCGTCCCGGGCTTGAACTTCCACTTGCGCACGGCACGCTCCGCTTCTTCCGAAAGTCCCATCGGCAATCCTCGCACGACGCGCACCTCATCGACGTTGCCGCTCTTGTCGATGACGGCTTCGACGATGACGACGCCTGCGACGCGGGCTTTGCGCGCGCTTTCGGTGTAGCTCGGCTCCGCGCGATTCACGATGACGGGCGCTTTGACGTCGCCGCCGACGCGCATCGGTCCGGGAGGTGGTGGCGGTGGAGGCTCAGGCGCAGGCGGAGCTTCGTTGCCGCCGGTGCCGGTGCCTTCGTCGCCGGTGCCCGTACCGCCGACCGTGCCGCCGAGGACGCCGCCGACGGTACCGCCGACCACACCGCCGACCTGGCCGCCTTGCACGCCGCCGATCTCACCACCGACGACACCACCTGCGACGCCGCCTTCGACGCCACCAACCACACCGGCGACTGCGTCACCAGGGCCTTCGTCAATGCCGCCTGTCGCTTCGGGCAACGGCGTGTCGACGATCGGCAGGTCCTTCACGAGAGGGACTTCGACCTTCGGAACCTCCTTCGGGATCTCGACCGGAGGAGTAAGCGGATTCGGAGTGACAGGGATCGGTTGCGGCCGCTGCTGCACGCGCGGCTGCACTTTCGGAGCGCCGCTGCTCTTGGCGGGCGGCGGCGGGGGAGGCGGAGGAGGCGGCGGTGGGGCCGCGCCTTCGCTGATGAAAGCCGCAATCGGCTTCTCGGAATCGACCTTGTGGGTGACGTTCTGGCCGGCGTAGACGATCCCGGCGACGAGCATTCCGTGGAGGACCATGGAGGTGACGGAGGCCTTCCAGCCGCCGCGTTTTCTCGAGTGGTTGCTCGACTCGATGAGGTTGTCTTTCAAGTCCATAATCGAAGGTTATTTGCAATCGTGCGACCAACTATTTGCGCTTTTGAATCAATGGTTTACAATGCGCCGCCATGGCTCCGGACCTCCGTCGCGCGACCGCGCTCCTGCTCGCTTCCCTGACGGTCGCCGCATGCTCCACCGGCTCGCGGAAAATCCCGGCCGAATACATGAGCGTGCCGATGGCGGCGCAGATCGGCTCGGTGACGCTGGCCGAGGATGGGACCGTGACGCCGAGTGCGGCGCCGACGCCGGCCAGGCTGAGCGACGGAGCGATTCGCGTAATGGGCGCGGCGCTGCTGAACGGCGACAAGATCCTGGCCGAAAACGTGACGGTCGAATCACTCGATCTCTCCGAATCACGCGGCGAAGTCGCGTTCTCGGCCAAGCGCGAGAACAACTTCGACATCGCGCTCATCTCCACCGACGGCGGCGCGATTCACTGGATGCCCAACGATCCCGCGGATGAGCTGGCGGTGCAGTGGGCGCCGCGCGGCAACAAGATCAGCTACGTCATCCGTGCGCACGGCGGCGACGTCGTGCGCACGTTGCACATCCCGACGGCCTTTCAGTTCGCGGTGCCGTTTACGAACGCGACGATTCATGCGCTCGCGTGGGATCCGCAGGCCGAGCATTTCGCGGTCGCGTATTCGACGCCCGACAGTTCCGATCGCGTCGAGGTGCTCGATTACAAAGGCGAAAAACGCCGCACCGCCATACCCCCGGCGCGGCAGTTGGACGTCGAAGTCGCGTCGTTCGCAGCGAACGCGATCGTGATGCGCCCGCGCGAGATTCGCTATGACGAGAAACTGCCGCTCGTCGTCTGGATGGCCGACGATTTCTCATGGAGTGATGCGCGCGCGGCATTGCTGGCGCGGGCGCGCGTGGCCATCGTGGTTGCGACGGACATCCTCGATGAGGCCTTCTGGCGCGCGACGCGAGAGATCGCATGGATCGATTCGTCGCGTCCCTGGATCGTCTCTCCTGAGCCGTTCTTCGGCGTCGAAGCGACGCCGGGAGCGCGTTACATCGTTCCAGGATCGTCGTTACCGGCGGACATGTACTCGCACGACGGGACCTTCGTGACGGTCGCACCCGCTGTCGTACAATCGTTTGCAGCCGGCTACATCGCCGACGAGCTCGAGAGGGATCCCCCGACGAATGGCAGCAGCCGCTGAGTCCCAAACCAAGTCGACGGCCCGTGAATATTACGAAGCGCTGCTGATCGCGATCATCTTCGTCAACTTCGCCCGCATCTTCGTCTTTCAGGCCTTCAAGATCCCCAGCGGGTCGATGGAGGACAACCTGAAGATCGGCGATCACATCATCGTCAATAAATTCATTTACGGTCCGGCCGGCACGCTGCAGGGTCTCGTGCCGCTGCGCGAAGTGCGGCGCGGGGACATCGTCGTCTTTCGTTATCCTCGCCAGCCGGAAGTCGATTTCGTGAAACGCGTGGTCGCATTGCCGGGCGAGACCATCTCCATCGATGACAAGAAAGTCTCGATCGATGGTCGCGTGCTCGACGAGCCGTACACGCTGCACGAGGACGAGCAGGTTTATCCCGCAGGTGAATTTCTGCCCGAGCCCCAACGTTCGCGCGATCAGATGAAGCCGTTCCGCGTACCGGCGGGACAGTACTTCGTCATGGGCGACAATCGCGATCACTCCAGTGACTCGCGTTATTGGGGCACGGTGCCGCGCACGATGATCAAAGGCCGCGCGTTCATGGTCTATTGGTCGTTCGACTGGGAGCCGTTGCCCGGCGGCAGCTCGATCCGCGACCGCGTCCGCGAGCTCGGCAACGTCGCATTGCATTTCTTTACGAAGACGCGCTGGAAGCGCACCTTTTTCATTGTGGACAGCAAATATCACTACACGCCCGGCGTCAGCTCCTATGGAAACGAGTAATCCGGAGGAAGTGCTGGCTCCGACTAGGGATGAACACTCGACGGACGAAATGTCCGCCGAAGAGCCGTCTGTCGTCGAAGCAGGCAACGTAATCGACCGCGGCGATCACTCCATCTCGCGCCGCAGCATCCCCGAGAACGTCCTCAAGGTCCTTTATCGCCTGCACCGCAGCGGCTACCGCGCATACTTGTGCGGCGGGAGCGTGCGCGATCTGATCATGGGACGCACGCCGAAAGATTTCGATGTGGTCACGGACGCCCATCCCGGCGACGTGCGCCGCCTCTTCCGCAACAGCCGGATCATCGGGCGCCGCTTCCGCCTCGTGCACATCATCTTTCAGGATCAGGTGGTCGAAGTGGCCACGTTCCGCCGCGAGCCGGACCGCAACGCGCCGCCGCCGGACAGTGAAGTCGAAGAGGATTTCCTGATTACGGACGACAACACGTTCGGATCGCCCTTACAGGACGCACGGCGCCGCGATTTCACGATCAATGCGATGTTTTACAACATCGCTGATTTCTCCGTGATCGATTACGTCGGCGGACTCGAAGACATCGCCGAGGGGCGCGTGCGTGTGATCGGCGACCCCGATGTGCGTTTTCGCGAAGATCCCGTACGCATGATGCGCGCGATCGAATTCGCCTCCCGTCTTGGCTTCGAGATCGAGGCCGAGACGTATCAGGGCATCCTGCGCCATCGCAATGAAATCCTGAAGGCGTCCGCGCCGCGTGTGTCGGAAGAGATCCTGGAGTTGTTGCGGCGCGGATGGTCGCGCGGCGCAATCCGGTTGATGGTCGACACGGGGTTGCTCGAGCCGCTCCTGCCCGAGATCTACAACTCGATCAAAGGCGAGCGCGCGCCGTACTTCTGGAAAATGCTGGAAGTGCTCGACCGCACGGTGCAGGCGGGGCGCAAGATCTCCGACGCCGTGCTGCTGTCGGTGCTGGTCATGCCGTGGGTGGTCGACGAGATCGAACGCGAAGAAGCGAAACGACGCGGGGGCGACGAGCCCGATGAGGCCTCGCGGATGCGCATCGGCGAAGTGATCGTCTTCATCCGCGAACTGATTCAGCCGCTCTGTGCGCGCCTTGCACTCGCCGCCGGCACGCGCCATCAGATGGAACAGGCGCTCGAAACGTTCTGGCGTCTGCTCGAGCCGCCGTCCGATCGTCGCGCGCAGTTCCGCGCCGTCTATCGCGATCCGTTCAATGACGCGCTCGCGCTGCTCGAGCTCTTCGCGCTTTCCTCCGGCCGCTACGTCGACGTTTTCCGCCAGTGGCAGGCCTTCGCCGTGCGCGTGAAACGCGCGCAGGAGGAGGTGGAGGGGACGGTGAAGAAGCGGAGGCGGCGGAGGAAGCGGAATTGAAAATTGAAAAATCGGACGTGCAAGTTACGCGACTTGCACCCCCGTTTTTTCAATTTTCAATTTTCAATTTTCACTCGCGATGACGCAGCCCATCTACCTCGACCACCACGCCACCACCCCCTGCGATCCCGGCGTGGTCGAGAAGATGCTCCCCTTCTTCACCGAGCACTTCGGCAATCCCGCTTCGATCACGCATCAGCACGGACGCAAGGCATCGCTCGCGCTGGAAGATGCACGCGCAACCATCGCACGCTTCTTTGGTGTGCTGCCGCCGGAGATCTACTTCACGGCCGGCGCAACGGAGTCGAACAACATCGCGCTCAATCTTCTCCAGCCCAGCGAGCATCTCGTCGTCGGGGCGACCGAGCACAAGTCGATCCTCGCGCCGGCGCAGCGGTTTGACGTCACCATCGTCCAGCCCGATCGCCAAGGTTTCATTCATCCCGAGGCGTTGCGCGACGCGTTGCGGCCGAACACGCGCCTCGTCTCCATCGAATCCGCGAACGGCGAGATCGGTACGATCCAGCCGATCGCGGAACTGGCCGCGATCTGTCGCGAGCGCGGCATTCGGTTTCACACCGACGCGACGCAGGCCGCGGGCAAGATTCCACTCGATCTTTCGAACGTCGACCTGGCTTCGTTTTCCGCGCACAAGCTCTACGGGCCGAAAGGGATCGGCGCACTGTTCGTGCGGCGCGGCGTGCGCGTTCCGGCGCTCGTCGCCGGCGGCGGACAGGAGCGCGGGCTACGCGCCGGCACCGTCAACGTGCCCGGCGCAGCGGGCTTCGCGGCGGCCATCGAGTTGCGCCGTACGGAAATGGCGGACGAGGCGGTGCGCCTCGCGCAACTGCGCGACGCGCTGCGCGAGCGCATCACCACGGAGATCGAAGACGTTTCGGCGAATGGATCGAGCGAGTTAAGATTGCCGGGCAACCTGAACATGAGCTTCGAACGGGTCGAGGCAGACTCTCTCATCCTGAACATGCGGCGGTTCTCACTTTCATCGGGCTCGGCGTGCAGTTCCGGCGACAAAGGACCGTCGACCGTGCTGCGGGCGATCGGCGTCACCGACGCCGCAGCCATGGGCTCCATCCGTTTCGGCCTCGGCAAATCGAACACCGCGGAACACATCGAGATGCTGATCGACGACTTGAAGCGCGTCGTGCGCAGACTGCGGGAGATTTCGGCTCCATGACAGAGGAAATCGATTCCGGGGCGCCCGGCCGGATCCTGCTCGTCGATCACTCACGCGGCGCGCTGCTGTTCCAGGAAACGATCCTGCGCCGCCGCGACATGATCGTCATGACCTCGCTGGCCGGCTCGGAAGGCCTCGACAAGGCGCGCGCCGAGCGGCCGCACCTGATCATCTTCGGCTACGACCTCTTCGACATGACCGCGCCCGAGTTCTGCCGCGAGATCCGCGGCGACGCGGTCACGCGGCCGATCTCGCTGCTGCTCGTCTGCGACCGCGATCATCACGAGCACGGCGACCTCTGTCTTTCCGCCGGCTGCAACGACGTGATCTTCCGTCCGCTGCACAAGCCCGAGCTCGACGAAAAGGTGGAGCGCCTCACGCGCATCCCCGTGCGCCGTCAACTGCGCACGATCACGAAGATCGAAGTCTCGCTCGAGAAAAACGGCCGCTTCCTCCTCGGCCGCAGCCTGAACATCTCCGCGACCGGCATGCTCGTCGAAGTCGATCGCGTGCTGCCGCAGGACGGGCCGGTGCGGCTGCACTTCTATCTGCCGGGCGATCCGCGGCCGCTGCAGATGCTCGCGCAGGTGTTGCGCGCGGAGTTTTCCGGGGCGATGTCGAAGTACGGACTCCGTTTCCTCGAACCATCGGAGTCCGATCGCGATCGCATCTCGCGTTTCGTGCACCGGTTGCGCTCCCGAGAGACGATCTGAAATGCCTCCGACTTCACCCTCGCACTCGCGCAGGCTCGACGAGGCGATCCAGGCCGCGCGGGAAGAGGACTTCCTGCTTGCGCTGACGACGTTCCTCGACGTGTACGTGTCGGAAAACGCGCCGCGCGTTCAGGCGCCGAAAGACGCGACCGGCCTGTCGTGGTTCGGCCTGTCGCTCGCTCTGGTGCGCAAGGAGATGAAGCCCGCCATCGATCTCTGCCGCCGCGCGATCGAGCTCGAGTTTTACAACGGCGATCACTACGCGAACCTGGCGCGCGTGTATTCGCTGGCGGGAAACCGCCGCAAAGCGATCGACACCGCGGAGCAGGGGATGAAGCTCGTCCCCGACCACGAATACCTGATCCACGTGCGCAAATCGTTCGGCGTGCGCGCCGCGCCCTATGTCCCCTTCCTCACCCGCCAGAACCCCATCAACGTCTCCCTCGGCCAATCGCGCCACGCAAAGCAGATCGCGGAGAAGGAGAAGAAGAGGAAGGGGTGAGGCAGTTCCTCGGGTAGCTCGGAGTTCCTTGGGGATCCGGGTTCGACCCTCCGAGGAACCCGAGAAACTCCAAGGAACCCGAGGAACCGCTTACGCGCGGTACCAGCGTGCGAGCTTTTCCGGCGAGACGCCGAGGTGGTACGCGCCGATGATCAACCAGTTGACGATCGAGGTGCGGATCACGCCCCGCGCGAGAAATCGCCGGCCTGACGTACGTACGGTGAGCGGGAGACAGGCGACGCGCCCCATCCGTTTCATGCGCCGCGCAAGCTCGTAGTCTTCCATGATCGGGAACGGTGGATAGCCGCCCGCGCGCAGGAGCGTCTCGCGGCGTGCGAACTGCGCCTGGTCGCCCCACGGTTTGCGCGTGAGCCGCGTGCGTGCGTTGATCATGAACGCGACATACGCGAGGCGCGGGCCGCCCTCGATGAATGCGGCGCGAAATCCGCCGAAGATCGCGCCGCCGGAGAGCGCCTGTTCGACCGCATCGGCGGCGCCCTCGGGCAGCCGCGTATCGGCGTGCACGACGATGATCGTGTCATGTGCCGCGGCCCCGATGCCGCGATTGATCTGCGCGGCGCGAAGTCGTTCGCCGGTGATTACCCGCGCGCCGCGACTTGTCGCGATCGAGATCGTATCGTCGTTGCTGCCGCCATCCGTGACGATCACTTCCGCCGCACCCGCCGCGCGCGCCGCATCAATCGACGCGGCGATCGTCTCCTGCTCATTGAGCGTGGGGATGATGACGCTGACGGCCACGGCGCGGATGCTAACGTAGGCGCTCACGATGAACGCGTACATCCTGATCGGCGGCCGTTCGCGACGCATGGGCACGTCGAAATCAGAGTTGTTCCTCCATCGCGTGGTCGCCGCGGCGACGCTCGTATTCGATCAGGTGCTCGCGGTGCAACGATTCGCCGGACCATCCGCAAACATCCAGACCATCTTCGAAGAGGAACACGAAGGTGAAGGTGCGGTTTTCGGAGTGGCCCGTGCGCTGCGCGACGCGAACGATCGCGCGTTCATCCTCGCCGTCGACTATCCATTCATCACCGCGGACATCCTCCGTTTCCTGCGCGAGGACGGCCGAGTGCCGATGTGGGACGGACGGGCGCAGCCGTTGTGCGCGGCGTGGGACACGAACGCGCTGCCGGTGATCGAAGAGCGCATCGCACGCGGCGCGCTCGATTTGCACGGTCTCATCGATCGGGAGATGATCCCCGAATCCGAGTTGCGCGCGCGCTTCGAAGGCGAACCGCTGCGGAACGTCAACACACCCGAGGAGTGGCATGGCCAATAGGGATTTCTCGCATCTCGACGAGACGGGCGGCATCTCGATGGTGGACGTCGGCGCGAAGCGCCATACGCATCGCGAGGCCGTGGCCGCGGCCACAGTGCGGATGAAGCCGGAGACGCTGACGAAACTCGTCGAGCGCGCGTTGCCGAAAGGCGACGTGCTCACGACGGCGAAAGTTGCGGGCGTGCTTGCGGCGAAACAGACTCCGACGCTGATTCCGCTCGCGCATCCGCTCGCGATCGAATCGGTCGACATCACGTTCGATCTCGATCCCTCCGCGGGGTCGATCGAAGTGCGCGCCATCGTCCGCTGCGATGGCAAGACGGGTGTGGAGATGGAAGCCATGACCGCCTGCGCCGTCGCCGCGCTCACGATTTACGACATGTGCAAGAGCGCGGAGAAAGGCATCACCATCGACGGCCTGCAACTCGTTCGCAAGACGGGCGGCAAGAGCGGGCTCTGGGAACGCTAACGCCATCTGGAGCGACGGGCTCTCAGCCCGTCGACATCGGCGCTACGACGGGCTGAGAGCCCGTCGTCCAGATCTCAATTGCGTCCCGCCCACGGCGGCTGACGATCGTTCGACGGCCGTGCCGTTCCTTCCGCTTCTTCGTCCGCGCGCACGAGCTGCTTGCGGATCGAGCCGAGGATGCGCGCGTCCGTCGCTGCAGCCAGCTCGATCAGCTTCTGCCGATCTTTGTAGCCGTTGAACGCGATCACGAACCGGTCGATGCGGAACGCGACGGCGCGGCCGAGGTAGCGGTCTTCCGCGGTGAAGTTGTCTTCGCCGAGGTTCTGGATCGGGTCGAGTAGCTTGCCGTTGCGGACGTAAAGCTGGCGGTACGCATCGAGGATCTTCGTCGCAGACGCCTTGTTCGCGGACGGGATGATCAGCCCTTCCATGATGTCGCCGCCGACGTTGAAGCTCGCCTGAAACGAGTTGCCGAGGAGGAGCTGGCCGAAGCCGCGGTCGGCGGCGTAGCGTTCGCTGTTCGGCACGCGAGTGTCGACGGGGAAGAAGCCGAAGACTGCCGGCTTGGCGGGTGCGGCAGGCATGCGCTCGGCGACGAAAGACGCCAGTCCGCTGAGTGCCTCGAACGCGTTCGGCGCGCCGCCGGTGACGCGGATGTAGAACGGACCGCGCCACACATGCACCGCGTACTTGCTGACGTAGCCCTCGTTGCTGATCGGCAGGAAACCGCGCGCAGCTTCCTTGCGCATCGAATACGCGCCGAACGCTTTGACGAAATCGGGAAAGCGGAAGATCTCCACGGTGGCGAAGCCGGGTCCGCTCTGTGCGGCGTATTTGCCCGCGGTCACGTCGATGAGCTCGTAGCGCGTGAAGTCCGTGGCCATCGCGCCCATGTATGTGCCGAGGCGCTCACCGGGGACGACGAGCGGATCTTCTTCGAGACGCCAGCCCTGCGCTTCCTGATGGCGAGGGAGGAACTGCAGGCTCGGCGAGTCGATGAGTGTGAAGTCGATCTGCGGCGGTGGCGGCGGCGGCGCGGCGACGGCCTTCTTCGAACGGCAGCCGGATGCGATGAACAGTGCGATCAGCGCGAGAGCGACTGCAGGAAATCGAGCGTGACGCGTACGCCCGCGCCATTCGCGCCGCGTGCTTCGCGCGCGTTCTCGCTGTCCGCGTACGCCGTTCCGGCGATGTCGAGGTGTGCCCACGAAGGACAAGTCACGAACTCCTTGAGGAAGACGGCCGCGGTGATCGCACCACCCCACCGCCCGCCCGTATTCTTGATGTCTGCCCATTCGCTGCGAATCAGTTCCTTGTACTCGTCCCAGACAGGCATTCGCCAGAGGCGCTCGCCCGTGCGCTCTCCCGACTGAATCAACTTCCGGGCCAGCTCATCGTTGTTCGAGAAGAGGCCGGCGGCTTCGCTGCCGAGGGCGACCACGCACGCGCCGGTGAGCGTGGCGTAGTCGATGAGGTGGTCGGGATTGCGTTGCGAGACATAGTGCAGCGCGTCGGCCAGGAGCATGCGCCCTTCGGCGTCGGTGTTGATGATCTCGACCGTTTTGCCGCTCATCATGGTGATGATCTCGCCGGGCTTGTAGGAACTACCGCTGGGGAGGTTGTCGCTTGCGCCGAACACGGCCGTGAGCTGGACCGGCAGCTCGAGACGCGCGGCTGCTTCGACGATGCCGATCACGGCGGCGGCGCCGCACATGTCGAACTTCATCTCGTCCATCTTCTCGGCCGGCTTGATCGAGATGCCGCCGGAGTCGAAGGTGATCCCTTTGCCGACCAGCGCAACGTGCGTCTTCGCTTTGCGCGGCGTGTACTCCATGACCACGAAGCGCGGCTCTTCGCTCGAGCCGCGATTCACAGCGAGGAGCCCGCCCATCTTCATCCGCTCGATGTCGCGTTTGCCGTAGACGGTGCACTTCACGCCGACTTCTTTGCAGACTTCCGCGGCGCGATCGGCGAGGCGCGTGGGCGTGACGATGTTGGACGGGCCGTTGCCGAGATCGCGCACGGTGGTGACGGCGGCGGCCATCGCGCGAGCGCGCGGCGCGAGGCGTTTCGCGTCGGCATCCGGCGCGATGACCGTGCCGCTGATGGTGATCTTCGGTTCTTTGTCTTTCTTGACGGTGATGAACTGGTCGTACTTGTAATCGCTCTGCGCGAGCATGTCCGCGATCGCGAGCGCGGTCTCATTCGCGTCGAGATCGGGGAGCGCGTAGGGGAAGATCATCGCGATTTTCGCGTCGCGATGCTTCTTCGCGGTGCGGCCGGCAGCGGTGACGCCAGCGCGCGCGCAGCGGAGGGTGAGCGTTTCGTGTTTGCCGAGACCGATGAGGGTGATCTTGCGCGGCTCGCTGCTGAGGATCGTGAGCGCCTCATCGCCGCGTCCCTCGAACTTTGCGTCGCGTACCGCCTTCGCAACCGCGGCCGGCAGTTCGACGTCGATTTTTCCTTCGGCGAGGAGCACGAACAGGTGATCGATCTTCGAGAGTTTCACGTCGCGGCTGATGTCGACTTGCATGCGCGGCGGATTGTACGGCGAGGGAGGTTACAGCTCGAAGGGCTCGTCGGTGGGCGTGTTGAGGCGGCGGTCGGCCGATGGCTTGTACATCAGCGTGAGCCACTTCAGGTACTCGGCGGTCGGGACCGGCCGATGATGGCGCGCGCGCTCGAGCGCGGCGATGTCATCCGCGGTCAGCGGCATGTCGCGTTCGAAATCAACGTCGAGCATCTTTTTCGATGACATCCAGAATGCGCAACAGTCCGGCGCGCTGAAAGTAGTCCCGAACCGCCGCGCGATCGATCCCCGGCAGCGTCAGCAGGTACTCGATGTCGGGTACATCGATCGAAACGCGGCGCGGCGCGTTCTTCATCGCCTGCACCTTCATCGCGATGAGATGCTCGGGCTTGGGGACCGGCGCTTCACTGTCGCCGGCAACCAGCCTGCGCGCGGCATCGTTGAATACTCGATCCGCGGTCGAGCCGTACAGGTACATCAGATCGACGCGACCGAATGCCTGGTCGGGGTGTTCGTGATTCGAATAGCCGTCGGACACGTACAACGTGACGTATCCAATTGATTCGGCGAAGGCGATAGCGCGATCGCGTGCGGTGCCATCGATCGCGAAGTCGATGTCCTGCGTGGTTCGCGAACGGCCCCACGCATGAATCGCGAGACCGCCGGCAATCGCGAAGCGAATCCCTTCTCGCTCGAACCACTCGGTGAACGTCCGCAGCACTTCCTCGAACTGCATGACCCGAGGATACCTCGGCTAAACTGGCCGGACTCATGCAGTCCCAGCCCCCTCACCCTGCTCTCTCCCTCGCGGGGGAAAGGGTTGGGTGAGGGGGCAGCGAGGAATTGAATGCCGTTTCGAATTCTGGTCATCGACGATGAAACAGGCATCCGGGAAGCGATCCGGATGACGCTCGAGTACGAGGGCTACAAGATCGACGAAGCGCGCTCGGGACAGGAAGGGCTCGACAAGGCCGCGCGCGTTCCGTACGACGCGATCCTGCTCGACATCAAGATGCCGGTGCTCGACGGAATCGAAGTGCTCGAGAACCTGCGCGAGCAACGCATCTTCACTCCCGTGGTGATGGTCTCCGGCCACGGCGACGTGCACACCGCGGTCGAGTGCACGAAGCGCGGCGCGTTCGACTTCCTCGAGAAGCCGCTCAATCGCGACAAGCTGCTGCTCACGGTGCGCAACGCAGTGCGCCAGCGCTCACTCGAAGAAGAGAACACGGAGCTCAAGGAGAAAGCGGAGAAGGAGTATCAGCTCGTCGGCCAGTCGACGGTGATGTCGGAGCTGAAGTCGCAGATCGAGCGCGCCGCGCCCACGCGCGCGACCGTGCTGATCACCGGCGAGTCCGGCACCGGCAAGGAACTCGTCGCGCGCGAGATCCATCGCCGTTCCTCGCGCTCCAACATGCCGTTCATCCAGGTGAACTGCGCCGCGATTCCCGAAGAGCTGATCGAGTCGGAACTGTTCGGCCACGAGAAGGGCTCCTTCACCGGCGCCGTCCGCAAGCAGACCGGCAAGTTCGTCGCGGCCGACGGCGGCACGATCTTCCTCGACGAGATCGGCGACATGTCGCTGCGCACGCAGGCGAAGGTGCTGCGCGTGCTGCAGGAAGGTGAAGTCGAGCCGGTCGGCTCCGCGACGGTGGTGAAGGTCGATGTGCGCGTGATCGCGGCGACGAACAAAGAGCTGACCGAAGAGATCCGCAACGGTCGCTTTCGCGAAGATCTCTACTATCGACTGAACGTCATTCCCATCCGCACGCCGCCGCTGCGCGAGCGCCGCGACGACATCGCCGTGCTGGCGCAGCATTTCGCGAAGTTGTTCTCCGAGGAGCACAACTACCATCCGAAGAAATTCACGCCGGCGGCGCAGAAGGCGCTGGGCGACGCGCCATGGCGCGGCAACGTGCGCGAGCTGCGCAACATGATCGAGCGGCTGGTGATCATGGTGCCGGCGGAGTCGATCGACGTGACCGATCTGCCGTCGGAGTTCTTCCGCACGCCGACGGACATCATCAGCACTGCCATGCGCCTCTCGACGCTGCAGGACTTCAAGGACGAGGCCGAGAAGGCGTTCATCGTCGCGAAGCTGCGCGAGCATGGCTGGAACGTGTCGAAGACCGCGGAAGCGATCGACACGCCACGCTCGAATCTCTACAAGAAAATCGAGCAGTACAACATCAAGCGTGAGGCGGGAGCGGGAGTGACGCCCGAGCTGGGCGAGGCGCAGTGAAGCGGAGCGCGCGCGCCATCGGAGTGTTCGACTCCGGCGTCGGCGGCCTGACGGTCTTCCGCGAGATCGCCCGCGCGCTCCCCGGCGAACCCCTCATCTACCTCGGCGACTCGGCTCGCGTGCCGTACGGAACGAAGTCTCCCGCGACGGTCGTTCGTTATTCGCTCGAGGCCGCGAAACATCTGCTGAGCCGCGACATCAAGATGCTCGTCGTCGCGTGCAACACGGCCACAGCGGCGGCGTTGCCGGTATTGCGCGAGCAACTCCCGATTCCGGTGATCGGCGTCGTCGAGCCGGGCGCGCGCGCGGCGGTGGCGACGACTTCGGGTGTCGTCGGGGTCATCGCCACCGAAGGCACCGTGCGCTCGAAAGCCTACACGGCCGCGATTCATGCGCTCGATCCGGACATCGACGTCATCGAATCCGCCGCGCCGCTCTTCGTGCCACTCGCTGAAGAAGGGTGGGCGAATACACACGTCGCGCGCGAAGTCGCCGAGATTTACCTCGAGCCACTCATCGACGCCGGCATCGACACTCTCGTTCTGGGCTGCACGCACTATCCGATTCTGCGCGGCACGATCGAGCAGGTCGTGGGCGATGCGGTGTCGATCGTCGACAGCGCGGAGACCACGGCGATCAGCGTGAAGCAGGCGCTCGGCGCGTCCGCCGAAACGACGCGCGAACCGGCGCGGCAGTTCCTGGTGACGGATGCCGAGGAGCGGTTCCGCAGAATCGCGGGCGAGTTTCTCGAGCAGGAGATCGAGCACCTGGAGCTGGTGTCGTTGGGGTGAACGGCCCCCCCTCATCCGGCCTTCGGCCACCTTCTCCCCTCTGCCGAGGGAAGAAGGCTACGTAAGGCACGTCATGAGGTGGTGCCGAAGGCGGATGAGGGGTTCAATGCCCGACGGCGCGTCGTTTCCCGTTGCTCACCGACTGCGGCACCACGAGCAGCGGCTGACTCTCGCTCTCCCACAGCACGCGCAGCGACGGCTGTTCCGAGTGATCTTCGTAATCGATCCTGAGCTCGTACGTGCGGCCGGCGATGAGCCCGATCGATTCTCTCGATTCGCCGCTGGCGTCCGGTTCCCACGCATCGATCAGCAGCTTCCCATCGAGCTCCAGGCGCACTCGATCGTGAGTCTGCACGACGAAGCGATACGTCTCTGAAAAACGTGGCTTGACGCGCACGACGAACTGCGCGGCGAATCCGTTGCCGAGATCGGGATCGGGCGAAGCCTTGCGCCAGTCGAAATGCATCGAATGTTCGGGCCGCACCACCACAGGCTCGGTCTCTCCCGCATTCTCGAAATACTGCGCTTCAACGGTTCCCGCGCTGCCGCCGGCCGAGACGCGCCGCGTCTCCGTCACGCTGCCACGCGGTCCGGTCACGGTCTGCTGAATGAGATACGTACCGGGACGCTGATAGCGGTGCACGGGGTTGCGTTCGTTGCTCGTGGTGCCGTCGCCGAAATCCCATTCGATCGACGTCGCATCCGGCACATCGGAGAAGTCGGTGAGCGCAACCGCGGACGAGTGCAGAAATCGCGCGTCGAATGCGGCGATGCCGATCCAGCGGACGCGAATGACGTTCGCGCCGGCATCAGCCGGAGTGCTCTGCCCGAAGTCGCGGTAAAGATCGGTGAAGTAGAGACCATCGGGCCCAGCGACCAAGCCCGCGGCCGTCGCTTTGCCGCTGCCGTTGTATTCGGCGAAGCGCTTCGGTCCGCTGACCAGCGCACCGTCGGGATCGAACACGAACTCGCTGATCCGTTTGCCATGCTCCTGTGGTCCCGATGCCCACGTCGCGCCCGACTCGGTCACGAACGCGGAGCGCATCCTGTCGATCGGGAATCCACTGCCGCCGAAGCGTTCCGCTTCGGTGAACGCGATCTGAATCGGCGCCACCGGGAAGGTCCAGTTGTAGATCGCGAAGTTCTTCATGCTCGGATCGCTGCCGTCCCACAAGTAGTTGCGACCCGCGACGACGATGGCCAGGCGATCGGTGGCCGGTCCGTTCTCCACTTCGTACAGCGATCCATCAGCGATGCGCCACGCGCCGCCGAACGGATTGCGGAATCCGTACGCGAAGACGTAGTCCTTCGCGGTGATGCCGTCGCTCGCGTCGTAGAAGGGATTGTCCGTGGGCACCGAACCGTCGCGATTGATGCGGATAATCTTGCCGTCGAGATTGTTCAGTTCCTGCGCGATCCACGCGAAGCTGCTGCCGATGTGAACGTACATCTTGTCGTCCGGTCCGAACGTGACATTCGAGATCTGATGCGACGGCGCCATCGCTTCGCCCGGAAAATCGACGACCGTGATCACGCGGGCGGCTGTGAATCCGCCATCGTCGCTTTGCAATCGCAAGACGCGCGGCGAGGTCCAGGGCGAGGTCGGGTCGACCTGAAAGATGGCCGTGACGATCACGTCACCGTTTGCAGGGTCGATGGTGATGCCGCCGAGGCCGCGCTCGCCGTTGCCGGGGATCGGGGCGAGCGGATCGAAGTTGAGCAGGCCGCTCGCGAAGGTACGCACTTCACCGCTGCGCGTCACCACTTTCACCGAGCCGTACAACTCCGCGACGTACAGCAGCGGGCTGTCGGGTGCGGCGCCGGGGTTCGGCACGGCGACGAGGCTGACCGGTAACGCGAATCCTGTCGCGAAGACCTCGCCGCGATAGCCGGTCTCGAAGGTCCACGGCACCGGCGCACCACGTGCGATCTCCGAAAAATCGGGCGTTCGATCGACGTCCGCCGCGGCGTGCGTGCCTCCGTTCGACGAGATCCAGTAGAACGATTCGGTGTTCGGCGCGAGCGTCATCGCCGGCAGATAAATCGTGTGCGACTGGCCGCGAGCGCCGTGCAGCAACAGCTCACTCCTCGGCACGTTCCATTCCGTTGCACCGCTCGCGATGCGCAGCCGGATGACCGCGCGGATCGATTGCGGTGCGTACGCGTTTCCGGATGCGTTCATGCGCAACAGCGACTGACCGTCGACGGTCTGCAGTTCGAGCGCAGCACCGGGCGGCACGACGACATCATCGCCATCGACGGTCCATCGCGGCGCCGGATCCGGCAATACCTCGAAGAGACGCATCGGCTCGACCGGCGACGGTTTCACCGTCTGAAACGTGCGCGTCGTCCAGCCGCTCCATTCCGTTTCTTCGTCGCCGCTGTCGTCGCGGTATCGCACGCGCAACGAGAAACGCGAATCCGCACGCACTTCCTGGACGTTGGTGTGGTTGCCCGTGAAAACACCGTCGCCGAGGTGAATGTGCAGTTTGAGCGGCCCCGCGGCGCACGGTGCCGACCAGATCAGCTCTTCCGCGTCGCGGATTTCCCAGTCAGTGCAGCGATGGTCGTCACCGTCGAGGTCGATGAACTGCGACGCGACCATGTGCACGTCCGCGCCGTTCAGCGCCTGCAGCTCCATGCCCGGCTCGACGATCGACGGCGTCGCGGGAGGCGTGTTGGCGAACGCAAACGGCGCGAGCAACACCACCAGCAGCGCACGAACAGGCGTCGTCACCAGACCTCGCACCGCTTTTCTACGGGCCGCACCATCAATGCGTCCTGTTTGCATCCGAACGCGCTCGCGAACTCCGGCATGTTCGACACCGGTCCGATCACGCGGTACTCGCCGGTCGGATGCGGCCCGCCCTGCACCATGATGCGCTGCGTTTCCGGCCGGATCTCATCGCCGCGGAACTGGCCCCAGGCGATGAAGAACTGCTGGTCGGGCGAGAAGCCGTCGATGGCGCGGCCGGGGTTCTTCGCCTGCGCTTTCTGCAGGCCGAGGTAGGCGATCTTCGCGCCGGCGAGATCGCCGATCGATTCGCCGAGGACGAGCTTGCCGTTGTGATGGATGCCGGGCTCGATGAAGTAGCCCTCGAACTGATTCACCACACACTCGGCGCGCTCCAGAAAGCGCTTGCGATCGTCGTCGGTCCACCAGTTGCGCAGGCGTCCCTGCGCGTCGTATTGCGAGCCCTGATCGTCGAAGCCATGGCTGATCTCGTGGCCGATGACGACGCCGATCGCGCCGTAGTTCACCGCGTCGGTCGCGTTCACGTCGAACGCCGGCGGCTGCAGGATGCCCGCTGGGAAGACGATCTCGTTCAGAGGCGGGTTGTAGTACGCGTTCGAAGTCGGCGGCGTCATTTCCCACCGTCCGCGATCGGTCGGCTTCCCGATGCGAGCGCGATCGTCAGTCGTTCCGAACTTCGTCGCCGCGAGCAGGTTCTGAAAATACGCACCCGGCTTGATCGCGACTCGGCTGTAGTCCTTCCAGCGATCGGGATAGCCGACTTTCGGATTGAACGTTGCCAGCTTCGCGAGCGCCTGCTGTTTCGTCTCCGGTCCCATCCACTCGAGGCCGCGGATGGTGTCGTCCATCGCCGCCAGCAGGTTCTTCACCATCTCCTGCATCCGCGCCTTCGCCTCGGCCGGGAAGTACCGTTCGACATACCGCTGCCCGAGCGCTTCGCCGAGGAGCGAGTCGGTGTTTTCGACGCAGCGCTTCCAGCGGGGCTTCATCTCTTTCGAGCCTCGCAAATGCGCCTGATAGAAGCGGAAGTTCTCTTCGACGAACGGCTGCGAGAGATGTTCGGCCGCGTTCTGCAGCAGGCGCCACTTCAGATACTCGCGCCACGTCGAGACCGGCGCTTCAGCGAGCTCGCGGTCGGCCGCGGCCATGAACTTCGGCTGCATGACGTTGACGTCGGCGCGCTGGATGCCGGTGCGGCGGAAGTACGACGTCCAGTCGAAATGCGGCGTCGCTTCCTGCAACTGCGCGATGGACATCATGTTGTCGGTGAGCTTCGGATTGCGGCGCTCGACGTTCGTGAGATGCGCGACGGCGAGGCGTGACTCGAGCGCGAACACATCGCGCGCGGATTTCTGCGCAGCGTCTTTGCTCTGCCCCGCGAGCTCGAACATCGCGGCGACATGCTCGAGATACTTCGCGCGCGTCTCGACGAAGCGTTTTTCGGTCGAGATGTAGTAATCGCGGTCGGGGAGCCCGAGGCCGCCGGCGACGACGAAGGCGATGACCTGCGTCGGATTGTGATTGTCGTACGAGGGACCGACGATGAACGGTGCCGACACCGATAGGTCATTGAGCCGCGCGATCATCTGCTGCAGTTGCGCGCGCGTTCGAATTTTGTCGATCTCGCCGAGCAGCGGCTGGATCGGCTTGATGCCGAGCTCGTTGATGCGCTGCTCGTCCATGCACGAGCCGTAAAAGTCCGTGATCTGCTGATCGACCGAGCCCGTTGGCCACTCTTTGCGCTGCGAGAGATCGTCGAGGATCGTGCGCAATTGTTCCTTGCTCAACTCACCCGAAGCCCAGCGCCGGCTCCACCTCTGCATCGACGCGGGGATGGGATTGGCCTTCCGCCACGCGCCGTTCGCGTAGTCGAAGAAGTTCGTGCACGCATCGACGGTGCGATCGATGTCCTCGGTGAACACCCCGCGCTGCGGTGCGGGCTGGGCGAGGAGGGCGGCGGACAGGAGGAGGGAGGCCAGCGGTGTCAGGCGCATTGGCGGAGTATAGGGATGGCTGGTCGCGGGGGACGTCGCAAAGTCGCAACGGGTGGGGAGTCCTCAGAGTCTCAGAGTCTCAGAGGCGCTCCTGCCGAATACCCTCTGAGAGTCTGAGACTCCGCCCCCTCTATATAATCCCGCGCCGAATGTCCGACCGTACCGAGCGCGCGTTCGCGCCCGATCCTCGCGAATCGCGGCGCCGTTTCATGATCGCGGGCGAGCACGTCATCCTGCGCGCGTTCGAGCGCGAGGATGGCGAGCGCTGCTATCGCTGGATGAACGATCCGAACATCGTGCGCACGCTGAAGTCGCGTTACCCGATCGCGTTTCAGAACGAGATCGAGTGGCTCGAGCGGGCCATGCATCCCGATGGCTCCGAGCGCCACTTCGCCATCGAGCGGAAGGACGACCGCACGCATGTCGGCAACGCGTCCATCCACGACATCGACTGGGTCTCGCGCATCGCCTCGTTCGGGTTGTTCATCGGCGAGCCGACCGCGTGGAACCGCGGCTTCGGCAGCGACGCCATCAGCACGCTGGTGCGGTTCGCATTCGACGAGATGAACCTGCAGAAGCTGCGCATCAACGTGTTCGACTACAACGACCGCGCGAAGCATGTGCTGGAAACGCACGGCTTCGTGCAGGAAGGGCGGCTGCGCCGCGAGTTCTTTCGCGAGGGGATGTACCACGACATCGTGATCTACTCGACATTTCGCGACGGCGCGCCGGCTCAGGAGACCTGATCATGACTGAACGAAAAATCCGCGTGCTGATCGCCAAGCCCGGCCTCGACGGCCACGATCGCGGCGCGAAAGTGATCGCGCGCGCGCTGCGCGACTCGGGAATGGAAGTGATCTACACCGGTCTGCGCCAGACCCCGGAACAGATCGTCGCCGCCGCGGTGCAGGAAGACGTCGACGCGATCGGCCTTTCCATTCTGTCGGGCGCGCACAACGTGCTCTTTCCCGAGATCATGCGTTTGTTGAAGGAAGAAAACGCGGAAGCGATCGTGGTCTTCGCCGGCGGCATCATCCCCGAGCAGGACGTCCCCAAGCTCAAGGCCCTCGGCATCCGCGAAATCTTTTTGCCCGGTACGCCGACGTCCGCGGCCGTCAACGCGATCCGCGACGCCGTACAGCGCTGATGCCGCGGTTCCGTGTCGCGCGGATGGCGGATGCGATCGAGATCGCGTTCGACGACGGCGGCATGAATCTGTTGTCGAGCGACGCGCTACGTGAGCTGCACGACACTGTCGACTCGTGCGACCGCACCGTCATCTTTCGATCCGGCCAGCCACGACTCTTCGCGGCGGGTGCCGACATGGCGGAGATGGAACGCTTCACCGGGGTTGAAGCCTGCCAGTTCGCGCGGCTGGGACAGGAAGTGTTCGCCTCGATCGAGCGTCTGCCGCACCTGACGGTTGCATTCATCGACGGCGACTGCTTCGGTGGCGCGCTCGACCTCGTGCTCGCATTCGACCTGCGCATCGCCACGCCGCGCTCGCGATTCGCTCATCCCGGTGCGCGCATCGGCATCGTCACCGGCTTCGGCGGCACTTCGCGCTGGCGCAAAGTGCTCACGCGCCCGGCCGCGAACCAGCTGTTCCTCGCGAATCGCACGTTCGGCGCGAGTGAAGCGCTCGAGCTCGGACTCATCGATCGCATCGGTAACGACGTCGGCACGCTGCCGGCCCTCGATCCGATGGTCAAGGAGTTGACGAATCGCGCGGAACGGCTGTCGCGATACGATCTTTTGCGACTGGCGGAGCGATGAATCGACCCCACCTTTTTCTCGTGCCGTACGACTCCGGCGCCTACAACGTGCGCATGGGTGCGGGTCCGTTGCGGCTGCGCGAGTTGCTCTCGGAACTGCCGGCGCAGGAGATCGTGTCGCGCGATTTGTTTCCGGCCGAGATCAAGACGACGTTCGAGCTCTATCGTTCGCTCGCAGACGCGGTGCGCGAGGCGGGACGCTCAGCGTTTCCGATCGTGCTGGCTGGCAACTGCGGCGCGGTGAGCGGCCTGGCGTCGGGCATCGGCGCCGAAGGGCTTGGCGTGATCTGGTTCGACGCGCACGGCGACTTCATGACGCCCGAAACGACCGCTACCGGCTTTCTCGACGCGCAAGCGATCTCGATCCTCACCGGCCGGTGCTGGACGACGCTGGCCGCGTCGATTCCGAACTTTGCGCCTGTTCCGATCGAGCACGTGATTCACATCGGCGGCCGCGATCACAACGAAGGCGAGCGCGACACGATGACCGCTGCTGGCCTCGCGCTGGTCGAACCGCCGCTCCGCGACGCGGAGCTGATCGTGGCGCTCGACGCGTTCAAGCCACGCGTCACGCGTCTGCTCGTGCACGTCGATCTCGACGTCATCGATCCCGCGTTCGGCACCGCCAACGGATACGCCGCCCCGGGCGGGCTTTCACCGGACGACGTCATCCGCGCGATTCGCATCTGCTCCGAACGATTTCCAATCGCCGCGCTCGAGTTGGCGTCGTTCGATCCTGCGTACGACACGGACGGTCGCATCGCCGCCGCCGCGGCGCGCATCGTGGAGCAGGGATCTGCAGGGCGACGGTTTCATCGAGAACGGTGTCAGTCAACGGGATGACGTATATCGAGTCCAACGTGCTTACACGAAAATCGAGCATCGGGACGCCTCGTCACTGTCGGCCCGGGCGAATTCTGTTTCCAGTCCATGGATCGCTGTCTCGAAACGCCGGAGGATCCCTCGGTTGCCACTGTCGCGCGCATGCTTCGTCACATCCTGCTGGACGAAATTGCGGCGCTCTCGGCGGTTTCTCTCGAGCTTCATACCCGCCTCAATCACAGAGAACGCGGGGATCGAGAGTTGAATGGCGGCGGAATCAGCAAGCGCGAGAAGCTCCTCACACGCAGCCGACTGGTCCTGCTGCCCGACGAGTTCGAGGATGAAGTTCGTCTCGAGAATGACAATCATGCAGCCGCAGCAAATTCGATGCGGCCATTTGACGCCGCGGCTGGGAGGCCGAGCTCTTGCGGCAACAACTCTGTGGCTCGGGGATTGCCGTGCGTCAGGTCTCTCAGCCAAATGCCGACGACGAGATCCAACGCAGAACTGGCAATCGTTTCAATGGTCAAATCAGCGTCACGGAGGTAAGGGCCGAGCAGTTCTTCGGTCCGAATCCGGGCGTTCGGGGCTACGTCCGGAGTGGCTGAGCTCCAGAAATAGCTGTAGTCGCGTGCTGCGACGAGAAAGTACCGCGGCACGAAACCTTTGAGCTGATTCGCGGTGTGACTGCGGATCTCGGCAGCCCATTCCGGCGATGTCGGGGTCGGCGGCGTTTTCACTTCTGCCAAGAGCAAAATCTGCCCGAATTCGTCATAGAGGACGATGTCTGCAGCCTCGATCACACCACGCATCTTAACGCACCTCAGATAGACTCCGCGCCGCATGGAAGCACTCGACACACACCTCGATTCCTCGTCCGCCGAGTTCATCGCGAACGCCGAGCGGATGCAGGGGTTGGCAGACGATCTGAAGAAGCGGCTCGAGACGGCGCGGCAGGGCGGCGGGCCGAAGTATCTGGCGCGACACAAGGAGCAAGGCAAGATGCCGCCGCGCGAGCGCATCGCCGCGCTGCTCGATCCCGACACGCCGTTTCTCGAGCTCTCGCCGCTCGCGGCGAATGGGATGTACGACGACGAAGCGCCCGCCGCGGGCATCATCACCGGCGTCGGCCGCATCCATCAGCGCGAGTGCCTGATCATCGCGAACGACGCCACCGTCAAAGGCGGCACGTATTTCCCGATGACCGTGAAGAAGCATCTGCGCGCGCAGGAAGTGGCGCTGCAGAACCACCTGCCGTGCGTCTATCTCGTCGATTCGGGCGGTGCGTTCCTGCCGCTGCAGGCGGAGGTGTTTCCGGATCGCGAGCACTTCGGACGGATCTTTTACAACCAGGCCGTGATGTCCGCGCAGGAGATCCCGCAGATCTCCGCGGTCATGGGGTCATGCACGGCTGGTGGCGCGTACGTGCCGGCGATGTCCGACGAAGCCGTGATCGTCAAAGGCACCGGCACGATCTTCCTCGGCGGTCCGCCGCTCGTGAAGGCTGCCACGGGCGAAGAAGTGACGGCCGAGGAGCTGGGCGGCGCGGATGTGCACACGCGCATCAGCGGTGTGGCCGATCACTTCGCGGAAGACGATGAGCACGCGATCGCGATCGTGCGCAACATCGTCGAAAACCTCCGCTCCGAAAAGAACGAGCCGCCGACGCGAGTCGCGCCGCAGGACCCGCTCTACGATCCGAAAGAACTGTACGGCGTGATCCCGCGCGATCTGCGCAAGCCGTACGACGTGCGCGAAGTGATCGCGCGGATCGCCGACGGCTCGAAGTTCCAGGAGTTCAAGGAACGCTACGCGACGACGCTCGTGACCGGCTTCGCGCGCATCTTCGGCTACAAGGTCGGCATCCTCGCGAACAACGGCGTGCTGTTCTCCGAGTCCGCGCTCAAGGCGACGCACTTCATCGAGCTGTGCAACCAGCGGCGCATTCCGCTCGTGTTCCTGCAGAACATCACCGGCTTCATGGTGGGCAAGCAGTACGAGCGCGGCGGCATCGCGAAAGACGGCGCGAAGATGGTGCACGCCGTCGCCAACTCCACCGTCCCGAAGTTCACCGTCATCCTCGGCGGCTCCTTCGGCGCGGGCAACTACGGCATGTGCGGCCGCGCGTATTCGCCGCGCTTCCTGTGGATGTGGCCGAACGCGCGCATCTCCGTGATGGGCGGCGAGCAGGCGGCGGGCGTGCTGACGACCGTGAAACGCGATCAGCTCGCGCGCGCCGGTCAGGAGCTCTCGGCCGAGGAGGAGCGGAGCATCGCCGGTCCGGTGCTCGCGAAGTATGAGGAAGAGGGGAGCCCGTACTATTCGACCGCGCGCTTGTGGGACGACGGCGTCATCGATCCCGCCGACACGCGCATCTACCTCGGCCTCGGACTATCGATCGCGTACAACACGCGCATCGAAGAGCCGAAGTTCGGCGTGTTTAGAATGTGACGCGTGACCATCACCTGGTTCCTCTTCGACCTCGGCAACACGCTCATCAAGCTGGCGTACGAGCGCGTGCTGGAGAACATCTGCCGCGACGCGACGATCACGCGCGACGAGCTGGTGGAGATCCTCGAAGAACCGGGTTTGTATCGCGACATGGAACGCGGCGCGATCTCGTTCTGGGAGTTCTACGAGAACGTGTGCGACAAGAGCGGGTACCGCGGCTCGATCCGCGAGTTTCACGAACTCTGGAGCGACTTCTTCGACGGCGCGATCGCGGGCGCGGAAGAACTGCTCGAGCGCGTGCGGGCGAAGTATCGCGTGGCGTTCTTGTCGAACTCGAATGAAGTGCACGCGGAGCTGATCCCGCGCAAGTTCTCATCGCTGTTCGAGAAGGACGACCGCTTCATCTTCTCGCACCGGTTCAAGGTGGCGAAACCCGATCCGGAGATGTTCCGCCGCGCGCTCGACACGATCGGCGCGACCCCGCATCAGGTCGTCTTCATCGACGACCTGATGGAGAACGTCGCTGCCGCGCGGGCGCTGGGCATGCAGGCGTTTCAATTCATCGACACGCAGTCGCTGATCCGGCAGCTCGAGCAAGAGCAGTTGCTATGAGAGAGTTGTACGTATCGGCATGAGTGATTTGACAGTCGAGGTCGAGCGCGAGAGCGATGGTCGGGATCGGTGAGGTGGTCGATCTGCCCGGCGTTCTTGCGTATGGCGGCGTCCTGGCCGCGCTGCTTCGGATCGGTTGGTCGATAAAGCGCCACTCCGGCACGTCGCATTCTGCAACGTGCTGGCTGGCCTGATTTCGTCTTCGCGTTTCATGATCAGGAGGAGACTGGGCCGCGCATGCTCGCGCGGATCGCGAAGCGAACAGGCCTGAAGCCTGATGACTTGTGACAGGCGCGCTCAGGTCATCCGAGCGATGACCTGAGCCGGAACCTGCCGTGGTCACTCCGTCGTCGAGCGACTGACCATGCTGTCGAGCATCAGGAGTGCGTTAGCACCGGCGCTCGCGGCCGGCTCCGTCGACACGAACAGCGCTTCTCCGCTGCGGTTGTCGATCACCGACGCGTACGGCACGATGATGCCGTCGCCTTGAAGCACGCGCACGACGGCTGATGCGCCGCCGGTGACCCGGAACTGGCGATGCGCGAAGCCTTCTCCTTCCAGCATGATGAGCTGCGATCCGAGGTGCGCGCCTTCCGCCGACACGAGCTCGATCTCCGCGATGAACGGCACGTGCGATGCGATCGCGACCAGGCCGACGTTCGCACGCTGATTCGCATCGCGCGAGAGACCGGCGAGCACCGCGACTTCGTTCACGGCATCGGCGGCGCCTGCGATCGCGATCGGGCGCACGGTCTGGCCGAGCGTGTTCCCGTTGTACGTGCGGCTCGTGACGACGAACGGCTTGTCGCCGCCGATCACGATCGCGCCGATGACGTCACGTCCATGGTCGCCGAGGACGTCGGTGATGGTGCGTGTCTCACCGGGGAAAAGTTGGAACGGCGAGCCGATGTCCGAGGTGCGGGTTCCTTCGATGAACGCCATCTCGACGGTAATCGGAACGAGTTGAAAGTTATGCAGCACGACATCGCTGCGCCACTCCGTGCCGTGAGCGCCATGCGCGTGACCGGCGATCGGGATCACGTAGAGATCGGAGTATTCGGCTGCAAACGCGGTGGATGCGAAGAGGATCGAGACGGCGACGATCAGGTTGCGCATGGCTTCACTCCTTCTCACAGCGACTTGAGGTACTCGATGAGGTCGGACTTCTCCTGCTCGGTGAGCTGGAGCTCGAAGAAGCCGTCGTAGTGATTGACCACGTCGCGGTACGTCGCGAAGCGACCGTCGTGGTAGAAGCCGCCCTTCGTCCGCGCCCACAAGCCTTTCAGCGGCGTCGTGCGATAACGCTCGTCCGGAGAACGCTTGGACTGGAAGTCATCGATGCCGATCTCTTCGGCCGTGTGCATCGGCCATCCGGGCTCGGTGAAGATCGGCGGAACGTGACAGCGCGCACAGTCCGCCTTCCCCGCGAACAATGTCTCGCCGCGTTGCGCGCCCGCGGCGTCGAAGCTGCCGCGCGGCGGTGCGGGCGCCGGAATCGCGAGCTGATAGAAATGCAGCGCCGCGAGCTTCGACGTGATCCGATCGTCGTCGGTGCGCACGTCCCACATCCGCTCCCGCGCCGCGATCGGGAACTTCACCGGATCGTTGAGGCGCGGATCGTAGAACGTGCCGCGGCCATGCATCTCGAGGTTCGCGACGAACGCGTTCCAGTGCGTGACCGAGCCCCAGCCCGTCGACGTGTGCAGGCTCACGCCGGCGAGGCCGTGCGCGGGCGGAATCAGCGTCGCCGCGGTCTTGCCATCGGGACGGAAAGCCTTGCCGTCGAGGAAGATCTCCGCGTCGAATTTGCCCGGTCCCCAACTCGCGAGCACGGCCTTCAGCGTCGGCTCGTCGACGCCGAGGAGGGAGGTGACGGCGGAGAGATCGGGAGCGAGGGAAACGATCGCGCCGACGTTCAGATCGCGATTCGCATAGCCGTCGAGCCGATGCCCGATGCCGGGCGCGAACGAATCGTCGACCGTCGAATGACAGAGCGCACACGTGATACCCATCGAACGCAGCGAGCCGTCTTCATTGAAGAAGCCCTTCACGCCGACGACGGAGTTCAGCTTCAGGAGCGTGACCGTCGTGGCGGGATCGTCGAGATTCACCTCGCCGCGCTGCAGCGCCTGCACGACCGCGGCGGGAATCGCGTCGACGTCGACCTTGAGGCCGACAGCCAATGCCGTCTTCGGCGAAACGCCCGCGGCGATGGCCTGATGCAGCTTCAGCTTGTCGCCCCAGAACGACTCGCTGCCGAACGTGTCGTCGCGAAAGGTCGACCGGCCGGAGACGAGCATCGAGTGCGCGTTCGTTTCGATGCGCTCGTCGAGCAGGCGTTGCTTCACGCGCTCGACGAGATCGGCGCGTCCGTACGTCGCGAGCAGCGTGATGGACAGCAGCGCAACGCCGGCACCGGAGAAGAAACCGAGACGTTTGTTCATGAATGACCTCCTTTAGGCGTTGCCGCACAGGCGCAGGAACTCCGAACGCGTGTTCGGATCGCTGCGCAACGTGCCGAGCATCGAGGACGTGATCAGTTGCGTGGCCGGCAGCTTCACGCCGCGGCAGCCCATGCAGAGGTGATGTGCGGCGATGATCACTCCGACGCCGCGCGCCTCGAGATGCGTGGCCACGGCGTCGGCGATCTGCTGCGTCATCCGCTCCTGGATCTGCAGCCGCCGCGCGAAACAATGGACCAGACGCGCGAGCTTGCTGATACCGACCACTTTGCCGGGCAGGTATCCGACGTGCGCGACTCCGTGGAAAGGAAGCAGGTGGTGCTCGCACATCGAGTGGAAGTCGATGCCGCGCAACACGATCAGCTCGTCGGAGTGCTCGGCGAAAGTCTTCGAAAGGATGTCCGCCGGAGACTCGTCGTAGCCGACGGTCATCTCCAGCAATGCCTTCACGACGCGTCGCGGGGTCTCGCGCAGGCCGTCGCGCTCCGGATCTTCGCCCATCACGCGCAGCAGAACCTCCACCGCCTCTTCAGCCAGACTCGCCTCCGTCTTCTCCACGGGTCGCAACAATTCCATCGGTTTGCCTCCACCCGAGTTAGAGGGCGATGGCTCGCGATCGGTAACGGCGTCACGTTTTGAGAATGGCCGCCTCTAATCGATGGATGGAGGAGAATGACCACCATGACTGCCGTGGAATCGGTACCGATCGTTCCGCACGAAATCTCGGATGAAGACGTCGTCCGTCGCATCGTCGACGGCGAGCGCGAGCTGTTCGAGCTGCTCCTGCGCCGCTACAACCAGCGGGTCTATCGCGCCGTGCGCGCGATCCTTCGCAATCCTGATGACGTCGAAGACGTCATGCAGCAGGCCTACATCAACGCGTACCGGCATCTGCACCAGTTCGAAGGCCGCTCCGGCTTCGCGACGTGGATGACGAAGATCGCGATGCGCGAAGCATTCGCGCGTAACCGAAAAGCAGGAGCCCACATGCAGGTCGTGCCCGAGTTGCACGGAGAGAACACGATGAGCGAATTTCTCGAGCCCGGTCCGGATCCAGAGCAGCGTGCGGTCGCCACCGACCTGATGCAGCACGTCGAGGCGGAGGTGGCCGCGCTACCCGAGGCGTATCGGTCCGTGCTGCTGCTGCGCGAAGTGGAGGGGCTGAGCACCGAGGAGACGGCGGCGTGTCTCGAGGTGAGCGCGGACGTGGTGAAGACGCGGCTGCATCGCGCGCGCGGGATGCTGCGCGACGCGCTCTATCGCCGCGCCGGCGCCGGATTGCAGACCATCTTCACGTTCGGCGCGCAGCGCTGCGATCGCGTGGTCGCGAACGTGATGAATGAGATTCGCAGGCTGTGTGACTCAGAGTGAGACTCAGAGCCCGTTTGCGACGGTTTTCGTGAGCTGATCCTCGCCGTACCACTTGCGGTGGAACTCCAGGAGCGCGTCGCGGTCGGCGCCGTCGATGGCCGTGCCGTTCTCACCGCGCAGCAGGCGCGGGAGCTTGTAGAGCACGTAGTCGAAGTTGCGGTTCGCGTACTCCTGGCCGAGCTTCATGAACGAGGCGCCGTCGATCGAGAACTTGTGCTCGCCGCGATAGGCGAGATCGATGCGCGAGTAGCGTTTCTCCTTCACGCGCTTGGCGAACTCGAGCAGCGCGGTCTGCACGTCGAGCGGCGTCTGGCGTACGCTCAATCCTTCGAGGTCGTACACGACCACGCCGGGGATGACGTAGTACTGGTAGTGCGCCGAGACTTTCATTCCGGAGAACGCGGCGTTTTCCGCGAGGATGTCGTTGACCGGTTCCTGCAGCAGGAAGAGGTTCGCGGAGTAGCCGATCAGCGCGGCCACGAGCGGGGTGCCGACGAAGATCAGTTTCTTGTTGCGCAGCGCCGGAATGGGAATCGCCACGCGCTCCATCTTCAACTGGCGGCGGATCAGCGTGCCGAGCCCCGTTTGTCTTTTGGAACGCGGTGAGCTCGGCGGCTCAACCGGCACGGCGTAATAGGCGATCGAGAGCAGCAGTCCTGCGGCGATCGACAGCACGCCGACAGGGCGGAACACGAGCAGCGCGCCGAGACCGAAGAGGTACATGACCCAGCTCGCGTAGTTCATACGCGAACGCACTCGCTGGGCGCGCTCGCGATAGAAATCCTCGTCGAGGACTTCGCTGCAGTGCTTGCAACGCACCGATTTCGTACTGACGGTTCCGTTGCAGAACTGACACTGCGTGGTCTCGCCGTCGGTCTCGCGGCGATGGCGCCGTTCGACGTCGCTGGCGCGGCGCCGCTGCACGGCGAGGTCTTCCGCACGCCGCTTCGGTGCCTCGGCCATGATGGGAATCATGTCGGCAGGCCGCGGCGCGGCGATCAGCAGCAGCCCGCAACTCTCACAGGCCGCCGCGTCCGCTTGATTCAACGCCTTGCACTCCGGGCATCGCATGCGCCGAGGAAGTGCAACGCGGCTGCCACCGGACACGGTCCGGTGCGCTGGTTGGGCGAGCCTTCGGCACACCTGTCCAACGAGACGCGTTTTGCGCGCTGCTAACATCAGAAGCCATGAACCTCCGGCCCGCCGCCCCGTCCGATGCTGCCGAGTGGCTGCGGATGCGCACGGCACTCTGGCCCGTCGAGGGTCATGAGGCCGAGATCGCCGAGTACTTCGAATCGGGCGGATCGGTGCTCCTCACACGCGTGCTCGTCGCGGAACGGCCATCGCGAGGCCTGGCCGGGTTCATCGAGCTCGGCCTGCGGACGTATGCGGAAGGCTGCGACTCGTCGCCAGTGCCATTCATCGAGGGGTGGTACGTCGACGCGGATGTGCGTCGGACAGGTGTTGGTGCAGCGCTCGTTCGCGCCGCGGAGGAGTGGGCGCGCCAGCAGGGGTATCGCGAGATCGCGAGCGATGTGGAGCTGGAGAACGAGACGAGTTTGAGCGCGCATCGTGCGCTCGGCTACCAAGAGGTGGAACGGCTGGTCTGCTTCCGGCGCTCTTTGGAGTGCGGTGGCACAGCCACCGCGTTCAAAAGCGGCAGCGAATAGCTGCCGCGGTGGCTCCGCCACCGCCTGGGAAAGCGGCAGCTTTGCTGCCGCTCTCCATCGCTAACGCCGACGGCGTCCGAACCTTCGTTCAATATTGAACCCGAGCTTCACTTCGCCTGCGTCCAGTCCTGTGCCCTGGAACGTCGACGTCGTGTACTGATCGACCGTCGTCCCCTGACTATTTGTCAGCAGCACTTCGAACCAGTGACCGCCGATCGCGCGCTTGATGCCGATCGACCAGCCGACGTCACCGCTCGTGGTATTCGGCAGATCGCCATTCGGCGGGATGATCTCGGCCACGAGCGCGAGCGGCGGACGCATGAAGTAGGTGATGCCCACCGGCGCGTTGAACGCGTGTTCGAAGAGCGCCACAGAGTTGTCGCCGTCGATCGCACGGCCGGCGTTCGTGACGAACGTCGGCAGCACGAACACCTCGGCCTTGCCGAAGCGGCGCGACACGATTCCCTGTACGAAGAACGAGCTGCGGTCTTTGAGGTCGCGCTCCGTGCGCCAGTCCACGCCGCCGCGCACCGCGAGCGTCAACGGCACCGACGGCGCCTGCTGCAACACGATGTACTTCGCGGCCGCCTCGAGCGTGTCGTTCGTGTTCGTGCGTCCGAGGGAAAGTTGGAGATGCGGGCGCATCGCGTACGAGACTCCGAACATCACGTCCGCATTCGTGTCCAGTCCGAACAGCGAATGCAGTTGGTCGGTGAAACTGCCGTCGGAGAGCGACTGATTGAAACGATGTGTGAACTTCACTTCCCACGTTCCGTCCGCCGCCATGTGCGAGGAGGGGAGCGTGAGCAGTTGATCGCCGACCGGCAATTTTCCGATCGGACGATACGGATCGTCCTGTGCGAACAGCGGCATCGCGATCACGACGATCGCCGCCGCAAACCACTTAGTCATTCGGCGCTCCTCTGCGAATCCAGTTGCGAACCAGCGCGATCTTGTCGTCCGACAGCGGCGGCAGTTGGAGCGGCATGCGCTCGCCGGTGATGCCCGCGCCGGTGATCTTGCGATACAGATACGAATTCGAGACGTCGTTCGGACGAATGCGCGCGAGCTGCGGCATCTCGACGCTGTTCACGTTGACGATGTTCGCGTACGCGCGGCCCGCGGTGAGCACCATCTGCGATTGCTGCCCGAGCGGGTCGTGACAGCCGAGCGTCGCGCATGTCGGCGTGAAGACTTCGTTCTGTACTCTCGTGAACGTCGCGGACTGATCGATCGGCTCTTCGCCTCCACCAAGTGGAGACGTCGGAGACCTCAGCTCGCCACAAGCCGTCGACATCAGGAGAAGGGTGATCGCGGACAAAATCGCACGGGCACGCATTGGCGGTGCTTAAGGTAGCATCGCACCGTGCATTCCGTCGATGAGCTGCTCGATGTCGTCGTTCGGGAGCAGGACGATGACGCACGCTGGACCGCGATCCAGGAGCTGCATGCCCTCGGCACGCGCGAAGTGTTCGACCGCGCGGCGCAACTTTGCACTTCATCCCGTGCGGAAGAGCGTGTCGCCGGCGCGGATGTCCTGGGACAACTGAGTTCATTCTCGGAAGACGCGGCGCCGACGCTCATGTCGTTGCTCGGCGATTCCGAGTCGTGCGTGATCGAAGCGGCGGTCCACGCGCTCAGTCAGAAGCAGGATGCGCGAACGATCGATGCGCTATCGCGCGTGGCGCAGCATGATGCGACGAATGTGCGTTGGGCGGTTGCGACGGCGCTCGAAGATCTCATCGGCGACGAGCGCGCGGAGCGGGTGCTGTTGACGCTGATGCGCGACGGCGACACGGCCGTGCGCGATCGTGCGACGTTCGCGGTGGGCAGTCTTTCGGATCACGACACGCCGCGCATCCGCGCCGCGCTCGCGGAACGTTTGCGCGATGAAGACCGTGCCGTCGCGAACGAAGCAGCATTGGGTCTCGCGCGCCGCCGCGACGCGCGCGCGATTCCGTACATCGCCGAAGCGGTGGAACTGGCCGATCCCGAGATCGAGGAAGCGGCGGACGAGATCACCGCGCCCGACATGCTCACCGAGCTCCTCAAAGCACGCGATGCCGCCGGCGACGCGATGGGCCTCAAGACGCTCATCACGCGTTGCCGCGCGCGGCTCTGAGTGCAGAGCGGCAGCCGCAACCGCCGCTCTGCGAGTGAGTGAAATACGAGTGAGACACGGCATCTGCGGCTGCCGCACTCGCCGGCGCCTTCAGATCGTCGGCGGGTCGTTGTGGACCGTGGGATCGTGGGTGACCGGAACCAGGAAGCCGTTGACCCGAACCACGACGAAGATCCGGTAGTCGAACGATCGTCCGCGGTCGGCGAGGTGGACGTTCGACCAGTGGAGCTCCAACCGCGTGCTCGTCACCCGCTGCAGCGATCCGGACGTGAAGAAGGAGGGCGGGTTGAGAAACACGATTCCGGGATTGTCGAAGAACGCTTCCGAACCGCCCCCGTGGAGCGTGAAAATGATCGGGTGGTCGTAGTTCTCGACCACGCTCAGGTATCGGCTCTGGATCGGCAGTTCGAGTCTCATTTCAGCGACGTTGAGCGTGATCGGAATGGTCACGGCAGCGTCGATCGAAGGGTTCCTGAGCTGAGTGAAGGCGGCGGTTTCGGGGGACAACGTGGCTTCGGCGATCATGGCTGCTCTCCTTGTTTGAACGGCGTCTCTCTATCCGCGTACTCGTGTACGCGGCCCTCGGGAAGCGAATGGTGTGAAGCTACGGCCGTGCGGGGAGCTCGAAGTCTCGATAGCCCGCACGCTCGAGCGCGGCCACGAGCAGAGCGGCCTCGCTTCGCCGGCCGAGACCACTCAGGGCCTCGACGCGAAATGCGATCGACCGCGGGTCGTGCGCAGCGGTAATCATCGGCAGCTCCGCCACGCGTGCGCGATAGCGAGTGGCTTCCTCGCTTCCGGGTGACGCGGCCTTTGCGGCGAAGAGAAGGGCGTAGCAGAGCGCGCGAGTCGTTTGCACGTTCTCCGGCTCGGCCGCTGCTAGACGCTCGGCGATGGCCAGCGCCTCCTGCGCGGCCGCGCGCGCGCGTTGCTGGTCGCCGGCCTGCATGCGAACCGCCCCCTCTCGCGCGATCGCCACGGCCAGATCGCGTTCCCACGCGGGACGCGCGTCCTTCTTCACGATATCGCGCAGCACCTGTTCGGCCTGGTCGATCATGGCGATGGCGCGCGGCAGGTCGTTGACGAGCAGCATCGCCAGCCGCGATTGCGCGGCCGCACGATTGCGGCGTGCATTCACGTTGGCGGGATCGCGCTCCGCGAGCTCGGACGACAAACGCAGCTCTTCGGTGAACGACGCGATGGCGTTGTCCTTCTCGCCCATCATCTGCTGCAGGTTGCCGCTGAAGGCGAGACCGGCCGCCAGCTCGCGCATCCGCCGCGCATCTCCGGGTGCCGCCGCCGCGAGCTGGCGGCGCAACGCGATCTCTTCCGCGTACGCGCCGTGCGCGCCGGCCAGTTGTCCCATGTTCTGCAGCGCGACGCCGACTTTGTTCAGCGATGTCGCCAGGTCCTCGCGCCATTGCACCGACTGCGGCTCGCGCAGCAGGCGGCGCCGATCGAGATCGGCCGCGACGCGGTACTCGGCCAGCGCGCCCGGGATATCGCCCATGGCCTCGTACGCGGCGCCGAGATTGCCGTGACCGTAGCTGACTTCGGCCTCGTACTTTGCGTTGCCTGGATGCGCTTCCGCGAGCTCGACGGAAATGTCGAGATAGCGGCGGAAGTGGCGCAGCGTGCCGGCGCGATCGCCTTTCCTGCGCAGCGAATCGCCGAGCCAGAAGTGCGCGTTCGACAGCGCCAGCTTCCACTCGTCATTCTTCGCATCGCGCGACACCGCAGCCTGCGCGAACCGCACCGACTCGCCGAACAACTTCACCGCTTCGTCGAGCTTTCCTTCGTTGACGCGCACTTCGCCGAGGCGCGCCAGCGCCAGCGCGTTCTTGTGCAGATCGCTGCCGCTCTGCTTTCCGGGATCGAGCGACGCGAAGTACGCGAGTGCGCGGGAGGCTGCGCCGTCGAGCACGTCGAGACGACCGACCGCCTCGAGCTTCGCGGGGAGGTCGGTGACCATGAACGCCACCAGTTCTTCCGCGCGTCTCCGGTTGGCCTCGGCCTCGCGGCGCGCGCTCGTCACGTCGACGACATATTTTGCGACGAGCGCCGCGAGTGCGATGCCGAGGACGACCATCGCGGCGATGCGCGCACGGCGTTTCGGCGCGGCGATGATCCGGTCGAGCACGCGCAACGCTTCGTTTGCCGTCGGACGATCGGCGGGCGCTTTCTGCTTCAGACGTTCGACGAGCGTGGTGATGTCGCGCGGCTGCCCGGTCATCGGCTCGGTCGTTCCGCTTGCCGCGCGCAGCATCAGTTCGCGCGCGCCGAGGTATTGCGGATGGACCGGCTTTTCCGTGAAGAGCACCTGCAGCAGCAGGCCGAACGAGTACATGTCGCTCGCCGCCGTTGCCACTCCGCCCACGGCCTGCTCGGGACTCATCATGGCCGGCGTGCCGACGGCGATGCCCTGTTCGGTGACGGGACGCGGCACCTCCGGTGTCGGGTTCGACGCGCCGACGCGGAAGATCACGGTCTTGGCGGTCTCGATCGGCTCGTCCGCCGCCGGCCCGGGCATCGGCGTTTCGTCTTCTTCGTTGCGCCGCGCGATGCCGAAGTCGAGCACCTTCGCGCGGCCGTCGGCGGCGATCATCACGTTCTCTTCCTTGAGGTCGCGATGCACGACGCCCTTGCGATGCGCGGCCGCGAGCGCGTCGCAGATCTCGCGCGCGATCCTCAGTTTGCGCTGGCGGCTCATGCCCAGCTCGATGGCCATCTGCAGCGTCAGTCCGTCGATCAATTCGAGAACGAGGAAGTCGCCCTCTTCCGCTTCGATGTATTCGTGGATGCGGCAGATGTTCGGATGATCGAGCGACGAGAGCGTGCGCGCTTCGCGCAGGAAACGCCCGCGCGCATCGACGCTCATGCGGCGGTCGGCGCGGATCATCTTCAATGCGACGGTGCGATTGAGACGTTCGTCGTACGCGCGATACACCTCGCCCATGCCACCGGATCCGAGGATGCCGGTAACGCGCAGATGCCCGACGCGGGCACCGATCACGCGATCCTCCGTGCTGAAGCGATCCTCGGATGGTACGCTCACTGGCCGTAGAGACGGAAGATGCGCGCCGGTGGTGGTGACGTCTCTCCTGAATTCGACCGCGTGCATGGTCCGATTGTCGTCAATGGAGTTACGGAAGTCGTGAGCGCCCGGTAGCGATCTGGTGGTTTCTCGTATGGCCCGGTTCCGTTTCGACCAGTTCTGTTTCGACACCGACCGGAAAGCGCTGCTGCGCGGCGGCGAGCCGGTGCGGCTCACGCCGCGCGCGTTTCGTCTGCTGGAGCTGCTGCTGATGCGCCGGCCGAAAGCGGTCAGTAAACGCGATCTGCTCGATTACGTCTGGTCGGGCGCGATCGTCGAAGAAGCGAATCTCAAGACGCTGGTCCTGGAAATCCGCACGGCGCTCGAAGAGCGCGGCGGGCGGCCGGAGGTCGTGCGCACCGTTTATGGATTCGGCTATGCGTTTGCGGGCGACGTCGAAGAAGAGGAGGACGGAGAGCCGAAGCCGGGCGTGTTGTCCGTGCGATGGGACGAGCGCTCCGTGCTGTTGCCGTATGGCGCGCATCTGATCGGCCGCCGGCCCGATTGTGCGGTGGTCATCGATGCGAATTCCGTATCGCGCGTTCATGCGCGCCTCGAGATCACGCGCGACGGCATGCGCATCGAAGACCTCAACAGCAAGAACGGCACGTATGTCGGCGGGCAGAAGATCACCGGGCCCGCGGAATTGTTCGCGAGGTGCGAAGTGGTGATTGGTGAGGTGGCAGTGAAGCTCGCGCGGCTCGATTCAAAGGATGCGTCGACGGAGACGGTTGCGCCGCGGTAGCGCGGGCCGGCCCCTCACCCGGCCTTCGGCCACCCTCTCCCCGCTCGCGCGGGGCGAGGGCTACACAGGCAGCAGCGCCGCGAGTAGCCTTCTCCCCTCCGCGAGGGGAGAAGGTGCCGAAGGCGGATGAGGGGTCGCGCTAATTCTTTTTCGCGGCGCTCACCATCCGCTCAACATCCGCGAGCAGTTTCTTCGCGTCATAAACGATGCCGTCCTTGATCACGTACCGCACGCCGCCGTGGCGCTCCACTTTGCCGGTGTCGTCGTTCACGCGGATCGCGCCGGTTCCGTAGAGCACCTTGAGATTGGCGAGCGGGTTCGCCTCGACGAGTACGAGATCGGCCAGCATGCCCGCGCGAACGAGGCCGTACTCCGGACGTTTTCCACTGGCCTTGTGCAACGCCTCCGCGCCATGGAATGTCGCGGCGCGGATCACTTCCAGCGGATGGAACCCCGCCTCCTGCAACAACTCCAGCTCGCGGATGTAATCGAAGCCATAGAGCTTGTAGATGTAACCCGAGTCGGAACCGGTCGTGACGCGGCCGCCGCGGTTCTTGTACTCATTGACGAACGTCATCCACAGCCGATAGTTGTGCTTCCACTCGATCTCATCCGCTGTCGTCCAGTCGAACCAGTACGAGCCATGCGCCGCGCGACTCGGTTCGTACCACTTCCACAGCGACGGCAGCGTGTATCGGTCGTGCCATTCCGCGCGCATCGCGCGCATCAGATCGCGGCTGGCTTCGTAGATGGTGAACGTCGGATCGAGGTTGAAGTCGAGCTTGACCAACTCGTCCATGGTCGCGTTCCACTTCGCGCTACCCGGAGGCGCGGCCTGCTTCCACAGGCGTCCCGCCTGGCCGAAGCGATGCGACTCATCGAGATAGTTGTAGTCCGGCGGATAGTCCTGCACCGTCCGCGCATCGAACAGCGCCTCGGGCAGGCCATACCAGTGTTCCATGCCCTGCATGCCCAGGCGCGCGGCCTGGACGATGTTCATGCGGGCGACGCCCATCTGCGCGACGTGCGTGGTCGTGCCGAGCTTCAGCTTCTTCGCTTCATCGAGGAGGGCGCCGAGGACGTCGGGATCGTAGATGTCGCCCCCGCCGATGACCTTGATGCCGGCGCCGCCACTCTTCGCCACCCATTGCGCGAACTTGCGCGCCTGTTCGGGCGTGTTGATCTCGCCGCCTTCCCACATGCTGCTGCCGGTGAACGCATACGGCACGATGCGCGGCGCGACGATCTCATTGCGTGCGCTGCGATCGCGTTCGTGAATGGTCCAGGCCAGTCCGTTGCCGGAGCCCGGCTCGCGGATCGTGGTGATGCCGTGCGCGAGCCAGAGCTTGAACACGTATTCGGCCGTGGTGCCCTGCTGCAAACCGCCGGCGTGGCCGTGCATGTCGACGAATCCGGGCAGGAGGTACATCTTCGAGCCGTCAATCTCTTTGGTCGCATCGCCGGGACGCCGTTTCGGATCGATGGGTAGCTTCGGATAACCGACGCCGACGATGTCCTTGATGCGATTGCCTTCGATGACCACGTCCATCGGACCGATCGCGGGCGCGCCGGAGCCGTCGACGACCGTGACGCCGCGGACGATGAGGCGCTTGAACGGACCTTCCCCTTCATTGGGGCCGCGGTCGGGTGCGTAGGCCTGCTGTTTTTCCTGTGCGAGTGCGAACGACGAGCAGAGAAGCAGGAGCGCAACGATCTTCTTCATCGCGCGCGATTGTAGGGCGCCTATCACGTCGCGGCCAGTGACGGAGCGCCGGCGTATTCGCTGGACAGCTATGGAAAGCGGCAGCTAGCGCTGCCGCACTCCAAACACTTCACCAGCCGTAACTTCCCTGCGGCGCGTGATGGCCGAGGAGCGCGTCCTTGTATTTGAGAAACTCGCCGGACTTCATGTAGTAGTCCGGCAGCACGGTGCCGAGGTACTGGAGGTACTCGTCGCCGGTGTACGGCTTGCCGTCGTTCGTGAGCAGGTTGCCGTTGACGTCGAACGGCATCAGCGCGATCTCCTCGGCGCCGCGCTTGCGGAAGAACTTCAGGTCCGGAACGAACAGCAGTTCCTCCGGCTTCACGCCGCGCACGGCTTCGGCGGTGTCCTGGATCTCGCGGACCAGCACGCGCGCGTCGGGTGCGCTGATGTCGCCGAGCTTCGTCTTCACGATCTCGACGTTGATCAACTCGATCAGCTCGCGTACCTCGTTGTAGTACTCGCCCTGCGCCGTGCCGTTGTCGCGATCCTTGAAGCCGAACTGCACGGCCGTACCGCCGCCGCGCTCGTTGCCGAACATCTCCACGCCGCGCGGGACCCACGCGTTGAGCACGCGCTGGATGTCCTCGATCGAATAGCGGCCGGTGTCGTTCGTCGCGCCGATCGCCATCTCCTTGAGGAACCCGCGTCCCGACCCGATGTGGAATCCCTCCTCGGAAAGCATCGGCCCCATCGAGCGCGCCATCGGCGCGTACGAGAACACCTTCTGCATCTCGAGCTGGTACTTGCCGACGAGATCGATCACGGTCGCGAACACGACGTTGTCGAGGAAGTTCACGAATGGGATGTTGAAGGCGTCGAGCACGTGATCGCCGAGCTCCATCGAGAGCAGCTCGTCCATCGTTTCCCTGGCGATGTCGGGATGACCAGGTTTCTTCCACGACTGATCGTGATCGAGCACCCAGAACATCTGATACCCGTGCCGCAGCTCCTCGGCCATGATGCGCAGCACCGCCATCTTCATCTGATCGG
>Ga0196977_1000106_pt1 | contig 53208 bp, 42 predicted proteins | sample S3v_1013CmetaG_FD_148634 | JGI IMG/M metagenome (GOLD analysis project Ga0196977, IMG submission 148634) | Soil microbial communities from Anza Borrego desert, Southern California, United States - S3+v_10-13C | ecosystem: Environmental > Terrestrial > Soil > Desert | place: USA: California... | reverse complement strand
CGCGCAGGTAGGCGCGCAGGAACCTCGCGTAACCGCTCCGCTCGTACTGCAAAACGTGCGCGGCCTCGTGCACGAGCAGCCGCCCGCTCAGCGTCGCGCGCCCCTCGCCGTCCCTCCCGACCAGCCTCCGCCTGACGAAGACGTGCCGCCCGAACGTGATGCCGCTGATGCCGTTGAGCGTCGTCAGCAGGTTGGCGAACGCGCCGGCGTGGACGTGAATCGGCGGCAGCTTTAGGCCCGGGTCGTTCGCGTGCCGGCGGAAGAACGCTTCGACGCGGCGGTGAGTCTCGGCCGAGAGTCTCATCGGAAAGCGAAAGCCGCGAACCGCCAGTCGCGGCCGGGCGGCGCTCACGCCGGGCGATGACGGCCGACGCCGCGGCCCGACAGACGATTCACGGGTTACGATTCACGATTCGCGGCTTTACATGCCCTTGTAGTCGGGGCCGCCGCCGCCCTCGGGCGTGACCCAGTTGATGATCTGGTAGGGGTCCATGATGTCGCACGTCTTGCAGTGGACGCAGTTGGAGAAGTTGATTTGCAGCTTGCGCTTGCCGTTCGCGCCGTCCTCGACCATCTCGTAGACGGCGGCCGGGCAGAAGCGCTGGCAGGGGTTGCCGTACTCCTCGGCGCAGCGCGTCGCGCAGATGTTGGTGTCGAGCACGTGCAGGTGGGCGGGCTGATCCTCGTCGTGCGCGACGGCGGCGTGGTAGACATCGGTCACCTTGTTGAAGGTGAGCTTGCCGTCGAAGCGGAGCTTGCCGTAGCGCTGCTCGATGTCGTCGCCGCGGTAGCCGAAGTCTTTGAGCTGCTTCAAGGCGGCGTGGCCCGGCTCAAGGCTCGCGCGGTCGAACAGGCCCCACGAGCGGCCGCCGGTGATGAACTGGAGGCCGGCGTTGGCGAGGCCGAGCCAGCGCCCGTGCCGGAAGGCCGAGTGGAAGTTGCGGACGCGCTTGAGTTCCGTGGTGATCCAGCTCTCGCGGATGAGCTGGCGGTAGCGCTTGAGCTGCTGCTTCGAGAAGTCCTCGACCAGAAGCGCCTCGAAGATGGCCTGCGCGGCGAGCATGCCGCTCTTGATGGCGGTGTGGATGCCCTTGAGGCGCTGCGAGTTGAGGAAGCCGGCCGAGTCGCCGGCGAGGAGGAAGCCGTCGCCGTGGAACTGCGGGATGGCGTAGAAGCCCCCGGCCGCGATGGTCTTCGCGCCGTAGCGGATCATGCGGCCGCCTTCGAGGAGCTTGGCGATGTGCGGGTGCTGCTTGAAGCGCTGGAACTCGGCGTGCGGGTCGAGCAGCGGGTCGCCGTAGTCGAGGCCGGTGACGTAGCCGATGTTGAGGATGCGGTTCTGCATCCCGTAAATCCACCCGCCGCCGTAGGTGCGCGCGTCCGAAGGGTAGCCGAGCGTGTGCGTGACGCGGCCGGCCGGGTAGCGGTCGTCGGGCAGCTCCCAAAGCTCCTTGACGCCGATGCTGTAGACCTGCGGCTCGCGCCCTTCGTTGAGGCCGAGGCGCTGCGAGAGCTGCTTCGTCAGGGAGCCGCGCGGCCCCTCGCCCAAGACCGTCACCTTGGCGAGGATGTCGACGCCCGGCTCGAAGTTGGCGCGGCGGCGTCCCTCGCGGTCAACGCCCTTGTCGCCGGTGCGGACGCCGACGACGCGATCCTGCTCGTCGTAGAGCATCTCGGCGCCGGGGAACTCGGGGAAGACGTTAACGTCGGCCTCCTCGCACTTCTCGCCGAGCCACGCCACGAGCTTGTTGAGCGAGACGATGTAATAGCCGTGGTTCTTGAGCGGCGGCGGCGTGATCGGGGACTTGATCGCGCGCGTCTTCGTGAGGTAGAGGAAGTCGTCCTCCCTGACGGGCGATTCGAGCGGCGCGCCCCGCTCGGCGAAGTCCGGGATCAGCTCGGCCAGCGCCTTCGGGTCCATCACCGCGCCCGAGAGGATGTGCGCGCCGACGGTCGCGCCCTTCTCGATGACGGCGATCTGGATGTCGCCGAGCGACTTGCCCTGCCGCGTGCCCTTCGCCACCGCCTCGTTGTGCTCTTTGACGAGCCGCGCGAGGTGCAGCGCCCCGCTCAAATTCGCCGGCCCCGCCCCGACGAACAGCACGTCCATCTCGATGCTTTCACGCTCCATCACACCACTCCCGCGCCAGCCACTCTCAGTTAATAAATGAATCGCCATTCAGTTTATCCGCACCCTCGCGAAATAGCAAAAAGGCGGAGGCCCGGCCGCGAGCGGGGCGTCCGAAGGAGGTCGAAGCGCGAAAAGGCAGGGGTGAAAGATGAAAGCCACGGCGGCTTTCGTCCTCCGCCCCTGCCTCTCGCCTTTTAAACCCGAGACGCCCCCCTCGCGTCCGGGCCTCCGCCGCTTTGCCGAATCCCCCCCGCGGGCACATAATCATTTTAACCAATCCGAGAATCACCGAGGGGGCACGATGGCCGAGCACGAGCACACGAACCGTCTGGCGGGCGAAACCAGCCCGTACCTTTTGCAGCACGCGCACAACCCCGTAGACTGGTACCCGTGGGGCGCGGAGGCTCTGGAGCGCGCGCGCCGCGAGGACAAGCCCATCCTCCTTAGCATCGGCTACTCGGCCTGCCACTGGTGCCACGTCATGGAGCGCGAGTCGTTCGAGGACGCGCGCATCGCCGCCCTGATGAACGAGCACTACGTCAACATCAAGGTCGACCGCGAGGAGCGCCCCGACCTCGACCAGATTTACATGACCGCCGTGCAGATGATGACGCGCCACGGCGGCTGGCCGCTCACCGTCTTCCTCACGCCCGACCTCGTCCCCTTCTACGGCGGAACCTACTTCCCGCCGGAAGACCGCCACGGGATGCCCGGCTTCCCGCGCGTCCTGCTCGGCGTCGCCGACGCCTACCGCTCGCGCCCGGAAGAGGTGCGCGAGTCGGCCGGCGAAATCCTCGGCGAGCTGCGGCGCATGGGCGTGTCGGCCGCGTCGGGCGAGGCCATCTCGACCGAACTGCTCGATCAGGCGCAGCGCGCGCTGGCGCGCAGCTACGACGCGCGCCACGGCGGCTTCGGCGGCGCGCCGAAGTTCCCCGCCAGCATGAGCCTCGAATTCCTGCTCCGCGCGCACAAGCGAACCGGCGACGCGCGCGCGCTGGAGATGGTCGTGAGCACCGGCCGCCGCATGGCCGAGGGCGGCATGTACGACCAGCTCGGCGGCGGCTTCCACCGCTACTCGACCGACGCCCACTGGCTCGTGCCCCACTTCGAGAAGATGCTCTACGACAACGCGCTCCTCTCGCGCCACTACCTGCACGTCTTTCAGGCGACCGGCGAAGAGTTCTTCCGCCGCGTCACCGTGGAGACGTTGGATTACGTGACGCGCGAGATGACGGACGCGGGCGGCGGCTTCTACTCGACGCAGGACGCCGACTCGGAAGGCGTCGAGGGCAAGTTCTTCGTCTGGGACGAGGCCGAAGTCGAAGGGCTGCTCGGCGAGGAGGACGCGCGCCTCTTCAACGCATATTACGGCGTCACGCCGCACGGGAATTTCGAGGAGAGCAACATCCTCCACGTCTCGCGCGCGGCCGAGGAGGTGGCGCGCGAGTCGGGCGTCGAGGTCGGGCGTTTGAACGAAGCGCTCGAACGCGGCCGGCGCGCGCTGTTCGAGGCGCGCGAGCGGAGGGTCAAGCCCGGCCGCGACGAGAAGGTTCTGACCGCTTGGAACGGCCTCATGCTGGAGAGCTTCGCCGAGGCCGCGGCCGCGCTCGACCGCCCCGACTACCGCGAGACGGCCGAGCGCAACGCGCGCTTCGTCCTCGACTCGCTGCGGGCCGGCGGCCTCCTGCTCCACGTCTACAAGGACGGCCGCGCGAAGCACGCCGGCTTCCTCGACGACTACGCCTTCTTCGTCTCCGGCCTCGTCACGCTCTTCGAGACGACGGGCGAGGCGCGCTGGCTCGAAGAGGCCGTGGCGCTGGCGGACAGGATGGTCGAGGAGTTCTGGGACGAGGAGGGCGGCGGCTTCTTCTACACGGGCCGGAGCGGCGAACAGCTCATCGTCCGCAATAAGGATTATTTCGACAACGCCATCCCCTCGGGCAACTCGGTCGCGGCCGAGCTCCTTTTGCGCCTCTCGGTGCTGACGGGGAGCGAGGATTACCGGCGCAAGGCCGTCGCGGTGCTGCGCCTCGTCCGCGACCTCACCGAGCGCCACCCGACGGCCTTCGGCTACGCCCTCGGCGCGTTCGACTTCTACCTCTCGACGCCGAAGGAGATCGTCGTCGTCACGCCGCGCGGCGGGGAGGCCGGCCCCTTCGCGCGCGAAGTCTGGGGCCGCTACCTGCCGAACAAGGTGGTCGTGCAGGCTTCGGAAGGCGACGAGAGGTTGGCCGAACTCGCGCCGCTGCTCCGCGACCGCGGGGCTCTGGGCGGCAAAACGACCGCCTACGTCTGCGAGCATTACGCCTGCCGGCAACCCGTCACCGACCCGGCGGAGTTAGTGTCACAACTCGCCTGAACAATTTCGCGTCGGGCCAAAAGCGAGGTCGTTTCCAACGCGTGGGGCGCGGGGAAGAAGTTGATCTTCCCCGCGCCCCACGCGCTCGCCCCGCCAACCCCGTGCTGAGATGAAGATGCGTTTTAGCCCGACGGCGAAGACAACCGCCGTCCTCACTCGGCCGCGGCCCTGAGGGCTTCGAGCAGGTCTTCGCCGAGGCTTTTAATCTTCGACTCGCCGAGGCCGTAGATCGAGGCTAAGGCTTCGAGGCTCGCGGGCCGCTCCCGCGCGAGGTGCTCCAGCGTGCGGTCCGAGCAGATCATGTAGGCCGGCACGCGCTGCGCGTGCGCGCGCTCAAGCCGCCACTTCTTCAGCCTCGTCACCACCCGCTTGTCTTCGGGCGTCAGCACGAACGGCGCGGGCGCGACCGTCCTCCTCCGGCGCGGCGCGCGCGGCTCGCTCGGCTTCAGCTCCGCCGCCGCCAGAACCTTCTCCGACAGCCCGCGCTCGGCCAGCATCCGCTTCAGCTCTTCGTAGACGCGCAGGGTCACGCGTGCGTCCCGCGCCGCGTAGGCGAGCTGCGCGCGCGTGAGCGGCCGGCGCCGCCAGTTCGACTTCTGCAAGCTCTTGTCGAGCGGCAGCCCGAAGAGGTGCTCGGTGACGGCGGCGAGGCTGTGCGAGACGAGGCTGAGCACGGCGCGCGACATCGGCAGCGTGTCGATGAATCCCCGCGGGTCGAGGCCGACGGCCCGCAGCACGCCGTCGTCGAACCTCGCGTTGTGCGCCACCATCCGCACCGAGGGCGCCTCGACCAGCGCGCGCAGCGGCTCGACGCCGGTCGCCACCACGTCCACTACCAGCACGTCGCCCGCCGGCGGCGCGATCTGCACGAGCGAGACGCGCGAGCGCTTGGCCGCGGCCTCCCAGTAAGTCTCCGTGTCCAGCCCGACGAGCGTTTCGCCCGCGAGCGCCTCAAGCTCGGAGGGCAGGCGCGCCGGGTCGTCTACGAGACGCCACGTGGTCTCCGCGATGAAGTTCGCCTCGCTCAAAGCGTTTCGCGCCGCGCCCGTCGGAACCGAAAAGGCGCGCCACAGAGCGGGCGCGCCTTCGAGACTTCTGGTGGGAACCGGGGATTACGAGTTGCGGTTGTTGGTGTTGCCGCCGGCGTTGGTGTTGCCGCGGTTCATGTTGCCGTTCATGTTGGTGCCGCCGCCCGCGTTCCCGTTCGTGTTGGTGTTGCCGCCCGCGTTGGTGTTCGCGTTCATGTTGGTGTTCGTGTTGCCGGCGTTCGTGTTCATGTTGGTGGTGTTCATGTTGCCGGCGTTCGTGTTCATGTTCGCGTTCGCGTTGGTGTTCGCGTTCCCGTTGGCGTTATTGGTGTTCTCCGCCGGGGAACAGGCCGTCCACACGCTGGCGACGGCGAGGAGAGTCAGAAGTGCTAAGGTTCTTCGCATCGAGTTTCCTCCTGTACCCCCGTGGGGGTCAGTGTCTTGGGGAGCTGCGCGGGCCGCAGGCGCGCGGTTCCGCGGGAGCGTTTCCGCAGCAGCTCGGGGTTGACGGTTTAGGTTACGGATGCCCGCTCCCGCCTGGGCAGACCGCCGCCTCGGGAGAGTTCACCGCACGGAGCACCGCGAGTAAGAAGCTTGTTTGTCGCCGAGACTGCCGTGGCGAACCGAAGTCGCGTCGGCGCGGGCCGCTCCGGCCCCGCCGCCCCGCGTCGCGGCCTGCGCGCTCACGAAACCGACCCCGGCCCGTGAACGCCTCCGGCCCCGCGGGAGCGCTGCCCGTAACTTACCGCGCTCGCGGCGCGAGGTTCGCTGCGACAGCGCGCGCCTTCAGTCTCTACGGCGGGCGCACTGTAGCATAGGAACAGCCCGAAATACACGATTTTTTTTCGCGAGTCAAGCCCGCACGCCGCCGCCGGCGCGTCCGCGCGCGGGAGTTTTGAGGGGCCGGAACCCGTCGCCGCGGGCCGTCTGCCGGAAGCTGACGGGGGAGGGTTATGACCGCCAGCCTAGCCCTCCCGGCCGCCCCGCCGCCCCGGCCCGGCCGTGGGCGATGGCGGGGCCGCCCTCCCGTCCCGAATTTCCCTTGACCTGTGCCGCGAAAACCGGCTATGTTGAATGGGCCAACATTGTTGGCCCAAGCTCCCGGGCCGCCTTCTAAGCTCACTTCTTTTACGTTTCGCCCTGAAAACCCCAGCCTTTTCGAGATCGCCGCAGACCTGCCGAATACGCGTCCCATGTCCAGAAGCAAATGGAAAAGGCCGGCGCTGCTGACCGCCGCCATCTTGACGGCCGCGCTTCTGCTGGCCGTGTGCGCCCTCGGTGTCCGCTTCGCGCTGTGGCGCGAGGTCGCGCTCGGCGGCGGCCTCCTCGCCGCGGCGCTCATCCCCGCCCTCGGCCTGCTGCTGCGGGCCTTCCAGCGTGAGCGTGAAGAGGCGGCGCGGGTCGTGGCCGAGCAGGTGCGGCGGTTGGAGGAGACGGCCGGGCTGCGCCTGCGCGCCGTCGAGTCGCTGGCGATGGCCATCGACGCGAAGGATCAGACGACGCACGGGCACGTCCGCCGCACGCAGCTCTACGCCGTCGAACTCGGCAAAGTCCTCGGCCTCGGCGAGCCGGAGATCGAAGCCCTGCGCGACGGGGCGCTGCTCCACGGCATCGGCAAGCTGGCCGTGCCCGAGTACATCCTGAACAAGCCGGGGAAGCTTTCGGCGGCCGAGTTCGAGAAGATGAAGATTCACGCCTCGGTGGGCGGCGACATCGTCCGCCGCGTCAACTTCCCTTACCCGGTCGAGGCGGTCGTCCGCCACCACCACGAGCGCTGGGACGGCGCGGGCTACCCCGACGGCCTCCGCGGCGAGCAGATTCCGGCGGTGGCCCGCGTCCTCGCCGTCGTGGACTTCTACGACTCGACGCGCTGCGACCGCCCCTACCGCGCGGGCCTCAGCCGCGAGGAGTCGCTCGCGCTGCTCGAAGACATGGCCGGCACTTCGTTCGACCCGCGCGTCGTCGAGCAGTTCGTCGCGCACGTCGCGCGCTTCGAGGGTCTGCTGGCCGAGGAGGACAGGCTGGAGCAGGCTCGGCCGGAAGCGGCCCGGGCGAACGTCGCGGCGGCGGGGCGGGGGGCGGCCGAGCGCGGCGGCGACCACGCGGCCGGCTTCCGCACCATCGCGCAGGCCCAGCGCGAGGTCTTCGCGCTGCACGAGCTGGCGCAGGCCATCGGCTCCTCCCTCGGCTTACAGGACACGGCGGCGCTCGTCGCCGCCAAGCTGCGCGCCATCGTCCCCTTCGACGCCTGCGTCGTCTACGTCGTAGACGAGAGGGCCGGGCGGGCCGAGCCGGTCTTCGTCGCCAGCGAGCACGCCGAGCTGTTCGAGGGGCGGGGCGTGCCGGTCGGCGAAGGCATCACGGGCTGGGTCATCGCCAACGCGCGCTCGATGTCGAGCGCCGCGCCGGAACTCGAACTCGCCGGCCTGCCCGACGGGGCGGCGCTGCGCGGCGTGCTCTCCGCGCCGCTCGTGCGCGAGGAGGGCGCGTTCGGGGCCGTCACGCTCTTCTCGGCGGACGAGGGCGCTTTCACGACCGAGCAGGCGCGCCTGCTCGAATCCGTCTGCCTCCACGCGTCGAACGCGCTCGGCAACGCGCTCATGCACGAGCGGACGAGGGAGAGCGCGCTCACCGACACGGTCACGGAGTTGCCGAACGACCGCGCGCTGCGCCTCGTCCTCGACCAGCGCGTCGCCGAGTGCCAGCGCGCGGGCCGCGAGCCGTTCGCCGTCCTCTGCTTGAACCTCGACGCCTTCCGCGCCGTCAACGAGCGCTACGGCCACGGCGTCGGCGACCGGCTGCTCGCGGCCGTGTCCGGCGTGTGCAAGAACCAGCTGCGGCAGATGGACGTGCTGGCGCGGCGCGAGGGCGACGAGTTCGTGGCCGTGATGCCGACGGCGACGGCCGAGGTCGTCGCGCTGGTCGCCGAGCGCGTCCGCGCCGCCGTCGAGTCGCACGACTTCGCGGTGCGCACGGGCCGCACGGTGCGCGTCGGCCTGAGCGTGGGCGCGGCCTGCTTCCCCGCCGACGGCGAGACGGCCGGCGAACTCCTGCACGCCGCCGCGCGCGCCATGCGGGCGGACAAGGGCGCGCGCAGGCTCTCGCCCGGCGCGGTCGCGCCCGAGGCCGGCGCGGTCGTCCCGATAGACTCCTACAGGTAAGCCACGGCCGACCCGGCCGGGCGAGGCGCGCGACGGTTATCAAAGCCGTCGCGCGCCTTTGCGTTTGCCGCGCGGCGCGCCCTTTTTGCGCGCGGGCCGCCGTCTCGCGTATAATCCGGGCACGTTATTCAAGAATTAATTCAGCACGCCGCGGTCGAGTGTTTCAGACGCGCGCCGTGGTCGTCCGCGCGGCCCGACGCGCCGTTGAGTTTTCGATTATGAGCGAACTAAAAGTCACGCCGATGAAGCCGCGCCCGGGCCCCGAAGAGCCGCCGCCCGCCGCCGCCGTCACCGAGCCGGAGGCCGGCGACCAGATCAACCCCGACGAGCTGCGCGAGGAGCACGCGCAACGCGTGAAGGAGCAGCAGAAGCACATCGAGGAGCTCGACCGCGAGACGCTTCTGCGGATGCTCTACCAGATGATCCTCATCCGCCGCTTCGAGGAGAAGGCGGCCGAGGCCTACACGCTCGGCAAGATCGGCGGCTTCTGCCACCTCTACATCGGGCAGGAGGCGGTGGCCGTCGGCTCGCTCGCCGCGCTCCGGCCCGACGACTACGCGCTGACCAGCTACCGCGACCACGGCCACGCGCTCGTCATGGGCACGTCGCCCGACGAAGTGATGGCCGAGTTGTTCGGCAGGGCCGGCGGCTGCTCGGCCGGCAAGGGCGGCTCGATGCACCTCTTCGACGCCGAGAAGCACATGCTCGGCGGCCACGCCATCGTCGGCGGGCAGATACCGCTCGCGACCGGCGTCGCCTTCGCCGCCAAGTACCGCGGCACGGATCAGGTCTGCCTCGTCTACTTCGGCGAGGCGGCCGTCAATCAGGGGGCCTTCCACGAGTCGCTGAACATGGCGCAGCTCTGGAAGCTCCCGTGCGTCTACATCTGCGAGAACAACCAGTACGGCATGGGCACGTCGCTGGCGCGGGCGATGGCGCAGTCGGACGTGTCGCGCAAGGCGTGCGCCTACGACATGGCCTCGGAGTTCGTGGACGGCATGGACGTGCTGGCGGTCTACGAGGCGACGCGCCGGGCGGTCGAGCGGGCGCGGCAGGACGGCTCGCCCTCGCTGCTCGAAGTCCGCACCTACCGCTTCATGGGCCACTCGATGTCCGACCCCGGCCACTACCGCACGCGCGCCGAGATCGAGAAGTATCAGGAGCGCGACCCCATCAAGGTCTTCAGCCAGAATCTGCGCGAGAAGGGCGTGCTCGACGACGCCGGCCTGAAGGCGATGGAAGGCCGCGCCCGCGACGAGGTCGAGCGCTCCGTCGGGTTCGCCGACCAGAGCCCCGAGCCGGCCCCGGAAGAGCTTTACACGCACATCTACGCGACGCCGATTAAAAAGTAAGTTCGAGGTTTTGGGTTCCGAGTTTCGAGTTAAAGACAATCTCTTAACTCGAAGCTCGGAACCCGGAAGCTTGAATTGAAGACCGGAGGTTTTTCATGGCAGTGATGACGATGCGCGAGGCGCTCAATCAGGCGATTCGCGAGGAGATGCGCCGCGACGAGAGCGTCTTCCTGTTGGGCGAGGAGGTGGCCGCCTATCAGGGCGCTTACAAGGTCTCGAAGGGGTTGCTCGACGAGTTCGGCGACCGCCGCGTGATCGATTCGCCGATCACGGAGCTGGGCTTCGCCGGCCTCGGCGTCGGCGCGGCGATGGTGGGCCTGCGGCCCGTCATCGAGTTCATGACCTTCAACTTCTCGATCCTCGCCACCGACCAGATCGTCAACTCGGCGGCGAAGATGCGCTACATGTCGGGCGGGCAGTTCAAAATCCCCATCGTCTTCCGCGGCCCGAACGGCTCGGCCTATCAGGTCTCGTCGCAGCACTCGCAGGCGCTCGAAAGCTGGTACGCGCACTTCCCCGGCCTCAAGGTGGTGATGCCCTCGACGCCGGCCGACGCCAAAGGGCTTTTGAAGAGCGCCATCCGCGACGACGACCCCGTCATCTTCCTCGAACAGGAAAGGATGTACGGCAACAAGGGCGAGGTTCCCGACGGCGAAGACTTCCTCGTCCCTCTGGGCGTCGCCGACGTGAAGCGCGAGGGCACGGACGCGACCATCGTGGCGCGCTCGCTGATGGTTCCCCTCGCCCTGAAGGCGGCCGAGGAGTTGGAGCAGCAGGGCGTCTCGGTCGAGGTCGTTGACCCGCGCACCATCCGCCCGCTCGACATCGAGACGATCGTCAACTCGGTGAAGAAGACCAACCGCGTCGTCATCGCCGAGGAGTCGCACCCGTTCGCCGGGGTCGGGGCCGAACTTGCCGCGCAGATCATGGAGCACGCCTTCGACTACCTCGACGCGCCCGTCAAGCGCGTCTCGGCCGCCGACGCCCCCATGCCCTACGCCCGCAACCTTGAGCGGCTCGCCCTCCCCGATGTCGCGCGCCTCGTCGCCGCCGTCCGCGAGGTGGCATACATGGAGTAGGCAGTAGTCAGTAGTCAGTAGCCAGTAGTTTCTTTAAAGGTCGCTGACGCTGACACCCTGTCGCCGAGCATCAGAATGTTTTCCTACTGACTACTGACTACCGTCTACCGTCTACTGAGGTCTTTATGGCTACGCAAGTCGTGATGCCGAAGCTGTCGCCGACGATGGAGGAGGGGCAGCTCTCGCGTTGGCTGAAGAAGGAAGGCGACAAGGTGTCGGTGGGCGAGCCGCTCGCCGAGGTGGACACCGACAAGGCGACGATGGAGGCGCAGGCGCTCGCCACCGGCGTTTTGCGCAAGATCATCGTCGGCGAGGGCGAGACCGTCCCGCTCGGTCAGGTCATCGCCATCATCGGCGAGCCGGACGAAGACATCTCCGGCCTGCTCTCGGAAGCCGCGTCGGGCGCCGCGCAGGCCGACAACAAGGAGCGCATCGAGGACTCGGTGCAGGGGCGCGCTTACGGCGCGCCCGACGAACTTGCCTCGGTCGTCCCCGGCGGCGAGCGCACGCAGGCCACCGTCAGGGGCGAACCCGTCCGCGGCGACGTGGGCGGCCGGCCTTCGGCCCCGCAGGCCGGCGCGCCCGAGGCCGAGCGCAAGCCGACGCCCGCGCCTCCGCAGCCCGCGCAGCAGCCCTCGGCCCCCGACGGCGGTAACGGCCGGCAGGCCGCGCCCGGCCGCCTCGTCGTCTCGCCCATCGCCGCGAGGATGGCCGCCGAGGCCGGCATCAACCTCCACAACCTTTCCGGCAGCGGCCCCGGCGGCCGCATCGTCAAGCGCGACATCGAGGCCGCCATCAAGGGCGGCGCGCAGCAACCGCAGGCCGCCGCCGCGCCCGCCGCCGAGCCGCAGCCGGAAGCGCCGCAGACCGCGCCGGCCGTCGCGCCCGCGCCGCAGCCCGCCTTCGTGCCCGCGGCCGAGGGGGCCGCGCCCTACCACGAGGAGCAGTTGACGACCATGCGCGCCACCATCGCGCGCCGCCTCGTCACCTCGCTCGGCCCAGTCCCGCACATCTTCCTCACGACCGAGGTCGAGATGGATCGCGCCGTCGAGCTGCGCCGCCAGCTCAACGAGCTGAACCCCGACAACAAGGTCAGCATCAACGACCTCGTCATCAAGATCACCGCGCACGCGCTCGCGCAGCACCCGCAGGTCAACGCTTCCTTCAACGAGAAGTCGATCCGCTACTACGGGCGGGTAGACATCGGCGTGGCCGTCGCGCTGGAGAACGGGCTGATCACGCCGGTGGTGCGCGGGGCCGAGTCGAAGACGGTCGGGCAGATCGGGCGCGAGGTGCGCGACCTCGCCGAGCGCGCCCGCGCGCGCAAGCTCAAGCCCGAGGAGTACACCGGCGCGACCTTCAGCGTCAGCAACCTCGGCATGTACGGCGTGGACGAGTTCACGGCCGTCATCAACCCGCCCGAGGGCGGCATCCTCGCCGTCGGCGCGGTCACGCCGAAGCCGGTCGTCCGCGACGGCGAGGTCGTCGTCAGGCAGATGATGCGCGTCACGGCCTCCTTCGACCACCGCGTCATAGACGGCGCGACCGGCGCCAAGTTCCTCCAGACCCTCAGGAAGATTCTGGAGAACCCGCTCTACCTGCTGGCATGAAATCGGGCGCCGGGTGTTAGGCGCCGGGTGGCGGGGAAGAGAGTCCGTTTTTGCCCGTCGCCCGGCGCCCGACCCCGGCACATTTTTGGAGGATTCATAGTGAGCACGAATAACCCGAACGAGGAGCCGCCCGTCGTGCAGACGGACGCGGAGAGTCAGGAGTACGGCTCGCAGCACGGGCAAGACCCGACCGGCCACGAGACCGGGTCGTCGGCCCCGGACGAGGGCTCCGCCTCGCAGCCCGCCACGCCGGAGCGCACCGGCGAGGGCACGGGCGCGGCCGCCGGCGAGTACAGCTGAGACGATCGCGGATTGGGGATTGCGGGTTGCGGATTCGTGGTTGATAAGAACCGCGCTCCTCTCGAACGAGTATGTCTTCCAGTCCGCGGCCTTCGACCCGCAATCCGCACTCAGGTGGCCTCGGCCCGCACGTCGCGCTCGTCGCCGTGCAGGTCATCTTCGGGACGTGGCCGGTCGTCGGCAAGATCGCGCTGCGGGCGCTGCCGAGCACGGGCCTCGTCGCCTTCCGCGTCGCGGGCGCGGCCGCCGCCTTCTTCCTGCTCGGCCGGCTGACGGGCCGGCTCGTCACGCCGCCCCGGCGCGACCTCGCGCGCTTCGCCCTCTACAGCCTGCTCGGCGTCGTCCTCAACCAACTCCTCTTCACCAAAGGTCTCGCGCTCTCGACGGCGACCAACTCGGCCCTGCTCGGCACGGCCATCCCCGTCTTCACGCTGCTCGTCGGCGTCCTGCTTGGCCGCGAAAGGCTCTCGGCGCGCGCGGCGCTCGGCACGGCCGCGGCCGCCGCCGGCGTCGTCTACCTGATCGACCCCCTGCGGGCCGACCTCTCCGGCGACAAGACGCTCGGCAACCTCCTGCTCGTCTTAAACGCGCTCGCCTACGGCGCGTACCTCGCGCTCACGCAGGACGCCTTCCGGCGCTACGGCGCGCTGACGGCGATGACGTGGGTCTTCATCATCGGCTGCGTGGTGACGGTGCCCGTCGGCGGCTACCAGTTGGCGCAGACGCCGCTGGGCGAGGTCGGCGCGGGCGTGTGGCTCGCGGTCGCCTACATCATCCTCGTGCCGACCGTCGGCGCCTACTACCTGAACGCATGGGCGCTCGAACACGCGCCGCCCTCGACGGTCGCCGTCTACATCTACCTCCAGCCGCTCATCGCCTACGCGGTCGCGCCGCTCGTCCTCGGCGCGGAGGAGAGCTGGAACCCGCGCACGTGGGTGGCGACGCTGCTCATCTTCGCCGGCGTCGCCATCGTCTCCCTGCGGCCCCGGGCGCACCTGCTCGCAGAGGTCTCGGAGCGCCCTGACGCGCCGGCCCGTTGATTTGTTAGAATCGGCGAAGACCGCGAATCGTGGGAAGAAGCCGTCAGCCCTCAGCCATCAGTTCTTCGTTCTTCGCCTTTACTGATGGCCGGCGGCCGGCGGCTGTCTTCACGGTTCACGGCTTTAACCTTCTTATGTCCCTGACGAACGCCACGGACGCGCCGCTCGTGCCGTACGACGAGGCCGAGGCGCGGCTGAAGAGGTCGGCGGCCCGCCTCTCGATTCTGGCCGCCGGCTTGCTCATCGTCATCAAGACGGCGACGGGCTGGCTGACCGGCTCGATCAGCGTGTGGGCCTCGCTGCTCGACTCGGCGATGGACGTTTTCGCCTCGACCATCAACTACTTCGCCGTCATCGCGGCCGCGCGCCCGCCCGACAGCGACCACCTCTACGGCCACGGCAAGGCCGAGTCGCTCGCCGGGCTCTTTCAGGCCGCGGCCATCTGCGCCTCCGGGCTCCTCCTCATCCGCGAGGCCGCCCGCCGCCTCGTCACGCCGCACGAGACGAGCATGGAGTGGGTCGGCGTGGCGACGATGTTCGTCGCCGGCGCGGTGAGCATCCTCCTCACCGCGCGCCTCAAGCGCGTCGCGCGCGAGACCGACTCGCCGGCCCTCTCGGCCGACTCCGTCCACTACGCCTCGGACGTTTACATGAACGGGGCGGCGCTCGGCGCGCTGCTCGTCGTCGCCCTCACGGGCTGGCGCACGGCCGACCCGCTCGTCTCCATCGTCATCTCGGCCTACATCATCTGGTCGGCCGTCGCCGTCGGCCGCGACTCCATCGACGTGCTCATGGATCGCCGCCTGCCGCGCGAGGTGGACGAGACCATCGCCCGCGTCGTCGAGAGCTTCCGCGGCGCGGGCGTCGTAGACTTCCACGACCTGCGCACGCGCCGCTCCGGCTCCATCAAGTTCATCGACCTCCACCTCTCCGTCCGCCGCGAACTCACCTTCGAGGCCGCCCACGACCTCACCGTCCGGGTGCTGCGCGCCATCGAGCACGAAGTCCCCCGCTCCCGCGTCCAGATACACACCGACCCGGCCTGACGGGAGAAGCAGGCCGGGTCGGAGAAAGTTCGACGCGGGCGCGCGGGGAGGGCGCGGGGGATCGAGTTCGATCAACTCCCCCGCCCCCTCCGCGCGCCCCCGCGGTCGACACCTAGCGGACACGCACGCGGCGGATGAGACGCGTCTGCGTCCGGCCGTTGGGCAGGTACCTGATCTGGTAGGTCTCGCGGTAGACGCGGCGGCCGACGCGGACGAGCCGCGTCCGGTTCACCACGCGGACGCGCCTGTTGAGCCGTCTGCGCCTGCCCCACTGCGGCGCGGCCGCGTAGGACGCGGCCGTTTCGGCGCGGGAGAGGTTCGTCTCGGCCGCCTTCGCCTCGGAGGGCGCGGCGACGAAACCGATGGAAGCCAGTGCCAACGTAAGCCCCAGAAGTTTTTTCATTTTCTTCCCCTTTTCGACAAAAATTTAGGCCGGGCCTCCCGCGGGCGACGCGCCGCGACGAGGGAGAGCCCGGCCTATTACGTCAGACGCCTCTCAGCGTCCGGCGGTTACAGGCGTCTTGTTACAGATTCGTCCCGGGTTGATGAAAATTCCGGTGAGGCGCGGCGCGTCAGGCGGTCTTGCGGGCCTTCAACTCGCCGTCGCCCTCGGCCATGCGGCGCAGCTCGAAGAGCTTCATCAGGGCTTCGACCGGCGAGAGCGAGTTGAGGTCGGTCTGGAGTATTTCCTGCGCGAGTTGCGCGCCGCGCCCCCACGCGGCCGCGTCGAAGTCTTCGAGCGGCTCGGCGTCGTCCTCGGCGGCGCGCGGGCTTTGGCCGGACTCGTATTCCCTCAAAAGTTCTTCGGCGCGGGTGACCACGGGCCGCGGGAGGCCGGCGAGCTTGGCGGCGTAGACGCCGTAACTCTTCTCGGCGACGCCGGGAGAGACGCGGTAGAGGAAGGCGAGTTCGTCGCCCTCCTCGGCGATCTCGACGTGGAGGTTGCGCAGGCGCGGGAGTATTTCCGACAGCTCGGTCAGCTCGTGGTAGTGCGTGGCGAAGAGCGTCCGGGGCCGCAGGTGCGGGTGGTTGTGGATGAATTCGAGGACGGCGCGGGCGACGGCCAGCCCGTCGTAGGTCGAAGTCCCGCGGCCGAGCTCGTCCAAGAGCACGAGCGAGCGCGGCGTGGCGTGGTGGAGGATGTGGGAGGTCTCGACCATCTCGGTCATGAAGGTCGACTCGCCGCTGCCGATGCGGTCGTAGAGGCCGACGCGCGTGTAGATGCGGTCGGCGAGGCCGACGGTGGCCGACTCGGCCGGGACGAAGCCGCCGGCCTGCGCGAGCAGGACGATGAGCGCGGTCTGCCGCAGGTAGGTGGACTTGCCCGACATGTTCGGCCCCGTGATGAGCGCCACGTCGGGCCCGGCGTCTCCGCCGAGCTCCACGTCGTTGGCGACGAAGGGGCGGTCTTCGAAGAGCCTTTCGAGGACGGGGTGGCGGCCCGCGCGGACGCGCAGGACTTTGTCCTCGGTGACGACGGGGCGCGCGTAGTTCCAGCGCGCGGCCGACTGCGCGAAGGAGGCGACCGCGTCGAGGTGCGCGATCGTCGCGGCCGCGGCGAGGATTTCGTCGCGCGCCTTGCCGACCTCGGCGCAGACGTGGCGGAAGAGTCCGAGTTCCAACTCGCTGATCCGCTCCTGCGCGTTCAGGACGAGCGCCTCGTACTCCTTCAGCTCAAGCGTGATGAAGCGCTCGGACTGCGCGAGCGTCTGCTTGCGCGTGTAGCCGTCGGGCACGAGCCGCAGGTTGGGCCGCGTCACCTCGATGAAGTAGCCGAAGACCTTGTTGTAGCCGACGCGCAGGCTCTTGATGCCGGTGCGCGCTCGCTCGCGCTGCTCCATCTCGGCGAGGAAGGTCTTGCCGTCGCGCAGGAGCGCGCGCAGCGAGTCGAGTTCTTCCGAGTAGCCCTCGCGGATGACGCCGCCGGCCTCGGGCCGCGAGGGCAGTTCGTCGCAGACGGCGCGGCGGATGAGGCCGAGCACCGCCTCGCAGGTCGGCAGCGCCGCCAGCGTCGCCCCGAAGCGCCGCGGGTCGCGCCCGACGACGGCGCGGACGCGCGGGACGGTTTCGAGGCTCTGCCGCAGCGCGAGGATTTCGTGCGGCGTCGCGAGCCGCGCGCGGGCGCGCCCCGACAGGCGTTCGAGGTCGTGAACGGTTTCGAGCGCGGCGAAGAGTTCGGCGCGCTCCTTGTCGTGGGCGGCGAGCCACGCGACGTGCTCCTGACGGCGCGCGATCTCGGCGGCGTCGAGCAGGGGCTGGCGCAGCCAGCGGCGCAGGAGGCGGCCGCCCATCGCGGTGCGCGTCTCGTCGAGCGTGGCGAGGAGCGACGGCGCGCCGCCCGTGCTCTCGAAGATTTCGAGGCTCCGCACCGTCTGCTCGTCCAGCACCATGAAGGCGTCGGAGCGGTAGCTGGAGAGGCGCGTGAGCTGGCCGGCGACCCCCGACTGCGTCTCTTCGAGGTAGCCGATGATGGCGGCGGCGGCCGCGGCGGCCAGCGGCCAGCGCGCGAGGCCGAAGGGCGCGAGCGTGCGCGCGCCGAAATGTTTTTGCAGGACGCGGCGGGCGCGCTGCGGCTCGAAGTCCGCGTCGGGCCGCCGCGTGACGAAGCCGGGCAGGTGGCCTTCGGGGTCGGCGAGAGTCACGGGCACGAGCAGCTCCGAGGGGCTGATGCGCTGAAGCTCCGCGGCGGCCGCGCCGGCCTGTAGCTCGGTGGCGGCGAAGTCGCCGGTCGTCACGTCGGCGAAGGCGACGCCGGCGCGGCGCCCGTCGCTGACGTAGGCGGCGAGGTAGTTGTTGACCTTGCTTTGCAGCAGGCCCGGTTCGAGGACGGTGCCGGGCGTGACGACGCGCACCACCTCGCGCTCGATGAGGCCGCGCCCCGCAGACTCGCCTTTGACGGGCGAGGCCGAAATCTGCTCGCAGATGGCGACGCGGTGGCCGCGCGCGATGAGCGTGGCGAGGTGGCGTTCGAGGCTGTGGTGCGGGACGCCGGCGAGGGGCACGCGGACGTTGCGGCCCATCGGCTTCGAGGTCAGGACGATGTCCAGCTCGCGGGCGAGGAGGCGGGCGTCGTCGTCGAAGGCTTCGTAGAAGTCGCCGATGCGGAAGAGGAGGATGGCGTCGCGGTGCCGGCGCTTGATGTCGAGGTACTGCCTGCGGAGCGGCGGCGCGGGGGTCATCGGTCGAAGAGTTGGGCGAGCGTGTCTTCGACCGACGTGAGGGCGCGGTGGAGACGGCGCAACTGCTCGAAGCTGAGGATGGTGGTGACGCGGCCGATCTCGTGGAACGGGCCCGTGCGCGCGAGGCTCAACTGGCGCTCGGCGCGGTTCGTGTCGCGCTCCGAGGCGACGACGAGGAAGGGCTTCGAGCGCTGCGCGTCGTAGGCGCGCTTGAGCTTGGCGAGGGCCGCGTCCACGTTCCCCTTGTGCTGCACCTCGAAGACGTGGCTGAGGCGCGGGCTGGCGTCGCCCTCGCGCCAGACCACGTCGTAGAAGTCGAACTCGGTCTCGGCGTGGAGGCCGAGGACGCGGCCGATCTCGACGAGCATCTGCTGCACGTCGAGGTGCGTGAGCGCGTCGCGCGCGGCGGCCGCGCCCGGCTCGGGCGGCTCGAAGTGCAGGGCCTCCTCGGCGACCCTGCGCCTTCCCTTCTCCGTGAGCGTCCAGAGGCCGCGCGCGCGGCCGATCTCGCGCCGCTCGTCCAGCTCGCGCCCCGCCCGCTGCACGAGCCTGCGCCAAGCCTTGCGGTGGCCGTTCGAGAGCGCGCGCACGTCGCCTTCGGAGAGCTGCGGGAAGTAGGCCACGAGCCGGTCGTAGAGGAAGCGCACGTCTTCGACGCCGCCCGTGGCGGCCAGTTCCTGAAGCACGGGCAGCTCGATGCGCTCGACGCTCGGGTAGGCCATGACGCTTAAATTCGGGAGCGGACGGCAGAACGCGGGGAGGTGGGTGGCCTCTCCGTCGCAAGGTTAAGAATACGTGAGAAAGTTACAGGAGAAGCGGGCCGGCAAGCAAGTGCGGACAAAAAGTTTCGGGCGGCGGGCGCCCGGTTCCGGGTTAAAAGAGCCTGTCTTTAACCCGGAACCGGGCGCCCGCCGCCCGAAAACTTTTTGCCCCCGTCAGGCCGCGGCCTGCCCGGCTTTCAGGCCGAACGCCTCGCGGATTTCGTCGGCGTCGAGGGTGTCGCGTTCCATGAGGCCGGCGACGAGGTCGGCGATCTCGGCGCGGCGGGCGTCCACCATCTCGCAGGCGCGCGAGAGCTGGCCGTTGACGATGTCGTTCGTCGCGTGCTCGATGCGGTCGAGCAGGGCTTGGCTGTGCGGGTCTTCGGGCTTGCCGAGGTGGATCGGCCCGAGCGGGCTCATGCCGAACTCGGCCACCATCCGGCGCGCGATCTCGACGGCGCGCTCGATGTCGTTCGACGCGCCGGCCGTCATCGTGTCGAGCAGGAGCATCTCGGCCGCGCGCCCGCCGAGGAGCATCGCGATCTGGTCTTCGAGGTACTCGCGCTTCTTCATCAGCCGGTCGCGCTCGGGGAGCGCCTGCGTGACGCCGAGCGCGCGGCCGCGCGGCAGGATCGAGACTTTATGAATCGGGTCGCCGTGCTTGACGGCGAGGCCGACGGCGACGTGGCCCGCCTCGTGGACGGCCGTCGCGTAGCGCTCCTCGTCGTCCATCAGAAAGCCCTGCCGCTCGACGCCCATCAGGATTTTGTCGCGCGCGTACTCGACGTGGCGGCGGCCGACGGCCTCCGAGTCGTCGCGCGTGGCGGCGATGGCCGCCTCGTTCAGAAGGTTGGCGAGGTCGGCGCCCGAAAAGCCGGGCGTGCCGCGCGCGATCCACGTCAGGTCGAGTTCGTCTTCGAGCTTCAACCGGCGCGCGTGGACGCGCAGGATTTGCTCGCGGCCGCGCATGTCGGCGAGGTTGACCATGATCTCGCGGTCGAAGCGGCCCGGCCGCGTGAGCGCGGGGTCGAGGATGTCGGGGCGGTTCGTCGAGGCGATGACGACGACGCCGCTCGTCTGCGCGAAGCCGTCCATCTCGACGAGGAGCTGGTTCAAAGTCTGATCCTGATCGGCCGAGGCCGAGTCGCCGCCGCGACCGCGCTTGCGGCCGAGCGCGTCGATCTCGTCGATGAAGATGACGCAGGGCGCGAGCTTGCGCGCGCGCGCGAAGAGGCGGCGGACGCGGGCCGCGCCGAGGCCGGCGAACTTCTCCTGAAAGCTCGAACCCGAGACCGAGAGGAAAGGCACTTGCGCCTCGCCGGCGGCGGCGCGCGCGAGCAGGGTCTTGCCCGTGCCCGGGGGGCCGCAGAGCAGGATGCCGCGCGGCGCGCGCCCGCCGAGGCGGCCGAACTTCGAGGGGTCGCGCAGGAACTCAATCGTCTCGGCCAGCTCGGAGCGCGCCTCGTCGACGCCCGCCACGTCGGCGAACGTCACGGCCTCGCCGCCGGCCTGCTCGGGCTGGTAGTCCTTGCCATGGCCCATGCTGGCGTAGACGCGCCAGCCGACGAAGCCGAGGATGAGCAGGGTGATGACGGGCAGCGAGTAGTTGAAGAGGGTGATGAGCGCGCCGGGCCTGAGCGACTGGTACTCGACCTGCACCTTGTGGCGCGCGAAGGCCGAGGCCACCTCCTGCTGCGCCTGCTGGTTGGCGACGATGGCCTGCGAGACCGTGCCGTCGGCGGCGACGACCGAGACCAGCTCGCCCTCGACGCGGACGACGGCCGCCGCCGCCCCGCCCGTCTCGGCCAGCTCGCGCAGTTGCGTGTAGTTGATGTGGTTGATGACCGGCTGTCGCTTATGCTGGAAGATTTGGAAGCCGACGACGGCGAAGAGCGCGGCGAGGGCGAGCGCCGCGGCCGTGACAGACATGTAGGCTTTCTGCGTACGGGGGATGAGACGTGAAAACGGCATAAGACCTCGTCTAAGGATTGGGGGCGGCGTCCGGGGGAACGACGATCCTTCTGTAAAGTGAATTTGCTGCTGAGAAACCGCTTCAGGAAGTGGCCGAAGGTCGGAAGCCTGAGGCCGCGCCGAAGGGCCGCGCGTGTCAGGAAGCGTCCGCCGGCGGCGGACATCCTTCACAATCTACCAGCCGACCGACGGTTAAGTCCAGCGGAAAGTACGTGCTGCGAGCGCCCGAAACGGTTTGCCGTTCGTCCGATGAGGCCGAAGCCCTCCCGGTTGCCGCGCCCCGGCGCAAGGTCGAAGACTGTCAAAGCGTCGGCCCGTAACCGTACACTTCCGGGCAGGGCGGCGACGCTACGTTTCGATACAAAGCGGCGCGGCGAGAACTCGCGAGATGGCCGGCCGGGGGCGAAAAGCTTTGAAATTCGGGCTTTGATGGGCGGGGGCGGGACTGCGCGGGTGGTGGCATGGGCGTTGCACAAACGGTTGGCGAGTTGGCGGTTCAGTCGAACCGAAAAAACCTTTGACTGACGCGCAAAAGGAGAACGTAAAAATGTTGTGGACGATTCTGGTAGTGCTTCTGATCCTCTGGCTTCTCGGGCTGGTGAGCGGCTACGCCCTCGGCGGCTTCATTCACTTGCTCCTCGTCGTGGCCCTCGTGATTCTGGTCATCAACCTGCTCACGGGCCGGCGCACGGTCTAAAGTTCTGCGAAGGGGGACAACCAGAGGGCGGCGGCGTTCATTGCGTCGCCGCCCTCCCCTTTTTGGGTGCCGGGCGCCGGGGTGGAGCAACACGCTCCACCCCGGCGCCCGGCGCCCTTTTAGTTGACGAGGGTCGTCGTGAGCGGGCGGGTGAGGCGGCCGACGGGGTAGAGGTTCATCTGCCTGTCCCAGTAGGGCGAGCGCTCGTGGAAGAAGCGGAGGCGCGCGGCGGGGCTGGCCGCGAATTGCGGGTCGGAGGCGAGTCGCTGTTCGAACTCGCGTTTCAGATTCTCGTCCCGCGCCAGCATCTCGCGCGCGAGTTTTTCGAGGACGTAATCCTCGCCGTACTCCTTCTGCTCGAACACGGGGTGGAAGAAGCCCCACGCGACGAGCGAGTCGGGCGCGTCGGGTTCGAGGAGGTGGAGCGCGACGCGGCCCGCCGCCTGCGCCAGAGGCACGACGTAGGAGCCGGCCGGGTACGTCCGGCGCTCGCGCACGGGCTCGCTCGTGAACCTCGCCACCTGCCGCCCCTCGAACGACGCGGGCGCGAACCTCACGTCGCGGAAGCGGAAGCTCTCGACTTCGAGCGTGGCCGCCGCGCCGAGCCGCCTGACCATCAGCCCGTGCGCGCGCAGCACGCCGGCCGCCTCCGACCACTGCGGCGGGATGACGTAGTAGAGCGGCGGCGCGACGGAGACGGCCGCGCGCGTCTCGGCGTAGAAAGGGATTTCCGAATCGCGCGGGGTGGTGCCCCAAGTGATGCGGGTCGCCCCGGAAATCTCGCTCGGCTCGGTGCGCGCCTCCCAGCCTTTGAAGAGCATCGGCGCGGGGCGGTCGGTGAGGCGGACGCTGAGGGCCACGCCCCTCGAAGCGTCATAGACGCGGCCGGAGGCTTCGGTCTGCCGGTCGGCCTCCTGAACCGCGCGCAGCAGCGCGGCCGGGTCGCGGTTGACCTCTTCGAGCGTCGCGCGCAAAAGGTCGTAAGTGCCGCGGACGCGCGAGCGGTGCGGCTTGAGCATGTGCGTCTCGATGAGGAGGGCGGGGCGGTTGCGCGCGAGGGGCGCGTAGCCGGTGGCGAAGCGCGGCGAGGTGAGCAGGGCGTCCGCGCCGCGGGCGGGGTCGCGGTTGTCGCGGAAGGAGAGGTAGGGCGAAAGAAGGTTGCCGGCCGCTTCGGCCGCCGGCACGACGCGGCGCTCGAAGGCCGCTTTCGACCACGCGCGCACGGCCGGGTGGACGTTCTCGCCGGACTCGAACTGGTACGTGACGTTGTAGCGGTAGTCGGCCCCGTCGGTGACGTGGCAGTCCACGAAGAGGTCGGGCCGCCACTCGTCCCAGAGCCGGAGCCACGCGCGCGTCTCGGGCGCGTCGGCCTTGGCGTAGTCGCGGTTGAGGTTGAGGTTCGTGGCGTTGGCGCGCCAGCCCATCTCGGCCGGGCCGTTCTGGTTCATGCGGTTGAAGGGGCTGCGCCGCTCGTGCCCGTCGGCGTTGTAGACGGGGATGAAGAGGAGCACGAGGCGGTCGAGGAGCGCGGCGCGCGTCTTCGTGACGGCGATGTCGCGCAGCAGCGCGAGGCCGGCGTCCTTGCCGTCGGTCTCGCCGGCGTGGATGCACGCCTGCACGAGGACGACCGGCTTGCCGGCGCGGCGCGCGGCCGCGGGGGTCAGCGTCCCGCCTTTGGCCGCGACGACGAGCGGGAGCGGGCGCCCCTGCCCGCTCCGCCCGAACGTCGTCACGCGCACCCACGGCGAGGCGGCGGCGAGCCGGCGCGCGAAGCTCAACGTCTCTCCGAGGGTCGGCGTCTCGCGGTAATCGGTCTTCTCGGCGTGCGTCTGCCACGCGGGGGGCACGGGCGGCGGGGGCGCCTGCGCGAACGCGAAGGCCGAGCAGAGGACGAGGGAGGACGACGCGGCAATGAATTTATTACGAAGCATGACGTGTTCCGTGGGGCGTCAACCGGGATTCCGTCCGCGGCGGTCGAGCGGGTCGGGCGGCGGATGTAAACACGGAGGGCACGGAGTCCGCGCAGAGTTCGCAGAGAAGACGATCGGTTTTCTCCGTGAGCCCTGTCGGAAACCCCGTGCCCTCCGTGTCGAAAATCCCCGCGCCGGACGCCCGAGGCAGACCTGACCCGCGCGCAATCAGCCGCCCTTAATCGGCCCCTGACAGGCGCGGCAGTTGGCGCGGCGGCGGGCGTTGAGCGTGCCGCAGGCGGCGCAGCGGTTGTACATCGCGCGCGCGAACCAGTGTGTGATGAGCGCGCTCACGACGAGGATGCCGCCGAGGACGAGGATGCTGACGAGCGTGTCCCTCAACCCTTGTGCCTCTCGGCCATCTCGCTCTGGTAGCGGCGGCCGCGCTCGTAGCCGGCGCGGAAGGGCGGCCGCTCGCAGTCCTCGCCGAAGCGCTCGCGCAGGCGCCCGGCGTCCTCCTCGTAGGAGCGTCCGCGCGCGCGCGGGTGGAGCGCCGCCTCGAAGCCGCGGCGGTAGTCCGGCTCGTCGCGCGCGAAGTCGCCGCCCGCCTCCGCGCACTCCTGCTTCTCCGCGTCGCGCAGGCCCACCCACCAATCCTCGCGCGCCGCGTCGAGGCTCTCGGCCCCCGACTGGCCCAAGACCTGCCGCGCCGCCTCGGCCTGCTCGTCGGAGTCGCCCAGCACGATGACGACGCTGCGGCCGCAGCGGAGCGCGTGTTCGTAGACGAACAGCTCGTCGTGCGGCAGGCCGCGCGCGAGGTTGTCTTCGAGGGTGTCGCCGGCGGCCGCGCCCGCCGCGGCGCCGCCCGCGCCGAGGAGCGCCGCGCCGACCAGCCCGGCGGCGAAGATGGGGCCGACGCCGGGGACGAAGAGGCTTGCGGCCGCGGCCCCGAGCATCCCGCCCGAGGCGATGCCCATCGCGCCGCCGACGGTCGCCCCCAGCGCCGTGCCCATGCCCGGCTGCTCGGTCTCGGTCGTCGGCACCTCGCGGTCAATCTCGCCCTGCGTCGCGCCCGGCGAGAGCAGGCTGATGCGCTCATCGCTGATGCCGGCGGAGCGCAGATTTTCGACGGCGCGCTCGGCGTCGGCGCGCGAATTGAAGATGCCTGCGGCGGTGCTCATGCGGAGATTGTCGTTCGAGGGCGCGGGCGTCGGCCCGCACGCTCGGGTCGCCTTTCCTCGACCCCGGAGACTCGCTCAAAGCTTGCTGAAGACGCGGACGTTAGGCCGAATTCTACCACGGAAAAAGGGCGCGAATCGTCAAAAGCCGTGAGCCGTAAATCGTGAACCGAAAAGACGGTTCTCAGTTTTCAGTCGTCAGTCGTCAGTTCTCTGTCTTTAACTGGCGACCGACGACTGGCGGCCGAAAACTTCTCTTCGCGATTCGCTGCTTTAATGCTAAAGTGTGGGCGTCTTCCCGCACCACTTCCCCGCGGAGCTACAGCATGATCGAGGTCATCGAAAAACACTGGCCGATGTCTGTGGGCGACGGCAAGGCGACGCGCAAGAAGAAGCCGCGCATCCTCGCCATCACGACCGACTGCTGCACGGGCTGCGCCGGCTCGCCCGCCTGCATCGAGTATTGCCCCATCGAGGCCTGCATGTTCTGGGTGCCCGACGAGGATCACCCGCCCTTCGGCCGCATCGAGGTCGATCCCTACCTCTGCATCGGCTGCCAGAAGTGCATCAGCAAGGGGCCGGACGGGGCCTTCCTCGACGGCTGCCCGTGGGACGCCATCGAGATGGTGCCGACCGAGGATTGGGAGGTGATGCACGGCGTCAACCTGCCCGACGCCCCGCCCTCGCCGGCGACTTAGAGGAAGCCTCAAGGCTGCGACTGTCCCGCAGAGCGGCGCCTGACGGCATCGGCCGTCAGCGCCGCTTGCCTTTTCACCCCCTCCGGCATCCCCTCCACGCCGCGCGCGTAGCGTTCGATCTCCGGCAAGTCTTCCGCCGTGCCGAAGTAGAGCAGGCCGACGAGCGCGTCCTGCGCCTGCTCGGCGTCGGGCGCGAGGAGGAAGAGGTCGTCGCCCGCGCGGAAGCCGTCGCCGGCTTTGACCCGCGCCTCGCCGACGCGGCCCGGCAGGGGCGAGCGCACCTCGCCGCCTTCGGCCCCCGCGCGCGTGTACCTGACGAGCAGCGCGTCGCGCTTGACGGGCGTGCCCTGAGAGAGCGCCGTCAGCGCCTCGCCGTCAGCCGGGGCTTTGACCGCGTAGGGCCGCAGCATCGAGAGGAGTTCGGGCCGGCAGCGCGCGTCGCCGAAGCGCACGAGCGCCAGCGCGGCGTTGCGGCGCACGATGGGCTCGGGGTCGGAGAGCAGTTTGAGCAGCCCGGCGCGGAACTCTTCCGAGCGGTGCTCCTCGCCCATCACCCACGCCGCCGTCATGCGCACGTCGGGGAGGGGGCTTTCGGCGAGCGCGAGGACTTGCGGGAACCAGCGGCGCGCCCCCGCGTCGCCCTTCGCCAGTCGCTCGGCCACCTGCGAGAGCGCGTGCTGCGCGTGGCGCGGCTTGCCCTCGCGCAGGTACTCGCCGATCTTCTCGTCGCTCAGGCCGCGCCCGAACCACGTCGTGTACCAAGTGAGGAACGGCACGACGACGAAGAGAATCGCCACGACCACGAGCGGCCACGGCGTGCGCCGTCGCGGCGCTGCGGCCGCCGCCGGCCGGGCGGCCTCGCCGCCGACGCCGTCACCGTTCTGTCCGTTCACACTCATGTCGGGCGACGCGGGCGCGCCTCAGCGCGGCGGGTAGAGTTGGTAGAGCATGAGGTAGACGACGACGCCCGTCACCGAGACGTAGAGCCAGAGCGGGTACGTCCAGCGGGCGATGCGGCGGTGGCGCGCGAAGTCGCCGCGGAGCGCGCGGCCCACCGTCAGGATGACGAGCGGGACGATGGCCGCGGCCAACACGATGTGCGTGAACAGGACGAAGAAGTAGAACGCGCGGGCGGGGCCCTGCCCCGTGAAGCGCACCGAGCCGTAGCTGTAGTGGTAGACGACGTAGGAGACGAGGAAGAGGCCGGAGACCGAGAGCGCGGCCGTCATGCTCGCGCGGTGGGCGGCGACACGCCCGCGCCTGATGAAATAGAACCCGACGAGCAGGAAGACGAAGCTGGCCGCGTTCAGGCCCGCGTTCAGGTGCGGGAGGACGGAGTCGTTCATAACCGTTAAGTTCCGGGTTTAAAGTTTCGGGTTCCGAGTCAAAAGAACCGCCTCGTCTTTAACCCGGAACCCGGAACCCGGAACTAAAACTATCCGCCCCCTTTCGACACCTTCCGTCCTTCGGCCGTCGGCGCGTAAAAGTCGTTGCCGCGCTCTTCCAGAAGCCCCCGCTCGACCAGACGCTCGACGGCGTAGAAGACGGCACGCCGCTCGTCGGGGTCGTTGCCGCCCGCCTCGAACAGCTCGTGCAGGTCGAGCGTCTCCTTCCCCATCTCCTCGAACATCCCCAGCACCCTGCGCGATAAGTCGTCCATAAAAGGGAGTAGTCAGTAGTCAGTAGCCAGTAGTCAGTAGCCGGTAGGGAGCCCGTCGGTATTGAAGCTTCAGCGCGCCGTCGTCGGTTGTCGTCGGCGCGGAAGCGTTACCGGCGACCGTCTACTGCGCCCTGAACGCTTCCGCGACGGCGGCCGTGTCTTCGTAGGAGCGGAACTTGCTGATCTTGCCTTCGCGGAGGGTGAAGACCATGATCCACGGGTTTTCGAAGTCCCTGCCGGTGGCGCGGACGCGGCCGCGCTCGCCGCCGATAACGAGCACCTTGTCGCCGGCCGGGATGAACTCCTCGGGGGCCAAGTGCTCGAACTCGACGTTCGTCCCGATCTTGCCGAAGAAGTCGAGCACGCCCTCGTGCCCGCGGCGGGGGCCGAAGTAGGGGACGGATTCGGGGCCGCGGATGTGCCAGTCCACGTCGTCCGAGAGCAGGCCGAGGATGCCGGGCACGTCGCCGCCCGCGAAGCGTTCGAAGAGGCCCCGGACAACTTTGACGTTCTCCTGTTCGCTCATTTCTCACCTTTCTTCGGCGGGTGTGCCGGCTTGGCCGCGGGCGGCTTCTTCTCGCGCAACTCCTCGTAGCCGCACCGCTCGCACTGCCACGCCGGGAAGACCGCCGACGGGTCGGCCGCGCTCTGGTAGACGGCCCGATCCGACGGGATGATCTTCCCCCCGCACGCGGGGCAGCCGCGCCCCCGGATCGTCTCCCTCTCCACGTCAACGGATGGCACGAGTTCTTCGGACATAAGACTCAAGTAGACAGTAGTCAGTAGTCAGTAGTCAGTAGGAAGACCTTCGGTAGCGAATCTCTCGGATGTCGGCGTCAGCACCGTCGGCGCGGAGCGCCTACTGGCTACTGACTACTGTCTACCGTCTACTCTCTTTTCCCCTTCCTGTAGGCGACGGCGAAGATGGCGCAGAAGATGGCGACGGGGGGGACGAGGAGGACGAGGATGCCCGTGTTCATGGCGCGCGCGGCCGCCTGCCCCGCGTCCTTGAGGCCGCTGCGGCAGAGCGCGCACTGCGCCTGCGCGTCGCCGGCCCACACGACGGCCGCGGCGGCCGCGAGGGCGAGCGCCGCGGCGAGGGTCAGACGCGAGAGTGTCCGCTTCGGCCCCATCCGTTGCCTCAGTGCGGCGACTCGCCGGGCGCGACCGGGTGCGTGGTCGTCGGCGTCGCGCGCAGGCTCCCCGTGCGGAAGCTGTCGGGGAAGACGATGAAGAGCAGGCAGATGCAGATGACCAGCGCCGGCACGAGCGTCGCGACGAGGCTCATCCGCTCGAAGCGCAGGTGCATGAAGTAGGCCATGATGAGGTAGGCCTTGATGAGCGAGAGGCCCATCAGGACCGTCAACATGATGTGCAGGTCTGTGATCTCGATGTAGGCCAGAAACACCTCGACGAGCGTCAGGACGAGCAGGCCGCCGAGGACTTTGCCGAACAGGCCCGTGCTGCCCTCGAAGTGCACCTCCTCGGCCGCGCGCTTGGCGGGCACGCCCTCCTCGATGACGAACGGGTTCCTGAGCATCCCGCGCTCGCGCAGCGTCATCGCGGGGACGGCGATGAAGGTCAGGGCGAGGAGCAGGCAGACGCCGGTGAAGAAGATGTTGTCGATGGTCAGCAGGTCGCCCGAGTTGGCCGCGCTCGTCGCCGCCAGCACCAGAAACCCGGCGGCCAGCAGCACGCACACGCCCATCAGGATCACGTCCGACTTCTTGAACAGTTCGCGGATCGATGAGAGAGCCATAGGCTTTGCCTCCGGCGAAGGCGGCGGGTGTCCGGGCGCCGGGGGCGGGGACAAGCGGCCGTCCTCGCCCGGCGCCCGGCGCCCGGCGCCTGTTTAGTGTTCCATGTAGACCGACATCAGGTAGATGAGCGGGAAGACGAACATCCAGACGAGGTCTACGAAGTGCCAGTAGAGGCCGCTGATCTCCACATCCTCGTGGCGCGTCTTCGAGATGCGCAGCGCGATGACGCCGAGGTAGATGACGCCCGTCAGGACGTGGAACATGTGCAGCCCCGTGATCGAGAAGAAGCTCGCGCCGAAGAGCGGCGGGGCCTGCGGCCACTTCTCGGCCCACATCGCGGCGAACTCGCTCCCCTCCTTGACGCCGAAGGGGCGCAGCCCCTCGCCGATCAGGTTCATCCACTCGATGAGGTGGAGGACGAGGAACGCCAGCCCGCCCAGCATCGTCGCCCCGATCCAGCGCCGCGCCGACTTCAGGCGGTTGTGCGCCGACGCCCGCACGGCCATCACCATCGTGAGGCTCGACGCCAGAAGGAAGAGCGTCATCACGGTGGAGAAGACGATGGAGGGGTAGAAGTGGTAGGGCGTCGGCCACTGGTCGCTCGCGGCCCGGACGTAGGAGTAGCCGACGAGCAGGGCCGAGAAGGTCATCGCGTCCGAGACGATGAAGAGCCACATGCCCAGCTTGCGGTGGCCGACGCGGTAGGGGAAGGCCCCGCCGTCCCACTCGTTCGCCACCCCCAGCCGCTCGACGTGCGCTTCGGTGCTCAAGTCAGGTCACCTCCAGAAGAAAAGGAGCAGGAAGAGGGACACCCACAGCCCGTCCATGAAGTGCCAGTAGAGGCCGACGGCGTCCGTCCACGTGCGCCGCTTGGCCGCGGCCTCGCCCGCCCGCCCCGCGCTCCTGCGCGCGTAGGCGATCAGGAAGACGAGCGCGAGGATGCCGCCCGCGAGGTGTATCGCGTGCAGCCCCGTCAGCACGTAGAAGAAGGAGCTGTGCGGGTTCGACGCCAAGTACACCCCGCCCGCCACCAACTGCCGCCACGCCATGAGCTGCGAGGCGAGGAAGCCGGCGCCGAGCAGCAGGGTCAGGGAGAGCCGGCGGCGGTAGGCCGCCTCGTCGCCCCCGGCGAGCGCGCGCCGAGCCAGAGAGAAGGTCACGCTGCTGGCGACGATGAGGGCCGTGCTCAGCCAGACGAAGCCGGGCACGTCCAGCGGCCGCCAGTCGAAGGAGGTCGGCAGCCCCGCCCTCACGATGTAGGCGCTCGCCAGCGCCGTGAACATCATCAGGATCGAGGCGATGCCGACGAGCACCCCGATGCGGTAGCGCTCCGGCGAGAAGCCCCGCTCGCGGTCGCCCCCGCCGGGGCCGCCCGGCCCGCCCGGCCCGCCGCCGTTCGGCCCCTTGCCGTTGCCGCCGCCGCCCCGGCCGCCGCGCCCCCCGCGCCCGCCCCGGCGGCGCGCGCTCGCGATGTCGAGCGTCGCCTCGGTCTGGCGCACCGCCTCCCTGTCACCTGTGACCGTTACTGCCATCACCCTGTCCTTGCGCGCTGACCTCCCCGTGCGGCGGGGCGTTGGCCTCCGTCTCGTCCGGGGTGGTCTGTAAAACGAAGTCCTGCGGCGCGCCGGGCACCGAATACTCGTAGGCGCCGCGGTAGACGACGGGAACCTTGCCGCCGAAGTTGTCGTGCGGCGGCGGCGAGGGCGTCACCCATTCGAGGGTGGTCGCCTCCCACGGGTTGTCGGAGGCGCGCTCGCCCCGGAAGAGGCTGTAGACGAAGTTGTAGAGGAAGATGAGCTGGGCGAAGGCGGTGAGGATGGCGGCCCACGTGACCATCTTGACGAGGCCCGGCGTCGTGCGCAGGAACTCGTAGATCATCACGTCCTGCCCGTTGATGACCTCGTGGAACTGCGAGTAGCGGCGCGGCATGCCGACGATGCCCATCGCGTGCATCGGGACGAAGATGGCGTAGACGCCGATCATCGTCGGCCAGAAGTGAATCTTGCCGAGCCGCTCGCTCATCATCCGCCCGAACATCTTCGGGAACCAGAAGTACATCCCGGCGAACATGCCGAAGATGGCGGCCACGCCCATCACGAGGTGGAAGTGGGCGAGCACGAAGTAGGTGTCGTGCATCGAGAGGTCGAGCGAGGTCTGCCCCAGCACGAGGCCCGTGATGCCGCCCGCGACGAACAGGGAGACGAAGCCGATGGCGAACAGCATCGGCGTCGTGAAGCGGATGCGCGCGCCCCACAGCGTGCCGAGCCAGTTGAAGGTCTTGATGGCCGAGGGCACGCCGATGCTCAGGGTCAGGATCGAGAAGGCGAAGCCCGTGTAGGGGCTCATCCCCGAGAGGAACATGTGGTGGCCCCACACGAAGAAGCCGAGCAGGCCGATGGCGAACATGGCGAAGACCATCGCGCGGTAGCCGAAGACGGGCTTGCGCGCGAAGGTCGAGAGGATGTGCGAGGTCGCGCCCATGCCCGGCAGGATGGCGATGTAGACCTCCGGGTGGCCGAAGAACCAGAAGAGGTGCTGCCACAGGATCGGCGAGCCGCCGCTGTAGTTCCGCAGCGCCTCGATGCCGCTGCCGTTCGACAGGCCGCCCGGCACGAAGAAGCTCGTCCCGGCCGTGCGGTCGAGGAACAGCAGGATGCCCGCGGCGAGGAGCACGGGGAAAGACAGGAGCGCGAGGATGGCCGTCGTGAACCACGCCCAGCACGTGAGCGGCATCCGCATCAGCGACATCCCGCGCGTGCGCAGGTTCAGCAGCGTGACGATGAAGTTCAGGGCGCCGAGGAGCGAGGCGACGCAGAAGATGGCGATCGAGATGATCCAGAGGTTCATCCCCATCCCCTGCCCCGGCACGTTCAGGATGTCGCCGATGGCCGAGAGCGGCGGGTAGCCCGTCCACCCGCCCGTCGGGCCGACGACCGAGTTGCCCGAGAAGAAGATGGCGGCGAGGATGACGACGAGGCCGGCCAGCGTCGTCCAGAACGAGAGCATGTTGAGGACGGGGAAGGCCATGTCGTCGGCCCCGACCTGAATCGGCAGGAAGTAGTTGCCGAAGCCGCCCTGCGGCGCGGTCGTGAGCACGAAGAAGACCATGATCGTCCCGTGCATCGTGACGAGCGAGAGGTAGAACTCCGGCGACATCACCCCGTTCGGCGCGCCGTCGGGGAAGAGCGTCCCGAGCACCGGCCACTGCGTCCCCGGCCACGTCAGGTTCATCCTCATCAGCACCGACATCGTCAGCCCGACGAAGACCGAGACGAGCGCCAGCAGCAGGTACTGGATGCCGATCACCTTGTGGTCGATGCTGAAGATGTACTTGCGGATGAAGCCGGAGGGCGGGTGGTGGTGCGCGCCGTGGCCGTGCGCGCCCTCGTGCTCGCCGCCCTCGTGAACCTCGTGGGGGTCTGTGGCCTCTGCCATCGGTCAAATCCTCCCGCCCGCCGGATGGGGCGCGCTCTGGAAGTTTAGTCGTACTTGACGGGGTACTTGCGCACGAGCTGGGTGACCTGCGTCTGGAACTGCGCCTGCGGCAGCGCGACGAGCTGGCGGTACTCGTCCTCGGGCAGCACGAGCATGAAGCTCTTCATCTTGTAGTGCTGCTGCCCGCACAGCTCGGCGCACGCGATCTCGTACTGCCCGACCGTGAGCGGCTTGAAGTGCACCTTGATGTCGAGGCCGGGCACGGCGTCCTGCTTGAACCTGAGCGGCGGAACCCACAGGCTGTGCGTCACGTCGCGGGCCGTCAGGTTCAGCTCGACGGGGCGGTTGACCTGCGTGACGAGCGTGGCGACGACCGAGTCGTCGGCCGCGGCCGGGTCGGTGCTGTCGAGGCCGATGAAGTTCAGGGACTCGTCGCTGATCCGGGCCGGGTCGGTGCGGCCGAACTTGCCGTCGGCCCCGGGGTAGTGGAAGTTCCACTGGAACTGCTGCGCGACGACGCGGACGCGGTTCGAGTCGGGCGGGGCGGGCTGGAAGTGCAGGCCCGCCCAGACCCTCTGGCCGAGGACGGCGACGGTGATGAAGATGACGGCCGTGATCGCCGTCCAGAGAATCTCCATCCGGTTGTTGCCGTGCGAGTAGACGGCGCGCGAGCCGTCGCCCGTGTCGCGGAAGCGCCAGACGGCGTAGCCGAGCGCGATCTGCGCGGCCGAGAAGGCGACGCCGACGACGATGATGGTCAGGACGAACTGCTGGTCGTAGGCCGGCCCGTGCTCCGAGATGGACTTCGGGAACCACCAGCGGCCGTCGAGGAACATCCACACCGACAGGATCGTCATCACCCAGATGAACGCAGCCAGCGCACGCCCCATCGCAACTCTCCTTCGTCGAGTCGGAGTCCGGAGTCTCGGGTTCAAAGTTCCGGGTCGCGGGCCGGAGCCTCCCCGCCCGCGACTCGGAACTTATTTGTCTAACACCATCAGGCCGAACAGCAGCGGCAGGTAGAGCACCGAGGCCAGCAGGAGCCGCCGCGCGCCTTGCCGGGAGTTGGCGAAGGCGGCGTGCACGCTGGCCGCGAGGAAAGCGAGGCCGAGGACGAAGGCCCCGAAGAAGTAGAAGCGGCCCGTCGTGCCGAGCGCCGCCGGGAAGAGGCTGACCGGCACGAGCAGCAGCGCCCACAGGACGATCTGCTGCGCGGTGAGCCGCCCCTCAGGCTCGACGACGGGCAGCATCAGGATGCCGGCGCGCGCGTAGTCCTCGCGGTACATCCACGCGATGGCGAGGAAGTGCGGGAACTGCCACATGAAGAGGATGGCGAAGAGCGCCCACGCCTCGACGCCGACCGAGCCGGTCGCGGCCGTCCAGCCCATCAAAGGCGGCATCGCGCCGGGGAAGGCCCCCACCACCGTCGAGAGCGACGTGCGCGTCTTGAGCGGCGTGTAGAGCAGGAGGTAGCCGACCACGACCGTGAGGCCGAAGGCGGCCGTCAGAAGGTTGACGAAGGCGGCGAGGTAGAGCTCCGCGCCGAAGGTTAACGCCGCGCCGAAGACGAGCGCCTGCGCGGGGCTGAGCTTCTGGGTGGGGAGCGGGCGCGTCGCCGTGCGGCGCATGCGGCCGTCGAGGTCGCGCTCCATGAACTGGTTGATCGTCGCGATGCCCGAGGAGAGCAGCGCGATGCCGAAAAGCGCGTGCCCGAGCGCGAGGTAATCGATGACGCCCTTCGAGCCCAAGCAGAAGCCGGCCGCCGACGTGAGCACGATCAGGAACGTGATGCGCGGCTTCGTCAGCTCGACGAAGGCGGCGAACTTCTCGCGCGCGGCGGGCCGCGCGGCCTCGACCGCCACCGGCACGTCGCTGGTAATCTCTAACGCTAACTCCTTCATGGTATGAATGCGAAATCCCTTCGGTCAGTAGACGGTAGACAGTAGTCAGTAGTCAGTAGTCAGTAGTCAGTAGTCAGTAGGAAGACCTTCGGTATCGTACCCTTCGGGTAACAGCGTCAGCATCGGTAGGGCGGAGCCTACTGACTACTGACTACTGGCTACTGTCTACTGTCTACCCCTCCCTCAGTGATGCCCGACGAGCGGGAACTCGATGGCAGGGAGCACCTTGAGCGCGCCGCCGTCCTGCTCGACGTTCTCGGCCGTGAGCTGCTGGGCGCTGAAGCTGAAGTTGGCCTCGGCGCTGGCGCTCGGGGCCACGGTGACGGTCGTCGTCTGCCCCTGCGGGTACTTCTCGTGCCACGCGACGACGGTGTAAGTGCCGGCGGGCACGCCCTTGATCTCGAAGCGGCCGTCCTGCCCGCTGACGGAGAAGAACGGGTGGCTCAGGACGCCGATGTAGGCGCGCATCCACGGGTGCTGGTTGCACTTGACGGGGATCAGCGTCTCGTTGCGCGCGAACTGCTTGACGATGGGCGGCGCGCCGTTGGGCTGGCCCTGATTGAACTTGCCGTTGAGCTTGGCGTCCACGTTGACGTTGTGCGAGGTCGCGTCGCTGTTCAGGACGTTGAGGTTCTGCTTGGTCTGAATGCCGATGACGTGCGGGACGTAGCGGCAGCCCTTCTGGTCGAGCACCTGCGGCTGCGCGGGCGCGTCGAACCCGAAGGCGCTCAGGCTCCGGTCGCCGACCTTGCCCTCTTTGATGTAGACGAAAACGTTCGAGAGCTTGTCGCCGTTGACGACGATGTCCTCGGCGACCGCGCCCGCGCCGGCCTGCGCGCAGACGGGGTCTTGGTCCATGCTGATGGGCTTCGGCGCGGGGGCCGGCCCCGAGAAGCTGATCGTGCCGGCGATGGCGCCCTCCTGCCCCGTCGGCTGGTACTTCGTTTGCGCGACCTCGGCCTCCTCGGCGTCGCCGCCGGTCGCGTCCTCCATGTCGTCGTCGCTGTCGCCGCACGAGACGGCGAAGACGAGCAGGCAGAGCGAGGCGAACAGCGCGACGAGAAACCGCGCGCGGCTTGATGGCATTTGGGGAACCTCCTCAGACGGATGAGATGGCCTTATGATACGCGAAAAACATCAGGGCGAGAAATTGCCCCGCGGCGCCGGGGCCGCGGCCGACTGCCGCCAGCGCGGGGCCGCGCGCGCGCGCGAAACCTGCCGCCCGGGCGCGCGCTTCGGCGCGGCGCGGCCGGCGCTCTGGGCGCGACCGCGCTTCGCGGCCGGCGCGGCGCGGCGCGCGGCCGACGAAGGCGCGCGGCGCCGGCGCGAGGCGACGGGCACGGCCGGCTCCGCCGCGGAGGGCGGCGCGCCCGAAGGCGCGGGCTGTGCGCGCGCGGTGCGGGCCTGCTCCTCCGGCGTCAGTTGCAGCAGGTAGCGGACGAGCAGGCGCGCGTGGTCGCCCTGATACTGGGCGGCCGCCTCGGGCAGCGGGCCGTTGAAGACCCAGCGCTCGCCGTCGCGCTTGAACAGCTCCGAAGGCATGGCCGTGCCCGGCATGATGCGCTGCGGGTCGAGCAGCCAGCGGTAAGTCCAGTCGGACTTGAGGCGCGCGGCCGCGTCGAGGAAGTTGGGCGCGGTGGCCGTCAGGTCGTGGCCGGGGTCGCCCGTCATGTGGCACTTCAGGCAGGGCGCGGCCTCCGACGTGAAGAGCGCGCGGGCCAGAGCCATCTCGCCCGGGTCGAGCGGCTCGACCTGCTCGCGGATGTAGGGCTCCTGCTGGGCCGAGACGGCGAGGAAGAAGCGGACGAGCGTGCGCAATTCGTTGGGCGAGAAGTGGAAGGTCGGCATCCGCGCGCGCAGGTACATCCGCACGCCGTTGTCGTTGCGGCCGGGCTGCGGCTTGAGGTGACCCATGACCTGCCCGCCCGCGGCCTGCGGCCCGGCGCCGTTCGCCGCCCCCGCGCCGGGGGCCGGCGGCGACTGCCCGCGCGGCGGCTGGACGCTCTGAGCGCCCGCGCCCGCGCGGCCGTCGGCGGCCTGAGCGCCGCCGTCGCGCCCCGCCCCGCGCCGCCCGGGGCCGCCGAGGTCTAAGCCCTCGGTGTAGCCGCTCAGCGACGGGTCGGAGAGGAAGCGCAGCAGCCAGTCGGGGTCAACGCGCGCGCCCTCGGTCGTCAGCCCCGGCGGGAGTTGTTCGGGGCCGAGCGGGCCGCCCTGCTGGTAGAGCGGCAGGCCCGACAAGACCGAGTCTTGGCCGACCTGCACGTTGTGGCAGCCCATGCAGTTGTACTTCTTAATCACCCACCAGCCCTCCTGGATGGCCTTCTGCTGGTCGGTCGGCTGGTAGAAGAGCGACGTGGGGACGTTCGGCTTCTCGGTGCCGACGCTCCCGAGGAGGAAGGTGACGAGCGCCGTCTTCCACTCCGGCTCCATGTACGGCTCGGGCATGCGCAGGTGGTCGCGCGCGTCCTTCTCCTTGCCCTTGTCGTAGAGCGCGGGGTCTTCGATCTTGTGCTCGAAGAAGCCCTTGTGGTTGTACCACGGCGGGCCCTTCTTATTCTCGTCGTAAGGGTCGTAGCCGAGCTCGGCCTTGTGCGTCAGCAGCGCGAAGTCTAAGCGCTCAAGCGGCGTCGCGCCTTCGGCCGTCAACTCCTTGCCGATGCGCTGCTCCTCCTCGAAGCCGCGTATCTCGTGGCAGCCGGCGCAGCCGTAGGTCTTGATGAGTTCGCGCCCCTTCGCGGCGAGCGCCGGGTCGTCCATGTAGGCGGCGTCGGGGTAGCGCGCCTCGGGCTGGAGCGTGACGAGGTAGGTGGCGATGTCGCGCGCGTCCTGATCGGAGAGGCGGAAGTTGGGCATCACGGTCATGTTCTGCACCTGCAACTCGGCCCCGTCGTTGGGGCAGCGCGAGTGCCTGACCGTGTCGAAGACGAAGGGCTTGTTGTGTCGCGCGTAGTCTTCGGGCGTGAGGTCTTTCTTCTCCTTCGGGCAGTAGGGCGCCCAGCGCTCGCGCGGGTTGTGCACCCAGCGGACGACGTAATCGTAGTTGGCCTTCTGCCCGAGCCGCGTTAGGTTGGCCGCGAACTCGCCGCCGACGCGCTGCTGGCCCTCGCCGACGGAGTGGCAGGCGAGACAGCCGCGGGTGTCGAAAAGCTCCTTGCCCTTGGCCGGGTCGCCGCGCGGCTGCGGCGGCATCTGCCCCTCGTAGGCCGACTGCCAGAGGTAGGCCGAGATGGCCCTGCGCTCCTCGTCCTGCGTCCCCGGCGGGACGACGTGGCCGGGCTGGCCGGACAGGTACCAGAAGGTCGGCATCTTCGTGCCGGGGCGGAACGACTGCGGGTCGCGCAGCCACTCGGGTATCCACTCCTTGCGGAGCTTCAGGCGCACGTCCTTGAGGTTCGGCCCGACCTTCTTCTGATCCTGCATGAGGTAGCGCGACTGCGTGTTGAGCTGGTCGACGCGGGCCTCGATCTGGCTGTTGGTGACGGTCAGGCCCTCGGCGCGGGCGAGCAGGCGCTGCGCCTCCTCGTCGCTGCGGGCGGCGGCGCTCTCGGCGCGGGCCACCTTCGCCTGCCGCTCGTTCTCGGCCAGCTCGTCTTCGAGCTGCTTGATCTGCTGGCGCGTGCCGGCCAGCGCGTCCGACTCGCGGTCGAAGCCCTCGTAGCGGTGGCAGCCGACGCAGCCGCGCTCTTGGAAGAGGTCTTTGCCGCGCGTCAGGGTGGGCGCGCCCTGAAGCACGCGGTCGCCGGCGTGGCACTGGTTGCAGCCGGCCTCGGTGTTCTCTTTGGCGAAGAGCGGGTGGAGCCAGAAGCGGTGGCGGCCGTGGCCCTTGACCTCGGAGGTCGTCGCGCGGCCGTTGCCCCAGTGGCAGCTGGCGCAGCCGAACTTCTCCGGGTCGTGAATCTGTAAGAGCTCGCGGTTCGGGTGGCTGACGAAGGCGCGGGCCAGCTTGTCGGGCCGGCGGCCCCGGCCGGCCGGCATCATGTCGACGGGGGTGATCTTGATCGGCTCGCGGATGCCGAGGTGGCAGGTCTCGCAGCGGTCGACGATCTCGCCCGAGTTGATGCTGATCTGCTTGAGGCCGAAGGGGAAGTCGTCGGCCTTGTTGCGGAGCAGGCGCACCTGATCGGCCGTCACGTCGGTGATGTTGTTCTTAAGGTACTGGTCGCGCTGCTGGCGCAGTTCCGTCGACTCGCGCAGGAGCTCGCCGCTCTCGGCCAGCAGCCGGCCCTTCTCGTCCTTGAGGTCGTTGTACTTCCGCTCGATCTGCGTGTAGTTCCAGCGCTCGCGCACCACGCGGCCGTCGTCGGCCGGCATCGAGATGGGGACGGTCTCGGCCCGCATCTCGGCCACCTCGCGGCGGAGGTCTTCCCGGTCGCCTTCGTCGGCGACCTCGATCTCGTAGCTCTTGACGGTGATGCGGCCGCGCTTGTCCTGAAAAACGTCGGTGATGGCGGCGAGCTGGTTGTCGATGGCCCTGACGCGGTTGTTGATGGCCGCGACCTGATCTTTCACGCGCGCCTCGGCCGCCTTCGCCTCGCGGTCGAGCCGCTGGTACTCGGCGCTCTCGCGCACCTCCTGCTCGGAGCTGAAGCCCCTCCGCTGGAGCCGTTCGAGGTAGCGGTCGTAGCGCTTGGCGAACGACCGCTGGTAGCTCTTCCACGGCCGCATCGCGTAGACCTCGTCCCAGAGCGACCACGCGAGCACGCCCGTCAGGAGCAGGGCCGACAGCAGCATGACGCCGCTCAGCGTGCGGCTCGTGATCGGGTCGGGGGCCGGCCCTTCGGGTTCCTTTCTGACGATGCCGGTCTCAGGAGTCTCAGCCACTTGATTCGCACCTCCGCTCGGACGCTACAGCGCTAGACGTTGAACCACGGGGTGACCCAGATGTACTTGATCGTGAACAGCAGACGCAGGAGCAGCTTGACCGGGAACAGCCACAAAACCGAGATGGCGAAGAACTGGAACGTCAGGTATTGCAGGAGGGTCGTCCGCTGGAGCAGCTTCCGCTCGAACGGGTCGGACTCCTTCGCCCACCGCCACAGCTCGCGCGGGCGCGCGAGGTAGCGGGCGCGCAGCGGCCCGCGCAGCATCAGCCAGTGGAAGAAGAGCCCGCCCGCGACGAAGATGAGGCCGACCACCATCAGCCCGAAAATCTCCTTGAAGGGCGAGCCGGCCAGAAACGGCAGGCCCCAGCCGGCGACGATGTCGTGGAGGTCGCGGTTGCGGTCGAAGACGACGGCGTTGTGATCCCACGTCTGCCCCGGCCAGAACCAAATCCACCCCGGCCCCCGGATGAACGTGCCGATGATGATGAGGATGATCCACATCAGGAAGCCGGCCATGAACATCCCGATGGCGAAGCGCCTCTGCCTCCACGTGTAGTAGCCGTTGCCCAGCGGGTTCGAGTCCACGTAGGGGAAGACCATCAGGCCGACGACGAGCAGCCCCGGCATGACGACGCCGGCGATCCACGGGTCGAAGTAGACGAGCATCTCCTGAAGGCCGAGGAAGTACCACGGGGCCTTCGAGGGGTTCATCGTCAGGTTCGGGTTGGCCGGCTCTTCGAGCGGCGCGTTCAGCGTGATCGACCAGACGAAGAGGATGATGGTGACGACGACGGCGGCGAGGAACTCGACGCGGACGAGGTAGGGCCAGACGTGTATCTCGCGCGCCCAGCCGGGCCGCCACGGCTCGACCTTGCGGTGGTGCGTCTTGGCGAGCGCCGGGTCGGCTTCGAGCCGCTCGACCAGTTCGTCGTTGCGCCCGGCCTGCCGGAAGCCGAGCCACGTGAAGAAGGCGACGAGCGGCAGCATCGCGACGATGGGCACGTTGTCAGGCGTCGAGCTGATCTTCCAGAGCTGGTGCCAGTCATCGACCATCAGCGCGAAGAGGCCCACCGCGGCCAGCGTCAAGACGAGCCACACCACCCACCGTCGGCTCTTCTGCGGCTGGGGAATCGCCATTGCCATAACTCGAGTCTCCGACTTGAAGTCGTCAGCCGTCAGTAAAGACAAGGACTGAGAACTGACGACCGACGACTATTTCTTGACCGCCTTCATCTCCGGTTCGAGCATCACCGGCGCGGGGCCGCTGATGCCGCCGTCCTTGCGGATGCGCCAGAAGTGGACGGCCATGAAGACCGAGGCGACGAGCGGGATGCCGATGCAGTGCCAGATGTAGGAGCGCAGCAGCGCGTTGGCGTCCACGATGGAGCCGCCGAGCAGCCCGAAGCGCACGTCGTTGTAAGGCGTGATGCCGAGCTGCGGGCCGAACGGCCCCTCCGCGCCGACGAGGGGCGTGGCGCGCGCCATGTTCGTCCCCACCGTCACCGCCCAGAAGCCGAGCTGGTCGTCCGGCAAAAGGTACCCGGTGAACGACAGGAGCAGCGTCAGGACGAGCAGCACCACGCCGACGCACCAGTTGAACTCGCGCGGCCGCTTGTAGGAGCCGGTCAGCACGACGCGGAACATGTGCAGCCACGTCGTGATCACCATCAGGTGCGCGGCCCAGCGGTGCATGTTCCGCAGGAGCTTGCCGAAGGGCACGTCGTGTTCGAGGTAGAGGATGTCGAGGAACGCCTGCCCCTTCGTCGGGTGGTAGTAGAACATCAGCAGCACCCCCGTGAAGGTCAGGACGATGAAGAGGTAGAAGGTGATGCCGCCCATGCCCCACGTGAAGGGGTAGCGCACGGCGTCGCGGTTGATCTTGGCCGGGTGGAGGTGGAGGAAGACGTTGGAGAGGACGGCGAGCGAGCGGTTGCGCGGGTCGGAGCGGTCGTGCGAGACGCGGAAGATCGACTTCCAGAGCTGCGTCTGCTGCGGGTCTTTGTAGGCCTTGGCCTCCTCCTCGGCCCGCTCCTTCAGCGCCACGCCCTGCGCCCGCGCCTTCTCCAAGAGGCCGGCGCCCTTCCCCGTCAGGCCCCGCTCGCGGCTCCCGTTCCCATCCGGACGTTCAGGCTCCATAACAGACCCCCGAAAAGCAGTAGTCAGTAGTCAGTAGTCAGTAGTCAGTAGGAAGACCTTCGGTGCCGGAGCGTCCCGGTGTCAGCGTCAGCACCAGTAACGCGGAGCGCTACTGACTACTGTCTACTGTCTACTTTCCTCAGACCCGCAGGTACGCGCCGTCGTTGTCGAACTCGGTCTCTTTGCCCTTCTCCCACTTGAAGAGGCGGTCTTTGTTGACGACGATCTGGCCCTCGGCGTCGAGCGAGACGTAGGCGCGATCCATCGGGCGCGGGGCCGGCCCCTCGAAGTTGACGCCCTCGCTGTCGTAGCCGCTCCCGTGGCACGGGCACTTGAACTTGTTCTCGCTCGCCTTCCAGTCGGGCGTGCAGCCCAAGTGCGTGCAGACGGCGTTGATGACGAAGAGGCGCTCGGAGTTGCGGACGACCCAGACGCGGTACTGCGGCTGCCACTTGGTGTCGACCCCGAAGGCGTAGTCGCCGGGGAAGCCGATGCGGAAGATGCTCGAAGGCTCCGTGATCGAGCGCGCCATGAAGAAGCGGAAGAACATCACGAGCCAAGTGCCCATGAAGCCGGCCACGGCCGCCCACACGATGCGGCGGCGCATCTTGTTGATCGGCGGGTCGGGCGTGCTCTCGACGACCGTGCCGGCCGGCGTCTTCGCCGCCACGCCCTTCGAGACGCCTTTGGCGACCGAGGCGGTCGGCGTCGGGCCGGCCTTCGCCGCGCCGGTCGTGGCCGCGGCGCGCGCGGCCTGCGGCGTCGCCGCCGGCACGGACTTGCGCGGCACGTCGCCCGGCGGCGCGCTCTCGGCGGCCGTCCCCGCCGAGGCTTCGTGGGCCGAGGGCGTGACGGGCGTCTTGGCGGCGGCCGGGTCGCGCTTGACGACCTCGCCGCGGGCGGCCGAGAGCAACTCCTGCATCGAGGGGCGAGGCTCGGCGTCGGCGGGCTTGGCGTCCTGCCCGTCACCGGCCGGGGTGTTCGGATTGCCCTTCGGATTGTCCTTCGGATCCACGCCGCGAACCTCCTTCAACGAATCGGCTTCGAAGCCCCGCGAGGACGGGGTCTTGGGCAGACAGTCGGGGCCGCAAACCCGGCGCAGGCAGACTAGAGTCCGGCGAGGGAGAGTTTTTTCAAGCTCTCGGGAGTGCTGCGCTTTGGATTCAAGTGCTTTTGCGTGACATGAAGAGCGCCGCGCCAGAATTAACTATAAGATGGCTTGGCTTCGACGCCTTTTATACCCCTTTCACAGAAATGTGGCAAGATTTATTTTTTACTATGAACTCCCCGCCGAGACTTCCTTTCTGCGCCGCCGGGCGGGCGGCGTGAGGGCGCGCCCGATGAACGAAAAACCGCACGTCGTCCTCTACACCAAGCCCGGCTGCCACCTCTGCGAAGAGGCCAAAAGCGAGATCGCGCGCGCCGGCCTCCGCCACCTCTACACCTTCGAGGAGATCGACATCCTCTCCGACCCGGAACTCCAACGCCGCTACGGCACGGACATCCCCGTCGTCGTCATCAACGGCGCGCACGCCTTCAAACACCGCCTGACGGCGGAAGAGTTCAGGAAGACGATCCTGAAACAGTCGGGGGGCCGGCCATGAGGCGGGGTACCCGGCTGTTTCACTCGAAACTGTTTTATTGCCCGAACCGTCTGCGGTATTCGATGGAGACGATGAAGGCCTTGACCATCTCGGCGCGGCGGTAGTCGCCGCCGTGGTCGTTGAGCTTCTGGAGCCAGAAGTTGTGGCCGCCGAAGTCCGTGTCCGGCAGGTCGTCGGGGTTGCGGCGCATGTAGCCGAAGTATTGCATCAGCACGAAGGCCGGGCGCAGTTCGGCCGCGACGAACTCCGGCCGCTCGACGACCTTGCGGAGCACCGTGGCCCGCGTCTCCGTCCCGGCGGCCAACCCGGCCGCGAGCGCCTGCCGCTGTTGCGGGGTGAGCGTGAGCCGCGCGGCCGCCGCCAGCGCGTCCACGTACTGCGCGTCGGTCATGGCGTCGTAGCGGGCCCTGAACTCGGGGCGCGTGACCCACGCCTCGATGAAGTCGCGGCGGTTCGCCTCAAGCAGCCTCTCCCAGTCGCCGATGCCGACCCTCACGCCGCGGCCGATCTCCTGCGAGTCGCGCAGGAACTCGCGGAAGCGCGGCAGCCGCCCGAGCGAGGCGCGGTAGAGGCGGTAGGCCAGATAGCCCGTCTCCTGAAACTCGATGGAGAGGAAGAAGGCGGCCGACGTGTCCACGCGGCGGACTTCGACGCACGCGGCGTCGCCGCCGCAACCGAGGATGCCCGACGACCAGAACTGGAGTCCCGCCTCGTCGGGCTCGCGGCCGAGGAAGTCGAGGTAGTGCTGGCGGACGAAGAATCGCGCCTCATCAATCGGGTTCTCGGCGGAGGTGGCCGCGTCGTTGTCGCCGAGGGTGACGGAGGCGGCGGACGGCGTGTCGAGCGCGGCGCCGCCGGTCGGGTCACCGAGCGTGACGGTGAAGCCTTCGGGGCCTTCGCGCGTCGCGTCGTCGGTGAGCAGAACGTCGAAGGTCTTCGTGGTCTCGCCGGGGCCGAAGCGCAGCGTGCCGACGGCCGTCGTGTAGTCGGCGCGCTCGGAGGCCGTGCCGTCGTTGGTGGCGTAGGCGACGGTCACGGCCGGGCCGAGGTCGCCGCCGCGGACGACCGTCAGGCGAACCCGCCCGCCGCCCTCGGGCGCGCTGTAGCTCGAAGGGTTGAAGCGGACGAGCGGGGTCGGCGTTTGTTTGACGGCGAAGGTCGCCGTGAAGGCCGTGTCGGCGTCGGGCGTCGTGATGTCGTGCGTGGCGGCCCCGCCGTCAGACCACGAGACGAACTCGTAGGTGACGCCGTTCACCCTCTGCGGCGAGACGGCGCCGACCGAGCGCGTCATGCCGGCCACGCCCTCGACCTCGGCGGGCGCGTTGAAGGGCTGGCCGTCGAGCGTCAGGCGCAGGCCGGGCGGGTTAGTCCTGAAGCTCATCGCGGACTTGAGCGGGAGCAGGTCGCGGAAGGTCGAGTGCTGAAGCCCGGCCGAGTCGGTCACGGTGAGGTGGATGCGGAACCAGACGTTGGCCGAGGTCTCGCCGGTCGTGGGGACGCGGAAGGAGCCGCCCGTCCGGTTGCCGGTGGGCGGGACGAACGGGTGCGAGTGCGTATCGTGGTGGAAGTCCACGCGCCACTGGAAGGCGCGCGCCGGCAGCGCGCCGTCCTCGGGGTCGGTGCCCGCGCCCGAATAGTTGACGGTGTCGCCGGCCCGGTAGAGCGCGCCGGCCGCCGGCGTGTTGATGGTCGCGGTCGGCGCGGCGTTGGCGATGACGCTGAGCGTGGCGGCGTTGCTGGTGACGGAGCCGAAGGGGTTGGAGACGACGACGCGGAAGCGCGCGCAGTTGTCGGAGGCGGCCGCGGGGCCGACCGTGAGGCTCGGCGTGGTCGCGTTGGCGACGGGTTGGAACGGGCCGGGCGACGCGCCGCAGGTCGGGTTGTTGCTCCGCTCCCAGCGGTAGGTGAGCGGCTGCGCGCCGGAGGCGCTGACGTTGAAGGCGGCCGTCTGCCCCGGCGCGACCGTCCGGTTGGCCGGGTGCGCGACGACCGAGGGCGGCTCCTGCGCCGTGAAGCGCACGCGGTAGAGCGCGCCCTCGAAGCGCGCGAGGTAATAGAGGCTGCCGTCAGGCCCGACTTTAAGATCGACTGGGCCGGCCACGCCCTCGGCGAAGGCGGCCGGGTTCGCGTCGCCCGCCGGGGCCGAAGGGTCGAGGGTCATGATCCAGCCGCCGCAGAGGTCTGCGAAGAAGTAGCGGCCGGAGTAAGCGTCCGGGAACTGCCGCGCCGAGGGGTTGTAGAAAGTGCCGCCCGTGACGGCGCAGCCGCGGACGCGGCCCGCGTTGTGCTGGTAGGCGTAGAGCGGCGCGCGGAAGCGCGAGTCGGTCGTCGGCCCCTCGGTCGCGGGCCAGCCGTAGTTGGCCCCGGCCACCCCCTCGTTGACCTCCTCCCACGCGTTCGCGCCCACGTCGTTGACGAACATGCGGCCCGTGCCGGGCTGGAAGGCGAAGGTGAAGGGGTTGCGCAGGCCGAGCGCCCAGATGGCGCGGTTGCGGCCCGACGCCTGCGTGAAGAAGGGGTTGTCGGAGGGCGGCGTGCCGTCGGGGTTGAGGCGCAGCACCTTGCCGTGGAGGTTGGCGAGCGTCTGCGCGTTCGAGGGGACGGCGTTCTCGCCGGTGGCGACGTAGAGTTTGCCGTCGGGGCCGAAGTGCATGGCCCCGCCGTTGTGGTTGCCGGCCGAGAGGTTGTCGAGTTCGAGGAGGACGACTTCGCTGCCGGGCGCGGCCACGTTGCCGTCGGCCGTGAAGCGGCTGATGCGGTTGCGGCGCGGCGTGGTGGCGGCCGTGTAGTAGACGTAGACGAAGCGGTTGGCGTTGAAGTTCGGGTCGAAGGCGACGCCGAGCAGGCCGCGCTCGACCGACGAGTCCACGGGGACGGTGAGGAACGGCGTGGGCAGCAGCACGTCATTCTCGACGACGCGCAGTTGCCCGCCCTGCAAGCAGACGAAGACGCGCCCGTCGGGGGCGAAGGCCATCGCGGTCGGCTCGGCCAGCCCCGCCGCGACGCGCGCCTCGGAGAAGCCGGCCGGCAGCGTCGCCGCCGAAACTGTCCCGGCCCACGCGGCGCACCAAAGGGCCGCGGCCGCGACGAAGGTTGCGAGGTGACTCTTACTGCTCATGTTTCTTCCGCCCCCTGCCGGTGCGACCCTCCTCAGCTTCAACGCCCGCGCCGTGACCCCGCCCCGCGGGCTCACTCGCGCGCTCAATCCGACAAGCGGTCGCTCGCTTCTTCGGGGGAGAGTCGTCGGGAGCCTATCTTACATCGAAATGCAGCGCGGCCGCCTGCTCTTCGACGGCGGCGTAGAGCTGCTCGCGCTCGCGCTCGTCCGCGGACTGGCGGTAGGCGAGCAGCAGTTCTTTGAGCGAGGCCAGCTCGCGGTAGAGGCCGGCGTCCTCGACGGGCGGCGTGAGGTACGAGACCAGCTCGGCGTAGGAGCGGCGGCGCGCGATGGTGCCTTCCGAGGGGTTGTTGACGCTGTAGACGTAGACGTGCGGCAGCTCGCCGACGAGGCGGTCGGGCCAGCACTCGCCGGAGAGCCCGACCTGCTTGCCGGGCATGAACTCCAGCGCGCCGTGCGTGCCGGTGTGGACGACGGCGTCGGCGCGGAAGACCTTTTCGAGGAAGGTGTAGAGCGCGGCGAAGCCGTGGTGCGGCGCGCCCGAGCGCGCCATCAAAAGCCGCATCGGGTCGCCCTCGTAGCCGAAGGTCGGCTGCACGCCGACGAAGACGTTGCCGAGCGCGAGGCCGTGAATCAGGAGGTCGCGCCCGAACGAGTTGAGGCGGCCGGGCGGCGGCCCCCACTCGCGTTCGATGTCCCGCGCGTAGGGGCATAGGCGCGCGTACTCGTCGGCGCCCATGCGGTAGGCGACGTTACAGGCCGCGCCGAACTGTTCGGAGTTGCCGCCCGTGATCCGCTCCCGCAGCTCGTCCGCGTCCGGAGGGACTTCGACCGCGTAGCCGTCGGCGCGCAGGCGCCGGAGGATTTCGAGGAGGCTGGGGAACACGTCGAGGTCGGCGGCCGTCCCCGTGTTCCCCTTGTTCGGCGGGAAGCAGAAGATGACGACGCCCAAGCGCACGTCGGCGCGCGCGGCCGTGCGCAGGTGGTTCCAGCGGCGCAGGCGGCGCGCGAGTCGCCGGCAGCGCTCCTCGACGGCGACCGGCTCGGCCCCGCCGGCCGGCATCCCGCCGAAGACGAAAGGCTCGGTCGCGCCGTCGATCTCGGGGATGGCCACCTGCATCCCCGTCTGGACGGGGTTGAGGCCAGTCCGAGAGTCCAGCCACGACTCGACCGTTTGCGTGTCGAGGCTGACGGCCGAGCGCAGCGGGCGGTTCAAGCCGCCGAGGAAGGCGACGGCCGCCTCGCTGTCGTTCATCGCCGGCCCGCCGACGAAGCTGAAGCCGGTGAGCGAGACGATCTGGCTGACGCGCGCGGCGCGTGCCCCGGCGCCGCTCGCCGCTCCCGCCTCGCCGCCGCCGTTTACCTTCCGCCCCTTCGCGCCACGCCCCTCGCCCTTCCCCGTCCCCCCGACGAAGAACTGCTCGCACGCCTCGCGGTTGTCCATGAAGGTCGAGATGACGGGGAGCACGGCCAGCCCCTCGGCTTCGACCGCGCGGATCAGCCCGTCGTAATGCCCCCGCGTCCCGCTCACGACGTTGGGGCGCATGAGCAGCAGGCCGACGGTTCTCTCCGGGTCGAGCGGCGCGAGCCCGTGGCGGCGCGCCCGCTTCTCGTGCCAGCGCCGGTAGGCTTCGAAGGTCTGGAAGACGGCGGCCGCCTCCGGGTGGTAGACGCCGACGGCCGGGACGGCCTCGGGCGGCGGGACGTTGACCGACGAGAGGCGCGGCTCGCCGCCGTAGTGCTTGAGCGCGTAGAGCAGCATCGAGCGGACGTTGGCCGGCGTCGGCTGGAGGAAGTAGCAGAAGAGGTAGAGGTAATGCTTCACGTCGCGCAGGCGGCCCGCGCCGGGCAGGAGCCGGAGCAGTTTCGGCACGCGCTCGACGAGGCGCAGGTAGCTCGTGTGGCTCCCGCCCTTCGCGCCGCGCCGCGCCCGCGCCTGCTCGCCCATCCACCCGCCGACGCCGCGCACCAGCCGCCGCGCGCGGCCCTCGGCGGCGCCCCCGCCCTCCGCGCCCCCCTCGCCCCCCTCGCCGAAACGGAGCTTGCCCATGCGCGTCCGCCGCATCAGCGCCGGCATGCAGTTGATGACGACGACGGCGCGGTGCGTCTCTTCGTGACGGCGCAGCAGCGGCAGGAGCCGCGCGGCGTTCTCGCCGTCGGTGACGTGGATGACGAAGACCACCTCGGACTCGGCGAGGTCGCGCCCGACCGCGGCCCACGCCGCCTCGTCGAGCGGCGCGCCGAAGTTGTGCGCCGCGACGCGCAGGCCGGCCGCGTGCCGCCGGTTAATCTCGGCCTCGGCCTGCCTGAGCGGCCCCAGCAGGCTTGAGCCGACGAAGAGTGTGGTGACTTTCATCCGATGACTTTAGCCTTCAGGTCACGCCCTCGATGCGGTCTTCGAGCCCGGCGAAGATGTCGCGCAGTCGGTCGAGCACCTCGGCCTCGGCCCGCCAGAAGCCGCGGCCCTGCGCTTCGAGCAGGCGCGCGACGAGGGCGCGGGCCGAGTGCGGGTTGAGGCGGCTGAGGCGCTCGATCATCTCGCGGTCGAGGACGAAGGTCTCGGCCACCTCCCGGTAGACCCACTCGTCCACGGCGTCGGCCGTCGCGCTCCAGCCGAAGGTGTTCGTCAGGTGGCTCTCGATCTCGGCCACGCCGCGGAAGCCGTGGCTCAGCATCCCCTCGTACCACTTCGGGTTGAGCGTCTTGGCGCGCGTCTCCAGCCTGACCATCTCGGCCAGCGAGCGGACGCGGGCCTCGCGCGTCGTCGCGTCCGAGAGGTAGAGGGCGGGGCGCGCCTCGGCGTGGCGCTCGACGGCGCGCGAGACGCCGCCGAGGTATTCGAAGTAGTGGTCAACGTCGGTGATGCCGATCTCGAACGAGTCGATGTTCTGGTAGGCGGCCTCGACCCTTGAGAGAGCGCGCACGAACGCGCCGCGGGCCTCGCGCCCCTCGACGGCCCGGCCCTCCCGGTCGCGGCCGTAGGCGAAGCACTTGCGCGTCACGAAGAGGTCGCCGAGCGCCTCGGCCTGCTCCCACTGCGAGTCCATGACCATGAAGTTGACGTTCGTGCCGTAGCTGCCCGGCGCGTTCGAGAAGACGCGCGGCGCGGCCTCGTCGAACGCGCAGCCGTCGGCCTCCATCTGCTCGCGGACGTTGCGGCGGACGCCGTTGCTCTCGTCCGGCTCGTCGAGCTCGGCGACGCGGCGGACGGCGCGGTCGAGCAGCGCCATCGTCGGCGCGAAGAGGTCGCGGAAGATGCCGGAGACGGTCATCACCACGTCTATCCGGGGCCGGCCGAGGCGTTCGAGCGGGAGCGGCTCCACGTCGGTCACGCGGTTCAGGGAGTCGCGGACGGGCCTGACGCCGAGCAGCCACAAAGCCTGCGCCACGCCCTCGCCCTGCGTCTTGATGTTGTCGAGGCCCCAGAGGACGAGCGCCATCGCGCGCGGCCAGCGCCCGCGCTCCGAGCGGTGGCGTTCGAGCAGGAGGCGGACGACCCCCTCGGCGCGCGCGAAGGCCGTGCGCGAGGGGACGGCGTAGGGGTTGACGGCGTGCGTGTTGCGCCCCGTCGGGAGCACGCCGGGGTTCTGCACCACGTCCGCGCCGGGGCCGGGCTCGACGTACTCGCCGCGCAAAGCCTTCGCCAGCCCGTCCAGCTCGCGGCTCGTCTCAAGGTGAACCCTGACCTGAGCCAACAGCCGGAAGATTTTTTCCGACTCGGCGGCGTCGACCCGCGCCTCGGCCGCGAGCAGGCGGCACGCGCCCTCGGTTCCCTCCCCGAGGAAGGCGGCGACGGCCCGTCGCACGACCGCGTCCACGCGCTCGCGCGCGCGCCACGTCTCCTCGTCGCGCCCTCCCAGAAGGCTTTGGAAGTCGCCGAGGCCGAGCCCCTCCGCGACGAGGTCGGGCAGGGCGCGCGCGCCGTGCTCGGGCCGCTCGAACGACGCGACCATCCGCAGCAGGTCGGCGCACTCGCCCGCGTCCGCCGCGCGGCCGAAGACGTGCAGCCCCGTCGGGATCAAACGCTGCTCGATCTCCACGACGCGCTCGTAGAGTTCGAGCACGCGCCTGTCCCTCTCGTCGGGGGAGGGCGGGGAGGCGGGTTGTTGTGGCGGTTGCTCCTTCATCGGTTCGCCATTTCAGCGGAGCGCCTGTTCGAAGCCGCGCCCGTCGGCGAGCGGCGGGAGTTGGACGTGTCGGCCGCCGAGACTGGCGGCGAGGGCGCGCGCCTCGCCGCCGGAGGTGAAACGGTGCTGCGTGTCGATGACGGTCGAGGCCACGCCCTCCGCGCGCAGCGACGCGCCGAGGCTGCTCAGCTCGCCCTCAAGCCGGCCCTTGTCCGCGCCGCGCGTCGCGGAGAGTGGCACGTTGGCGCGGCCGTCCGTGAAGAGGGCGAGGCGGATGCGGGACGCGCCTCCGGCCGAGGCCCGGCGCGCGAGTTCGAGGACGCGGAGCAGCCCCGCGGCCAAAGGCGTCGCGCCTCCGACGGGGAGCGCGTCGAGGAGGCGGCGCGCGAGCGCGGGCGAGCCGCACGGCCGCAGCAACGTCTGCGCCTCGCGCCCGCGGAAGGTGACGAGGGCGACGCGGTCGCGGTTGACGTAGGAGCGCCGCAGCAGTTGGGCGAGCGCGCCCTTCGCCTGCCCGATGCGGTTGAGGGCCATGCTGCCCGAAGTGTCCACGGCGAAGATGAAGAGCGTCCCGGCCTTCGCGCGGAAGCGCTTGAAGCGCACGTCGCCGCCCTCGATTTCGAGCGCGCGCCCGGGAGCCGCCGCCGGCCCGCGAGACCGGCGCAGGGCCGCGGCGCGCAACGTCGCGTCGGGCGCGAGGCGGCGCGCGCCGTCACACGCGGCCGACGCGCCCGCGTAGCGCCCGCGCGGCGCGAGCGTCGAACGTCGCGCGCCGGAACGCCTCCGCGAAGTGAACGAGACGTTGGCCGCCGCGCGTCCCGCGCCGGCCGCGTCGCCCGACGCTTCGGGCGGTGACGCGGACGCATCGGGCGGTAACACTTTCTCATCCGCGCGGCCTCCGCCGCCGGCGCCCTCGCCGCGCGGGCCGCTCGCCGCCTCGCGCTCGCGGGGCGCCGCGCCGCGCCCGTCCCCCCCCGCGGAGTCGGGCGGCGGGCGCTCCCCGAAGTCGCCCGCCGCGCCGCGCGCATCGCCTTCGCCGAAAAGCTCCTCGACCTGCTCCGCGACGCGCGAGCCGCCGGGGGTCTGCTCGAAGGGGTCGCGGCTCAGCCGGTGGCGCAGAGACATCGCGGCCACCCGGCGCACGTCCTCGCCCGTGACCTTCCGCCGCCCCTCGAAGGCGGCCAGCGCGCGGGCCGCGCGCGCGACGGTCAACTCGCCGCGGTGACCGTCAACCTTGAGGCGCAGGCACAGCTCGGCGATGCGCCGCAGCAGCACGCGCGGCAGTTCGACGCCCGCGCAGGTTTTCTTCGCGCGCGACAGCCTGCGGCGCAGACTCTCCTGCTCGGACGCGACCGATTCGCCGAAGCGCGCCGGGTCGCGCTCGAAGGCTTCGCGCTGCTCGACGATCCGCACGCGGCGGTCGAGGTCTTGCTCGGTCGTGACCTCGACGCAGAGGCCGAAGCGGTCGAGCAGTTGCGGCCGCAGCTCGCCCTCTTCCGGGTTGGCCGAGCCGACGAGGACGAAGCGCGCGGGGTGTTCGGCCGAGACGCCCTCGCGCTCGACGCGGTTCGTGCCCGTCGCCGCCACGTCGAGCAGGAGGTCTACGAGGTGGTCTTCGAGGAGGTTGACTTCGTCCACGTAGAGGAAGCCGCGGTTGGCGCGCGCGAGCAGGCCCGGCTCGAAAGCCTTGACGCCGTCGCGGACGGCGCGGCCGAGGTCGATGCTGCCGCAGACGCGGTCTTCGGTCGCGCCCAGCGGGAGTTCGACGACGCCGACGGCGCGGCGCTCCGCGGCGAGTTTCTCGCCGGCCTGCGCGCGCGCGCGGCACTCGCCGCAGAGGTCTTCGCCGCCGCCGGGGTCGCAGTTGAACCGGCAGCCGCGCACGACGCGCAGCGGCGGCAGCAGGTCGGCCAGCGCGCGCACGGCCGTAGACTTCCCCGTCCCGCGGTGTCCGGTCACCAGCACGCCGCCCACCGACGGCGCGACCGCGCCCAGCAACAGCGCCAGCTTCATCTCCTCCTGCCCCACGATGGCGGCGAAGGGGAAGACCGGCGCGGCCCGGCTCGTCCGCTGACTGTTTGTCTCGGGGCGAAGGGACATAAAAGGAAGTAGACAGTAGTCAGTAGTCAGTAGTCAGTAGTCAGCAGGAAGACCTTCGGCGGCGTGTCGTCAGGGTGTCGGCGTCAGCACACTCGGCGCGGAGCGCTACTGACTACTGGCTACTGACTACTGGCTACTGTCTACTGTTGCCCCCCCGGTTCGATGGCCATGCGGGTGACATCGGACATCGGGTGGCGCGTGACTCTGCCGTCGCGGGTGACGACGACGATCTGGTTGTTCTCGACGGTGACGCGGCGCACGGTGCGCATGTCGCGCTCGTGGGTCTCGCCGTCTTTGGTGACGATGATGAGCCGCGGGCCGGGCGCTTCCGGGGCGGCCGCCTCCGCGGGGGGCGCGTCGGTCGCCGCGGCGGGCGGGCGGGCGGCGCGGCGGCGCGGCGGGCGGGCGCGATTGCGCGCGGACGAAGCCCGCGGGGCCGGCGCGGGCGCGGCGCCGGCATCGGCGGGCGGAGTGGCGGCGGCCTCGCCGCCGGGCTCGGTCGTTTCGCGTGCGCGCGCGGCGCGGCCGCGGCGTCGGCGCGGCGTGTTGGCGCGGCGGCCGGCGCGCGGCGCTTCCTCCCTCGCCGCGGGGCGCTCGGCGGCGGCCCCGGTCGCGGCTTCGGCGGGCCGCTCTTCGTCGCCCCGCGCGGCTTCGGTCGGCGCCGGTGTCGGCTCGGCCCTCGCCTCGGCGGGGGCGGGCGGCTCGGGGATGCGCGCGCCAGTCGCGGTCACGCGGCGGCCCCCGCCTCCGCCCGACACCTCGGGGACGGGCGGGGCCTCGGCGAGACCGGCCGGGGCGGGCGCGAACGAGCCGCCGAGGCGGATGCGGTAGGTTCCGACGGCCTCGCCCGTGGCGCGCGCCTCGACGCGCAGCACGAGCGTCTCCTCGGTTCGCAGGAAGACGCCGCGGGTGGCGGCGGTCGGGCCGCCGAGGAGCGTGATCTTGAGGAGCGGCCTGAGCGTGCCCGCCGTGAAGAGGTCAACCGAACCGCTCAGCTCCGAGCTTTCGAGCGTGACGGAGATATCGCCCTCCGTGCCGCGGAAG
>Ga0196977_1000105_pt1 | contig 53319 bp, 48 predicted proteins | sample S3v_1013CmetaG_FD_148634 | JGI IMG/M metagenome (GOLD analysis project Ga0196977, IMG submission 148634) | Soil microbial communities from Anza Borrego desert, Southern California, United States - S3+v_10-13C | ecosystem: Environmental > Terrestrial > Soil > Desert | place: USA: California... | reverse complement strand
CGCGGCCCACGCGGCGGCGGCGGCCGCGTCGTCCGGCCCGACGACGCCGAGGGCGGCGAGCCGCGCGGCGAGCGAGGGGTGCGTGTCGGCGTAGCCCGTCTCCTGCGCCAGCGAGCGGCGCAGGAAGCCGGCCCCGGCCGCCTCCGGCACGGCCTCGCGCAGGAACGCCGACATGCGGAGGTAGGCGCCGCGCTCCGGCTCGCGCTGCTCCTCGGCCCGCTTGAAGACCGCCGGCCAGTATTCCTCGGAGAGGCGCGACCCCTGCACGTCCACGTTGACCAGCGCCTCGGCCGCCGTCCGCGGGCTGGTCACCTCGGCCGAGGCGCGGTCGGCGTCGTACTCGTGCTGGCGCGCGAGGACGAACGAGTAGGCGTTGAAGTAGGGCGCGTACCAGTTGAAGAATTTGGTGAAGACCGACGAGCCCCAGCGCCCCTCGGCTTCGAGCCGCGCCAGCAGCCGGAACCACGTCTGGCGCACGCCGTAGATGCGCGAGGAGAAGCGGCCGTGGTTGCCGGAGAGGTGGCCCAGCTCGTGCGCGAGGACGGCGCGGAACTGCTCGGGCGTGAGCGCCTGCATGAGCGGGAGGCCGATGACGAGGTAGTTGCGGTGCCAGCCGAGCGGGCCGAGGCGCGGCGTCTGCGAGACGCCGGCGTTGAAGTCGCCGTCGAGGAGCACGCGGTGGATGCGCGGGGCGGCGAGCCGCGAGGTCAGCTCCTCGACCAGCCCGAAGAGGCGCGGGGCCTCGGCGCGCGTCACGGGCACGCCCTCGGGCGGCGGAATCCTCACCCACAGCGCGCGCAGGACGAGCGCGGCGAAAGTCAGAAGCAGCCACCCGACCTTGACGACGACGAAGTTGAGCCGGCCGAAGTAGACGAGCGCGCCGACGAGCAGGACGACGACCGCCAAGACCGCGAGCAGGTAGGCGTAGCCGAGCGCGGCCAGAAGGCCGACGCGCAGCGCGTACTTCGCCGGCTCGCGCCGCGCGAAGCCCTCCAGCCGGCCGACCATCTCGACGAATTCTTCGTGGGTCATTGCGATTAAAGTCCGGGCGTGGAATCCGCGTGAGCGCCTTCGGCCGCGCGGGGCGGGAGGCGCGGGGGCGGGCGGGGCCGGGGTCGGGCGTGGCCCGCCAAGATGTTAGCAAAGGCCGGGCCCCGCGCGGAAGCGGCCGCCGGGGCGGGCAATGCCGCGGCGCTGTGCTACAATGCGTGGTTACCGTCACCCCCTGACCCTTTAACCGAGGCGGGCCCCGTGCCCGCCGATGTGGAGAGAAATACGAACAGTGAGCAACGTGATTGAGCTGATCCCGCTCGGCGGCCTCGGCGAGTTCGGGAGCAACTGCTTGGCGGTGCGCCACGGCGACGACATGATCCTGCTCGACGTGGGCATGGGCTTCCCCGAGGAGAGCGCCTACGGCGTCGACATCTGCGTCCCCGACTTCGACTTCCTCGAAGAGTACCGCGACCAGATACAGGCCGTCGTCCTCACGCACGGGCACGAGGATCACATCGGGGCCGTCCCCTACGTGCTGAAGAAGTTCAACGTCCCCGTCTACGCCTCGCACTTCACGGCCGGCCTCGTCGACCACAAGCTCGACGAGCACCACCTGACCGACGAGGTGCTGCTCCACCGCGTCGAGCCGCGCGACAAGGTCGAGATCGGCTCCTTCGAGGTCGAGTTCATACGCGTTTCGCACTCGCTCATCGACTGCTTCGCGCTCGCCATCAGGACGCCGGTCGGCACCATCATCCACACCGGCGACTACAAGGTGGACGAGACGCCGGTCATCGGCGAGCCCATCGACCTGCGCACGCTCCGCCGCTACGGGCAGGAGGGCGTGCTGGCCCTGACCTCCGACTCGACGAACGCGACCGTGCCGGGGCGCACGCCCTCGGAGCGCGCCGTCATCCCCGACTTCGAGGAGATTTTCTCCGAGGCCGAGGGGCGCATCTTCGTCGCCACCTTCGCGTCCTCGATCCACCGCCTGCAAATCGTCTTCGACGTGGCGCAGCAGTTCGAGCGCAAGGTCTGCGTGCTCGGCCGCTCGATGGTCAAGAACGTCGAGATCGCCGAGCGCCTCGGCTACCTCGACCTCCACGAGGGCCAGCTCGTCTCCTTGCAGGAGGCGAAGAAGCTCAACGACGACGACATCGTCTACCTCGTCACCGGCTCGCAGGGCGAGGCGCGCGCCGCGCTCTCGCAGCTCTCGACGCAGTCCTACAAGGGCCTCTCCATCGGCGACGGCGACACCGTGGTGCTCTCGGCGCGCATCATCCCCGGCAACGAGCGGGCCATCTCGAAGCTCGTCGGCGAGATTTACAAGCGCGGCGGCAAGATCATCGACGAGAAGCGGCGGCTCATCCACGTCAGCGGCCACGCCTCGCAGGAGGACATCCGCATCATGACCGAGGCCGTGCGGCCGAAGTTCGTCGTCCCCGTCCACGGCGAGTACCGGATGCTCTACCGCCACAAGGAGTTTCTCAAGAACCACGTCGGCTACGCGGAGGAGAACGTCATCCTCATCGAGAACGGCGACGTGCTGACGCTCGACGGCGAGCGGGCCGTCGTCACGGACAAGCGCGACGTGGGCCGCACCTTCATCGGCGAGTCGGGCTTCGAGGAGATCGACCGCGAGGTGGTGCGCGAGCGCCGGCAGCTCGCCTACGACGGCGTGGTCACGCCGGTCGTCACGATCGATTCGGAGACGGGCGAGCTGGAGGCCGAGCCGGAGGTGGTCGCGCGCGGCCTCACCGGCGCGGACGGCAACGGCGCGGGGCTGGTGCGCGACATGCGGCGCGTCGTCACGCAGGCGGTCGAGGCCGCCACGCGCGACGAGCGGCGCGACTCGTCGCTCCTCAAAGAGCGCGTCCGCCTCGAACTCAAGCGCTTCCTCCAGAAGCAGACCGGCACCAAGCCCGTCATCCTCCCGGTGATCGTCCAACTCTGAAAAGGTGCCGGGTGTCGGGGAAGACAGGTTGCTCTTCCCCGTCACCCGTCGCCCTGCGCCCACATGCCCACTCAGGACGCTCAGGAGTTGCTGCGCCGGACGCGCGTCGAGGTCGCGCCCGGCACGTTCGTCCTCGTCGGGATGCGGCGCGAGGAGTGGCGGCGGCTGCTGGAGAACCCGGAACTGAGTCCGCGCGCCGACGCGCCCTTCGTGCTGCTGCAAGACCGGTTCGAGGTGTCGCTGCTGCTCGAAGACGAGGACTGGCGGGCGATGCGCCACGCCGCCCGCGACGCCCGCGTCGAAGCGGGCTTCCGCCTCATCACCCTCGACATCGAGCTTCCGTGGGACGTGGTCGGCTACCTCGCGCTCGTCACGGGCATCCTCGCCGCCGAAGGAGTCCCGGCCGGCGCGCTCTCGGCCTTCTCGCGCGACCACCTGCTGATTAAACAGGCCGACCTCGCGCGAGCCCTGCGCGCGCTCGGCGCGCACGTGGCGGAACTTTGTTAAGCGCAATCGTCAGTCGCCAGTCGCCGGTTCGGCCGCGCGGGGGCGGGGTTGACGCCGGCGGCCGGGCCGCCCGGCAACCCGCGGCTTTTACTGACGGCTGACGACTGACAACTTTTATGAGCTACGAGTGGAAAGATAAAGTCGTGCTGGTGACGGGCGCGTCGTCGGGGATCGGGCGGGCGCTGGCGGTCGAGCTGGGGAGGCGCGGGGCGCGGCTGGCCCTTCTGGCGCGGCGCGAGGAGGAGCTTCTGAAGGCGGCCGAGGAGGTCGAGCGGGCCGGCGGGCGCGCGCTGGCGCTGGCCGCCGACGTGCGCGACGCCGAGGCGGTGCGGGCCGCCGTCGAGCGCGTGCGCGGGTTGTGGGGGCGGGTGGACGTGCTCGTCGCCAACGCGGGGATGAGTTCGGTCTCGGGCGCGACCGATTTGCGCGCGGCCGAGGCCGGCGACGTGATCACGGTCAACGTCATCGGCGTGGTCAACAGCGTCGCCGCCGTGCTGCCCGTCATGCTCGAACGCAAGTCGGGCCACCTCGTCGCCATCTCCAGCCTCGCCGCCTACCGCGGGATGCCGAAGTCGGGCGCCTACAGCGCCAGCAAGGCCGCCGTCTCGACCTTCTTCGAGAGCCTGCGCGTAGACCTGCGCCGCAGCGGCATCGACGTGACCGTCATCCACCCCGGCTTCATCCGCACGCCCCTCACCGCCCAGCGCAAGAAGCTCCCGTTCCTGCTCGAAGTGGACGACGCGGCCTGCCGCATCATCCGCGCCGTCGAGCGCCGCGCGCGCACCTACGCCTTCCCGTGGCAACTGGCCGCGGTCGTCCGCGTCATCAAACACCTCCCCGGCCGCCTCTACGACCGCTTCGCCTCGAACACCACGTTCAGAGAGTGAGTAGCCGGCAGCCGGTCGGCGCCCCGCGCCAACTCTGCTGACGCTGCCGCCCTGACTGCTCGCTGACGAAGGTTGTTCTACTGACTACTGGCTACTGTCCACCGTCTACTTGAGCATGACCATCATCCAAGCCATCATCCTCGGCATCGTGCAGGGGCTGACCGAGTTCATCCCCATCAGTTCGACGGCGCACCTCATCTTCGGGACGCGGCTGACGGGCCTGTCCCGCCAACTGTCGGCCGAGCAGGTGACGGCCGTCATCGCCGTCATCCAGTTGGGGACGCTGGCGGCCGTCTTCGTCTACTTCGCGCGCGACATCTGGGCCATCACCTCGGCCTTCGTGCGCGACCACCTCGCGCTGCTAGGCGGGGGCGGGCGCCGGGGCGGCGGCTGGTGGTCGGGGCTTTCGCAGGAGGCGCGGCTCGGCTGGCTGGTCTTCCTCGGGTCGCTGCCCATCGGCGTGGTCGGCCTCGTCTTCAAGGACGAGATCGAGGGGACGTTCACGAAAAACCTGTGGGTCATCGCGACGATGATGGTCGTCGTCGCGCTGCTGCTGGCCGCGGCCGAGAAGGCCGGGCGGCGGCGGACGGAGATGGACGGGCTCGGGCTGAAGGACGCGCTGGCCGTGGGCTTCGCGCAGGTGCTCTCGCTGATCCCGGGCGCGAGCCGTTCCGGCTCGACGATGATGGGCGGCCTCTTCGCCGGCCAGACGCGCGAGACGGCCGCGCGCTTCTCCTTCCTCCTCTCGATCCCGGCCATCACGGCCAGCGGCCTGCTGGAGATGCGGGAGGCGCTGGAGAAACTGCCCGCGGGCAGCGCCGCCCCGCTGCTCGTCGCCACCTTCGTCTCCGGCGTCGTCGGCTACGCCTCGATCTGGTTCCTGCTCCGGTTCCTGCGCACCCACTCGACCGGCGTCTTCATCGCCTACCGCCTCGTCGTCGGCGCGCTCATCCTCGCGCTGCTCGCCGCCGGCACGATTCCGGCGCTCGACGAGACGAACGCCGCCCCGCACCAAGCGGCCGCGCCCGCCACGCGCCAGCGCGCCCGGTAGCGCGCGCCTCCGGCCGAAGGGCCGGCGGACGGCGTTCGAGTTTGACGGCGGCGGGATTTAACACGCGGGCCGAGGCGCAAGCGGGCGGGGCGCGGGGAGGAAGTCATCCTCCCCGCGCCCCGCCCGCTTCGCTTATTGGTTCCGGCGTCGGGATGAATCCCGGCCGGGCTCGGCGGCCGCCCGCCCTCAGGTCTGGACGTATCCGGTGTCGGCGGAAATCTTGCCGTAGACGCTGGACGAGGCCAGCCACGTGACGTTGGAGCTGTCCACGTACTCGTGCGGGCCGGTCGGGGTGAGGCCGAGGGCGGATTCGAAACGGTTGAGCGCCTGTTGCAGCCCGGCGCCCCTCGGGGTGGCGGCCACGGCGTCGGTGGCGGTCGTCAGGACGGGGAAGTGGAGGTCAACGCGCTCGCCGATGCTGCTGTTGGTCATGCTGAAGCCCACGTAAAGGTTCTCGTCGCACTTGTCGAACTCTCGCAGCAGGTCGTTGGCCTCGGTGACGGTCTTGTCGGGGTTGAATTTACCGACCGCGCGCCGGAGGGCGCCGCCGTGGTCGTAGTTGCCGTTCGGGGTGCCGTAGAGCACGTTGAGCAACCCGTCGAGCGCGTTCCACGCCGGGGCCATCGTCTTGGCGCCGACCCCGTGGACGAAAGAGTCGTCGATGAGTTTGAGCAGCGCCTTCTCGAAGGCCGCGTAAGGTATCTTGTGGCAGACGGCGAAGCCCTGCCCGGAGAGGACGGCGTTGGACTTGATGTGCTTCGCCTTAGCCTGCGCGGTGCCGAACTTGGTGGTCACCGAGAGGAGTTCGCTCTCCACGTCCGTCAGCGCGCCCTTCTTGATGATGTCTTTGAGAATCTTCGCCAGCACGCCGAGGTTGGAGTGACCGCCCGGCCGCCCGCCGTCGCGCGAGAAACCCCAGTTCTGATCGTACGTGATGTAACGCTGGATGACCGACGAGCGGGCGCCGGGGCCGCCCGAACTCTGCGGGGCGGCGGGCCGCGACGCGGCGGCCTTCGCCTGCACGGCCCCCTTCGCGGCCGGGGCGCCGGGGCGCGCGGGCGTCTGTGGCGCGTGGGGCGCCGGGCGGGGCTGCGGCAACGCGGATTTGAGTTGCAGGCACTTCGGGGTCGCTTGGGGGCGGTAGGCGGGCGGGGCCGCGGGCCTGCCGCCGGGTTGCGGCGCGCGCGCGGGCGGGCAGCAACTCGGCTTCGCCTGCAAGACCTTCGGCGCGTGGCGCGGGAGCGTCGGCGGCGCCGTCGAAGGCGCGCGGCCCGGAAGGTTAAGGGCGGGGTTGGCGGGCCGTCCGGCGGTCGGCGTTTTCGCCTGAGCGGCCTGAGCGGCGGGCCGCGGGAGATGCGTCGGCGGAGGCGTCGGCGGGCGGCCGCCCGGCCCGCTCGCCGGCAGGGGGCGCGAGAGTGGTTTGCCCTGCGGGAATGGTTTGCCCTGTGCGACGCTGGGGGCGCGCGGCGGGGCGGCCGCGGGAGCCGAAGGGTGATTCGGTTTCGGCAGGGGCGTGCGTGCGTTCGGCCGCGGCGCGGCCTGCGGGGTGCGCTGCGGTTGATGCGGTCGCGGCATAGGCAATTTGGGGGCGACGGTCTTCGCGCCGGCGAGGCTCGGGGGCCGGGCGCGAGGCGCCGCGGCAGAAGAGTCGCCGGGGCTTGGAGGCGAGGCGGAGTCCGGGTCTTACGTCGGGGTTAAAGCAAGGGCGCGGCCCGAAGGCGAGCCGGCCGGGACGGCTTCTAAAGCGCGCGGCAATGTATACCCGACGGGGCGGTCAGTCAAGATGATTTCTCGCGGAGGGGCGGCGGGGCGAAGGCGTCGGCCCGCGTCGCGGGGTTCCGGCCCGCGGCGCGCGCGGCCCCGGCCGGCATTCGTGATTCGAGGCTCGCGCGGGGGGGCGGGTTCGGTTACACTTGGGGTCGCCCCTCCGATGCAGGTCATCGGAAACCCCCTCGCCGGTTCGGAGGGCCGGATGATTCCCATGAGCGAAGAGACCAACGCCGAGAGCACCCCCCGCTCGCAGCGCCCGCGCAGCCCGCGCGTGCCCGTCAACTTCACCGTCGAACTCGAAGGCCGGACGAGCGCGGGCGACGCCTTCCACGTCACCGCCGAGGCCGTCCGCGTCAGCCGCGGCGGCGCGACCCTCGTCACCGACATCGACGTTGCCGCCGGCACGCCCGTGCGCCTCACGCCCCCCTTCGGACGCCCGCTCGAAGCCGAGGTCAACGGCGTCTGGGCCGACGAGGCCGACGGCCGCCAGCGCATCGGCGTCAAGCTGCTCGACCCGAACGGCTGGTTCGCCGAATGACGATGCAGGCAGGCCGCCGAGCGCCGGTCGAGAGGCGGTGGGTGGTGCGCGACGCCGGCCCGCCCGCGCGCGCTCGGGCGCTCGCCCTCGCCGCCGGCGTCTCCGAGACGGTCGCCGCGCTGCTCGCCGCCCGCGGCGTCAACACCGAGGAGGAGGCCCGCGCGCTGCTCCGCCCGTCGCTCTCGCAACTCCACGACCCCTTCCTGATGCTCGGCATGCGCGAGGCCGCCGCGCGCGTCCTCGCCGCCGTGGACTCCGGCGAGCGCATCCTGATTTACGGCGACTACGACGTTGACGGGACGACGGGCACGGTCGTGCTGCGCCGCGCGCTCGACGTGCTCGGCGCCCGCACCGGCTACCACGTGCCGCACCGCTTCACCGAAGGCTACGGCATCCGCCGGGACGTGCTCGAACGCGCCCGCGGCGAGGGCTACACGCTCGTCATCAGCGTGGACTGCGGCATCCGCGCCTTCGAGCCTCTGGAGTGGGCGAGGGCGAACGGCCTCGACGTGATCGTCACCGACCACCACCTGCCCGACGAGGGCGAGGGCGCGCCGCCGGCCTTCGCCGTGCTCAACCCGAACCAGCGCGGCTGCCTCTACCCCGATAAAAATCTGGCCGGCGTCGGCGTCGCCTTCAAACTCGCGCACGCGCTCTTCCGCGAGCGCGGCAAGGAGAAGCTCGTCCCCGGCTTCCTCAAGGTGGTCGCCATCGGGACGGTGGCCGACGTGGCGCAACTCGTCGGCGAGAACCGCGCCATCGTCTCGCTCGGGCTCGCCGATTTGCAGAAGGCGACCAACCCCGGCCTGCGCGCGCTGCTGGAGGTGGCCGGCGTCGGCGACGACCGCGCGGCGCGCGCCTTCGACCTCGGCTTCCGCGTCGGCCCGCGCATCAACGCGGCCGGGCGGATGGACGCGGCGCGCGCCGTCGTCGAGCTGTTCGAGTCGCCCGACATCGAGGCCGCCCGCCGGATCGCCGCGCGGCTCGACGCGCTCAACAGCGAGCGCCAGCGCGTGCAGCAGGAAGTGACCGAGCGGGCGCTGGCCGCCCTTGAGTTCGGCCCGCACGCCGACGACCCCGTGGCGCTCGCGGCCGGGCGCGGCTGGCACCGCGGCGTCATCGGCCTCGCCGCCTCGAAGCTCGCGGAGCGGACGGGCCGCCCCGCCATCGTCATCTCGCTCGACGAGGACGGCACGGGCCACGGGTCGGCGCGCAGCACCGAGGAGTTCCACATGCTCGACGCTTTGACGGCCGCCGCCGACCTGCTCGAAACCTTCGGCGGCCACGCCCACGCCGCCGGCCTCCTCGTGCGCGAAGAGAACCTGCCGGCCCTGCGCCGCCGCCTCAACGAGCACGCCGCGGGCGCGGCCTGCGCCGCCGCCCCCGACCCGTGCCTGCACGCCGACATGGAGCTCGACGCCGAGTCCGTCTCGCTCGAACTCTGCGACGAGCTGGGCGCGCTCGAACCCTTCGGCGCGGGCTGGCCCGAGCCGGTCTTCGTCACGCGGAACCTGCGCGTCGTCGGCGACCCGCGCGTGATGAAAGAGCGCCACCTGAAGTTCAACGTCAACACGCCCGGCGGCCGCGTCTACGAGGCGGTCTGGTGGGGCGGCGTCGAGAAATCCACAGCAACGCCGCGCCCCGGCCGGCGCATCGAACTGGCCTACGCCGTCGAGGCCAACCGCTGGAACGGCCAGCGGCGTCTGCAACTCTCGGTCAGGGACTTGAAAGAAAGTCCGGAGTCTCAAGTCTAGGGCCTCAAGTCGAAAGCGGAAGTCACGGCTTCGACTCCGGGGTCGAGGCTCCGGACTTCAGACTGTTTTTATGCAGGAGATTCGGCCGCGCAAGAAGGTTTCGGTGATCGGGCTGCGCGCGTTCGCGCCGAAGGCGGTGCGCGTGGCGGCGCTGGCGCTGCTGGTGGCCGGCGTCGGGGCGGTCGTCGTCTCCTACCTGCGCCTGAAGGATCGGCCGGTCTTCCGCCTGAGGTCGGGGCCGGCGCAGTTGTCGAAGGAGGTCGTCGGCGTCATCGACAACTTCGAGCGGCGCGAGATGAAGGGCGACCGCCTCCACGTCCTTCTGCGCGCGACGCGCGACGTGGCCTTCTCCGACGGCCACCACGAGCTTGAGAACGTCCACCTCGAAGTCTACCCCGAGACGGGCGACCACCCGGACAAGATCGTCGCCCGCCGCACCATCTCGAACGAGGACAACACGCAGTTCATCTTCACCGGCGAGGTGCAGATCGAGACGCGCGACCGCCTCGTCGCCAAGACCGAGGCGGCCGAGTACGACACGAAGACGCAGGTCGGCAACATCACCGCGCCCGTCGTGTTCGCGCGCGAGAACGTCTCGGGCCGCGCCGACGCGGCCACGCTCGAAGCCGAGAAGAAGCAGCTGGGGCTGCGCGGCAACGTCGAGATCACCGTCCGGCCCGACGCCGAGGGGCAGCCGGCCGCCGAAGGCGGCGCGCCGAAAGTCGACCTGCGCGGGCGGCCCGTCACCGTCAAGGCCGCTCAGGCCCTCTTCGAGCAGACCCAGCATCGGCTCACCTTCTCGGGCGGCGCGGTCGCCGAGCAGGGGCCGGACGTGATGAGCGGCGAGGTCATGACCGGGCACCTGAGCGAGCAGAACCGCGTCCGCTACATCGAGTCGCGCGGCAACGCCTACCTGCGCTCCCTGAACGAGGGGCGCGCCGCCGAGGTCTTCTCGGCCGACATGTTCTTCCACTTCGACGGCGACCAGAAGCTCGTCGCCGCCAGCGCCGTCGGCAACGTCCGCGCGCGCACGCTCGACGCCGACTCCGAGGTGCGGCTCGAAGCCCCGCAGTCGGCCGACCTCTCCTTCCTCGTGCGGGGCGACCGCAGCCTGATTAAGGAGATGCGCGCCGGCGGCCGCTCGGTCGTGAACATGGCCGCGCCGAAGTCGAAGGCCGGCGACCCGCGCGCGGCCCACAAGCGGCTGACGGCCGACAGCGTGCTGCTCTACTGGCGCGCGGGCGGCAAAGACTTGGAGAAGGCCGAGGCCGTCGGCAACGCCGAGCTGCTCGTCGAGCCGGCCGCGCCCGCGCCGCAGGGCGACCGCAAGCTCCTCTTCGCCGAGCGCTTCGACTGCGACTTCTACGAGGCCGGCAACCTCGCGCGCCACTTCCGCGCCTCGGGCGACCTGCCGCGCGCCGTCGTCGAGCCCTTGCAGCCGGCGCCGAACCGGCAGACGCGCACGCTCACCTCGCCGGTCATGGACGCGCACTTCGTCCGCGAGACGCAGGACGTGGAGCGCATCGAGGCCACGGGCGGCGGCGCGCGCTTCGTCGAGGGCGCGCGCACGCTCACCTCGCAGCAGATGACGGCCAACTTCGCCGCGCAGGCGCTCGAACGCGTGGACGCCGCGGGCGACGCCAAGTTCAACGAGGCCGACCGCAACGGGCAGTCGGCGACGATGTCTTACACGGCGAGGGACGAGGTCGTGCGCCTGCGCGGCGGCGAGCCGGTCGTGTGGGACTCGCGCGCGCGCCTCAAGGCCAACGAGATAGATTCCGACGCGCGGCAGAAAATCTCCTACGGCCGCGGCCGCGTGCAGACGACTTACTACAGTCAGGAGCAGACGAACGGGGCCGCGCCCTTCCGCAACACGAAGAGCCCGGTCTTCATCGCCTCGCAGGCGGCCGAGTTCCAGCACGACGCGCAGGTCGGCGTCTACACCGGCGCGGCCCGCGCGTGGCAGGACGACAACTTCGTGCGCGCCGACCGCATCGTCCTGCGCAACGCCCAGAAGCGGATGGACGCCGAAGGCTCCGTCCAGAGCGCCCTCTACAACGCGCGGCGCAAGGGCGAGGACGGCCGCCCCGCCGTCGTCCCCGTCTTCGCCACCTCGCGCCGCATGTCCTACGCCGACGCCGAACGCCTCCTCCACTACGAGGAGGAGGTTGACATCAAGCAGGGGACGGAGCGCATCACGGCCGCCGTCGCGGACGTGTACCTTTTGAAGGAGACCTACGAGGTCGAGCGCACGGTCGCGCAGCGGCAGGTCGTCGTCACGCAGCCCGGCCGGCGCGGCACGGGCGAGTGGGCGCAGTACACGGCGGCCGACGAGACCGTGGTGCTCACCGGCAGCCCGGCGCGCGTCGAGGACGCCGAGAAGGGCACCAACGAGAGCCGCCGCATGACCATCCACCTGCGCGACAGCCGCGTCGTCAGCGACGCCGGCCCCGGCGGCAGGCAGTCCACCGGCCGCGTCCGCTCGACGCACAAGATTCGCAAGCAGTGACGGGCGCGGGCCGACGGCGCTTCTCATCACGCCGCCGCCGCTTTCGGGAACTCACCTCTTGAAAGAAGGACGGGACGATGAAGGACGGCACCCCTCACAGCGCGAACGAATGCGCGGAGAACGAAACCCCTCTCAAAAACGACTGCTCGGAAAACCTCCTCCCGCGCCGGAGGGCCGCCGGGCTGCTCCGGCGCTGGTGGTATCTGAGCCTGAACGAAAAGACGCCCCTCTCGACCGAAGAGTATAAAATCCACATCGACCTGTATAAGTTCTACCTCGACATCACCCTCAAGGCCATCGTCTTCTTCTACGCCATCGCCGGCACGATCCTGACGGTCATGTACGGCACGGAGCGGATCACCGTCACCCTCGAAGGCGACGCGGCGCCGGAGTTGCCGGAACACGTCCGGGTGCTGTTCCTCGCGACGCCGCTGCTCATCAGCCTGCTCCTCGCGGTCTCTTTCATCGCGGGCAGCGTCCTCTGGGGGAGGCTGACGCACATCCTGAACCGGAAGCTGGAGCTGAGCCCGCTGCTGGCCGTGCCGCCGTTCACGCACGTCCTGACGATAGTCCTGTTCTCCTTCGGTGTGATTTTCCTCTTCGTCTTCGCTATGATGCTCCTGATCAACCTCTGGCCCGGAGTCTGACGCTCCGCGATTTCCGGCGCACGGCGGGGAGAGTCGCTCGGCTATGCAGACTGAAGAAATCGTCGAAAGCCCGGCCACGGCCGCGCGCCCCCGCAGCCCGTCGGCGTCGGCGCTGGCCGCCTCGGGGCTGGTCAAGCGCTACGGCAAGCGGCGGGTGGTGGACGGCGTGGGGCTGCACGTCGAGCCGGGCGAGGTCGTCGGGCTGCTCGGGGCGAACGGGGCGGGGAAGACGACCACCTTCTACATGATCATCGGGCTGGAGCGGCCCGACGGCGGGCGCATCACGCTGGCCGGCCGCGACGTGACGAAGCTGCCGATGTACCTGAGAGCGCGCCTCGGCGTCGGCTACCTGCCGCAGGAGCCGTCGGTCTTCCGCAAGATGACGGCCGCCGAGAACGTCCTCGCCGTGCTCGAGACGATGGGCCTGCGCCGCAGCGAGCGCTACCGGCGGCTCGAAGAGTTGCTCGAAGAGTTCGGCATCCAGCACGTCCGCCACACGCGCGGCGACGCGCTCTCGGGCGGCGAGCGCCGCCGCACGGAGATCGCGCGGGCGCTCGCCACCGAGCCGCAGTTCATCCTCCTCGACGAGCCTTTCGCCGGCATCGACCCGAAGGCCGTCGACGACATCCAGCAGATGATCCTGTATCTGCGCGGCCGCGGCATCGGCATCCTCATCACCGACCACAACGTCCGCGAGACGCTCGGCGTCACCGACCGCGCCTACATCATGGCCGAGGGGCGCATCTTCCGCGCGGGCGGCCCCGTCGAGCTGACCGAAGACCCGGAGGTGCGCCGCCTCTACCTCGGCGAAAAATTCCGCCTCTGAGGCGGGGGGGCGGCCGGCGGAGGGTTTTTCGGCCGGATACTGTTTACTGACTACCGTCTACTTTCTGCTATAATCTCTTCCGAACCGCGTGACGGTTTCTTGAAATCATCAGCCGAAAATTTAAGAAGTCAGCATCCGCCGTAATTATGTCGGTGAAGCTCACCACAAGTCTTTCGCAGCGTCTCGTCCTGACGCCGCAGCTGCGCCAGCGCATCGAGATGTTGCAGATGACCTCGCTCGAACTGAGCGACCTCATCCAGCAGCAGATGCTGGAAAACCCCGTCCTCGAAGAGGTGGCCTCGCAGGACGAGAAGCGCGAGCTGGAGACGCAGATCATCGACCAGCTGGCCGGCGCGGCCGACGAGCGCGCCGCGTTCGAGGCCGCGGCCCCCGACTCGCTCAACGGCAACCAGCCCTCGGCCAACGGCGCCGGCGAGGCGGCCGCGCCCGACGCGGCGGCCGACGCGCCCGACGCCTTCGAGGGCGAGCGCGCCGCGGCCGCCGAGGAGTTCGGCGAGCACGACGCGGGCGACGAGCAGCCGCGCGACGCCTTCGAGGAGATCGACTTCGGCCGCGAGTTTCAGGACTACCTCGACCCCGGATACAAGACGCAGGAGTTCGAGTACAAGGAGGACGCGCCGACCTTCGAGCAGTTTTTGACGCGCGCGCCCTCTCTGGCCGAGCACCTCTCGTGGCAGCTCCACATGACGCACCACGACGACGGGCTGTGCGACATCGCCGAGTGCGTCATCGGCAACCTCGACGGCGACGGCAGGCTTTCGGCGACCAACGAGGAGGTCGCGCGCCTCGGCGGCTGGACGCCGGAGCAGGTCGAGGGCGCGCGGCAGGCCGTGCTCCTGCTCGACCCCATCGGCTGCGGCGCGCGCGACGCCCGCGAGTGCCTGCTCGTGCAGCTCGAAGCCGCCGGCCTCGACGACTGCCCGCGCGGGGCCTCGCGCTGCCTCGCCGCCCGCCTCATCTCCGAGCACCCGCTCGTCGACCTCCAGCAGCACAAGCTGCCGAACCTCGCCAAGCACCTCTCGGTCGAGGTCTCGGAGCTGGTCGCCGAGCTGCAACACATCCGCAAGCTCGACCCGTACCCGGGCCGCCGCTACTCCTCGGACGAGCCGATCCTGATCGCGCCCGAGGTCTTCATCGAGAAGGTGGACGACGAGTACGAGATTTACTTCGCCGACGACGGCGGCCCGCGCCTGCGCATCAGCCAGAGCTACCAGCAGATGCTCGGCCGGCAGGACACGACGAAGGAGACGCGCGACTTCATCAAGGAGAAGATGCGCTCGGCCGTCGACCTTTTGCGCAACATCGAGCACCGCCGCCAGACCATCTTCCGCGTCGTCGAGTGCATCGTCCGCCGCCAGCGCGAGTTCCTCGACAAGGGCGTGCAGTTCATCCGCCCGATGATGCTCAAGGACGTGGCCGAAGACACGGGGATGCACCTCTCGACCGTCTCGCGCGTCGTCAACCGCAAGTACGCGCACACGCCGCAGGGCGTCATCGAGCTCAGGCGCTTCTTCACCGAGGGGATGGTCAACGAGGAGGGCGAGGAGGTCTCCACCCGCATCATCAAGCTCCGCATCAAGAAGCTGATCGAGGAGGAGGACGCGCGCAACCCCATCACCGACGATCAGGTGGTCAAGATTCTGGCCAAGGAAGGCATCAAGCTCTCGCGCCGCACCGTCGCCAAGTACCGCGACCAGATGCAAATCCCCGGCTCGCGCGAGCGCAAGGCGGTGGTTTAAAGCAGGCGCCGGAGGCCGGGTGCCGGATGCCGGCCTGCGCTCCGGCGCCCGGCCTCCGGCGCCCGGCGCCTTTCGGTTTTCGCAGTACACACTTCAAGCGTAAGTCGGTGCGGTCGGGAGGGGCCAGCCGTTCCCCCGCCCGCCCCCGGGGGCTGACACCGGCGGAAAGGGCATTTATGGAGTTTGAGTACACGGGGCGGCACGTCGACGTTACGCCCGCCATCCGCGCCCACGTCGAGGAGCACTTCGGCAAGCTCGACACCCTGTTCGAGAATTCGACGACGGCGCGCGCCCACGTCATCATCGACGTGGTCAAGAACCGCCACATCGCCGAAATCCTCCTCCACTGGCGCGAGCACACGCTGACGGCCAAGGACACCAACGCCGACATGTATCAGGCCCTCACGCGCTGCGTCGACAAGATCGAGAAGCAGGCGCTCAAGATGAGGAAGAAGCTGATCGAGAGGCGGCAGACGGGCGTGCCGCTCTCGTCGGTCGCGCCCGAGGTGGCGGGCGACGGCGAGCCGGCCCCGCCCGCCCCGGCCGCCCCGACCGCGCCGCGCATCATCGCCGCCCGCCGCTACCGCATCAAGCCGATGACGGCCGAGGAGGCCGCCATGTCTCTGGCCGAAGACGGCGACCAGTTCGTCGTCTTCCGCGACGCCGACAACGACCGCCTCAGCGTCCTCTACAAGCGCAAGGACGGCAACTACGGCCTCATCCAACCGTGACACGCGGGCGGCGGGCGCCGGGGGCCGGGCGGCGGCGAAGACGACTTGCTTCGCCGCCGCCCGGCCCCCGGCGCCCGCCGCCTTTGATAAAGGAGAGCACCCAGATTGAAGCGTAAAATCAGCCTGCCGGCCGCCGCGCTGGCCGTGGCCCTCGCGGCCCTGCCGGCGCTCGCGGCCGTGACGAAGTACGAGGCCGACGTGGCGCACTCGAACGTCGGCTTCTCGATCCCGATCCTCGGCGGCCTCTCGCACGTCCGCGGCAAGTTCAACGACTTCACCGTCTCCATCGCCTACGACGACGGGGACGTGACGAAGTCGTCGGTCACGGCCGTCATCAAGGCCGCCAGCATCGACACCGGCATCGAGCGGCGCGACGCGCACCTGCGCACCGCCGACTTCTTCGACGTGGAGAAGTTCCCCGAGATCACCTTCAAGTCCACGCGCATCGAGAAGCGGGGCGACTCGTTCGTCGCGCACGGAACCTTCACCATGCACGGCGTCTCGAAGGAGGTCGCGCTGCCCTTCACCGTCAACGGCGTCCGCAAAGCCGCGGACGGCAAGACGACCCTCGGCGTGACGGCGCGCGCCACGCTCAGCCGCAAGGACTACGGCATCGCCTTCGCCCGGCCCGACAACCCGGACTTCCTCGGCGACGCGGTCGAGATCGAGCTGAACGTCGTGACGCGCGCGGCAGCGCCCGAGGGGGCCGCCCCGGCCGCGGCCGCGCCGGCGCGGTAGCGGCCGCGGCGCGACCAAAGAGATGAGCGACGGCGGCGAGCGGCCCACCATCACGGTCGGCGACTTCGTCGCGCGGGCCCCGGCCGACCTCCGTCTGGAGTTTCTGGCCGGCGCGCGCGGGGCCGCCTCGCGCTCCCTCGACGTGCCGCGCATCCAGAAGCTCGGCCTCGCGCTCGCCGGCTTCACCCACTACGTCCACGCGGGGCGCGTCCAGATCGTCGGCCAGAGCGAGCTGCTGTTCCTCAACCAGCTCAGCCCGGAAAGGCGGCGCGGGGCCATCGCCAATCTGGAGCTGGAGAAAATCTCCTGCGTGCTCGTCACGAAGGGGCTGATGCCGCCGCCCGAGCTGGTCGAGGCCGCCGAGGCCGCCGCCCTCCCGCTCATCCAGACGCCGCTCGTCAGCTCGGTCGCCATCGCCGCCGTCACCGAATACCTCGAAGCGGCGCTGGCCCCGCGCCAGACGCGCCACGGCGTGCTCTTAGACCTCTACGACCTCGGCGTCCTCATCGAGGGCAAGTCCGGGGTCGGCAAGTCCGAGTGCGCGCTCGACCTCATCATGCGCGGCCACCAGCTCGTGGCCGACGACACGGTCGAGGTCAGGCGGCAGGGCGACGTGCTCGTCGGCTCGGCCCCGGAGCTTCTGCGCGAGCACATGGAGATACGGGGCTTGGGCATCCTGAACGTGCGCGAGCTGTTCGGCATCTCGGCCGTCAGCGGCCCGAAGCAGATCGGCCTCGACATCCGTCTGGAGCGCTGGCAGGAGGCGCGCGAGGTTGACCGCCTCGGCCTCGACGCGAGCACGGTCGGCATCCTCGGCGTCGAAGTCCCGCACTTCCTCCTGCCGGTCAGCCCCGGCCGCAACCTCGCCACGCTGGTCGAGACGGCGGTGCGCGTGCACCTGCTGCGCGCGCGCGGCTACAATGCGGCCGAGCAGTTGGCGGCGCGCCACGCCGGGCTGATGGGCGCGGGCGCCGGGGCCGAACACGCGGGCGGGGGCGAGGCGGGCGATGAGCAGTAGGGAGAGGGAGGGGGAGGGCGGCGCGGGCGCGACCGCCGCGCCCGACGTGGTCGTCATCACCGGCCTGAGCGGCTCGGGGATGTCTTCGGCCACCAACGCCTTCGAAGACCTCGGCTACTTCTGCGTGGACAACCTGCCGCTCACGCTCCTGCCCACCTTCGCCCGCCTCGTCCAGCCCGAAGACCACAACCGCCCGCACATCGAGCGCGCGGCCGTCGTCATCAACATCCGCGAGGGCCGCTTCCTCTCGGAGTTCGCGGCGCGGCTCAAGGAGCTGCGGGCGACGGGCCTGCGCGTCTACGTCCTCTTCTTCGAGGCCGCCGACGACGTGCTCGTGCGCCGCTTCAGCGAGACCCGGCGGCCGCACCCGGCCGACGGCGACGGCGGCCTGCTCGACGCCATCCGGCAGGAGCGCGGGGCGATGGCCGAGATTCGCGCGCTGGCCGATCAGGTCATCGACACCTCCGAGCACACCGTCCACACGCTGCGCCGGCTCCTCATCGAGCGCTTCAGCCCCGGCCCCGAGGGGCCGACCATGCGCGTGCAGGTCTACAGCTTCGGCTACAAGCACGGCTGCCCGCGCGACCTCGACCTGATGTTCGACGTGCGCCACCTGCCCAACCCCTACTTCGTGCCCGAGCTGCGCGACCTCTCGGGCCACGACCGCCGCGTCGTCGAGTACCTCAGGGCCAGCCCCGAGGTCGGCGAGACGCTGCGCCGCTTCACCGAGCTGATCGACTACCTCCTGCCGCTCTACCGCCGCGAGGGCAAGTCTTACGTGACCATCGGCATCGGCTGCACGGGCGGCCGCCACCGCTCGGTGATGACGGCCAGCCACATCGCGCGCCACCTCCGCCGCGCCGGCTACGACGCGACGGCCGTCCACCGCGACGTGGGCAAGGCGAAGAAGAAGAAAGCGACCTGATTGCGGATTTCGGAGCGCGGGTTTAAAACTAAAGCCCGCCCGGAGGGCGCCGGGTCGGGCGGGGCGCGGCCCCCGTCAACCGCGAGTCCGCGAGCCGCGACCGGAGGAGTTGATTGATGCCTGAGAAGACGCAGGACGAGGCGGCGGGGCGGGTGGCGGGCGTGATCGTCTCGCACGGGCAGGTCGCCAACGAACTACTCGCCGCGGCCGAGACCATCATCGGCCCCGTCAGGCACATCACGGCCGTCTCCATCGGCTGGCACGACGACGTGGAGGCGGCGACCGGCGAGATCGAGCGCGCCATGGAGCGCGTCTCCGAGGGGCGCGGCGTGCTGCTGCTGACCGACATGTTCGGCGGCACGCCGACGAACATCGCGGCGATGTTCCTGCGCGCCGGCGAGACCGAGGTGGTCACGGGCGTCAACCTGCCGATGGTCATCAAGCTGGCGAGCCAGCAGGGCGGCGAGTCGCTCGCCGAGGTCGCGCAGCTCGTCCGCGATCAGGGGCGGCAGGGCATCTACCTCGCCGGCGAGATGCTGGCCGGCGGGGCGAGGAAGGGTTCCTGACGGGCCGCCGCTTAAGAGAAGAGTTCCCGATGGTCGAGTGCGAGGTCAGGGTCGTCAACCGTCTGGGGCTGCACGCGCGCGCGGCCGCCAAGCTCGTCCGCATGGCCTCCGGCTTCCGCAGCGCCGTCAGGCTGGAGCGCTGCGACCGCGCGGGCGCCGCCGACGCCAAGTCGATCCTGAGCGTGCTGGTGCTGGCGGCCGCGCGCGGCACGGAGCTGAAGGTCACGGCCGAGGGCGCGGACGAGGGCGCGGCGCTCGACGCCGTCCGCGAGCTGATTTCGAGCGGGTTCGGGGAGACGGAAGAGTGAGCCGGAGCAAGAAGGGGAGGCGCGAGGCGCGGTGGCGCGGCACGCCCGTCTCGGACGGCGTGGCGGCCGGCCGCGTGCTGCGCGTCCACAGCGGCGGGCGCCACAGCATCTACCGCGTCGCGCTCGACGCCCCGGAGGTCGAGCGCGAGGTGCGCCGCTACCGCGCCGCCGTCCGCCTCTCGCGCCGCCAGCTCCTCGCGCTCAAGAAGCGGGCCGTGCGCGCCCTCGGCGACGAGCACGCCTACATCTTCGACGCGCACCTCCTGATGCTCGAAGACCGCAAGCTCAACGAGGACGTGGAGACGATCATCCGCTCGGAGCCGGTCAACGCCGAGTGGGCCGTCAAGGTCGTCACCGACCGCCTGCTCGCCGTCTACGACGAGATCAAGGACGACTACCTGCGCGAGCGCAGCTCCGACATCGAGGACGTGACGCGCCGCCTCTTCGTCGCCCTCTCGGGCGAGAGCCTGCCGAGCCGCCGCCTGACCGAGGACGCCTGCCTCGTGGCCGAGGAGTTGATGCCCTCGACCATCGCCGAGTTGGACTTCGCCCACGTCAAGGCCGTCGCCACCGACGTGGGCGGCTGGACTTCGCACACGGCCATCATCGCGCGGGGCTTGGGCATCCCGGCCGTCGTCGGCCTGAGAGACTTCTACCGCCACGCGCGCACGGGCGACACGGTCGTCGTGGACGCGCAGCGCGGCGAGGTGGTCTTGAACCCCGGCCCCGAGACGCTCGACGCGCACCGCGCGCGCCTGTCGCGGGCGGCCGCCGTGCCGCGCCCCGCCCCGGTGGACGAGCCGGGCGCGCCGGCCCTGACGGCCGACGGCGTCGAGGTCTCGCTGCTCGCTAACGTCGAGCTGCCGGCCGAGTACGCCGGCGTCCGCCGCCACGGCGCGCGCGGCATCGGCCTCTTCCGCTCGGAGTTTTTGCTGACGCAGCGCGGCGTCATGCCGGACGAGGACGAGCAGTGCGAGGCTTACGAGGAGCTGCTGCGGGTCGCGGGCGAGCACGGCGCGACCGTGCGCCTCTTCGACCTCGGCGGCGACAAGTCGGGCGGCCTGCTGCTCGGAGCGGGCGACGAGCACAACCCCGCGCTCGGCCTGCGCGCCATCCGCTTCTGCCTCGTGCGCGAGGACGTGCTGCGCACGCAGGCGCGCGCCCTGATGCGCGCCGCCACGAAGGGCCGCCTCGACCTCGTGCTCCCGATGATCTCCGACCTCACGGACGTGCGCCGCACGCGCCGCGTCATCGAGGAGGAGCGGGGGCGGCTCGAAGCCGAGGGGAAGGCCGTCGGCCCCGTGCGGATCGGGGCGATGATCGAAGTCCCGGCCGCCGCGCTCGTCGCCGACAAGCTGGCGCGCGAGGTGGACTTCTTCAGCCTCGGCACCAACGACCTCGTGCAGTACACGCTGGCCGTCGACCGCGCCAACGACGACGTGGCCGAATGGTTCCGCACGCTCCACCCGGCCGTCCTCCAGTGTATCCGCCGCTCGCTCGACGCGGCGCGCGGGGCCGGCATCCCCTCGGTCGTCTGCGGCGAGATGGCCGCGACGCCCGCCTACGCCGTCGTCCTGCTCGGCCTCGGGGCGCGCTCGCTCAGCATGGCCCCGTCCTCGATCCCGCGCGTGCGGCGCGCCCTCTCCGGCGTCTCGGCCGCCGAGGCCGCGCGCGTCGCCGAAGAGTGTCTGGAGTGCGCCACGGCCGACGACGCCGAGGAGGTCGTGCGCGCGCAGTTCGGCGCGCTCTGGCCCGACCTTTTTCCGCCCGAAACCTTGCCACCGCCGAAAAGCAGGGGGTAGAATCGAAAGCCGGGTTCGGGCCGTCGCGGCCCGCCCCCTTCAGACCTTACGGAGCCGGTGTTTGACGCCAACTATCTGGACGGCCCCGGCCAACACACGGCCACCACGGGACGGCGCGCGGAAGGAGGTTCGCCCGTGACGCCTCTGCCACACGCGGCGGACAGTTTTTCCAAGCCGCATCCCTGAGAAACAGGACGGGTTTCGTCGTTTAATCAACGACGTGGCGGGCCGCGACGCGGGCCGCCAGAAGGGCCCCCGGCTCGCCGGGGGTTCGACCGAGGCCGCGAGCCGCCTTTGCCCGGCGGCACGGGGCGCGCGGGAGCCAAAGAGGAAGAGTGCTATGGGGAAGTTTTTTTCGGCCGCCCTGCTCGCGCTGGCCTGCGCCGCCGCCGGCTCGGCCGCGGCCCCGCAGTCCGGCGTGAGGGTCGGGCCGGACGCCGAAGAGGGTCGGCCCAACGGCGGCCCGGCCGGCGGGGCGAAGAAGGACGAGAAGGCCGGCGAGAAGAAGAACCCGCCGGCCGCGGGCGAGCGCCCGGCCGGCGGCGCGCAGAGGGAGGCCGCGGGCGGCGCGGAAGCGCCCGCGGCGAACAGGCCGAGCGCGCCCGGCGGCCCCAACGGCGCCGCCAAGACGCAGACGGCCGCCACCGTCCCGCCCGTCAACACCGGCGCGACCAACGCGACGAGCGACGCGCCCGCCAAGCCCGGCCCGGCCGTCAGCGTCCCCGTCTCGAACGCCTCGAAAGGCCCCGAAGCCGGCGGCACGAACGCGAACGCGCCGGCCCCGCCGGCCGGTAAGCCCGCGGCCTCGAACCCTCCCGCCGCCAACCCGCCTCCGGCCAACGCGAACCCGCTGCCGCCGCCCCCGCCGCTCACCAGCCTCTACCGCATCGGCGTCGGCGACGTGCTCGACATCAGGCTGCTCAACCACCCGGACTCGCGCCTCTCCACGCTCTACACCGTGCTCGCCGGCGGCGTCATCGAGTACCCGCTCGTCCGCGACCCCGTCTCGGTCGCCGGGATGACGCCCGAGGAGCTGTCGGCGCAGCTCGTCGCGGAGCTGCGCCACCGCGGCGTCTTCGACCGCCCGCAGGTTCGCGTCAGCGTGCGCGAGTACGCGAGCCACGCCGTCATCGTCAGCGGGCTGGTCAACGACCCCGGCACGAAAATCCTGCGGCGCGAGGCCGTCCCGCTCTACGTCGTCGTCGCCGAGTCGCAGCCGAAGCCCGAGGCCGGCCGCGCCGTCGTCATCTCGCACGCGACGGGGAAGACGGCCTCGGTCGACCTGCTCGACGCGGCGGCGATGAACCTGCTCGTGCAGGCCGGCGACGTGGTCAGCCTCGTCGCGCGCCCGCCCGAGTTCTTCTACGTCGGCGGCGAAATCCAGTCGCCGGGCCAGAAGAGTTTTCACGCGGGGATGACGCTGACGCAGGCCGTGCTGGCCTCGGGCGGCGTGACGGCGCAGGCCGGCCCGCGCGTCCGCGTCCTGCGGCAGGGGGCCGACGGGCGGCTGGTCGCGACCGACTACAACCTGAAGGAGATCGAGGGCGGCGCGGCCCCCGACCCGGCCCTCCAGCCCGGCGACCGCATCGAGGTCACGCGCGCGCGCAAGTGAGCCTCGGCCGGCGCGCCCGGACGTTTTCTTCGAGCGGCTTGTTCGGCGCGGGTGGAGGCTGTATCATCCCCACGTCTTGAGCCAAAGTTTCAACGCCGGGCGGCCCCGCACGACTCCCACGCGGCGGGGCCGGCACAAGGCGACGCACACACTCGCACCTGCCTTGTCGGAGGATTAAAAACTTGAACACCCGTTTTCGCATCGGCGCGCTCGCGCTCGCCGCCGCGCTCGTCTTCGCCCCAACGTCCGCCCCGCTCGCCCTCGCCGCCCCGGCGTCCGCTCAGGACGACACGCCCACGCAGGCCGAGCAGGACGTTTTCAACCGCGGGCGGGCGCTCTTCGCGCAGGGGCAGTACGGCGAGGCCGCCGCCATCTTCAGCGACTTCCTCGGCAAGAACCCCAACAGCTTCATCGCCGACCTGATGCTCCTGTGGCTCGGCCGCTCCTACATCGAGCTCGGCCGCTTCAACGAGGCCGAGGAGGTCGTCGAGCGCCTGCGCAAGATTAACGACACGCCGTTCCTCGACATCTACGAGAGCGAGCTGCGCACGGCCCGCACCGAGATGGCGAGCCGCCCGCCCGCGCCCGCGGCCACCCCGCGCGCCGCCGAGACGCCGGCCGCCGTCGCCCGCGCGACCCCGAGTCCGACGCCCGCGCGCCCCTCCGCCACCCCGCGCCCGACGCCCGTTCAGGTCGCCCGCCGCGAGACGCCGACCCTGAACCTGCGCGGCGGCGGCGACGCCTCGCGCCCGCGCACCACCCGGCCCTCGCGCCGCGCCACGGCGCCGCCGCGCGCCGCCGCCGAGCCTTCCGTGGTGGCGACCGCCGACGCGACCCCGACTCCGACGCCCGCCGCCGCCGTCGCCCGCGCTACGCCGCGCGCGACCCCGCGCCCGACGCCCGCGCGCCCCCGGCGTGAGACTCCGAGCGCCGCCGCGACGCGCCGCCCCGTGCCCGCGCCCGCGCCGACGCCGACGCCCGTCGTCGCCGCCGTGAGGCCGACGCCCGAGCCGTCCGTCGCCGCGCTCCCGCCGTCGGTTCCGGCCGAGCCGGCGCAGTCGCAGGGCGGCTTCAGCATCACGGTCAAGCAGGTTCCCGACCTCCAGCTCGCGCTCCGGCGCAACGCGCTGGCCGCGCAGCCGGGGCAGTCCATCCAACTCCCGCTCATCATCACCAACACCGGCAACAAGGAGGATCAGTTCCGCCTTGAGACCGATCTGCCGGCCGAGTACCAGCCGACCTTCAGCCAGCGCGGCAACGACACGGGCCTGCCCATCTTCGTCACGCCGCAGATGTCGCGCGGCTCGAACCTCGAAGTGACCCTGAACCTGCGCGTCCCCGACAACGCGCCCGACAACCAGCAGCAGCGTTTCCTCGTCCGCGCCGCCTCGCAGGCCGACTCGACCATCACGCAGGTCTCCGACGCCTCCCTGACGGTCGTCGCCGCCGCGCTGGCCGCCGCCTCCAACGCCTTGCAGGAGACGGTGATGCCGGGCGACACCTTCACGCAGCGCATCAGCGTGCGCAATCAGGGCAGCGCCGCCGCCCGCCAGACGCGCGCCGACTTCGTCTTCGCGCCCGACTTTGAGCTGGTCAGCGCCACGCCCGCGCCCATCAACTACGACCGCCCGTCGCGCACGGCCATCTGGTCGCTGGGCGACTTGGAGTCGCGCGACAACCGCGAGATCACCGTCACGCTGCGGGCCGTGCCCGAGGCGCTGGCCGTCACGAACCGCTCCGTCGGCCGCGGCACGATGCGCACCGCGAGCCTCGTCATCCCCTCGAACTTCGACGGGCCTTCGATCTCCGTGGGCCGCGTCGCGGGCGCGCGGGTTGACGCCGTCTCGAAGGGCCTGACGGCGACGCCGGGCGACACGGTCTTCGTCCCCTTCGTCGTCCGCAACCCGTCGAACTACCCCGAGGCGTTCGAGATGCGCATCGTCGCGCCGGGCGCGCCGCAGGCCACCGTCTACGCCGACGCCAACGGCGACGGCCAGCATCAGGAGGGCGAGCCGACCGTGACGCAGACGGCCGTGCTCGACCCGCGCGGCGGCCAGTACCCGGTGCTGCTGCGCGTGGACATCCCGCGCCAGACGCCCGACCGCACGCAGTTCGCCTACAACCTCGTGACGCGCGCCCTCAACGCCGGCGGCCGCATCGCCAGCGAGGACTCGACCGTGCTGACGGTCGCCACGCCGCGCGTCCGCGTGCGGGCCGAGCTGCCGAACTCCGAGGTCAGGCCGGGCGACACGATCTTCTACCGGCTCGTGCTCGTCAACGACGGCGGCGGCCTCGCCAAGAATTTGACCGTCACCGAGTACCTGCCCAACGCGCTGGAGTTCGTCTCCTCCTCGCCGCAACTGAGCGTGCAGGACGCGCCCGGCAACGCGCGCAGCTTCGTCTGGCGCGTCCCCGAACTCGCGCCCGGCGACACCTCGGTGCTGCTCGTGACCGTGCGGCTCAGGCCGAACCTCGGCGCCGACGATGTCATCACGACGCGCCACACGCTCACCTATCAAGACACGAACGCCAACGCCTACACGGGCCAATGACGGACGCCGCCGCGCGCCGGCGCCGAGACGCGGGGGCCGGGACTGAAGAACCCGGCCCCCGTGTTTTCGTCTCGGGGCGCGGGGGCGCGGACGCCGCGCGGGGCCTCTCGTCGCGCGCGCGAAGGCTCCTCGTCAACCTCCTTCTGGCGAAGGCCGCCGTCGATCTCCTGTTCGTCTGCGCGCTGGCGGCCGGCTCGCACTACGCGGCCTTCCGCCCCTCGTTCCGCGGCTCGCTCGACCACGCCGACGCGGGGAGCGTGCGCGGCTGGGTGATGGACCGGGCCGAGCCGAACCGCCGCGTCGAAGTCCAACTCTACCTCGACGGCCGACTCGCCGCGTCGGCCGAAGCCTCGGAGCCGCGGCCCGACGTGGCCGCCCGAGGCTACGCGCCCGACGACCGCCACGGCTTCGACTTCCGCCTCGAACCGCTGGCCCCCGGCGAGCACGAGGCCCGCGTCTACGCCGTCCACGCGAGCGCCGGGGGCCGCCGCCGCACCCTGCAACAGATCGGCCCCGCGATGAAGTTCGTGGTCGGGGAAACGCGGTAGTCAGGAGCCATAGGCTTCGCACGATTGATGCCGACGCAGACACAAGAACGATTCGATAGCGACCCTCTTTCTACCGGCTACTGACTACTGTCTACTTCTTCTCCATGACTTCCGACCCGCAATCCGCGATCGGCGACCCGCGAGCGGACGACCGCGCTTTGGCGGCGTGGGAGATCGTGTCGGTCGTCTCGTCGGTGGTGGTGGCCGAGTGGGTCGTGCTCGCCTTCGCGCCCGACAGTCAGTTGTGGCTGTCTGTGCCGGTGGCGCTCGTGCTGGTCTTCATGTTCGTGTCGCACCGCGCGCGCGGCGAGACGGCGCGGGAGGTGGGTTGGCGTCTCGACAACTTCGCGGCGGCGGCGCGCGTGCTCTTCGTGTTGTTGGCGCCGCCGGCCGCGCTGCTGCTGCTCTTCGGCTGGGCGAGGGGGGAGTTCGACCCTTTGCGTTGGCGCGGCGGCCAGTCCGTCTTCGGCGCGCCCGCGCTCGGCGTGCTGTGGGGCCTGCTTCAGCAGTACGCGCTTCAGGGCTTCATCAACCGCCGCGCGCAGTTGGTCTGGGGCCGCGGGTGGAAGAGCGTGCTCGTCGTCGCGGCCGTCTTCGCCGCGCTGCACCTGCCGAACCCGTGGCTGACGCTCGCCACCTTCGGCGGCGGGCTGCTCTGGGCCTACGCCTACCAGCGCGCGCCCAATCTCCTCGCCCTCGGCCTCTCTCACGGGCTGATGACGTGGGCGCTCGTCGCCTCCGTCCCCCCGGCCGCGCTCAACAACCTCCGCGTCGGCTTCAAATACTTCTGAAAAGGGTGTCGGGGAGACGACTCGTTTTCCCCGACACCCGCCCCGAAGCAATCAGACACGACGCCTCTTCATCTAAGTTTGAACAGCAAACATCTTTGGGCTGTACGTGTTCAACGGTGCTTGCTATAATCCGCGCGCCGCGCATTTGAGGGCAGGTCGGGCGGTCGCCGCCGCGGGACTTTTCGGAGTCTCGCGGGGGAGGAAAGTCCGAACACCAAAGGGCAGCGAGCCGGCTAACGGCCGGGCGCCGGGCGGTTTAAAGCCTGCGAGAGCAGGCGGCGGCCGCCGGGCGACGACAAGTGCAACAGAAAGCAATCCAGCCGCGCCGACGAGTCCTGCGGACGCCTCCGGGCGTCAGCTCGCGGCGGGGTGATGGGTGAAATGGTGCGGGGGCCTGTGTCGTGGGCGAACAGACCCCGAAGGTAAGAGCGCACCAGCACGTCTGGTAACAGGCGTGGCTAGGCAAACTCCTCGCGGTGCAAGACCAAATAGGGAGGTCGTCAACAGGGCGGCTCGTCCGAAGTCGCAAACCCTTCGGGGCTTGCGGCTACGCCTCCGGGTAGGTCGCTTGAGCCGTTCGGCAACGGACGGCCTAGAGGAATGATCGCCGCCCCGGACTCCGCGCGGGTTCGGGGAGACAGAATTCGGCTTACAGACCTGCCTTCAAAAATGCGCGGCCCCGAAGCTCTGAAAGGCGCGGCGTCCCCCCACCTCACGGACGCCGGCGCCCACTCACACAGGAGAAACGACGGATGGCGAATCGTAAAGGCGTCTTCATCGGTGCCTACGTGCCGGCGGAGTTGAAGAAGGCTTTGCAGCAGCGCGCCACGAGCGAGCACCGCACGCTCTCGCAGGAGATCACGCGCATCCTCGAAGAGGCCGTGAAGGGCGCGCGCCTCCCGCCCGGCTTCGTCGACCGGCGCGCCCCCAACTCGCCCGCGCGCCGCCGCGCCAGCGACCCGCTCCCGCGCCGCCGCAAAGACGACCTCCCTTACGACGGCCCGGAGCCGAACGCCGACGAGTAACACTCAGGCGGCGGATTCCCGGCCCGGCGCGTCTTCAGCCAGACGCGTCCTTATTCCCACACGGACGACACGGGGCGAGCGCGGAGGGCACGGGGAAGACAGAGGTTTTTCTCCGTGCCCTCCGCGCCGCTCTGTGTGACACCCTGCCGCAGACCCACGAGCGCACGGCCGCAAACGGCAATCGCCACACCTTTCTGTTAAACTCTCCGTCGGAATCCGACGATGGCTGAAGGGAAGCTCTTGAGCGGGCAGAAAGTCCTCATCTTCGCGGCCGGGCTGGCGCTCGGCCTCGTGGTCGGCTTCCTCCTGACCAACTACCTGAACCGGCAGGAACTGGAGCGGTCGCGCGCGGCCTCGTCCGCCGCGGTCAACCTGCCGGCCCCGCCCGACGGGCGCGCGCCCGCGGCCGACGACGGGTCGCTGCCGAACCTCACGGACGAGGAGTTGCAGAAGGCCGTCGAGCGCGCCGACGCCGCGCCCGCCGACGCCGCCTTGCAGCGCCGGGCCGGGCAGGCCCTCTACCTCTACGCGATGGAGAAGCAGAAGCCCTCCATCCTGCCCGACGCGGCCCGCATCCTGCGCCGCGCGCACGAGGCCGACCCGAAGGACTACAACACCACGGTGCTCGCCGCCAACGCCAGCTTCCTCCTCGCGCGCAGCCGCAACGACCCCGAGCGACTCGACGAGGCCCGCCGCCTCTACGAGCGAGCGCTCGCCGCCAACCCCTCTGACGTGACCGTCCGCACGACCCTCGGCCTGACTTACTTCTACGCCGCGCCGCCCGACCCGCGCCGCGCCGTCCGCGAGTACCGCCGCGCCCTCGAACTCGACCCGCGCCACGAGATGACCTTGCAGAGCCTCGCGGCGGCGCTCACGGAGGCGGGCGAGTACGAGGAGGCCGGCCGGCGTCTGGCCGAGCTGGAAGAGGTCAACGCCTCGAACCCGGAGCTTGCTAACCTGCGCGCGCAGCTCGAACAGAAGAGGAACGCCGCGAAGGAGCGACCGTGAAGTACGTCGTCGTCTTAACCCTGCTGGCGCTCGCCGCGCTGCTGGTCTACTGGCGGCTGCGCCCTTACGTCAGGGCGGCCCGCCGCTTTCTCGCCATCGTCCGCGAGGCCAACCGCGTGAACGCGCCGAACCCCCCGGCCGACCTGCCGCGCCGTCAGGGCGAGAAGCTCGTGCGCTGCGCCTCCTGCGGGACTTGGACGCCGCCCGCGAGCGCCGTCACGCTGCGCGCCACCGGCGTCTCCTACTGCTCGCACGCCTGCCTCGAACGCGCCGCCGACCCGGCCCGCGCGCGCAGGTCGGCGTCATAAAGAATGTAGACAGTAGACAGTAGACAGTAGTCAGTAGAGAAACTTTCGCCGGCGGGCGTTGAGGGTGTCGGCTTCAACGCCCGCCGGCGAAGGTTTCTCTAGCGGGCGCTCGTTTCTTCCGAGACCTCTTCGGGGAGGCGGTTGCCGGCGTCGTGGATGGCGCGGTCGGTGTCGGTGAGGAAGAGGCCGAGCATGCCGACGACGAAGAAGACGATGAGCGAGAGGACGGCTTGGCGGTACGAGCCGGTCAGCGAGATGACGAGCGAGAAGAGGATGGGGCCGATCCAAGACGTGCCGCGCTCGGAGATTTCGTAGATGCTGAAGAACGAAGCCTCGCGGCCGCGCGGGATCATGCGCGAGAAGAGCGAGCGCGAGAGCGCCTGCGACCCGCCCAAGACCACCGCGATGATCGCCCCCAGCACCCACGCCTGCCCGGTCGTCCGCAGGAAGGCGTAGGCGTAGACGACCACGCCCGACCACAGCGCGAGCGAGACGAGGATGGCCCGCTTCGTCCCCACGAGCGCCGCCGCCCGCTCGAAGAGCAGCGCGCCGGCGATGGCCGAGAACTGGATGACCAGAATCAGCCCGACGAGGAAGGCGCGGTCGGGCTCCAGCCCGCGCGCCTTGAACAACTCCTGCTCGATGAGGACGGCCGACATCGTGATGACGGTCTGGATGCCGTCGTTGTAGAAGAGGTAGGAGGCGAGGTAGCGCATCGTCTGCGGCAGGCGGCGCAGCTCGCGGAAGGTTCCGGCCAACTCCCTGAAGCCGACGGTCAGGTAAGACCCGCCCTCGGGGAGCGAGCGCGCCGCGCCCCGGCTCCGCAGCCGCCTGAAGGTGAAGAGCGCGAAGCCGCCCCACCACAGCCCCGCCGAGAGCAGGCAGAGGCGCACGGCGAGGCCCGTCCCTATCCCCAGACGCGGCGCGGCCGTGATGAGCGCGAGGTTGGCGGCCAGCAGCAGCCCGCCGCCGAGGTAGCCGAGCGCGAAGCCGCGGCTCGACACGCGGTCTCTCCGGTCTTCGGTCGTGATCTCCGGGAGGAAGGAGTTGTAGAAGACCATCGCCGCGCCGAAGCAGAGGTTGGCGGCGACGAAGAGGACGCCGCCGAGGACGTAGGTGTTCTTCGTCAGGAAGAAGAGCAGGCAGGTGGCGACGACGGCCGCGTAGACGAAGGCGGCCATCATCAGCTTCTTCAGGCGCGAGTAGTCGGCGACGGCCCCGAGCACGGGCAGCAGGAAGACTTGCAGGAAGACGGAGAGGCCGACGCAGAGCGGGAAGAACGACTCGGCCGTGATGTCGGGCAGCGGGCCGAGCGTGAAGACGACGCCGTTTTGGCCGACGGCCTGCTGCGTGAGGTCGGTCAGGTAGGGGCCGAGCAGCGTGGTGACGACCGTCGTGTTGAAGACCGAGCAGGCCCAGTCGTACATCATCCAGCCGAAGACTTCGCGGCGGTCGTTGACGGGCGCCTCGCCCCGGGCGCCGGCCGGGCGGGGTTGTGCGTCTGCGCTCAAGCGCGGGCCTCGCGGGGGCTGAGGATTTCGAGGATCGTCGGGGTGATGTCGGCGAGCGTGCGGACGCGGCGGCGGACGAGTTCGCGGGCCGGCCCCCACGCGAGCGTGGGCACGGGGTTGAGCGTGTGGTTGCGCGTCGAGAGGTCTTCGACGTTGCCGTGGTCGCTCGTCAGCAGCACGGTCACGCGCCCGAGGTCGAGGCGCGCGAGGACGCCGCGGACGAAGCGCGCGAGGTTTCTGAGCGTCAGCAGCGCGCCCTCGACGTTCTGGTCGTGGCCCATGCGGTCCGTGATGAAGTGCTCGTAGAGCGTGAAGCGGTGCGCGCCGGCCACGGCGGCGAGGACGGCGGCGGCCTCCTCGGGCGTGCGCTCGCCCACGTCCTCGCCGCGCTCGGCCAGCAGGCGGTTGGTGAAGTCGTGGAAGACGGAGCGGCCCGCGCGCAAGTCCTCGACGGTGTTGAAGCGCAGGCCGGCGGCCTCGACGGCGACCGTGGTGGCCGAGACCCAGCGCGGGCGCTCGTCGAAGAAGCGCCGCGTGTAGGTGTTGGCGAAGGTGTTCGGCCCGACCCCGGCGCGCTCAAGCTGGAGGAAGACGGAGTGCTCGCGGATGATGCCGCGCATGGCCTCGTTGGGGAACCCCTGCTTGTGGTAGCCGAGGCGCGCGGGCGCGTTGACGCCGGTGAGGATCGTCGTCTGCCCCGAAGCGCTCTGCGGGCGGCCCTCGACGCCGAGCCGCGCGTCGGTCGGCGCGAGCACGCCGCCGAAGGGCAGCTCCGGCTCTTCGCCCCGGAAGACGGCGAGCGGCGCGGCCTCCTCGCCGAGCAGGTCGAGCGGGTTGTGCGGCCCGCGCTCGCCGATGCCGAGGCCGTCCACGAAGATGAGAAGCACGGACATCACTTTGATAAGTAGCACCGGCGAAGGCAAAAGGCAAAGGAGGGGCCCGGGGCTCGGGGCCTGAGGCCGGTTAAAACAAGTCTGCGGCCTTCCGCGCACCGGCGTCTGCTATATTGGCGGCGGAAGTTTTCGCGCCCGCATCTCTTCGCCCGGTCTCTCGGAAATCACTCGGAGGAATGAATGCTCAACGGCACACGACTCTGCGCGTGTCTGCTCGCGCTGGCGGCGCTCGCGGGCGTCGCGCCGCGCGTCCCCGCGCAGCACAGGGTTGAGGCGCGGCCCGCGCCGCGCCCGTACTTCTACGAGCCGGCCGTCTCGCCCGACCGTGGGGAGATCGCGTTCGTGTCGGGCGGCGACATCTGGACTGTCGCCGCCGGCGGCGGCGAGGCGCGCCTGCTCGTCTCGCACCCGGCGACCGAGTCCCGGCCGCTCTACTCGCCCGACGGCCGGAGGCTGGCTTTCACGTCGGCGCGCACCGGCAACGGCGACCTCTACGTGCTCGCCTTCGACACGGGCGAGCTGCGGCGTCTGACCTTCGACGACACCTTCGAGCAGCTCGACTCGTGGTCGCACGACGGGCGCTGGCTCTACTTCTCCTCGACGGCGCGCGACATCGCCGGCACGCAGGACGTTTACCGCGTGAGTGTCGATGGCGGCACGCCGATGCAGGTCAGCGCCGACCGCTACGCGCAGGAGTTCGCCGCCGCGCCCTCGCCCGACGGCGCGCACCTCGCCCTCGTCGGCCGCGGCTACGTGCAGTGGTGGCGCAGGGGCAGCAGCCACATCGACCACTCGGAAATCTGGCTGATGCGCGACCACTCGACCGAGCGTTACGAGCGCCTGTCGGAGGGCGGCGCGCGCGAGCTGTGGCCGATGTGGTCGCGCGACGGCCGCACGGTTTTTTACACCTCCGACCGCGGCGGCGCCGAGAACATCTGGCGCGTGTCGCCCGGCGGCAAGCCGTCGCAGGTCACGCGCTTCACGGCGGGCCGCCTGCTGTGGCCGAGCATCTCGGCCGACGGCCGCGCCATCGTCTTCGAGCGCGACTTCCGCGTCTGGAAGCTCGACACCGAGAGCGGCCGCGCTTCGGAAGTCGGCATCACGCGGCGCGGCGCGTCGTCGCACTCGGCCGCCGAGCGCGTCCGGCAGACGGATCGGTTCGAAGACCTCGCGCTCGCGCCCGACGGCCGGAAGCTGGCCTTCGTCGCGCGCGGCGAGGTCTTCGCGGCCTCGGCCACCGAGGGCGGCGACGCGGCGCGCGTCACCGACACGCCCGCGCCCGAGTCGCAGCCCGTCTGGTCGCCCGACAGCCGCCGCCTCGCCTACGTCTCGGCGCGCAACGGCGCGGGCCAACTCTTCCTCTACGACTTCGCCTCGAACGCCGAGACGCAGTTGACCTCGGCCGCCGAGGGCGACGCCACGCCGCGCTTCTCGCCCGACGGCAAGCTGCTCGCCTTCGAGCGCGGCGGGCGCGAGCTGCGCGTGCTCGACCTCGCGACGCGGCGGGAGCGCGTCGTCGCCGCGGGCGGGTTGCAGCGCCCGCCGCTCAACTCCGACCGCCCTTACGTCTGGTCGCCCGACGGTGGCTGGATCGCCTTCATGCCCGTCGGCCAGAAGCTCTTCCGCAACGTCCACGTGGCGCGCGTGGGCGAGGGCGCGGGGCCGGCGCAGCCCGTCAGCTTCCTCGCCAACGCGGGCGGCAACACCGTCTCGTGGTCGCCCGACGGCACCTACCTCCTCTTCGACACGGGGCAGCGCACCGAGCCGAACCAGCTGGCGCGCGTCGACCTCCTGCCGCGCCTCCCGCGCTTCCGCGAGGATCAGTTCCGCGACCTCTTCCGCGAGGAGACGCCGCGCACCGTCGCGCCCACGCTCCGGCAGTCCCCGCCCGCCACGCCGGCCCCGACCCCTTCGCCCGCGCCGGCCGCGACGCCCGCCGACGCGCAGACGCCCGCGCCAACCCCTTCGCCCACGCCCGCGGCCGCGCGCGCCGGGGCGACGCCCGAGCAGAAGAAAGAGAAACCGGTCGAGGTCGTCTTCGAGGGCATCCGCCGCCGCCTGAGCCTGCTGCCCGTGGGCGTGGACGTGTTCTACCAGTCGATCAGCCCGGACGGGAAGTGGGCCCTGATGATCGCCGGCGCGGTCAACCAGATGAACCTCTACGTCTACCCGCTCGACGAGCTGGCGCGCGAGCCGGCCGTGGCGCGGCAGCTCACCTCGACGCCCGGCCTCAAGTCGTCGGCGCACTTCACGCCCGACGGCCGCGAAATCTTCTACCTTGAGAACGGCCGCGTCCACGTCGCCTCGCTCGACCCGGCGCGCCCGCCCCGGCCCGTGGCCGTCGCCGCCGAGATGGACGTGGACTTCTCGCGCGAGAAGTTCGAGGTCTTCGGGCAGGGCTGGGAGTACATGCGCGACAACTTCTACGACCCCGCGTACCACGGCGCGGACTGGGGCGCGCTGCGCGCCGAGTACCTGCCCTACATCGCCGGGGCGCAGACGCCCGACGAGATGCGCCGGCTGATGCGCCTGATGGTCGGCGAGCTGAACGCCTCGCACCTCGGCGTCGCCGCGCCGGCCAGCGCCGCGGAGACCACGACGGGGCGGCTCGGCCTCACCTTCGACCGCGCCGAGTACGAGCGCGCCGGCCGGCTGCGCGTGTCGGAAGTCCTGCCGCTCGGCCCCGCCGCGCTCGCGCGCGAGGCCGCGGCCCCGGAGCGCGCGCGCGAGGTTAAGGTCGGCGAATACTTAATCGCGGTTGACGGCCGCACGCTCGACGCGCGGACGAATCTGGACGAGCTTTTGAGCTTCAAGATCAACCGGCGCGTGACGCTGACCGTGGCCGAGTCGGCCGACGGGGCGGGGAGGAAGGAGTTGGAGGCGCGCCCCGTCAACCTCGCGACCGAGAAGGCGCTGCGCTACCGCAAGTGGGTCGAGGACAAGCGCGCCTACGTCTCGCGCGTGAGCGGGGGGCGGCTTGGCTACGTGCACATGTTCGACATGTCGTCGGCCTCGCTCGCGCAGCTCCACGTCGATCTCGACGCCGAGAACCAGTCGCGCGAGGGCGTCGTCGTCGACGTGCGGCAGAACAACGGCGGCTTCGTCAACGTCTACGCCGTGGACGTGCTGGCGCGGCGCAGCTACCTGCGGATGACGCCGCGCGGCTTCGCGACCTCGCCGGGGCGCACCGTGCTCGGCCAGCGCGCGCTGGAACTGCCCACGGCGCTCGTCACCGACAAGCACACGCTCTCGGACGGCGAGGACTTCGCCGAGGGCTACCGCGCCATGCGCCTCGGCCCCGTCGTCGGCGAGCCGACCTCGGGCTGGATCATCTTCACCTCGAACGTCTCGCTGCTCGACGGCACCGTCTTCCGCCTCCCCTTCGTCCGCGTCGAGACGGCCGACGGCGTCAACATGGAGCGCAACCCGCGCCCCGTCGACGTGCCCGTCACGCGCCCCCTCGGCGAAGGCTACACCGGCCGCGACTCGCAGCTCGACGCCGCCGTGCGCGAGCTGATGAAGAAGAAGTAGACAGTAGACAGTAGACAGTAGACAGTAGTCAGTAGTCAGTAGGAAGACCTTCGGCGGCGAACCGTCAGCGCGTCGGCGTCAGCAGACTCGGCGTGGAGCGCTACTGGCTACTGACTACTGTCTACTGTCTACTGTCTACTGTCTACTGCTTTCAGTCGGTCGCGTCGCGGGCGAAGGTGGGGGCGGGGGCGCGCGGGTCGTCGGATTCGTGGGCGAGGCCGCGGTCGCGGTAGTAGCGGAGCTTGTTGTGGAGCGTCTTCAGGCTTATCTGGAGCAGCTCGGCGGCGCGCGTCTTGTTGTTCTCGGTCTTTTGCAGCGTGCGGAGGATCATCTGCCGCTCGACCTCTTCGATGGGCGTGCCGACGGGGAGCGTGATGGTGTCCTGCTCGCGGGCGCGCTGGCGCTGGTCGAGCGGGTAGGGCGCGAGGTGGTGGCGCTCGACGGCCTCGGCCGAGCAGATGATGACGGCGCGCTCGATGACGTTACGCATCTCGCGGACGTTGCCGGGCCACGTGTGCGCCTGCAACGCCTCGACGGCCGCCGGGCTGAGGAAGCGGGCCGGCCGCTGGTGGCGCTCGGCGAGCTGCGTGACGAGGTGCTGGCCGAGCAGGGGGATGTCGTCCTTGCGCTTGCGCAGGGGCGGCAGCTCGATGGTGATGACGTTGAGGCGGTAGAGCAAATCTTCGCGGAAGGCCCCGCGGCTGACGGCCTCGGCCGGGTCGCGGTTGGTGGCCGCGAGCACGCGCACGTCCACCGTCACCTCGTTGGCCCCGCCGAGCCGGCGCAGTCGCCGCTCTTCGAGCACGCGCAGGAGCTTGGCCTGAAGCGAGACGGGCATCTCGGAGATTTCGTCGAGGAGCAGAGTCCCGCCGTTCGCCAGCTCGAAGCAGCCGAGGCGGCGCGAGGCCGCGCCCGTGAACGCGCCGCGCTCGTGGCCGAACAGCTCCGACTCCATCAGCGTCTCGGGGATGGCCGAGCAGTTGATGGCGACGAACGCCTGCGACTTGCGCGGGCTCAGGTTGTGGATGGTGCGCGCGACCAGTTCCTTGCCCGTCCCCGACTCGCCCGTGATCAGCACCGAGGCCGACGAGGGCGCGACCTGCTCGATGAGCGCGTAAATCTGGCGCATCGGCTCGGAGGCCCCGACCAACTCGCCGAACGCGCCGCGGTCGCGCAGCTGCCGCCGCAGCGCGTCGTTCTCGCGGCGCGCCTCGGCGTACTCGGAGGCGCGCTCGACGACGACGCGCAGCTTCTGAAAGTCGATGGGCTTCTCGAAGTAGTGGAACGCGCCCTCCTCCTGCACGGCGCGCAGGGCCATCTCGACCGTGCCGAGGCCGGTGAGGAGGATGACGGCCGTGTCCGGGTGGAGCGTGCGCATCTCGCGCAGCAGCCCGAAGCCGTCGAGGTTGGGCATGAAGACGTCCGTGACGACGACCGCCGGGCGGAACTCCTCGACGAGCGCGAGGCCGGCGCGCCCGTCGGCGGCCTGCGCCGTCTCGTAGCCCCAGCTCTGCAACATCTCGCTCAGGGTCTCGGCGATGGCCGTTTCGTCATCGACGATGAGGACTCGTCCCTTCGGCATGGCACAGAGTTTATAGCACAGGCGGCGGGAAGCCAAAAAAGGCGTCGGGCGCCGTGGAAAGACGGGTTGCTTTTAACCCGGCGCCTGAGGCCCGTCACCCGGCGCCCTCGAAGTAATCGGCGACGGCGCGGGCCAGCGCGCGGGCGCTCTGCTCGCGGGGGAGGATGTCCGCGCGCAGGTTGTGCCCGGCGGCGGCGCGCGCCGTCGTCTCGCCGATGCAGGCGACGCGCACGCCCGAGAGGACGCGTGCGAGGTCGCGCGCGTCGAAGAGCTGCGCGAAGTTGCGGACGGTCGAGGGGCTGGTGAAGGTGACGCAATCGACGCCGCCGCCGACGAGCAGCGCCTCGGCCTTCGCGCGGTCGGTCGTCTCGGGGCGGACGGTGCGGTAGGCGGTGACCACTTCGACGCGCGCGCCGGCCTCCCCGAGGGCGCGCGGGATGAGATCGCGCCCCGCGGCCGCGCGCGGGAAGAGGAAGCTCAGGCCGCGCAGTCGCTCGCGCCCGCCGGCGTAGGCTTCGAGCGCGGCGACGACGCCCTCGGCCCGCGACCTCTCGGGCACCACGTCAACGTGGACGCGCGCCTCGGCGAGCCGGTCGGCCGTGGCCTCGCCGACGGCGCACACGCGCACATCGTCGAGCTCGCCCGCGTCTTTCCCGACCGCCGCGAGGCGCGCGAGGAAGTGTTCGACGGCGTTCGCGCTGGTGAAGACGAGCCAGTCGTAGCCGTGGAGGTTTTCGGCGGCCGCGTCGAGCGGCGCGTAACTCTCGGGCGCGACGATCTCGATGGTCGGGCAGAAGAGGACGCGCGCGCCGAAGGCTTCGAGCGCCGCCGCCAACTCCCCGGCCTGCTCCCGCGCCCGCGTCACCATCACGGTGCGCCCCGACAAAGGCCGCTCAGGTGTCGTCTCGTCCGTCATCAATCCCAGAAGAGGCTCCCGCCTTCGGACCCGAAACCCGTAACGCGAAACTTATTGGAGGAGTGAGGCCGCGCCGCGTTCGAGGAGGCGGGCGGCGAGTGTGTGGCCGAGTCGCTCGGCGTCGCCGGCCGCGCCCTCCATCGCGTCGCGGATGAGCGCGTCGCCCGAGAGCGAGGCGACGAGGCCGGTGAGGCGCAGCGCTTCGCCCTCGACGCGGGCGTGGGCGGCGATGGGAACCTGACAGCCGCCGCCGAGGTGGCGCAGCAGCGCGCGCTCGGCGACGACGGCCGCGCGCGTCTCGCGGTGGTCGAGGCGTGAGACGAGCGCGTTCGTCTCGGCCGCGTCGGCGCGCGTCTCGACGCCGAGCGCGCCTTGCCCGACCGCCGGCAGCATCTCGCGCGCGTCGATGGCCGCGCTGATGCGCCCGGCGAAGCCGAGGCGGCGCAGCCCCGCCGAGGCGAGGATGAGGGCGTCGTACTCGCCCCCGTCGAGCTTGCGCAGCCGCGTGTCGACGTTCCCGCGCAGGTCTTTGACGGCCACGTCCGGCCGCAGGTGCCTGAGCTGCGCGATGCGGCGCAGACTCGACGTGCCGACGACCGCGCCCGCCGGGAGGTTCCCGATGGAGGCGTCGGCGCCGTCCGCGCCGGCGCGCAGGACGAGGGCGTCGCGCGCGTCCTCGCGCGCGGGGGTGGCCGCGATGCGCAACCCCTCGGGGACGACCGTGGGGAGGTCTTTGAGCGAGTGGACGGCGATGTCTATGCGGCCTTCGAGCAGCGCGACCTCAAGCTCCTTCGTGAACGCGCCCTGCCCGCCGATGGTCGAGAGCGGCACGTCGCGCCGCGCGTCGCCCATCGTCCTGATGACCTCGATGCGGGTCGAGGCCGACGGCTCAAGCTCCGCGAGCCGCGCCCTCACCCACTCCGACTGCCACAGCGCCAGCTTCGAGCCGCGCGAACCGATGACGAGATTCATAAAAGAAGTAGTCAGTAGTCAGTAGCCAGTAGTCAGTAGGAAGAGCTTCGGTAGCGAACCGTCAGCGTGTCAGCGTCAGCATCAATAACGCGGAGCCTGCTGACTACTGGCTACTGACTACTGGCTACTGTTTCTCTCTTTCTTCCAGCTTGAAGATGTCGCGCCACGCCTGCACGTGGTCGTCCTCGCCGGTGTCGTAGGAGCGGCGCAGGCGGTGGATGACGGGGTGCGAAATCTTGTTGACGGCCGACATGAGGAGCTGTTCGACGGCGCGCTCCTGCTCGGGCGTGAGCTCGCCGAGGCGCGCGCGCTGGCGCTCGAACTCCTCGCGGGCGATGCGCTGGAGGCGCTCCCTGAGCGCGCCGACCGTGGGGCCGATGTCCATGTCGCGCAGGGCCTGCTGGAACTGCATCACCTCGGACTCGACGATCAGCTCGGCCCGCTCGGCCTCGCGCTCGCGCTCGCGGATGTTCGAGGCGACGACGGCTTCGAGGTCGTCCACGTCGAAGACGAAGAGGTTGTCGATCTCGCCGACCTGCGGGTCCACGTTGCGCGGGACGCTGATGTCGATGAAGAAGGCGGGGCGGTTCTGGCGGGCCTCGCGGGCCGCGGCCGCCATCTCGGGCGTGATGACGTAGTCGCGCGCGCCGGTCGAGCAGATGCAGACGTCCGCCTCGCGCAGGCGCTCGGCGAGCGAGTCGAAGGCGACGGCCTCGCCGCCGAAGCGCGCGGCGAGGCGCTGCGCCGTCTCGTAGGTGCGGTTGGCGACGAGCAGGCGCGAGGCCCCGGCCTGCGCGAGGTGCTGCGCGGCGAGCTCGGCCATCTCGCCCGCGCCGACGAGCAGGACGGTCGCGCCCTTGAGCGAGCCGAAAATCTTCCTGCCCAGCTCGACCGCCGTGTAGCTCAGGGAGACGGCCGAGGCGGCGATGCCGGTCTCGGTGCGGACGCGCTTGGCGACGCGCAGCGCGTGGTGGACGAGGCGGTGGAGCACGCGGCCCGCGGTGCCGGCCTCGACGGCGAGCGAGTAGGCGCGCCGCACCTGACCCAAGACCTGCGGCTCGCCGACGACCATCGAGTCTAAGGAGGAGGCGACGCGGAAGACGTGGCGGACGGCGGCGTCGTCGGCGTGCGTGTAGAGGTGGCCGCTGAACGTCTCGACGGGGACGGCGCGCGCCTCGCCGAGGAAGTCGCCGAGGCGCGCGGCGGCCTCGGCCCCGCGGGCGGTCGAGGCGGCGGCGAGCACTTCGACGCGGTTGCAGGTCGAGACGATCAGACCCTCGCGGACGACCTCGCCGTCGACGAGCGCGCGCAGGTAATCGGCCAGCGCCTCGTCCGAGAAGGCCAGCCGCTCGCGCACCTCCACGGGCGCGGTCTTGTGATTGAGTCCGACGAGAACGATGGACATGGGGAAAAGCAGTAGTCAGTAGACAGTAGACAGTAGACAGTAGATGCGGTTCGTCATCTTAAACTCTCCCGCCACGATTTACGTCTCGCCGCCTTGCCTCGGATTCGGGCGCATTCAGCTTGCGCCCGCGTCGCACGTTTTCTACTGACTACTGACTACTGGCTACTCATACATGATACCCGCCCATGACGAGCGCCCCGACGAAGGTGCAGACGACGAGGGCGAAGCCGGCGACGCCGAGCCACGCGGCGCGCCGCCCGCGCCACTGGACGCGGAAGTGAAGCAGGGTCAGGTAGAGCACCCACGTGAGGAGCGCGAAGAACTCGATGGGGTCGTTGTGGAACATGCGCCCGTTGCGCGCCTGCGACCAGATGACGCCGGTGATGATGCCTAAGGTCAGCAGCGTGAAGCCGACGCTGGCCGAGGTCGAGCCGATGTCGTCCACGGTCGTCAGGGAGGGGAGGCGGTGGAAGACGGCGCTGAACTTCTTGAGCCGCAGCTCGCGCTCCTGCCACAGGTACATCACGCTCGCGGCGAAGGCGATGAAGAAGGCCGCGTAGGCGAACAGCAGGAGCGTGGTGTGGACGGGGAAGAGCCACGCCGCCCCGCCGTCGGTGACGCGCGCGGCCCGCAGGTTCTCGTCGCCGCGGACGATCTGCGAGGCGAAGACGAGCAGCGAGACGGCCGGCAGGAGGAACGTGCCGAGGGCCTGCACGGGGTGGCGGTAAGTCACGAGGCCGTAGGCGACCACCAGCGTCCACGCCAGAAAAGAGAGCGTCTCGGGGAGGTGGAAGAGCGGGTAGTGGCCCTCGGCCGCCCAGTCGTAGATGATCGCGCCGGTGTGCGCCGCGAAGCCGCAGACGAGCGAGTAGAAGGTGATCCGCTCGGCGGCGCGCCGCTTGTTGACGAACGCCAGCACGGCGTGGATGGCGGCGATCACGTAACCGGCGAGGGCTGCGTAGAGAAAGGGTTTCATCGCGAAAGAAGCGGCGCGGCCGGACTCAAGTCGTCATTCTAAAGGAAGGGGAAATGGGCGGCAAGGAAGGTGAAGTGGCCGGCCGCCGGTAAGCGGCGGGAAAGAGGCCGGCCCCGCGCTTCGGGTGGGCGCGGGCCGGCGAGCGCCGCTGCTTCATGTTGAAAGGGTCGGGCGGTCGTGAGAAACTAACGGCACCGAGAAATTCCGGAAGAGGTGAGGAGACGGCCCCGTTATGCCGACGCGCGAGGAAGCATGGGAGCTTTTGTGCGAGTACACGAAGGGGAGGAGTCTGCGCCAGCACGCGCTGGCCGTCGAGGCCGCGATGCGGGCCGCGGCCGCGCGCTACGGCGGCCCCGGGGAGGACGCGGACGAGTGGGGCATCACGGGGATGCTCCACGACTTCGACTACGAGATGTTCCCCTCGGCGGACGAGCACCCTTACAAGGGCGCGAACATCCTCTGCGGGCGCGGCTACCCCGACCGCGTCGTCCGCGCCATCATGGGCCACGCCACCTACACGGGCGTCCCGCGCGACACGCCGCTGGCCCGCGCGCTGTTCGCCACCGACGAGCTGTGCGGCTTCCTCGTCGCCTGCGCGCTCGTGCGGCCCGACAGGAGTCTGGACAACCTCGAAGTCTCGTCTGTCAAAAAGAAGCTCAAGGACAAGGCGTTCGCGCGCTCGGTCAACCGCGACGACATCCGGCAGGGCGCGGCCGAGCTGGGCGTTGACCTCGACGAGCACATCCGCTTCGTCATCGATTCGCTCAGGCCCGTGCAGGCGGAGATCGGCCTCGGCGTCGCGCGGTGAGCGGGGCGGGAGGGCCGGGCTCTCAGTCCCCCTTCAGGCGCTGGTAGACGCTCGGCCCCCACGGCCGCTTCTCGAAGATGAGGTGGTAGGCGTAGACGAAGCCGACGAAGGCGAGGGCCGTGAGCGTCGAGGCGAGCAGCCCTTGCAGCGCGCGCCGCCGCGCCGTGTGGCGGTAGGCGAAGACGCCGGCGGTGGCGGCGGCCGCGACGAGCAGCACAGCCAGCACGCGCCAGACGTAGGCGGCCGACGACAGGCGGAAGTAGTCGCCGGCGGCCACGGCCAGCGCGGTCAGCCCGGCCCCCGCCACGGCGGCGACCAGCGCGGACAGCAGCAGCATCTTCCACCGCATCGGCTTCCGGTTCACTAGAGTTAGGGCCTGCGGACGACTCGGGCGAGGCTGGGCGACCGGCCGCCAGCATACCACAGAGGGGGGCGGCCGGCCCGCCGGGAATTTGACCGGCCCGCCCGCGGCCGGCTTAAATGGCGACATCATGGTGACGAGAAACGCGCTCCTGTTCCTGTCGCGGCACGAGGGCCTCAAGGACTTCGCGTCGCGCTTCGCGCCGTTCAAGCGGATGACGACGCGCTTCGTCGCGGGCGAGACCATCGACGAGACCGTCGAGGCCATCCGCGCCCTCAACCGCCTCGGCTGCACGGCCTCCTTCGACCACCTCAACGAGTCGGTGACGGGCGTGGCCGAGACGCAGGCCGAGGTGCGCGAGTACCTGAAGATTCTCTCGCGCATCGACGAGGCGGGCATCCGCTCGAACGTCTCGATCAAGCTCACGCAGTTCGGCCTCGGCTTCGACGCCGACCTCGCCTACCGCAACGCGCGGGCGGTCGTCGAGGAGGCGGCGCGGCGCGGCAACTTCGTCCGGGTGGACATGGAGGACTCGCCCGTCACGCAGGTCACGCTCGACATCTTCCGCCGCCTGCGCGAGGAGTTCGACCTCGACACCGTCGGCATCGTCGTCCAGTCCTACCTGCGCCGCACCGAGTCGGACGTGCGCGAACTGCTGAAGATTCCGGCGCGCATACGGCTCTGCAAGGGCGCCTACAACGAGCCGCCCGAGGTCGCCTTCCCCGACAAAAGGGACGTGGACGAGAACTACGTCCGGTGCATGAAACTGCTCCTGACGAGCGGCGTCTACCACGGCATCGCGACGCACGACGAGCGGATGATCGAGGCCACCGTCGACTTCGCGCGGCAGCAGGGGCTCGCCAAGGACGCCTTCGAGTTCCAGATGCTCTACGGCGTGCGCCGCGACCTTCAGGAGAGGCTGGCGCGCGAGGGCTACCCCGTCCGCGTCTACGTCCCCTACGGCCGCCACTGGTACCCGTACTTCATGCGCCGGCTCGCCGAGCGGCCCGCCAACGTCTGGTTCGTGCTCAAGAACATGCTCAAGGGCTGAAGGGGCCGGGAGGGCGGCGATGTTCTGTCCGGGGTGTGGCAGCGAGGGCCAGAGGGCCGACGCCTACTGCAAGCGTTGCGGGCGGTGGATACACGGCGGCGGCGCGGGCCTCGCGTGGTACGAGTTCGGCAAGGCGTCGCCCGAAGACACGCTCAAGACGGTGTCGAGCCTCAACGTGGTCTGCTCGGTGATGGCCTTCGCCTGCGGCGTCGCGCTCTTCGCCAGCCTGATGCTGAAGACGGGGATCTATTTTGTCGGCGGCCTCGTCTCCGTCTATTGTATACTCCTCGCGCTTTTCCAGACGTGGTCGTACGCCGTCGGGCGGAAGCTGCGGAGGCGTCTGCGGGAGGCGCGCGAGTCGGGCGCGGGGCCGGGCGAGGGCGCGGCCGCCCCGGCGCTCGGCCCGGCCGAAGCCTCGCGGCTGGCCGCCGCGCCGAGCGTGGCGGAGCAGACGACGAAACACCTCGAGCCTGTGCCGGCGCGCCGGCCGGAGGGCGGTGAGCCGAGATGAGCGACTTGGCGTGGATTCTCTGGACGATCCTCGGCATCGTCCTCATCATCGCCGAAATCTTCACGCCCGGCTTCGTGCTGATGTGGTTCGGCGTCGGCGCGCTGGTGGCGGCCTTCGGCAGCTACCTCGGCCTCGGCCTCGCCGCGCAGTTCGTCCTCTTCATCCTCGTCTCCTCGCTCCTCACGGCCCTCTCGCGCACCATCTTCGTCAACTACTTCTCGCACGCGAACGGGGCGGGCGGCGGCCTGCGCTCCGGGGCCGAGGCGCTGCCCGGTCAGGTCGGCACGGTCGTCACCTCTTCGAGCGGCGCGCTCAACGAGGGCGCGGTCAAGGTCTTCGGCTCGACGTGGACGGCCTACCCGGCCGAGGGCGAGGAGCCTCTGGAGGCCGGCGACCGCGTCGTCGTCGAGAGCCTGCGCGGCGCGTCCATCTACGTCCGGCGCGTCGGGGCGCTGCCCGACTGGAGGGGGCGCGAGTTGACGGAAGGTGAGGAGAACTCTTAGCCCGCCTTCGCCGACCTGCGCGCGAGGAGCGCGATGGGCAGGCCGACGAAGAGGACGTGGATGACGAGCTGCGCGGGCGAGAGCGGCAGCGCCCGCGCCGCCGACAGGGGCACGACGACCCGGGCCATCACGAAGTAGACCGCCACCCCGTACAGCACGCCGCACACCCACGCCCGCCGAATCAGGGCGGGGAAACGCAAGCCCAGCAGGTAGTAGACGGCCGCGGCCGCGAACGCGACGCCGAAGTGCATCAGCACGCCGAGCAGGGCGGCGGCCCGCCCGCCGCCGAACGAAGCCTGCCCGAGCAGCGCGCTCGCCACGTACTGGAAGACGCGCGCCGGGCCGACGCCGCGCAGGGCGGAGCTGACCGTGGCCGCCAGCCCGTCGAGCACGCCGACCGTCAGGCCGCCGTAGACGACCCCCCGAGGGCGCGGGGCCGCCCCGCCCGCGCGGCCGGTTCGCCCGCCGGCCCGGTCTGCGTCGCGTCCATCGGGCGGCTACCTCCCCGGCTGGCCGATCTCGTACTTGACTTTGAGGTAGAGGGTGAACTGGACGACCGGCTCGATGACGACGGGGTTGATGACCTGATCGAAGCCGTCGGCCGTGAGCGCGTTGAAGAAGAAGGTGCGGCTCTTGCGCGCGCGCTGGACGGTGTAGCGGTCGCGGTTGAAGGCGTAGTCCACGTTCTCCGACTCGTAGGCGGTGTAGGAGTCGTACATCTCGGTCGGGTAGTGGATGCCGGGCCGCTCGGCGTAGACCTGCGCCGGCGGCAGCAGCCGCACGCCGAGCAGCTTCTCGTAGCGCGCCGCCTTGTGCTTGACGACGCGGGCCGCCTCCTCCATCAGCCGCTCCTGCACGGCCGCCGTGTCGCGCACGACGTAGTCCACCTTGACGAGGTCGAAGATGTTCGACCGCGAGGCGGCGATGATGAGGCGGTCGAGGAGGTCGCGGTCGCGGTAGCGCACCGAGACGTTCTTCTTCAGCTCGAAGCCGGCCAGCTCCTCCCTCGCCACGTCGCCGGCGAGCTTGAAGGCGTAAATCTTGTTCTGGGCCGCGAAGTCCACGTAGGTGTCTTCGGGCCGGACGCCGAGCGGGCCGAGGGCGGCCTTGAAGGAGGCCACGGTGGCGTCCATCTTCCGGTTGCACTCGGGCACGGTGGCGCACTCGTGCTGGACGGCGAAGACGGCGACGTGCTCGTCGGCGCGGACGTTCATCAGGACGCTGGCCTCGACGAAGGCGGTGGTCGCCGTGGGCGGCGCGTCGTCCTTCGAGACGGCGCGGCGCGCCCGCTCGGCGGCCTCGGCGCGGGCCTGCCCGCCGCCCTGCGAGTAGCCGACGTTGCCGCTCGCCTGCGCGGCGCAGACGGCGGGGAAGGCCGCGACGGCCAACAGCACGAACAAGGCTCTCGTCACCTTGCGCACCTCCGGGTTGTGGGCTGGTAAGTCTCGGGTAAAGCGGAACGCGGCGGCGGCCCTCCGGGGCGGCTTCGTAGCGCCCCGGCGGCCGGCGAGATGATAGCCCGAAACACCGCGGAAGGCTATTACTGATCGTCGTCGCGGAACTCGAACTTGTAGATGTGGTTCATCTGGTAGCCGTTGACGAACCTGCTGACCGGCCGGAAGCCGTACTTCTTCACCAAGCGCAGCCCGTCGTCGGTGACCGGGCGGCTGAAGACGGTCTTGACCCCGTTCAGCTTCTCCTGATTGAGGTGCCCGATGAGGCTGCCGAGCACGAAGTGGCGGACGCGCGGCCCCTTCTTCGAGACGATGCCCCCGACGTAGATCGAGGCCGGCGTCTTCCTGATCCGCCCCCTGCGGTACGGGATGAGGTGTTCGGGCGCGAGCGAGATGCCCTCGATCTGCTCGGTGCCGAGCAGGTCGCTGGCCTCCTTGTTGAGCGGCAGGACGGCGTAGTAGCCGACGAGCTGCTTCTCGCGCGGCCCCTGCGCGGACTTGTCCGTGATGATCCAGAAAATCTGCCGGTTGGTCTGGAACCAGCGCTCCATCTTCTGGAGGTCTGAGACTTGGCCCAGCTCCTCGGTCGCGAAGGAGTGGATGGCCTTGAGGTCTTCCCACTTGGCGGTCTTGCAGTCGTAGGGCTTGTCCCAGTGCCTCCTCCACCAGCGGACGACGTTCTGGATCGTCCCGAGGGGGAGGACGATGAGCAGGATGCCCAGCACGGCGACGGGGAAGCCGACCAGCAGGCAGAGCCGGTAAAAGTAGGGGGGGAGGAAGGGGAACGCCTTCTCCAAGTCGCCGCGGACGGACATGATCGCGATGAGGCCGCCGCCGCCGACGGTCAAAAGCAGGACGCCGATCTCAACCGCCTTTCGCTTGTTCATGGCTGGCTCCTATGTGTGGGTTGCCATAGGGAACGGCCGCCGGGGCCCGCCGGTGAGGCGCGCCCGAAGCGGGGCCGCGGGTTTGAGGGTGCGGGTGAGGCTAACGAAGAGCGGGTCTGTCGCTAGCGGACACCGACTTTGAGGGCGCGTACTCTAGTGCAGGCGGCCGGGGCGTGTCAACACGCGCCGCGGCCCCGCCTAGTTGAGCCGCTCGGTGGTGTCGTCTTCGCGGCCCATGGTGTCGTCGCCGTCGCCGTCGGGGGCGGGCGGCTCGACGCTGATGCGGCCGGAGTTGGGCGAGGGGAGGTCGGGGCCGTCGAGGCGCGCGAGGACGACCGTGATGTTGTCCTCGCCGCCGCGGTCGTTGGCCTCGTCCACGAGGTCGGCGCAGGCCCGCTCGAGGTCGCCGCCGGCGGCCTCGACGATGTCGAGCATGTCCTGCGCGCGGAGCTTGCCCGAGAGGCCGTCGCTGCACAGGAGGACGAGGTCGCCGCGGCAGAGCTGGACGCGCCCCGTCACGGGCGTCAGCTCGGGCTGCGCGCCGAGGGCCTGAAGGATGACGTTGCGGAACATGTGCGTCTCAGCCTCCTGCTCGCTGATCTGGCCCACGTCGACGAGCTGCTGGACGAGCGACTGGTCTTTGGTGGCGAGCTTGATCTGGCGGCCGCGGATGATGTAGCCGCGGCTGTCGCCGACCTGCAAGAGGCTGAGCCCGTCGTGGCCGACGGCGGCCGCCGTCAGGGTCGCGCCCATGCCGGAGGTCGAGGGGTCTTCCTGACTGCGGCGGTGGATGGCGAAGTTGGCGTAGTCGGTGGCGTTCTTCAGGCACTCGACGAGCGGGGTGTCGGGGCCGCAGCCGCCCGGCTCGCCCGCCTCGCTGCCCGTCAGCATGTCGCGCACGGTCTCGACCGCCATCCGGCTCGCCACGTCGCCGGCCAGCGCGCCGCCCATCCCGTCGGAGACGACGAGGACGAGGCCCTTCGGGCCGACCTCGAAGCGGCACATCTCGGCCGGCGGCTCCTCGCCGTCCGACCCCGTCCACGCGCGGGAGGTCGTGAGGTCGAGCACGAGGAAGTTGTCCTCGTTGCCCGCGCGGATGCGCCCGACGTGCGTCTTGGCGTATAGCTCAACAAGCATAAGGGACGTAAATCGTAAATCGCGAATCGTGAATCGTAAAGCGGGCCGCGGGGAAACCTTACCACGGTTTACGATTTACGATGAACGCTTACGGTATTTTGCCGAGAGCCTGATCGAGGTCGGCGATGATGTCCTCGGCGTCTTCGAGGCCGACCGAGATGCGCACCAGCCCGTCGGTGATGCCGAGCCGCGAGCGCGTCTCCGGGAGCACCGAGGCGTGGGTCATCGTCGCCGGGTGCGAGATCAGCGTCTCGACGCCGCCGAGGCTCTCGGCCAGCGTGCAAAGGCGGACGGATTCTAGCACGGCGCGGGCGTTTTCGAGCGAGCCCACGTCGAAGGCGGCCATCCCGCCGAAGCCCCGCTGCTGCCGCTTCGCCAGCTCGTGCTGCTTGTGCGAGACGGAGCCGGGGTAGTAAAGCCTCTCGACCTTCGGGTGCTCTTCGAGGAAGGCGGCCACCTGCCGGCCGGTCGCGTCGTGCTGCTCCATGCGCACGGCCAGCGTCTTCGTGCCGCGCAGCACCAGCCACGAGTCGAAGGGCGAGAGGATCGCGCCGACGGCGTTCTGGATGAAGCCGAGCCACTCGGCGTCCCGCTCGTCGTCGAGGACGACGACGCCGCCGACGCTGTCCGAGTGGCCGTTGAGGTACTTCGTCGTCGAATGCACCACGATGTCCACGCCGAACTCCAGCGGCCTCTGGAGGTAGGGCGAGAGGAAGGTGTTGTCGCACACGACGCGGGCGCCCGCCCGGTGGGCCACGTCCGAGACGGCCCGCAAGTCCGTGACCATCATCACGGGGTTCGTCGGCGTCTCGACGAAGACCATCTTCGTGTTCTCTCTGATCGCCGCCTCGACGTTCAGCACGTCGGTCGTGTCCACGAAGGAGAACTCGATGCCGTAGTTCGAGAGCACGCGGCTGAAGAGGCGGAAGGTGCCGCCGTAGGTGTTGTCCGAGACGACGACGTGCTCGCCGGCCTTGACGAGCCGCAGCGTCGAGTCGATCGCCGCCATCCCCGACGCGAAGGCGAAGCCGTACTTGGCCCCTTCGAGCGCCGCGATGTTCTGCTCGACGGCCGCGCGCGTCGGGTTCTGCGTGCGCGCGTACTCGTAGCCCCCGCGCGGCTTCCCCAAGCCCTCCTGCGCGTAGGTCGAGGTCTGGTAGATCGGCACGGTCACGGCCCCGGTCGTCGCCTCGGGGTCGTTGCCGGCGTGGATGGCGGTCGTAGAAAAGCCCATAAGATTAAATGATGAATGCGGAGCGCAGAATGCGGAATGAAAAACAAGCCGTCTTCTAATTCCGCGTTCTGCGCTCTGACTTCCGCGCTAGTCGAAGATTCCCTGACTCATGTAGCGCTCGGCCCCGTCGGGGAAGAGCGTCACGACGCGCCGGCCCGCGCCGAGGCGGGCGGCGACCTGTTTGGCGGCGGCCGCGGCCGCGCCCGTCGAGCCGCCGCCGAGGACGCCCTCGGCGCGGGCCAACTCGCGGACGGTCGCGAACGCCTCGGCGTCCGTGATGGCGATGACCTCGTCGGCCAGCCCGCAGTCGAGGTTCGGCGGGATGAACTCGCGCTGGCCGATGCCTTCGAGCCGGTAGAAGCCCGGCTCGCCGCCGCCGAGGATCGAGCCGACCGGCTCGACGAGGAAGCACTGGAGGTCGGGGTTCACGCGCCTGAGCGCGCGCGTGATGCCGGTGAGCGAGCCGGCCGAGCCGCACCCGAGGACGACGGCGTCCACGCGCCCCTCCATCTGCTCGATGATCTCGCGCGCGGTGGTCTCCTCGTGGAAGAGCGGGTTGGCCGGGTTCTCGAACTGCTGCGGGACGAAGCTGCCGGGCGTCTCTTCGGCCAGCTCGCGCGCGCGCCTGACCGCGCCCTCCATCCCCGACTCGGCCGGCACGTACTCGACCTGCCCGCCGAGCGCCTCCATGATCTTCATCTTCTCGCGCGAGTAGCCCTCGGGGACGCAGAGGACGACGCGGTAGCCGCGGGCGACGCCGACGAGGGCGAGGCCGATGCCGGTGTTGCCGGCCGTCGGCTCGATGATGGTCGCGCCGGGGCGCAAAGCGCCGCGCCGCTCGGCGTCGAGGATCATGCCGAGGGCGGCGCGGTCTTTGACCGACCCGCCGGGGTTCATGTATTCGAGCTTGGCGTAGACGCCGGCGAGCGGGGGCGGGGCGAAGCGCGCAAGGTGCAGCAGAGGCGTGCGGCCGACCAGCTCAAGAATGCTCTCGGCCAGCGCGGGCGGCGCGGGGCCGCTCTCGGGACTCTGGGAAAATGACGGTGAACTCATGAGCCTCGCGCAGATGGCGGCATGGTAGCTTAGCCGAGCGACGGGTGACAAGCGGGAACAAATACCGCGAATCGTGAATCGCCGATCGCGGGTCGAAAAAGCAGTCCTCGGCCACCGGTAAAAGACAAAAAACCGGCGGCCGGCGGCCGGGGCCGTCTTGGCGGCCCGCGATTCTCGATTTACGATTCGCGGCTTTTCTGTTATGTTGTAGACCCGTGAATCAAACGGGCCTCCCGACTCCGAACCCCAACGTCGTCTGCATCATCCCCGCGCGCTACTCTTCGAGTCGCCTGCCCGGAAAGCCGCTCGCCGACATCGCCGGCCGCCCGATGGTCGTGCGCGTCGTCGAGCGCGCGCTGGCCGCCCGCTGCGTCTCGCGCGCCGTCGTGGCGACCGACGACGAGCGGATTCTGCGGGCCGTGCGCGAGGCCGGGCACGAGGCCGTGATGACGCGCGCCGACCACGCCTCGGGCAGCGACCGTCTGGCCGAGGCCGCCGCGGCCGTCGGGGCCGAGGTCGTCGTCAACGTGCAGGGCGACGAGCCGCTCATCGCGCCCGAGACGATCGAGCGGGCGGTGGCGGCGCTCGTCGAAGACGCGGCGGCGGCGGTCGCGACGGCGTGGGAGCCGATCGACGCGGCGGCCGACGTGCTCAGCCCCGACGTGGTCAAGGTGGTCTTGGGCGAAGGCGGGCGCGCCCTCTACTTCTCGCGCTCGCCCGTCCCTTTCCCGCGTGACGCGGTGCGCCGCCACGGCTCGCTGGCCGAGGCGCTCGCGCGCGAGCCGGCGCTCGTCGCCGCGTTCCGCAAGCACACGGGCCTCTACGCCTACCGCCGCGAGTTCCTGTTAGAATACGCGGGCTGGCCCCCGTCGGCGCTCGAACGCGCCGAATCGCTCGAACAACTTCGCATCCTCGAACGCGGCCACGTGATCCGCGTCGTCGAAGCCGCCGCCCCTTCGGTCGGCGTGGACACGGAAGAGGACTTGCGGCGCGTCAGAGAGATGGTTCAAGGTTCCGGCTTCGAGGTTCGAGGTTGAAAGCTTCGGCCCCGGACTCCGAGCCTTCGGACTTCGGGCTCGAAATTTATGGGCGACTGGATCGGACTCGGCATCTTCGTGCTGGTGATCGCGGGGGCGGTCGCCGGGCTCTCGTTTCTGGGGAAGGCGAGGCCGCCGATGACGGACGAGGAGTTCGAGCGGCGCGCGGCCGAGGCGCGCGGGACGATGTCGGCGGGCGTGGCCGGCGTGATGTACTCGCTCCAGAAGCTGACGAACCCGCGGGCGGCCGAGGCCGTCGAGGTGCAGAAAGACCTGCGCGCCGGCTTCTACGACGACCAACTGCTGATCGACGGCGGGGGCCCGGGCGGGCGCGAAGGAGAGGGGGCGGGCGGGCCGCGGGCCGGGGACGAGCCGGCCGTCAGGCGCGGGCGGCGGGGGCTGGCGGTCGAAGAGGAGGGGGAAGACGATGCCTAAATACATCTTCGTGACGGGCGGCGTGGTTTCGAGCCTCGGCAAGGGGCTGGCGGCCTCCTCCATCGGGTGCCTGCTGGAGGCGCGCGGCCTCTCGGTCTCGCTCATCAAGCTCGACCCCTACATCAACGTTGACCCCGGCACCATGTCGCCCTTCCAGCACGGCGAGGTCTTCGTCACCGACGACGGCGCGGAGACCGACCTCGACCTCGGCCACTACGAGCGCTTCACCAACGCGCGGCTCGCGCAGGGCAACAACTGGACGACCGGCCGCATTTACCTCTCCGTCATCGAGAAGGAGCGCCGGGGCGACTACCTCGGCAAGACCATTCAGGTCATCCCGCACATCACCGACGAGATCAAGCGGGCGGTGCGCGCCGTGGCCGAGAAGGACGACCCGGACGTGGTCATCGTCGAGATCGGCGGCACGGTCGGCGACATCGAGTCGCTCCCGTTCCTCGAAGCCATCCGCCAGATGGGCAACGAGGAGAGGCGGGACGGCGCCGCCGGCGCGCTCTTCATACACCTCACGCTCGTCCCCTACATCGCCGCCGCCGGCGAGCTGAAGACCAAGCCGACGCAGCACTCGGTGCGCGACCTGCGCGAGATCGGCATCGCCGTCGACATCCTCCTGTGCCGCTCCGACCGCCCGCTCTCGCGCGACATCCGCTCGAAGATCGCCCTCTTCTGCAACGTCCGCGAGCAGGCCGTCATCGCCGCCGAGGACGTGGACACCATCTACGAAGTCCCGCTCGCCTTCCACGAGCAGGGGCTCGACGACCTCGTCGTCGCCGAACTCGGCCTCAGGGAGCGGGCCGCGCACAGCGACCTGACGCGCTGGCGCGAGCTGGTCGCCACCGTCCGCGACCCGCCCGCCGGCTCCGTCACCGTCGGCATCGTCGGCAAGTACGTCGAGCTGGAAGACTCCTACAAGTCTCTGCGCGAGGCGCTGACGCACGGCGGCGTCGCCAACAGCGTGAAGGTCAACGTCCGCTGGATCGAGTCTGAGGGGCTGATGGACGACGACTACGAGGAGCGGCTGAGGGACTTCGACGCCATCCTCGTGCCCGGCGGCTTCGGCAAGCGCGGCGTGGCCGGCATGATCCGCGCCATCACCTACGCGCGCAAGTCGCGCACGCCCTACTTCGGCATCTGTCTGGGGATGCAGACGGCCGTCATCGAGTACGCGCGCAACGTCTGCGGGCTCGCCGGCGCCGACTCGACCGAGTTCGACCCCGAGACGCCCCACCCCGTCATCTTCAAGCTGCGCGACCTCGTGGGCGTCGAAGACTTGGGCGGGACGATGCGGCTCGGCGCGTGGTCGTGCCGGCTGGCGGCGGGCAGCCTCGCGCGCGAGGTCTACGGCGGGGCCGCCGAGGTCAGCGAGCGCCACCGCCACCGCTACGAGTTCAACCCGGAGTTCCGCGAGCAGTTGGAGCGCGAGGGGCTGGTCTTCAGCGGCGTCTCGACCGACGGGCGCTTCGTCGAGATGGTCGAGCTGCCGCGCGAGGCGCACCCGTGGTTCCTCGGCTGCCAGTTCCACCCCGAGTACAAGTCGAAGCCGCTCGCCCCGCAGCCGCTGTTTGCATCTTTCGTCGCGGCCGCGTACCGTAACCGCATGCGCGACGAGACGGCCCTCGACGCCTCGCCCGAAGGCGAGACGGCGGAGGCTTCGCGCGCGCAGGTCTTAGCCGGCGACGACTGAAACATTCAGGCAGGAGGGGCGCGGAGATGAGCGAAGAGTTGGGGGAGGGAACCCTCAATACCGAGAAGAAGCCGACCGAGGCGGAGAGCCCGAACACCAAAATCCACGGCGAGCCGCCGCCCGGCTCGCCGCTGCCGGGCACCGAGAACCCCGACAGCGACACGGTCACAGGCGAGTTCAACCCGAACACGGAGTGACGCCCGAAGAGGGTGCCGGGCGTCGGGCGCCGGGC
>Ga0196977_1000104_pt1 | contig 53507 bp, 52 predicted proteins | sample S3v_1013CmetaG_FD_148634 | JGI IMG/M metagenome (GOLD analysis project Ga0196977, IMG submission 148634) | Soil microbial communities from Anza Borrego desert, Southern California, United States - S3+v_10-13C | ecosystem: Environmental > Terrestrial > Soil > Desert | place: USA: California... | reverse complement strand
ACCAGAGCGTCGAGCAGCCGCTCCATCGCCGCGTCGCTGGCCGCCTCGCGCACCGCCTCGCGGCGCCGCTCGCGCTCGAGCCGGACCGCCTCCTCGACCAGGTCGCGGGCGATCTGCTCGACGTCGCGGCCGACATAGCCGACTTCGGTGAACTTGGTCGCCTCGACCTTGACGAAGGGCGCGTCGGCGAGCCTGGCGAGGCGCCGGCTGATCTCGGTCTTGCCGCAGCCGGTGGGGCCAATCATCAATATGTTCTTCGGCGTCACCTCGTCGCGCAGCGCCTCGGGCAGCTGCTGGCGGCGCCAGCGGTTGCGCAGCGCGACGGCGACGGCGCGCTTCGCCTCGTCCTGGCCGATGATATGCGCATCGAGCGCGGCGACGACGGCCTTGGGCGTGAGTTGCTCGTTCATTCGTCCTGCCGCCCTCGGGGTTTCGGTGGATAAGGTGGGCTCCCGGCCGCTCTCCGGGACAGAGGTCTGGTAGTTCATCGCCGAATTACATTGGAGGCGCAACGAAGCGGTTCAAGTGGTGCAGCGCAGCCTCGCGTTGAGCTGCCGGTGCGACTCCAGGATGCGCGCGATCGTCGCCGGCTCGGCTGTGGCGTCCCATTCGTCGAGCTCGAAGGTGCCGCCGAGGATGATGCCGTCGGGCCGCGGGAACATATAGCCGTCCCCGCCGGTGAAGGCGTAGCGCACCTCCGGCTGCGGCAGCAGGATGGCGAGCTGCCCGCGCGCGGGACGGAGCTCCTCGTCGTTGAACAGGGCCCGGCTGCCGAGCCCGGTGCAGTTGAAGACGAGCCGCTCCGGCAGCGCGGCGATGTCCGCGGGCGTGGCGAAGTCCCGGACCCGGATCCGGCCGCCGGCGACCTGGATGTCGCGCATGAGCTGGCGCAGATAGCGGCCCGTCTCGACATAGAGCGTGTCGAAGCTGGTCGCAGAGGCCCAGGGGAAGGGATGCTCCTCCGGCCGCAGCAGGCGGTTGCGCGGCGGGAAGGTCGGGATCAGCTGCTCCTCGGGCTCCGTCGCGTCGGTGAACGTGGGCAGCCAGCGAATCCCGTAATCGTCGCCGACCATGATCTGGAAGCGGCGCCAGCTATAGTCGACGGCGGCGACGAACTGGGCCTGCCATTCGGGCGTGACCCGGCTGCGGCGGAAATGGCCGAAGGGATGGAACTGGCCGCCGGCGATGTTCGACGTCGTCTCGGGCGGCAGCGCCTTGGCGTAGAGCGTGACCTCGAAGCCGGCCTCCTGGATGAGGCGCGCGGTGGAGAGGCCCATCACGCCCGCGCCGAGCACCGCGACCGGGCCCTGGTGACCCTGCAGGCCGAGCTGGGTGGCCAGCTTCGACGTGCCCCAGGACAAGGTGATGCCGGCGCCGCCATGGCCGTAATTGTGGACGAGCCTTTTGTCGCCCAGCGCTTCGGCCCGGACGACGAACCCGGGCGCGCGATAGGGACGCAGGCCGGCCAAGGTACGGATCACGCGGTCCGGCGTGGCCAGGACCGGCGGCAGGCAGCCCGTCGGCGCTGCAGCCGGCCGGCGGGCCGTCATGGTCGTGGCGCAGCCGGGCAAAGCGAGGCTGGCGGCGGCCGAGCCGAGGAAAAAGCGCCGGTCCATCGCTCCAGCCTAGCCCGCGGACCGCACGGGCGCGAGCCTCATATGGCGGCGGTGTAGCGGCGGGAGGATTCGGCGAAGCCGATGACGGGCGCGAGCAAGGTGCCGTCCGCGCGGCGGCGGGCCCGCAGGGGATCGACCGCCTGGATGAGATGGTCGGGAGCGCCGGGATCGAGGCCCGAGATGACGACATCGAAGGTCGTGGCAGGCCCGCCCTGCGGCACGAACCAGTGCACATTGTCCCGCTCGCTGCACATGGTGGAGACCTGGCCGGTGCGGGCGACATAGTCGCGGGTCGGGCGCAGCCGCATTGCGCCGCCCTCGTCGCCCAGCCGGTCGAAATTGCGCACCCGGAATCGGCCGGCGACGACGAGATGGGCGGAGACCATGTGGCGGTGGCCGTGCGGGGTGATGACATTGTGCGGCTGGAAGTCGAACAGGGCGGCGCCATAAGCGAGACGGCGCGGCTGGCCGGCCGCGTCGCGGAAGCGAATGAGGCGCTTCTGCGGGTCGTTGCCGAAGGGCGGGCCGGCGCGGCTTATCTCCGAGCGGTTCACCACCGCCATAAGCGCTGGCACCTCCACCTCGCGGGCGAGCCGCTCGACCTCCGCCGCCCAGCGCGCGCCCGACAGGCGGCCGGCGGCGAGTGCCTCGGCGATGTCCTGCTGGCCGTCGAGCCAGCGCCGCACCGCCGCCTCGCCGGATCGCGCCGCGCCGCGCGCCTCGCGGACCAGCGCCACCGCGGCGAAGGCGGAGAGGAAGGCGCCAAGCGTCTCGCGGCGTCCCCATAGAAGATGGTCCTGCATGCTCGCCTCCTCGCCCGGGATCATCGCGCCACGCCGGCCGCCGTGCAAACGAGGAGAATTTGGGGGAGCGGATATTTTTCTTCCGCTTTCCTGCCGGCGCGGGGCGGCTAGAAGGGCGGGATGATCAGGCGCTACCTGCCGCTGAATGGGCTGCGCGCCTTCGAGGCGGCGGCGCGCCATGCCAGCCTCACCAGGGCGGCGATCGAGCTCAACGTCACGCCCGCGGCGCTCGGCCACCAGGTGAAGGCACTGGAGGAAAGGCTGGGCACGCCGCTCTTCCGCCGGCTGCCGCGCGGGCTGGCGCTGACCGACGAGGGGCAGGCCTTGCTGCCGGTGCTCCGCGACGCCTTCGACCGGATGGCGGCGGCTCTGGCCCGCTTCGACGAGGGCCGCGGGCGGGAATTGCTGAGCGTCGGCGCGGTGGGCAGCTTCGCCATCGCCTGGCTGCTGCCGCGGCTGGCCGGGTTCGAGGCGGCGCACCCCGAGGTCGATCTCAGGCTCAGCACCAACAACAACCGCGTCGATATCGCCGAGGAAGGCCTGGACTTCGCGATCCGCTTCGGCGACGGCGCCTGGCACGGCACCGAGGCGATGCCCTTGTTCGCGGCGCCGCTGACGCCTCTGTGCAGCGCCGAGACGGCGGCGCGGCTGAAGGCGCCGCCCGATTTGGCGGGCGAAACCCTGCTCCGCTCCTACCGCAGCGACGAATGGCCGGCCTGGTTCGAGGCGGCCGGCGTGGAGCAGGTTCCACCGCTGACCGGGCCGGTGTTCGACAGCGCGGCGCTGATGGTGGAGGCGGCCCTGGCCGGGCAGGGCGTGGCGCTGGCGCCGGCGGTTTTGTTCGGGGACCGCGCCGTGCGGCCCTTCGCCGTCGAGATCGACCGCGGCGGCTATTGGCTGACGCGGCTCAAGTCGAAGCGACCGACCGCGGCGATGACCGCCTTCGAGACCTGGCTGCGCGCGGAATTACAAATGAGTCATCCCGGCGAATGCCGGGACCCATGAGCTGCGCAGGTTGCAGGTAAGAGAGCGCGTCTCCGTTCTGCTGCGCGGACCGTGTTCCCGGGTCCCGGCTTTCGCCGGGATGACCCCCATATTCCGTTCAGCGTCTCAGAAGTTGAACCGGCCCGAGACGCCGAACGTCCGCGGGTCGTTCACGAAGCCGGTATTGTTGTTGAAGTCGATGCCGCCCCGGACATTGTCGGCGTCGGTGATGTTGCGGGCGAAGACTGCGACCTCCCAGCGGCCGTCGAGCGCCGCATAGCCGATCCTGAGACCGCCCTCGATCTGGCCGTCGGTGACGAACTCGCGCGATTCGTAGAGGAAGAAGTTGGTCCGGCCCTGATAGGACCAATCGGTGAAGACGAAGATCTCGCCGTCATTGGTCACCGGCATGCTCCAGCGCGCGGTGAAGTCGAAGATCCAGTCCGGCGCGTTCGGGAACGGGTTGCCGTCGACCAGGGCGCGGTTGGTGCCGTTGATGACGACGATCGGATCGAGCACGGTGCACTGCGCGCAGATGCCGACGGCGAGCGTGTCGTCGTTGATCCTGGTGTCGTTGTAGCTGACGCCGGCGGTCAGGATGAAATTCTCGCTTGGGCGGAACGCGCCTTCCAGCTCGAAGCCCCAGGCCGTGCCCTCATTGGCGTTGACCAGCTGGACGAGATTGCCACCGCCGCCGACGGCGGTGAATTGCGGGTCGTCCACGCGGTAATGGAAGACCGCGCCGTTCAGCCGCACCCGGCGATTGGCAAGCTCGGTGTGGAAGCCGACCTCGTAGGACATGATCTTCTCGGACGTCGCCACCGAGGGCGGGCTGAAGAAGGCCACGTCGCGGCCCTGAATGGTCGGGGCCCGGAAGCCGCTGGCGACGCGGGCGTAGAGCCGGACGTCGGGCGCGACCTCGGCGATGCCGGAAAGGTCCCAGCTCAGCCTTTCGTCGCCGACGCTGCGGTCGTTGGGCGGCGCGCCGGCGACCACTTCGAAATCCTTGTCGTCCTCGGTGTAGCGCAGGCCGCCGGTCAGGGTGACGCCGGGCGCCACCCGCACGCCGACCTGGCCGAACACCGCCCAGCTCTCGTTGCTGTGCCGCACGGTCACGGGCGGCGGGAAGGTGAAGCCTTCGGTCAGCACGTCGAAGCTGCTGTCGAAATAATAGGCGCCGACCTGCCAGGTGAACCGCCCGCCGGCATTCGAGGCGAGACGGAGCTCCTGCGTGGTCTGGTTGAGGTCGATCGAATCCTGCGTGTCGGAGGGGAAGGGGATGAAGCCCGGCCCCATCACCGGCAGGAAGACCGCGCCGAAACCGCCATCGATGTCGCCGCGGCTGGAGCCTTCGCTCTCATAATGGGCGGTGATCGAGGTCAGGGTCGCGCCGCCGAAATCGTAGCTGGCCTGCACGGAGCCGCCCCAGACCTCATATTCGGCCGGGTTGCCGCCGCCGGCATCGTAGAAGACCGTGTCGCGATCATAATTGGCGTTCAGCTCGTTATTGCCGGGGCCGAGGATGTTGGCGCGGAACAGGGTGCTCTGGCCGTCGAGCTTGCGATACTGGCCGAGCAGCAGCACGCTGAACCGGTCGGTCGGCTCGAAGCGCAGCTGGCCGCGGATGGCGAAGTCGGTATAGCCGCCATAGACATCGTCCTCGCCGGTGAAGCCGTTGTCGATAAAGTCGCTGCGCCGCTGCAGCAGCACGGAGAGACGGGCGGAGACGCCCGGCGCGATCGGGCCGCCGACGGCGCCGTCGAACGCGACCGTCCCGTAGCTGCCGACGCTGAGCGAACCGCGCAGGTCGAACTGGTCGGTCGGGCGGCGCGTCTCGATCATGACGATGCCGGCCGGGGTGTTGCGGCCAAAGAGCGTCCCCTGTGGGCCGCGCAGCACCTCGATCCGCTCGACGTCGAAGATCGGGAAGCTCTTCAGCGTGACATTCTCCATCACCACCTGGTCCATCACCACCGAGACCGGCTGCGAGGCGGCGAGGTCGAAATCGGTGTTGCCGAGGCCGCGGATGTAGAAGCGCGGTGCCACGCGGCCGTTCGAGCTTTCGACGAACAGGCCGGGCACGCGCGCCGCCAGCGCGGTCACGTCGGCGCCGGCGTCGAAGATGGTCTGCACCCGGTCGGCCTCGAGCGTCGCCGCCGAGATCGCGACCTCCTGGAGGTTCTCCGAACGGCGGTTGGCGGTGACGTAGACCGTGTTGAGCTGGTCGTCGCTTTCGGCCGCGGGCGGATCATCCTGGGCCAGCGCGGGCTGCGCGAGGCCGGCGATCGTGATGCAGAAAAGGCTGGCGCCCAGGCAGCGGCGGCCGATCAGGCTCATTGCGATTTCCCCCTTGATGCAGGTCAAGTTCCCCGAGGGCGGGTCGCACGTTACTTGCGCAGAACGACCCGGCCTTGGCGAGGGCGAAGGCGCGGTTTGTGACGGCAATCGGCGCGAATCTGCCGCATTGTTGCAGCAAAGCGACAAGGGCCCTGCGGTTCTTACGAGGCCGCCGCGCCCTCGATCGTCTCGACGGTCAGATTCTCGTTCGTGTAGACGCAAATCTCCGCGGCGATCTTCATCGCCTTGCGGGCGATCGTCTCGGCATCCTCCTCATAGTCGAAGATCGCGGTCGCGGCGGCGAGCGCGAAATTGCCGCCCGAGCCGATCGCGGCGACGCCGGAGGCCGGCTCCAGCACGTCGCCATTGCCGGTGAGGATCAGAGTCACGTCCTTGTCGGCGACGATCATCATCGCCTCGAGGTTGCGGAGATATTTGTCGGTCCGCCAGTCCTTGGCGAGCTCGACCGCGGCGCGCATCAGCTGGCCGTTATGCGCCTCCAGCTTCTTCTCCAGCCGCTCGAACAGGGTGAAGGCGTCGGCCGTGGCGCCGGCGAAGCCACCGATCACCTTGCCAGCCCCATCCTTGTCCTTGGCGCCGATGCGGCGAACCTTCTTCGCATTGGGCTTGATCACCGTCGACTGCAGGGAGACCTGGCCGTCGCCGGCGATCACCGCCTTGCCGTTCTTGCGCACGCCGATGATCGTCGTGCCGTGCCACACTTCCATGTCGGGCTCCCGCTCATTCCGTTCGCGGACTATTTGGGAGCGGCGGGCTCGCCCTGCAATGCCGGATCGCGAATGCCGGCATCGGCGGCGCGCCGCCCGGCAGGCGAGGAGCCGAACTCATAGCCGATCACGGTCGAGCCCCAGCCGAGCACCAGGCCCAGGGCGAGCAGCAGCGGCTCGCGATTGCCAGCGGGGATCGGCACGAAGAAGAGCGCGGTCATTCCGATCAGGCCCCCGGCGAGCGCGACGATCGCGATGGCGGCGCGGAACGGGGTAAGATCGGTACCGGGCCTGTCGTCCTGGGTCATTCGGGTCTCCTAAGGTTACAAAGTACCCGCTCCGTGCGCGGGGAATTGTGACGAACCGAGGAGCCGAGCGCCCGCATGGCGCGCAGCAGTTTTGCTTCGCCCCCGCATCCGCCGGCGGCCAGGAAGCGGAACAGGGCAGCTTTCGTCTTCCGCCCAGGCCTCCCGTCCACTCTCAGGAGCGGGTTGGCCGTGCCGCGCCCGAGAGCGTTGAGCGAGCGCTGAAGCAGGCGACTCAAGTCTTCGGTGATTTCCATGATAAACTGATAACCAAACAGGTTACATGTAGGAAAGTGGTTTTTGCCGGCGAGGCGCGCTAGTCTTGTCGCAAACAGGGGAGGCCTCGGATGCGCAGAAGCGTGACGAAAGGGATGATGCTGGCCACGGTTCTGGGCGTGGCCGCCTGGCCGGCGACGGCGAGCCGCGACGCTACCTTGCTCCGCCCAGCGGAGCTGCCGGATGCCGAGTGCGTCGGCTTGGTCAGCAGTTGGCAAGAGGCGACGGGCGGAGCCACCGCCGGGCCCGCAACGCAAACCCCGCCCGTGCTCATGGAGGGGCTCGGCTATGCCGGCATCGAGCCGGACAGCCGGAACGAGGAGGCGCGGGCCTGGTTCGCGCAGGGCGTTCGCCTGATCTGGGCGTTCGACGAGGTGGAGGCGATCCGCGCCTTCCAGCAGGCGCAGCGCGCCGATCCGAATTGCGCGATGTGCCATTTCGGCGAGGCCTGGGCGCGCGGCCCGACGATCAACCTGCAGCCGCGCACGGAGGAACTGGCGGCCGCGCGGACCGCGGCGCAGCGGGCGCTGGCGCTTTCGGCCAACCTTTCCGCGCGCGACCGGCTCCTGGTCGAGGCGATGGTGCTCCGGACCGGGCCGGGCGACGCCTTCCGCAACGCCGCCTATGCCGGCTTCATGGAAACCCAAGCACTCCGCCATCCCGGGGACGACATCATCAACATCATGGCCGCCGACGCGCGGATGATCACCTGGGACGAGAATAACGAGCCGCGCCCGGGCAACCTCGCCCAGCGCTTCCTGGAGCGGGTGCTGGCGCGCAACCCCGACCATGGCGGCGCCATCCATTACTACATCCACCTCACCGACTGGATCGACCGGCAGAATCTCGCCGTGCCCTATGCCGAGCGGCTGGGCGGGATCGCGCCGGCGGCGAGCCACCTCGTCCACATGCCCTCGCACACCTTCTACGGGGTCGGGCGCTACCAGGATGCGGCGCGGGTGAACGTGCTGGCGGTCGCGGCGGACCAGGCCTTCCGGGCGCGGACCAGGCCGGCGGCGTCGGACTATCGCTGGGGCCTCAATGCCCACAACATGCATTTCGCGATCGAGAGCGCGCTCGCCCGGGGCGACGGCGACACCGCCATGCAGATGTCGCGGCAATATCGCGAGACCTACATGTCCGGCCCGCGCGACAACCGCACGGCGATGCTGGGCACCGCCACTTATTATACGCGGGGGCTGCATGACGACGTGGCCTCGGTGCTTGCCATGCCCATGCCGGAGCACGTTTTCGACAAGGCGCAGCTGCATTATGCGCGCGGCGAGGCGCTGGCCCGGCGCGGCGATGCGGCGGGGGTGAGCGCCGAGGCGGCGGCGATCGCGGCGCTGCGCGAGGGCAGGGACTCGCCGGCCTTCGGACGCATGGGCGGCAAGCTCGCCGAGGTCTTCCAACATGTGCTGGAGGGGCGGGCGGCGATGCTGGCCGGCAATGCGGCGGCGGCGCAGACCGCCTATCGCAAGGCGATGGAGACCCAGCTCGCCGCGGGCTGGGGCAGCGATCCGCCAATCTTCTGGTATTCGGTGCGCCGCAGCCTCGCCGCGGCGACCCTGGCGGCGGGCGACGCGCAGAGCGCCCGGGCGCAGATCTACGCCTCGCTTCGCCGCTGGCCGAACGACGCGCTCGCGCTCTACGTCCTCTCCCAGGCGGACCGGGCGGCCGGCGACGCCGCTTCCGCCGAGCGCAACCTGGCGCGGGCCCGGGCGATCTGGGCCGGGGACGTGACCGAGGTGCCGCTGGCGCGGATCTAGGCTGGAACTTTAAGTCGCTGACAGGCTTGGCTTCCACGGTTACGCTGGGAGGCCGATGGAACTGCTCTTTCTCATCCTGCTGTTCGCGCTGATCGCGTTGCTCATCTCGAACAGCAACCTGAAGAGCCGCGTCACCGTCCTGGAGCAGCGGCTGGACGGCCTGATCGAGCCGGGCAATGTCGAGATCGATGCAGGCGCCACCGGCCCGCAGGCCCGGCGCGAGGCGGCCGGGGCCGCAGCAACCGCCGAAGCGCCGGCCATGGTCGCCGAGCCGGAGCAACTCGCGGAGGCCGAGCAGGCGGTCCGCTCGGAGCCTGAGGCCGGCGGGGTTCTGCCGGAAGAGCCCCGCGAGACGCTGGGCGGCCTGTTCGAGCGGCTGGTGGCGGGCAGGCTGCTGATCTGGCTGGGCGGGATCGCCCTTGTCCTCGCGGCGATCTTCCTGATCCGCTACTCGATCGAGATCGGGCTGATCACGCCCGCCGCCCGCATGGTCGGCGCGGGCCTGTTCGGGCTCGTCCTGCTCGGCACCGGCGAATGGGCGCGCGCCGGGCGGCTCGCGGACGACCCGCGCATCGCCCAAGCCCTGGTCGGGGCGGGCATCGCCGTCCTCTACGCGACCGTCTACGGCAGCCACGTCCTCTATGCCTTGCTCGACAGCCGGACCGCCTTTGCCGGCATGGCGGCGGTGACCGCGGCGGCGCTCGGCCTCTCGCTGCGCCACGGCGTGCCGACCGCGGTGATGGGGCTGGTCGGCGGCTTCCTGACGCCGGTGCTGGTCGGCGATCCGCAGGCGAGCGCGGCGCCCTTGCTCGCCTATTTGGCCTTGCTCGACATCGCCCTGTTCGCGCTCGCCTGGCGGCGCGGCTGGACCTGGCTGGCGGCGGCAGCGACCGTCCTGAGCTTCGTCTGGACCTTCTATGTGATCGCCGACCGCTCGGCGGACGACGCCCTGCTCGCCGGCTTCTTCATCGCCGCGCTGGCGCTGGCCGCCGCGCTGGTCCGGCCCGGCGCCGGGCGCACCCTGATGCTCGTCCAGCCCCTCGGCCTCGGCCTGCTGCAGCTCGCCATCCTGGTGGCGCGGACCGATCTCGGCGCGCCGGCCTGGGGCCTGTTCGGCGCCCTGAGCCTGGCCGCGATCCTCCTCGCCGCCTTGCGCCGCGAGCACTGGCCGGCGCCGGCCGCCGCGCTCGTCTTCACCCTGCTGCTGCTGGGCGTAAAGGCCGGCTTCGGCCCCGACACTTTGGTGCGGGAGGCGGCGATCGGGGCCGGGCTGCTGTTCGGCGGCGCCGGCCTTGTGCTGGTGCGGCGCGCGCCCGCCCCGATGTGGACGATGGTCGGCACGTTCGGCCTCGCCGGGCCCTGGCTGGTGCTGCGCTGCCTGCGGCCGGACTATCTGACCCAGACCCAATGGGGCCTGCTCGCGGCGGCGCTGGCGCTCGGCCCGGCCCTGCTCGTCTGGCGGCAGCGGCAGCGGGCGAGCGCCGAGGGGCCGGCAGACCTCGCGCTGCTCGCCGCCGGTGCCGGCTTCGCGCTGCTGGCGGGCGCGGCGATGCGTGAGCTGGCGGACCCGGACTGGCTGGCGGCGGGCTGGTGCGCCGTCGCGCTCGGCCTCGCTTTGGCCGCGCGCCGGCTCGGCGACCTTGCGCTCGGCACGGTCGTCGTGCTGGCGATGGTTGGCGCGGTCGCACGCGCGCTCTGGACGGTTCCGGAATTCTCCTATGTGTCGATCGAGGCGCTGCTCGGCCGTCCGGTCCTCGCCGGCGACCTGCCGGATGCGATGCGCACGCTCTCGGCGCTCGCCGTGCCCGCGCTTCTGCTCGCCGCGATCCGCTTCGCTTTGCCGCCCCTGCCGATGCGGGCGCAGCGCGGCGTGGCGGTGGTCGCCGGCGCCTTCGCCGTCGCCGCCCTCTACGTCTGGTTCAAGCAGGCCGTCGGCCTGACCGGCGGCAGCGATTTCGTGGCGCGCGGCCTCTGGGAGCGCACGCTGATCACCCAGGTCCTGTTCGCGGCCGGCTGGCTGCTCGGCACGGGCTGGCTGCGCCTGCCCCGGCTCGATCCTGAGGGTGCCCGCCATGCCGGCACCCTGCTGACCGCGCTCGCCGCCGCGCGCCTGCTCTGGTTAGACATCGTCCTGTTCAACCCGGTCTTCTCCGAGCAATGGGTCGGCGCCGTGCCCGTGCTCAACCTGGTGAGCGCGCAATATCTGCTCGGCGCGGGCTGGCTCTATCTTGCCCGCCGCCGGGCCGCGGCGCGGGCCAGCACCTGGCCCTGGTTCGCGGCCTTCCTCGCCGTGCTGATCGTCGGCACGGCCCTGTTCGTCCGCCAGCTCTATCATGGCGGGATCCTGTTCCCCGAGAGTCTCAGCGCGGCGAACGAGGCCTATGGCTATTCGCTCGGCTTCCTGATCGTCTCGATCGGCCTGATCGTCGCGGGCGTCAGGGCACCGGACAAGGCGCTCCGCCTCGCCGGCCTGGTCTTGCTGACCGCCACGATCGTGAAGGTCTTCGTCGTCGACGCCTCGGCCCTCACCGGCGTGCTGCGCATCCTCTCCTTCCTCGTCCTCGGCATCGCCCTGATCGGCATCGGGCGGCTTTACGGACCGATCCTCAGGGCGGAGCGCGAGGAAAGCTGAGCCGGGCTTGGCGAAGGCCGTGGCTTCGCGCTAAGGGGAATACGGGGGATATACGGTGTCTTACGACGTCTTCATCAGCCATTGCGCCGAGGATCGCGCGGCCGCCGAGGCGGCCTGCGATGCGATCGAACGCAACGGCCATCTCTGCTGGATCGCGCCGCGCGACCTGGCCAGCGGCGAGGAGCCGGCGGCGGGGAGCTTCGCGGGGATCAGCCGCTGCAAGGTGTTCCTGCTGATCCTGTCCGGAGCCAGCGCGCATGCGAAGCAGGTGGAGCGCGAGGCGGAGCGTGCGCGGAGTGCCGGCCTGGCCATCATCCCGCTCCGGATCGAGGCGGTCGAGCCCGGCGACCGGCTCCATTACCATCTCGCCGACGCGGTCATCCTCGAGGCCGTGCAGCCGCCGCTCGAGGATCATCTCGACCATCTGAACGCGATCGTCGGCCGCCTGCTCGACGGCGGGGAGGGGGCGCCGCTGCGCCCGCTCACTTTGCCGCCCCAGGTCCTGCCGCGCACGAAGCGGCCGACGTCCGCCTGGCTGCCGATCGCGATCGCCGGGCTGGTCGGGCTGGTCGCGATCGCGATCGTCGCTGCGCTGGCTGTGCGCTCATGACGCAGGGCGAGGACCGGGCCGCGATCGGCGCCGTGGTCGACGAAATGTATGCGATGATCTCGGGGCCGGCGGGGCCGCGCGACTGGTCGCGGCAGGCGAACTGCTTCCACCCCGAGGCGCGCCAGATCCGCACCTTCCTCGACGCGGACGGGCGGCCGGGCTGCACGATCATGGGCCTCGACGATTATGCGCGCGACACCACGCCCTTCTTCATGACCCACGCCTTCTTCGAGGTGGAGATCGGCCGGCGGATCGACCTGTTCGGCAATATCGCCCATGTCTGGAGCGCCTATGAGGCGCGGAGCGCGCTGGACGACGCGGCGCCCGAGCGGCGCGGGATCAACTCGATCCAGCTGTTCCGCGATCCGGAGGCGGGCTGGCGGATCATGGCGATGATCTGGGACAATGAGCGGGAGGGGCTGACGCTGCCTGAGTTCCAGGCATAGCTTGCCTTCCCCGACGCCCGCGCCTAAATGCGCGCCCTCTGGTCGGGGCGTAGCGCAGCCTGGTAGCGCATCACACTGGGGGTGTGGGGGTCGCTGGTTCGAATCCAGTCGCCCCGACCATCACGACATTGCGGCGCGTTGACGCCCAGGGCGGCCCTGCCTAGTTTCGTTTCGAAACTGAAATGGATGAGTCGACGATGAAGCATGCAGTTCTGGACCGGGAGGCGATTGCGGGGCTTTCGGGGCTCGAGGTGCTTCGCAAGGTGGTGGCCGGCGAGTTTCCGTCGCCGCCGATTGCCGAGCCGCTCGGCTTCCGGCTGGTCGCGGTGGAGAAAGGCAAAGCCGTCTTCGAGGGGACGCCCGGGCCGCATCTGCTCAACCCGCTCGGCTCCGTCCATGGCGGCTATGCGCTGACCCTGATCGACAGCGCCTGCGGCTGCGCCCTGCACAGCGAGCTGGACGCGGGGATCGGCTATACGACCGTCGAGACCAAGGTGAACTTCACCCGCGCGATCGATCCCGCGGGCGGGCCGGTCCGCTGTGAGGGACAGGTGCTGAGCCGCGGCCGCACCATCGCGACCACCGAGGCCTATCTGCGCGACGGGAGCGGCCGGCTGCTCGCGCACGGCACGTCGACATTGATCATCCTCCAGCCGCGCGCCTGACCGGCGTCCGGCTCAATTGCCCGCGCCGCCCCCGCCGAGCAGGACCTTGAGGAAGTGCGCCTCATAGGCGTTGATGCTGATCGCCTCGATCTTCGCGCTGCCGAGCGCGGTCATCAGCTCGGCCATGTGCGGGGTGTTCATATGGGCGCTGACCGCCTCCTCGTCGCTCCACTCCTCTATGACGTGCAGCAGGTTCGGATCGGCGACGTCGACGCCATAGGCATAGCGCGCGCAGCCCTCCTCCGCCCGGGTCGCCTGGATGTTCATCCGGAAGGCCGGCGCCAGCCGCTCTATCTCCCCGTCCGCGAACCTGACCTGGCCGGTCACGATGATCATCGCCTTTCCCCTTTCCCGTCCTGAATCCGTCCCGTTTCGATGCGCCGTTCGCCTTGCCTTGGCAACGGGGCGTCCCCATGATAGTCGCACCGCGCTTCAAGGCGAGCGCGTTCGCGCCGCCCCGATTTTCCAGAAGGCTTCACGATGTTCATATCCCCAGCCTATGCCCAGGCCAGCGGCGGCGCCCAGTCGGGCGGCGCGGGCTTCTTCCTGCAGATGGCGCCGCTGCTCCTGATCTTCGTCATCTTCTATTTCCTGCTGATCCGTCCGCAGCAGAAGCGGATGAAGGCGCACCAGGCGATGATCCAGAGCGCCAAGCCGCGCGACACGGTGATCACCAATGGCGGCCTGATCGGCAAGGTGACCAAGGTCGACGAGCATGAGCTGGAGATCGAGATCGCCCAGGGCATCAAGGTGCGGGTGGTCAAGTCGATGCTTGCCGACATCCGCCCGCACGGGGCCAAGGCCGCGAACGACTAGGACCCGGACATGCTCAATTTCCCCCGCTGGAAGGTCTGGGGCATCAGCCTGATCTGCCTGATCGTCTCGCTGATGGCGGTGCCGAGCTTCCTCCCGGCCAGCGCCTTCAACCAGCTGCCCCCCTTCGCCCGCGGCAGCCATATCAATCTGGGCCTCGACCTCGCCGGCGGCAGTCAGCTGCTGCTCGAGGCGGAAACCCAGGATGTGGCGCGGACGCGCGGCGAGAGCATGGAAGAAACGATGCGCCGCGAATTCCGCACCGCCTCGCCCGCCATCCGTGCCCAGTTCGCGACGAGCAATGGCGAAGTTCGCATGACGCTCGACGATCCGGCACGGCTCAACGATGCGGCCAACGCCGCCCGCCGGCAGATCGGGCAGGTAGGCAATTTCCGCGGGGCAGACTGGGCGGTGAGCACGGCCGACGGCCGGCAGGTCATCATGCGCCAGACCGATGCGGGCGTGAACGAGGGCATCCGCCAGGCGATGGAGGTGGCGCGCGACGTCATCGACAGACGCATCAACGCGCTCGGCACGCTCGAGCCGACCATCATCCAGCAGGGCGCCAACCGCATCCTCGTCCAGGTGCCGGGCATGCAGGATCCCGAGGCGCTGAAGCGGCTGATCGGCCGCACTGCGCGCCTCGAGTTCAAGCTGGTCGAGACAGACGCCGTGCCCTGCAACACGCCGCGCCGCCCCGGCATTCAGTTTCTGCCGACCGAAGAGCAACCGGGCCAGTGCCTCGGCGTGCAGAGCCGCGCCATGGTCAGCGGCGAGCAGATCGTGGATGCCCGGCAGGATTATAACGAGAATAACGAGGTCTCGGTCCGCGTCAGCTTCAACGTCCCGGGCAGCCAGCGCTTCGCACAGGTGACCCAGGCCAATGTGCGGCGGCGCTTCGCGATCATCCTCGACAACCGCATCATCTCGGCGCCGACGATCAACGAGCCCATCCTCGGCGGCACGGCCTCGATCTCCGGCAGCTTCACGGTGGAGAGCGCGAATGCGCTCGCCATCTCGCTGCGTTCGGGCCGACTGCCCGTCGAGCTGCGCGTCGTCGACGAACGCAGCGTCAGCGCCGAGCTCGGCGCCGAATCGATCCGCAGCGGCCTGATCGCTTCGATCGCGTCGGTCCTCGTCGTGATCATGTTCATGCTGGTCACCTACGGGAGGTTCGGCGTCTACACGACGATCGGCCTGATCCTGAACGGCCTGATGATCTTCGGCATCATGGGCCTGTTCAACGCGACGCTGACCCTGCCCGGAATCGCCGGCTTCGTGCTGACGATCGGCGCGGCGGTGGACGCGAACGTGCTGATCAACGAGCGCATACGCGAGGAGCAGAGACGCGGCCGGCGCCTGCACGACGCGCTCGAATCGGGCTATCGCGAGGCGTCGACCGCGATTTTCGACGCCAACGTGACCAACGTCATCGCCGCCGTTTTGATGTTCTACTTCGGCTCGGGCCCGATCCGCGGCTTCGCCGTCGTTCTCATGATCGGCATCGTCACGTCGGTGTTCACCGCGGTGAACGTGACGCGGATGTTCGTCGCGCTCTGGGTCCGCAAGGCGCGGCCCAAAGAACTGCATATTTGAGGAGCGCGAGATGCGCCTGCTGAAGCTCGTCCCCGACAACACCAACATCGATTTCATGCGCTGGCGGAATGTCGCGCTGATCCTCTCGATCCTGGTCACCGCCGCGGCGATGGCCCTGGTGTTCACCCGCGGCCTCAATTTCGGCGTCGACTTCGTCGGCGGCCAGAGCGTTCGCGCCGCCTTCGTGCAGGCGCCCACGACCGAGCAGCTGGAACAGCAGATCCAGACGCTGGGCGTGGGCAGCACGACGATCCAGGAGACCCGGCAGACCGCCGCCCAGCAGGCCGCAGCCGGCAATGCCGGGCCGAATCTCACCGAATATACGATCCGTATCGCGTTGAGGCCGGGCGCCGACGACGCAGCCGCCGACGCGGCCCGCGTGCGCACGATGATCGAGACCAATTATCGCGGCAATGCGACGGTCCGTTCCGTCGAGAGCGTCTCGGGCAAGGTCTCGGAGGAACTGCTCCGCTCCGGCGCCTGGGCGATCGCGCTCGCGATGCTCGGCATCGCCATCTACATCTGGATCCGCTTCGAATGGCAGTTCGGCGTCGGCGCGCTTCTGACCCTCTTCCACGATGTCTGGATGACCCTGGGCTTCTTCTCGCTGACCAGGCTCGAATTCGACCTCAACGTGGTCGCCGCGGTGCTCACCATTGTCGGCTATTCGCTGAACGACACCGTCGTGATCTACGACCGCATCCGGGAGAATCTGCGCAAATACCGCAAGATGGAGATCGTCCCGCTGCTCAACCTCTCGCTGAACGAGACGCTGTCGCGCACGATGGTGACCTCCATCTCGATCCTGCTGGCGCTCGGCGCGCTGCTGCTCCTCGGGCCGACGGTGATCTTCGGGCTGACCATCGCCATCTTCGTCGGCATCTTCGTCGGCACCTATTCGTCCATCTACATCTCCTCGCCGGTCCTGGTCTGGCTGGGTGTGAAATCGTCGAGCTTCCTGCCGAGGCGGGACGCGGGCGGCGCCGCGCAGGGCTCGCGTAACGAGCGCCTGCCCGGCCAGCGCGGGACGGACGACGGCGCGGTGGTGTGAGGGCCGAACGCACGCCCGCGGCCCCCGGGCCGCTCGTCCAGGGCTTTGCGGGTCGCGGCTTCCGGGTCGACGGCGTCACCCATGAGGGCGTGCTGCTGACGCCGGAGGCGGCTTCGGGCTGGGACGCGCCGGCCCTGGACCGACTCGCCGAGGCGGACATCGCCCCCTTGCTGGCGCTCAGCCCGGCGCCCGAATTCGTGCTGCTCGGCACCGGCTCCCGCCTCGCCTTCCCGCCGCGTCCCTTCGTCGCGGCGCTGGAGGCGCGGGGGATCGGCGTGGAGGCGATGGACAGCCGCGCGGCGGCCCGCACCTGGGGCGTGCTGCGCGCGGAGGGCCGCTGGATCGCCGCGGCCCTGATGCCGCTCTAGCGCCGGGGCGGGACGAGGGTCGCGCCCCCGCCCTGCCGGCTCTCGATCCGCCAGCCCGGCGCCAGCTCGAGCGCGCCTTCGGACAGCGGCCAGGCCGAGAAGGCGGCGCTGAAATCCGGGAGGATCCGCAGGCCGACGCCTTCGACGCTGATCCGCCCCCATTGGTCCCGCAGCGTGATCCGGTGGTAGATGGTGGAGCCGTCGGGCGCGGTCGACACCCGGTTGGGATCATAGTCCAGCTGCATCCGGCCGATCGGCAGGCGCAGGCCGCGGCCCTCGGCCGTGGCCGCGACGGCGGCGGCGATCCGTGCCGCCCGCTCCGCGCCGCCCTGCATTTCCTCGGACAGGAGCCGGGTGCCGCCATAGGCATCGGGACGGGCCAGCGCCACGGCCGGCACCGGCATCATCTCGGGCAGGTCGAGGCTGCTGCCGCTCCGCCGCCAGCCGGGCCGGAAGCGGTCGAGCAGCAGCCCCCAGGCGGGGCCGCTCGCATAAGCGAAGCTCCGCCCCAGTCCCGGCCGGACGCCGCCGGCCAGCGCGGCGCGGGCCCGGCCTGTGGGGTCGCCGGACAAAGCCGCCCCGGTATAGGCGGCCAGCCCCTCATGCCGCATCAGCGCGCGCTCGGCGGTCGCGGCATCGGCGCGGCCGTGCAGCCGCCGCGCGCGGAAGGCGAGGGCCTGCGCGATATGGCGGCGCTGGCGTTCGCCGCGGCTCGCCAGCGCCTCGGCCAGCGCGGCCCATTCGAGCCGCAGCCAGTAGCGCGCCAGGCTCTCGTCCAGATGCGCGGCGGTGACGTTGTTCGCCGGGAAGCCCAGAGCCGCCTGCTGGCCATGCCAAGCCTCGTGGAACAGCAGCTCGGCAAGCGCGGCGGGATCGCCGGGCAGGGGCGCGAGCACCATGATCCAGCGTTCGCCTGCCCAGTCGAAGGCCGTGTTCGCGCGCAGCGGCGGCAGGGGGCCGGGTGCGGGCCGGGTCGTCCGCACGTCCCCGCTTCCGGGATCGACGACGACGACGGGCGCGCAGAGGCTGCGCCCCCAGAGCCGCCGCCCGTCCGCCTCGCAGCGCCGCAGGAAATCCGCTTCGGGGCGCTCGCTTTGGGGGCGCGGCTGGAGCGCGGAGAGCGCCAGCAAGAGGGTCGGCAGCAATAGCTTCATGGTCTCGACGTCCGCTCGTTGTTTCGCGCATCCTGGCGCGCCGCTTTATCGCGCCGATGTCGATTTTCGCTTCGCCGGACACAGGATCGATACATAAGAAGGCGATGGACGACGCCGTGGCGAGCGACCAGCAGATCATCGTCGTCGACGACGATCCCAGCGTGCGCGACGCGATTCGGACCTATCTCGGCGAGCATGGCTTCGCGGTCCGCGCGGTGCCCAGCGGCATGGAGCTGGACCGGGCGCTGGCGGCGGCGCCGCGGACCTCGTGATCCTCGACCTGATGATGCCCGGCGAGGACGGGCTCGCCATCTGCCGGCGGCTGGCGCCGCGCGGGCTGGCCGTGCTGATGCTGAGCGCGCTCGGCGATGTCACCGACCGCGTGGTCGGGCTCGAACTGGGCGCGGCCGACTATCTGGTGAAGCCCTTCGATCCCCGCGAGCTGCTTGCCCGGGTCCGGGCGCTGCTGCGGCGCAGCCAGCCGCCGGCGGAGGCGGCCTATGCCTTTGCGGGGTGGCGCTACGATCCCGGCCAATGCCGGCTGAGCGATCCGGATGGCGCGACCGTCCTGCTCACGCCCAACGAGCATGTGCTGCTGCGCGCCTTCCTCGACCGGCCCGGCCGCCTGCTCACTCGCGGCCAGCTGCTGGATTTGACCCACGGCCCGGACGCGGAGCCGTTCGACCGGGCGATCGATCTCGCCGTCAGCCGCCTGCGGCGCAAGCTCGGCGAAGCGGGGCCGGAGATGATCGAAACGGTGCGGGGCGCCGGCTACCGCCTGCGCACCGCAGTTCGCCGGACATGAAGCGCGGCGCCTCGGTGCTCGGCCAGGTCGGCGGGCTCGCCATCACGGCGCTCATCGCCGCGATCCTGATCAGCTTCGGCGCGGTGCTGCTGACGCCGACGCCGGGGCCGCGGCTGATGACGGTGGCCGACGCCGCGGCCGCCCTGCAGGGGGAAACCCGCCCCGGGCTGGAGCGCGTGCCGGCCGGAGAGCCGCCCGCGGGCCGGGCGAGCGGGCTGATCGGCCGTGCCGTGGCGGCCCGGCTCGGCGTCCCGGAGGCGCGCGTCCGCGCCGTCTGGCTACCGGTGTCGGGCGCGGCGGGCGCGCCGCCGCCCAGGGGGCAGACGGTGATGATCGTCGCCGGGCAGGATGTCGTGGTGGACAGCCAGCAGGGCGGGTTCACGATGCGCTCCGGCACCGACGCCAGGGTCTCGCCCGAGGCGCCGGTGCCGCCTTTCGAGGTGGGTCTTCGCCAGGCCGACGGGCGCTGGCTGCTGGTGCGTCCGGTCGATTCCTTGTTCGCGGCCTGGCGGCTCAGGATATTGGCCGCCTTCCTGCTCGGCATCGTCCTGCTCGCCCCTTTGGTCTGGCTGATCGCCCGGCGCCTGACGCGGCCGGTGCGCACCCTCGCCGAGGCGGCGGCCCGGACGCAGCTCTGGCAGGACGGCGAGGCCGTGCCGCTGGAGGGGCCGCGCGAGGTCCGCGCCGCGGCCGAGGCGTTCAACGCGATGCAGGCGCGAATCCGGAGCGAGGCGCGCGAACGGGTGCGGATACTGGCGGCGGTCGCCCACGATCTGCGCAACCCGCTGACCGGTCTGCGCATCCGCGCCGAGGCGTCGCCCGAGCCCGAGCGGAGCCGGATGATCGCCGACCTGGACCGGATGGCGGCGATGATCTCGCAGGTGCTGGACTATGTCCGCGGGCGGGAGATCAGGGAGCGGCGCGTGCCGGTGGACATAGCGGAGCTGGTCCGGGCCTGTGCCGAGGCGCTGCCGGCGCAGGCCTGCACCGTCGCCGAACCGCTGCCGCCCGTGCTCGTCCTCCCGCTCGCGGAGCCGGAAGGCCTGCGCCGCGCCTTTCTCAACCTGATCGACAATGCGCTGCGCTACGCCGGCGACGCCACTTTGTCGGTGGCGCGGGAGGACGACGACATCTGCCTCATCGTCGACGACACGGGCCCGGGATTGCCCGGCGACTCGCTAGGCCGGCTGACCGAGCCGTTCGAGCGGCTCGAGGACTCCCGCAACCGGGACACGGGCGGGGCGGGCCTCGGCCTCGCCATCGCCCGCGACGTCGCGGAACGGCATGGCGGCCGGCTGCTGCTCGAAAACCGGGCGGGCGGCGGGCTGCGCGCCGCTATCTGCCTGCCGGCGCGCGGGCTGCCAGCCCCGCCAGGTGAGTGAACAATTCGTCCGCGTTGCGCTGCCAGCTGAATTTCTCCGCCGCCTTGCGAACTTCCAGGGGATCGGGCGGGTCCGCAAGGATCTCGCGCACCGCGGCGGCGATCGCTTCCGGCCTGCGGGCGACGATCCGCCCCGCCGCCGGGCGGTCGATGACGTCGCGGGCGCCGCCGACATCGGTCGTGACCACGGGCGTGCCGCAGGCCACCGCCTCGACCCAGGCATTGGCGAGCCCCTCCCTTTGGGAGGGAAGGACCATGACGTCGGCCATTGCGAGCAGGCCCGGCAGCTCCTCATGGGGGCGCGTGCCGAGCAGCCGCAGCCGGTCGCCCAGCCCTTTCTCGAGTGCGACCCGCTCGAGCTGCCGCCGCTGCGCGCCCTCGCCGATCATGATCAGGGTGGCGCCGGGGATGTCCTCGAGCGCCGCAAGCGCCAGCAGCGGACCCTTGAGCTCGATCAGATGGCCGACGAAGGCGATGACCGGCCCCTCGACCCCGAAACTGGCCTTGGCCGCCGCGCGGTCGACCGGGCGAAACCTTTCCTCGACGCCGGTATGATGGACCCGGATCTTGTCGGCGGGCAGGCCGAGCTCGACCATATGGCTCTTGAGCACGTCGCTGACCGCGAGCAGCCCGTCCGCGGCCAGCCCGGCGGCGAGGATCTGCCGGGCGACGGCGGGCATATGCGACCAGCAATCGATGTCGGACCCGCGCGCCTTGATCGAGAAGGGCACGCCCAGCGCGCTCGCCAGGTGCATGGCCGCCGGCCCGTCCGGCCAGAAGAACTCGGCATCGATGACGTCGAACGCGAAGCGCTCGCGCAGCTTCCTGAGCAGGGGGAGGAGCGCGTGCGCCTGCGCGCGCGCCATCCCCGACCCGCCGATCAGCGGCCAGCCCCGGAAGCGCGGGCGGTGGACCGTGACGCCCTTCCAGGTCTCGCGCTCGGGAAGGCCCGCTTTGTCGCGGTAGCGCGGGTGCAGCACCAGCGGCCAGACCGGCAACCGGCGCGCCGCGACCACCTCGAGCTCGACATCGTCCCTGGCCGCCAGGCCAAGCGTCTGCCGCTCCACGAACACGCCGAACGTGGGTTGCGCGGCATTGGGGAAGAGCGTCGACAGGGTGAGCACGCGGAGCATCGCGGAGGCCTAGCAGAAAGCGGTGGCGGGGTGGTTAATCGCGGGCTTCATTAAACTGCCGTTCATCCGTCCGGCCGTTTCTGGCGATGCCGCTTGGCCTCCGCCAAACCCTTCGCTAAGAAGCCCGCCATGTTCAAGATTTCCCGCCCGCTCGTGCTCGCGCTTGCCGCCTCTTCCGTCCTGCTCTCCGGCTGCGCCATGCTCGGCGGCGGCAACCGCAATCGCGGCACCGACACGCGCTACGTCGCCCGCGACGTCAATACGCTCTACAATGCCGGCTATGACCGGATGCGTGCCCGCAACTACATGCAGGCGGCGCTGATTTTCGACGAGGTCGAGCGGCAGCATCCCTATTCGATCTGGGCGCGCCGCGCGCAGCTGATGAGCGCGTTCAACTATTATGCCGCGCGCGACTATACCAAGTCGATCGAATCGGCCCGCCGCTTCCTCTCCATCCACCCCGGCAATCGCGACGCGCCCTATGCGCTCTATCTGATCGCGCTCTCTTATTATGAGCGGATCAGCGACGTGACCCGCGACCAGGCGGTCACCCGCCAGGCGCTGGAATCGCTCGGCGAGCTGGTGCGGCGCTATCCGGACACGGCCTATGCCGACGATGCGCGGATCAAGATCGACCTCGTCCGCGACCATCTCGCCGGCAAGGAGATGGAGATCGGCCGCTTCTACCAGCGCCGCCGCCAGTGGCTCGCCTCGGTGTCGCGGTTTCGCTCCGTGGTCGACACCTACCAGACGACCAGCCACACGCCGGAGGCGCTGATGCGCCTGACCGAATCCTATCTTGCGCTCGGCATTCCCGATCAGGCGCAGCGTTCGGCGGCGGTGCTCGGCGCCAATTTCCCGCAGAGCTACTGGTATCGCCGCGCCTACGAGCTGATGCAGCGCCACCCCGCGCCGGCGGCCGCCCCGGCGCCCGCGCCGCAAGGCACGCACTGAGCCGCTCTTCCGTCCCTTCGGGGGAATGACGTAAGAGGATCGTGATGACCTCTTGCGCGATTCCATGCTGACCCGGCTCTCGATCCGCGACGTCGTGCTGATCGATCTGCTCGAGCTCGAATTCGGGCCCGGGCTCGGCGTGCTGACCGGGGAGACGGGGGCGGGGAAATCGATCCTGCTGGACGCGCTCGGGCTGGCGCTCGGCATGCGGGCGGACAGCGGCCTGGTCCGCGCCGGGCAGACGCAGGCGGCGGTGAGCGTCGCCTTCGAGATCGCGCCCGAGCATCCGGCCTGGGCGGCGCTCGAGGAGAACGGCCTGGCCTGGGAGCCGGGCGAGCCGCTGGTGATCCGCCGCATCGTCCGCGCGGACGGCGGCAGCCGCGCCTTCGTCAACGACCAGGCGGTCTCGGCGGGTCTGGTGCGCGAGCTCGGCGCCGGCCTCGTCGAGATTCACGGCCAGCATGACGATCGCGGCCTGCTGAACCCGCGCGGCCACCGGGCGCTGCTCGACGGCTTCGGCCGGGTCGACACAGGCGCGGCGGCCGCGGCCTGGGCCGCGGTGCAGGCGGCCGAGGCGCGGCTCGCCGAGGCGCGCGCCGCGCACGAGACGGCAGAGCGCGACCGGGAGTGGCTGGCCCACGCCGTCGAGGAGCTCGACAGGGCGGCGCCCCGGCAAGGCGAGGAGGAGGCGCTGGCGGGCCTGCGCGCCACGATGCAGGCCGGCGCGCGGCTGGGCGACGAGCTCGCCACCATCGTGGCCCTGATCCAGGGGTCGGAAGGCGGGCTGGCCCGGCTCCGCCAGGCGGCGCGGCGGCTCGACCGGATCGCGCCCGAACATGCGGCTTTGGCCGAGGCCCTGTCCGCGCTCGACCGGGCGGTGATCGAGGCGGCGGAGGCCGAGGATGCGCTGGTGAAGGCGCAGACTGCGCTGGCCTTCGACCCGCAGCGGCTCGAGGAGGCCGAGACCCGGCTCTTCGACCTGCGCGCGCTGGCCCGCAAGCACCGCGTCGAGGCCGACGCGCTGCCGGCCTTGCGCGAAGAGCTGCGCGCGAAGCTTCATGCGATCGAGGCCGGGGGCGAGCAGATCGCGGCGCTGGAGGCCGAACTGGCCTCCGCCCGCGGCGCCTATGACGCCGCCGCCGCCATCCTCACCGAGGAGCGCGCCATGGCCGCGGGCAAGCTCGACGCCGCGGTGGCGGGCGAGCTGGCGCCGCTCAAGCTCGGTGCGGCCCGCTTCCGGACGGTGCTCGGGCCGGCCGAGCCCGGCGCCCTCGGCCGCGACCGGGTCGAGTTCGAGGTCTCGACCAATCCCGGCGCGTCCTTCGGGCCTTTGGTGCGGATCGCCTCGGGCGGCGAGCTCAGCCGTTTCATCCTTGCCCTCAAGGTTGCGCTCGCCGAGCAGGGCGGGGCGACCACGATGATCTTCGACGAGATCGACCGCGGCGTCGGCGGCGCCGTCGCCAGTGCGGTCGGCGAGCGCCTGCACCGGCTGGCGGCGTCGGGACAGGTGCTGGTCGTCACGCACAGCCCGCAGGTCGCGGCGCGCGGCGCCACGCATCTGCTGATCGAGAAGAGCCATGACGGGCTCGTCACCCGCACCGGCGTTCACCGGCTCGACGAAGCGCGCCGCCGCGAGGAGATCGCGCGCATGCTCTCCGGCGCCGAGATCACCGACGAGGCCCGCGCCCAGGCCGAGCGGCTGCTGGAGGCGGCATGAGCGACGAGGCCCCGCACCCGACCGGGCCGCGCACCGGCGCCGGCGCGACCCTGCTGCGCCTGCTGCTCTGGCTGTTCGTATTGCTCGCCGGGCTGGCGGTGGTGATCGTCCTGCCGATGATCCTCGTGCTGAACGCGGTGGGGGACGGCCGGGCGGGGCTCTGGCCCGTCTATGTCTGGGTGCCGCTCACCTTCCTCGCCGCGCTCTATTCGGTGGTGACGGGGCTGCGGGCGATGGCCGATCCCCGGCCGCGGCGCGTCGCCCTGCTCGCCGGCATCGCCGTGCTGGCCTTCTTCACCTTTCCCCCTTTCTGGATCCCGGAGACATGATGGCGAAAAGGCTGGTCGAGTCCGCGCATGACGGGGCGACGTTCGAGAGCTTCGTGGCGGCGGCGCCCGGGGCAGGCCCGCGGCCCGGCGTGCTGGTCTTTCCCAATGTCATGGGCCTCGACCATGTCGACGAGGAGAATGCGGCGCGGCTGGTCGCGCTCGGCTACACGGCCTTCGGCTGCGACCTCTACGGCAAGGGCGTCCGCCCGACGGCGCGGGAGGACGCCTTCCCGCTGATGAACGCGCTGCGCGACGACCGGCCGCTTCTGCAGGCGCGGATGACGGCGTTGCTCGCGCTCGCGCGGCAGCAGCCTGAGATCGACGCCGGCCGCATCGCCGCGATCGGCTTCTGCTTCGGCGGCCTCTGCGTGCTCGATCTTGCGCGCACCGGCGCGGACGTGAAGGGTGTGGCGAGCTTCCACGGCATCTTCACGCCGCCGCCCAACATCCCCGCGCCGCGGATCGGCGCCCGCGTCGCCGTCTATCATGGCTGGGCGGATGCGCTCGTGCCGCCGGACCAGGTGACGGCGCTGGCCGAGGAGCTGACCGCCGCGGGCTGCGACTGGCAGATCCATTGCTATGGCGGCGCCGAGCACGGCTTCACCCATGCGCGTGCGCCGGAGGAGGGGCTCCCGGTCAACGCGCTGGCGGACAAGAGGGCCTGGACATCGGCGGCGGATTTCCTGGCGGAGTGCTTTGCGTGACCGAAGCCGAGGCCGCCGAGGAGCTGGAGCGTCTCGCCCGCGAGATCGCGCATCACAACCGGCTCTATCACGACAATGACGCGCCCGAGATTTCGGACGCAGAGTTCGACGCGCTGGTCCGGCGCAACAATGCGCTGGAGGCGGAATTTCCGCAGCTGGTGCGGGAGGACAGCCCGTCCCGCGTCGTGGGCGCGACGCCGACCGGAGCGCTCGCCAAGGTCCGCCACGCGCTGCAGATGCTCAGCCTCGACAACGCCTTTTCCGAGGAGGAGGTCGGGGAGTTCATCGCGCGCGTCAGGCGCTACCTGAGCCTGGCCGAGGGCGAGAGGGTGGCGATGACCGCCGAGCCCAAGATTGACGGCCTGTCCTGCTCCTTGCGCTACGAGAAGGGCCGGCTCGTCCTCGCCGCGACGCGGGGCGACGGCACGACGGGCGAGGACGTCACGCCCAATGCGCGGACGATTCCCGATATTCCGGACCGGCTGGCCGGGGACGACGTGCCCGACGTGTTCGAGATCCGCGGCGAGGTCTACATGGCCAAGGCGGACTTCGCGGCGCTGAATGCGCGGCTGCTTGCCGAGGCGGAGGAGAGCGGCAAGGAGGCGCGGCAATTCGCCAATCCGCGCAACGCCGCCGCCGGCTCGCTCCGGCAGAAGGACGCGGCGGTGACGAAGGCGCGGCCCTTGCGTTTCTACGCCCATGGCTGGGGCGAGGTCTCCGCCCTGCCCGCCGACACCCAGCTCGGCGTGATGCGCGCGATCGAGCGCTGGGGGGTGCCGATCTCCGCCGATCTGGCGCTGTACGAGGATCTCGCCGGGATCATCGGCCATTACCGCATGATCGAGGCGAAGCGCGCGGACCTGCCCTTCGACATTGACGGCGTGGTCTACAAGGTGGATCGGCTGGACTGGCAGCGCCGCCTAGGCCAGGTCGCCCGCGCGCCGCGCTGGGCGCTGGCCCACAAATTCCCCGCCGAGAAGGCGGAGACCGAATTGCTGGCGATCGACATCCAGGTCGGCCGCACGGGCAAATTGACGCCGGTGGCGCGGCTGCGGCCAGTCAGCGTCGGCGGGGTCACCGTGACCAACGCCACCCTGCACAATGCCGACGAGATCGCGCGGCTTGGCGTCAGGGTGGGCGACCGCGTCCGCATCCAGCGCGCCGGGGACGTGATCCCGCAGGTGCTGGAGAATCTGACCGCGAACGAGGACCGCCCGGCCTATGTCTTTCCGGACCGCTGTCCCGAATGCGATTCCGACGCGGTGCGCGAGGAAGGCGAGGTCGACGTCCGCTGCACCGGCGGGCTGATCTGCCCGGCGCAAAGGGTCGAGCGCCTGCGCCATTTCGTCAGCCGCCACGCGCTCGACATCGAGGGACTCGGCATCATCCATATCGAGAGCTTCTTCCGCGACGGCCTGCTGCAGTCGCCGGCGGACATCTTCACGCTCACCAAGGAGCAGTTGCTGGCGCGGGAACGCTGGGCGGAGATCAGCGCGCAGAACCTGATCGACGCGATCGACGCCAAAAGGAACCCGCCGCTCGACCGCTTCCTCTACGCGCTCGGCATCCGCCATATCGGCGAGGTGACGGCGCGCGACCTGGCCCGCCGCTACCGCAGTTGGGACGGCTTCATCGCGATGATCGACGCGGCGCTGGCCATCCGCTCCGGGATGCAGCCGGAGCTCGGCGAGGACGAACGGAAGTTCCGCCAGCGCCGCGACAAGGCGGTGGTCGAGGCGGTCGGCACGCAGAATATCGGCCCCGAGGTCGCCAATGCCCTGCTCGATTTCTTCGAGGAGGAGCATAATCGCGAGGCTTTGGCTGCAATTTTCGCCGCGGGCGTGACGATCGCCGACGTGATCCACGAGGTGAAGGAGTCCCCGGTCACCGGCAAGACCGTGGTCTTCACTGGCAGCCTTGAGGCCATTTCCCGCGACGAGGCCAAGGCGCAGGCGGAGAAGCTCGGCGCCAAGGCGGCGGGCTCGGTCTCCGCCAAGACCGACCTGGTCGTGGCGGGCCCGGGGGCTGGCTCCAAGCTCAAGAAGGCGCAGGAGCTCGGCATCGAGGTCATCGATGAGGCGGCCTGGCTACGGATCGTTGCGGAAGCGGGATGAGTGATCGGGAGCGGCCTGCAGCTTCGGGCGTTTTGTGTTATGCCTCTGCCGAAAAAGGGAGAGTCGCCATGCGTAACCTGGCTTTCATTCCTTTGGCCCTGCTCTGCATCGGCGCGGCACCGCCGCGGGGCGAGCCGGCGCCCATGCCGGCCCAGACGGCGCCGGAGCTCAATCCGCACAGCTTCGACCGGATGAACGTCATGCGGGCCCGGCCGAATTGCGAATCCATCCCCCGCCAGGTTGCGGGCGACGACCGGCGCTATGACGGGACCCGGCTCGACCAGCAGCCGCCGGGACGGCTGATCCTGGCCGTGGAGCGCCACGTGAATGGCTGTCCCGAAGTGGCCTTCGCCAACGAGACGAGGCGGTCCACGCGGCCGATTTTCCCCGAAGCCAAATAAGGGCTCAGCGCCAGCCGGTACTCTTCCGCTTCCTGAGCACCAGGGTCGGCCAGTCCCCGCGCTGGACGCCCCCACCCGCCATCATCCCTTGGCGCCGATAGGCGGCCCTGACCGCCTCGGCCTGCGTGTCGAGCAGGCCGGCGAGGATCAGTCGGCCGCCGGGCGCCAGCGCCCCCGCCAGCGCCGGGGCGAGTTCGATCAGCGGGCCGGCGAGGATGTTGGCGATGATCAGGTCGTAGGGCGCGCGGGCCTTGAGGCGGGGATGATCGAGGCCGGCGGCGACGGCCAGTTCGAGTTGCCCCCGGGCGCGGCCGATTTTCACCTGGTTGATCCGCGCATTCTCCTCCGCCACCTCGATCGCGACCGGGTCGATATCCGAGGCGACGGCGCGCGCCGCGGGCCAGAGCTGCATGGCGGCGAAGGCGAGCAGGCCGGTACCGGTGCCGATATCGGCGATGTCGGCGAAGCTCGCGCCGGTCGCCTTCAGCCGGTCGAGCGCGATGAGGCAGCCGGTCGTGGTCTCGTGCTGGCCGGTGCCGAAGGCGCGGCCGGCGTCGATCTCGAAGGCGACCGCGTGGGCGGGGACCTCGTCGCGATGCGCGGGCGTGTGGACGAAGAAGCGGCCCGCGCGGATCGGCTCAAGCCCGGCCTGGGACAGCCTCACCCAGTCCTGCTCCTCGAGCGCCTCGATCAAAGGCGTCTCGCCCGCCGCACTGGGCAGGAGGTCGCGCAGCAAGGCAATATCCTCCGGCCCCGGCTGGTCCTCGAAATAGGCGTCCAGCCGCCAGTCGTCCGGCCGTTCCGGATCGGGCTCGCTGGTCATCAGCACGGGCGGCGAATCGAGCATTGCCAGCGGCGCGATGTCCCCGGCCAGCGCCTCCGCCTCGGCCCTGGTGCAGGGCAGGGTGACCTTCCAGCACATCACCGGGCCTCCTGCCGAAGCCGCCTGTTGAGCCCTGTGACGCCGCGCGCGGCATAATCGCGACAGGCGGACGGATCGGCCAGCTGGCCGCTGGCGAAGCGCTGGAAGAGGTTGCTGGCGCCGGGGTGGGGCGTCAGCAGCAAGTCGCAGGGCAGGGCGCCGACGCGCGCGAGCGTCCGCTGGAGCGTTGCGACATAGGCCGGGTGATCGGAGAAACGGTAGGCCGGGCTGCTGACGGCGCTGACGCTGTCGGCATAGACGATTCGGAGGCAGGTCCGGCCCTCGCAGGAGCGCCAGCTCCAGCTGGTGCCGCCGGGGCTGTGGCCGGGGGTCGCGTGCATGGTGAGGCGCAGGTTGCCGAGAGGCACGACCTCGCCGTCGCGCAGGATCCGGTCGACCCGCGGCACGGGGAACGCGCCGATCGTGCCATATTGCGGATCGGGCGCCGTCGGCAGGCCGTGCGCGAAGCTGAGCCTCGCCGCCGCGTTGACGGCAACGGTCGCGCCGCTCAGCCGCTGCAGCGCGGCGATGCCGCCGGCATGGTCGTGGTGCTCGTGGCTGTTGAGGATCAGCCGGACGTCCCGGACGCGAAAGCCGAGCCGCTCGATATTGGCCGCGATCAGCGGCGCCGCCCGCTCGGTGGCGCCGTCGATGAGGATATGGCCGCGCCTGCCGGTGATCAGGATCGCGCTGATCCCGCAGGTGCCGACATAATAGGTGTTGCCGTGAATGCGGGCGGGCGGGGCAGGGTCGTTCCAGCCGTCGCGGCCCCCGCAGGCGCGGGCCAGCGCGGCACCGTCCGCGGCGGCGGCGGGCTGAACTGCCGCAAGCAGGGCCGCCAGGCTAGCGAACAAAGCTGGCCCCGTTCACGTCGATGCTCGAGCCGGTGGCGGAGGCGGGCGCCTCGGTGGCGAGCCAGCGCACGGTCTCGGCCACCTCGTCCGTCGAGGCGACCCGGCCGAGCGGGATGTCGGCGAGCAATTTGTCGCCGCCTCGGCTGGCGAGATAATCGTCGGCCATGCCGGTCATGGTGAAGCCGGGGCAGACCGAGAAGGCGACGATATTCTCGCCGGCATAGCCGCGGGCGATGCTCTTGGTCATGGCGACCATACCGCCCTTCGAGGCCGCATAATGCCAGTGGGCCGGGCTGTCGCCGCGATAGGCGGCGCGGCTGGCGACGTTGACGATGCGGCCGCCGCTGCCCCGCGCGCGGAAGTGGAGCACGGCATGGCGGCAGAGCTCCGCGGCGGCGAGGAGGTTGATCTGCTGGGTGTGCTGCCAGCGCTCGGTCCAGTCCGGCGCGTCGAGCGGGGCGTCCTCGAAGATGCCGGCATTGTTGACCAGCACGTCGATCCGGCCGTCGAGGCGGTCCAGCGCCTCGGCCCAGAGGGTGTCGGCGGCGCCGGGCCCGGCGAGATCCGCAGCGAGCAATCCGCCGCCGCCCTTCGTGGAATGGCCGACGACATTGTGGTTGCCGAGTGCGGCCAGGATCGCCGCGCCGATGCCGCGGCTGGCGCCGGTTACGAGGATGTTCAGGGGTCGGGTCATGGACTGAGGCGATACTCAGGCGGACCTGACAATGAAAGCCCTCCCCCTTGAGGGGGAGGGTTGGGTGGGGGTGTCGGGCGTCGGGGAGAAGTCGGCGACGCCGAGCCCCCTCTCCCTGCCCTCTCCCCGCTGGGAGAGGAATTACGCGGCGAAGCTCTGCACGAAGCGGCCGGCGCTGACCTTGAACTTGGCCATCTGCTCGTCGACCTCGGAGAAGCTCTGCTCGACGCTGTCGATCTCGCTGGCGACATTCTCGGTGTCGTGGCGGATCGCGGCGATGGTCGAGGACATGGAGTCCGCGGCCAGCGCCGTCTCGTCCACGGCCGCGGTGATCATCGTCACCGTCTGCGCCTGCATCTCCATCGCCTTGCGTATGCGGTCGGCGCTGACCTGCACCTCCTCGACCGTGGACTGGATCGAGTCGTTGGCTTCGACCGTCTGTTTTGTCGCGCTCTGGATGGCTGAAATTTTTGCCGTAATGTCATCCGTCGCCCGAGCCGTTTGCGACGCGAGGCTCTTCACCTCCTGCGCGACCACGGCGAAGCCGCGGCCGGCATCGCCCGCGCGGGCGGCCTCGATCGTCGCGTTCAGCGCCAGCAAATTGGTCTGCCCGGCAATGTCGCGGATCAGGCCGAGGATCGATTCGATCGCCTCCACCTGCGCCGAGAGGGCCTTGGAGACGTCGACGGCGCGGGCGCTCTGCTCGCTGGCCTTGGTCGCAACCCCTGCCGCGACCTCGACCTCGGAGCGGGCCTCCTCGATCGCCATGATCAGCCCGGCAGCGGTCTGCGCGGCCTCGCGCATCGCGACGGCGCTCTGCTCGGCGGCGGCGGCGACCTCGCTGGTCTTGCCCAGCATGCCGCGCGCGGCGGCGCTGGCGTCGGCCGCCTGCGCCTTCACCTTCCGGCTGCCCGCGGAGGTATGCTCGACGACGCTCATGATTTCCTTGTTGAACTCGGCGCCCTGCGCGCCGCGGCGCTCCTGCTCGCCCTTGCGACGGAGCACGTCATAATGGGCGGCGAAGATGTCGACCTCGAGCACGGTGCAGCGGGTCAGCGCCTTGCCGAGCCGGATCAGCCGTTCCGTGTCCTCCGCGAGCGAGCGGACGAGGATGTCGTGCGCCTGCTGGGCACCGGCGGAGATGCCGGAGAAAAGCGTGGTCAGCGAGACCCCGGCCGCGGCCGCGGTCGCGACATATTGCCCGGCCGTCTCGACCCAGGCGGGATCGTCCAGCTGGCTGTACTTGGCCTGGATATAGGGAGCGACGCGGCGGGTGAGCTCGTCGAGCTTGGTCGGGCCGATCTCGCGGCCGCCCTCGCCGGCGCGGCGATATTGCACCCAGAACTGGCGGGCCACGCTCTCGGCCTCCGGGCCGATGATCTCCCAGATCTCGCGCGCCGTCGCGACCAGATCATCATCCTGCCCGAACAGGGAAATCCGCCCCTCGAGCCGGACCTCGCTCCCGGTCCCCGCTGCACCCGTCATCCGAACACGCCCTTTCACGCCTGGTGGTTGGGCCGGACGTAGCGCCCAATTGGTTAAGATGCTGTTAGCCAAAGGGTGCGGGAGACACAGGGGAGGGACCGGTTCTAGGCGCTGTCGTCGCGCCGGATCGAGCGCGTGAAGCTGAACCGGAACAGGCTCATCGCCGTCATGGCGATCACCAGGCCGGGGACGACGATCGAGAAGCTGCCCTCGGGCAGGATGAAGAGGGAGGCGATCAGCAAGGGGGGCGCAAGCAGGGCCGCGGCCCAGAGCCGGAAACGCAGGCGGGTCCGCGCGCTCCATCCCCTTTCGTCCAGCGCCGCCGGATCGACCGGCGCCTCCCCGCCCGCTCTGTCGAGCCACAGGGTCAGCGCCACCAGGAAGGCGATCGGCGCGAGCAGCCACCAGGCGCCCATGCCCCAGACTACCAGGGCGATCATAGAAGCCAGGATGACGAAGCCAATATAGTCGGGCACCGGCGAGTCCGAGCCGAGGAGCAAGGGCAGGCCGAGCACGACGACCAGCAGCCCGAGGCCGGCGAAGAGGATCAGGAGGCCAAGCATCGGCCCTCCAATAGCACAGCTTCGCCGCGGCGCCTTCATCGCCGGTGCCGGCCGCGTCCGCTGCGGAGGCGCGTCCTACTGTTCGAATTCGGACTCCCGGGCGTCCGCGAGCGGACGGCCGGGAAGGCACCCGAGCGCTCCTCCTATGTGGCGGAAACTGGCCCGGAAATTGCAGCGACAAACGTAGCGGTCCCGTTTCGGACCACCTTCGGAAAGGACGACAGATGACCGGACCATTCGCCACTTCCCAGTCGAAGCGCCGCAGCCTCTTCCTCGCCGCCCTGGTCGCGTTCGCGGCCCCGCTCGCCTTGCTCCAGCCCGCGAGCCCCGGCCTGGCCCAGCCGGGCGAGCGCACCTCCTACGTGCTGCTGAACGCCGGCACCAACAGCAGCACGATGAGCGGGTCGGCCGACGATATGCGCCGGGCGCGGCAACTCCGCGTGGGCCGCGAAGGCCTGCTTTACGTGCGGCAGGGCGGCAGCGCCTGGGTGATCCGCGATGCCGAGACTTTGCGCCGCGCCGAGGCGATCTTCGAGCCGCAGCGGGCCATGGGCGCGCGCCAAGCCGAGCTCGGCTCGCGCCAGGCCGCTTTGGGCGCCCGCCAGGCCGCGCTGGGCAGCCGCCAGGGCGCCCTGGGCGCGGAGCAGGGCCGGCTCGGCGCTCGGCAGGCCGGGGCCACGCCGCGCGAGGCCGCGGCGCTCGGCCGCCGGATGGCGGAGCTCGGCGTGCAGCAGAACGCGCTCGGCGAACAGCAGAGCGCGCTCGGCCTGCAGCAGGATGCGCTCGGCCGGCAGCAGAGTGCGCTGGGCCGCGAACAAAGCCGCCTCGGCCGCGAAGCCGACGTGCGGCTGCGCGCCCTGGTCGCCGAGGCGATCCGCAGCGGCGCCGCCCAGCGCGCGAACTAAGTTCCGGCACGCCCGGTTGGTTGATGCCTTGACCCTCCCCCGGGGGAAGGAACCTGCGGCCCGGACCGCTGGTTAGCGTTATGGCTCCAACAAGCAGGGTTCCCCCGAGTGGCTCGAAAGTCGCGGTTTTTCGATCGAAATGGTCGTTTGCATCCAGAAGTCTACGAGCAGCTTGTCCACTCGATCGTGGATTATGCCGTTTATGTAATCGATCCCGACGGCAACGTTGTGAGCTGGAATCCGGGGGCCGAGCGGATCAAGGGCTATTCGGCCAGCGAGATTGTCGGCGAGCACTTTTCGAGATTCTACACCGAGGAGGAGCGAGAGGCCGGCCTGCCCGCCAAGGCTCTGGAGATGGCGGCAAAGACCGGGCGCTATGCTGCCGAAGGCTGGCGCACGCGTAAGGATGGGAGCCGCTTCTGGGCGATGGTCGTGATCGACCCGATCAGGCAGGGCGACGAACTCATCGGCTACGCGAAGATCACGCGGGACATGACCGATTACCGGGAAGCGCAGCTCGCGACATTGGAAAGCGAGCGGGCGTTCCGGATCCTTGTCCAGGGCGTTACGGACTATGCGATCTACATGCTCGATCCCGAGGGCAGGGTAACGACCTGGAACACCGGCGCGGAGCGCATCAAGGGCTACAGTACCGACGAGGTCATCGGCCAACATTTCTCGCGCTTTTATACGGCGGAAGACCTGGAGAAAAACGTGCCGGCGGTGGCGCTCGAGACAGCCCGCCGCAAGGGCCGCTTCGCCGCCGAGGGCTGGCGCCAGCGCAAGGATGGAAGCCGCTTCTGGGCAAGCGTGGTGGTCGACGCGATCCACGACCCGGACGGCAAGCTCGTCGGCTTTGCCAAGGTCACGCGCGACCTTTCCGAACGGCGCAAGGCAGAGCTGGAGCTGGAGCAGTCCCAGAAGGCGCTCGTGCAAGCGCAGAAGATGGAAGCCATCGGCCAGCTGACCGGAGGCATTGCCCATGATTTCAACAATCTGCTCGCGGGCATAAGCGGCAGCCTCGAGATGATGCGCATGCGTCTGGCGCAAGGGCGGATCAACGATGTCGAGCGCTACGCCAATGCCGCCCTCGGCGCCTCGTCGCGAGCGGCCTCGCTTACCCACCGGTTGCTCGCCTTCGCGCGCCAGCAAACGCTCGAACCGGAGGTGATCATCGCCAACAATCTGGTCAAGGAAATGGAAGAGCTGGTGCGCCGGTCTATCGGTCCCAGCTACACTTTGGAGATCGTGCTGGCGGCCGGCCTGTGGCCCTGCCGCTGCGACCCGAATCAGTTGGAAAACGCGATCCTCAATCTTGCGATCAACGCCCGCGACGCCATGCCTGGCGGGGGCCACCTTACGATCGAGACGGCAAATACCTGGATCGACGAAACAACTTCGCCCGGTCGCGACCTTCCGGTCGGGCAATATATCGCGATCTGCGTAACCGACACCGGAACCGGCATAGCTCCGGACCTTCTGGCGCGCGTATTCGATCCCTTCTTCACGACGAAGCCCGCGGGCAAGGGCACCGGGCTCGGCCTGTCGATGATCTATGGCTTCGCCCGCCAGTCGGGCGGGCAGGTCAGGATCTATTCGGAGGTCGGGCAGGGGACCACGGTCAAGATCTATCTGCCGCGGCACCACGGCAAGGTCACGCAACCCGAGCGAGTGGAGCAGCCCTCTCCGGCGCCTCGCGCGGACAAGGGCGAGACGGTGCTGGTCGTGGATGACGATCCGACGGTGCGCATGCTGATCGCCGACACGCTCGCCGAACTCGGATATCAGGCGATCGAGGCCGGCGATGCCGCATCAGGCCTGCGCGTCCTCGAATCGGACGCCCGGATCGACCTGCTGATCAGCGACGTGGGCCTGCCCGGCGAGATGAACGGCAAGCTCATGGTGGATGCAGCCCGCGAAAAGCGGCCCGACCTCAAGGTGCTGTTCATCACCGGCTATGCGGAAAACGCAGCAATCACCAATGGAGACCTTGGCCCGGGCATGCAGGTGATGAGCAAGCCGTTCGCGATCGACAAGCTGGCGACGCGGATCAAGTCGATCATTACCGGCGGGTGAGGGCGAACCGCACGATCGCATGTCGGACCTAATCGGCAGGGCGTTCGCTTTGCGCCCTCAGCCGGGCAATGTCGGCATCGATCTCGGCAGCCATCGCCAGCAGCGCCTGGACGGTTTGGTCGTCGGTCACCGCTGCAGCAAGGCGTCGGCATTTTGCCGCGCGTCCGCGCATGTTCTCGACCACATCCTCGCTCACGTCGACTCCGTACCCGTCTGCCCCCGCCGAAGCGCTCGACAATGACTTGGGTTCCAATCGCCGGATCACCATAGTCTCGGCTCGACGCCGCGCCCGCAAGCGGCTGGAAAGCGGACCCCGCGCGCGATCACCTCACCCCACCCTTGCAACCGCCGCCGCCAAGCCTAAAAGCCCTCCCCAACGGGGGCGCCATGCGATAGCACAGCAAGGGTTCACCTCCGGGGAAGAGGTCTCGATGCATCGAAATCCGGCGCGGCCCATGTCGCCCCATCTCACCATCTGGAAATGGGGGCCGCACATGGCGGTCTCGATCCTGCACCGGATCACCGGCGTCGGGCTGGCGGTAGTCGGTATGGCGATGTTCACCTGGTGGCTGGTGGCGCTGGCGAGCGGGCCGGACGCCTATGCGGCCTTCCAGGGCTGGGCGACCTGGAAGTGGATGCTGATCGTCTGGATCGGGCTGACCTGGGCGGCCTTCCAGCACACGCTCTCCGGCATCCGCCATTTCGTCCTCGACATCGGCGCCGGCTATGAGCTCCGGACCAACAAATTCTGGGCGGTGATCGTGCTGCTCGCCCCGATCGCTTTGACCGGCCTGCTCTGGACCTGGATCTTCTGGAAGACGTTCGCATGACGATGGAAGCGGAAGCGAAGACCGGGCGGCTGAAGACGCCGCTCGGCCGGGTGCGCGGGCTCGGCTCGGCGCGCTCGGGGGCGCATCATTGGTGGCACGAACGGCTGACCTCGGTCGCGAGCCTGATCCTCCTGGTCTGGTTCTTCGTCTCGCTGCTCCGCCTGCCCGATTTCGGCTGGCAGACAATGAGCGAATGGCTGCGCGCGCCGCTCGCCGCGGTGCCGATGCTGCTCCTGATCGTGACCGTCTTCTGGCACCTCGCCGCGGGGCTGCGCGTGGTCGTCGAGGATTATGTGCACGAGGAGGGCGGCAAGCTCTTCCTGCTGGTGGCGATCAACTTCGCGAGCCTATTCGGCGCGGGCCTCTGCCTGTTCGCGGTAGCCAGGATCGCGCTGGGGGGCGGGGCATGAGCGACGAGTCCAGCAAGGTGGGGGCGGCCTACAAGATCATCGACCATGATTATGACGTGGTCGTCGTCGGCGCCGGCGGCTCCGGGCTGCGCGCGACCATGGGCGCGGCGCAGGGCGGGCTCAAGACGGCCTGCATCACCAAGGTCTTCCCCACCCGGAGCCACACCGTGGCGGCGCAGGGCGGAGTCGCGGCCAGCCTCGGCAATATGGGGCCGGACCACTGGACCTGGCACATGTACGACACGGTCAAGGGCTCCGACTGGCTCGGCGACCAGGACGCGATCGAATATATGGTCCGCGAGGCGCCGGCCGCGGTCTACGAGCTGGAGCATGCGGGCGTGCCCTTCTCGCGCACGGCAGAGGGCAGGATCTACCAGCGCGCTTTCGGCGGCATGATGCAGAATATGGGCGAGGGGCCGCCCGCCCAGCGCACCTGCGCCGCGGCGGACCGCACGGGGCACGCGATGCTCCACGCGCTCTACCAGCAGAGCCTCAAATATGACGCGGACTTCTTCATCGAATATTTCGCGCTCGACCTGATCATGGAAGACGGCGCGTGCCGCGGCGTCGTCGCGATCTGTCTCGAGGACGGGAGCATCCACCGCTTCCGCGCGCATGCGGTGGTGCTGGCAACGGGCGGCTATGGCCGCTGCTACTTCACCGCGACCTCGGCCCATACCTGCACCGGCGACGGCGGCGGCATGGTGCTGCGCGCCGGCCTGCCGCTGCAGGACATGGAGTTCGTCCAGTTCCACCCGACGGGCATCTACGGCGCCGGCGTGCTGATCACCGAGGGCGCGCGCGGCGAGGGCGGCTATCTGACCAATTCGGAAGGCGAGCGCTTCATGGAGCGCTATGCGCCGAGCGCGAAGGATCTCGCCAGCCGTGACGTCGTTTCGCGCTCGATGGCGATGGAAATCCGTGAAGGCCGCGGCGTCGGCCCGCACAAAGATCATATTTACTTGCACCTAGACCATATAGCGCCCGAGATTTTGGCCGAACGCCTCCCCGGCATCACGGAATCGGGGAAGGTGTTCGCGGGGGTCGACCTGACCCGGCAACCGCTGCCGGTCACGCCGACCGTCCATTACAATATGGGCGGCATCCCGACCAACTTCCACGGCGAGGTGGTCACCCTGCAGGACGGCGATCCGGACAAGGTCGTCCCCGGCCTGTTCGCGGTCGGCGAGGCGGCCTGCGTCTCCGTGCACGGCGCCAACCGGCTGGGCTCGAACAGCCTGATCGACCTCGTCGTCTTCGGGCGCGCGACCGGCCTCAGGCTCGCGGAGATCATCAAGCCGATGACCGCGCACAAGCCGCTGCCCGCGAAGAGCGAGGAGCTGGCGCTCACCCGGCTCGACAGGTTCCGCTTCGCCAAGGGCGGCTCGCCGACCGCCGAGATCCGCGTCGAGATGCAGCGCAACATGCAGACCCACTGCGCCGTCTTCCGCACCGACGAGCTGATGCAGGAGGGCGTCGCCAGGCTGGCCGAGACCTACAAGCGCATGGGCGACATCGCGGTCACCGACCGCAGCCTGATCTGGAACACCGACCTGATCGAGACGCTGGAGCTCGACAATCTGATCGCCCAGGCCAGCGTCACCATCGCCGGCGCCGTCAACCGCAAGGAAAGCCGCGGCGCCCATGCGCACGAGGATTATCCGCAGCGCGACGACAAGAACTGGATGAAGCATACGGTGGCCTGGTTCGACGGCTGGGGCGGCCAGGGCGGCAATGTCCGGCTCGATTACCGCCCGGTGCACGAATATACGCTCACCGACGAGGTGGCGTACATCAAGCCGAAGGCGCGTGTCTATTGAATAAGCTGCCAACACTCTCGGATCCGAAGGTCGGTTGGGGCATTCTTGCAAGAATTGGCCTAGCCTTGGCGCTTCAAGTTGGGCTGCTCGCTACAATTTCTGCGACCGCCTATATATCATCTTTGTTCTTTGCTCTTGGAATGTTTTATGCTTCGGAGTTGGCGTTTTTTCCTCTCTTTAAGATGGATGACGTGTTCAACATCGTAACAATGTCCCTCCCCTTTTTCTTGGGGAGCTTAGTATTCATAATGATACTGCACACGACATTTTCATTTATATTAAATAAGATCAATTCAAAACCGGAGCGTGATAGGCGGAAAGCGGCAATTATAGCATTAGTAGTTATTGCTATCGCTGTTGTCGGGCAGGCGGTGTGGCTATATGTGCTTTACAGGTCAATAACAATTGTTACGATGACTGGTCTTTTGGTTTGGCTATCATGGTGGGCATCAAGTCGAATATCATTGGCTAAGAAATCTACATCTTCGCTGATAGCAGGCCTGATTGCAGGATACGCTGGTTATGTGCTTTTGTTTTTGTCGATTATGTTCACTGTAGGTTACATGTGGATATCCTCTGTTTATTCCCAATATCCAGACGCTACGGCTTCCGCCGTCGTAGATGGCCGGCGTATTAAAGTGATAGTGATTTTCCCTAGTCAGTCTCGGACTCTATACTATGATGGAGCTGAGGTGCGCGTTGCCGGCGCTGGATTCTTGGACAGCGTACGAACGGCTAGGCCGCGTTAGCGGCGGCGCATTAATTCCCTACGATTTGGATATCGGTTGAACTGCTGAGGTGTATTGAGTGAGCTAGATTGCTTGACTCCGGCGTAATCCGGGCAAAGCTGGAGCGCGTCGGCGAGGGAGTGCCTGTGCGGACAATGTTGCGTGCTTTCGCGGTTCTGCTGCTGACCCTGCCGGCGGTCGCCTCGACTCAGGGCGGCACCGGCTATCAGGCGCCGCGCCACACCAGCCGCAATTCCCCCTTCTTCCTCGTCCCGGACGAGGCGACGCTCAGGATGCGCGCCGATGCCGGCATGCAGATCGAGCAGGCGCGCGATCCGGCCGTGGAGCTGGCGGAGCATCGCAAGCTCGATCGGGCGCTGCGGGCGCTGCTGCCGCAGCGGGCCGGGACGGTCGATGCCTATGTGATTTCGATCGCGCTCGACAGCGACCCGGTCTTCGGGCGCGAGGCGCGGGTGGCCGGCGACGTGCTCGGCGCCCGCTACGGCGCGCGCGGCCGTACGATCGTGCTCGCGGGATCGGACGGCAATGCCGCCTCGGCGCTGCCGCGCGGCACGCCGGAGCGGCTGGCCATGGCGCTGGCCCGGATCGCCGAGCTGATCGACAGGAACGAGGACGTGGTCGTCGTGTACACGACGAGCCACGGCACGCCGTTCGGGATCATCTATCACGACGCCGACAACGGCTATGGCGCGATCTCGCCGAACCGGCTGCGCGAGATTTTCGACCGGACCGGCATCCGCAACCGGCTGCTGATCCTCAGCGCCTGCTATTCCGGCGTGTTCGTGCCGCGGCTCCAGTCCGACACGACGGCGATCGTGACCGCGGCCTCGTCGGAACGCTCCTCCTTCGGCTGCGTCGCGGACAATGACTGGACATTCTTCGGCGACGCGATGATCAACCACGCGCTGCGCAAGCCGCAGCCGCTCCGCGCCGCCTTCACGGAGGCGAAGGCTCTGATCACCAGCTGGGAGGCGCAATTCCCGGTCCGGCCGTCCGAGCCGCAGGTCAGCATCGGCGCCGGCGCCGAGCGCTGGCTCGCGGCGCTCGACCGCCGCCTGCCGCCCGCGGCAAGCCAGCCGGTCGGCCGGCCGGCCGTCGAGACGAGCCGCGAGCTGATGCGGCGCTAGCGGCTCAGATCACCGTGAAGTCGCTGGCCGCGAGCACCGGATTGCCCTGCAAAGTCGCGAACAAAACGGCAGCGCCGGCGCCGGTGCCGTCGGCGTCGTAGAAGAGCTGGCCGGTGCCGCTGTTGTAGATGATCCGGTCATTTGCATCGGCCGCAGCGGAGCCGGTAACGAAGGCGTCGGCGTTGAACGCGCCGGGCCCGCCGATGCCGGCGAAGATCGCATCGTCGAGCGCGATCTTGTCGGTGCCGCCAAGGAAATCGGCGATCAGATCGACATTGCCGCCACCCAGAGCGGTAGTGAAGGCGAAGGTGTCGGCACCACCGAAGCCAAGCAACGTGTCGGCACCTCCCATGCCGTTCAGCACGTTGGCGCTGCTGGTGCCGAGCAGATGCTGGGCGAATTCATTGCCAGTCAGATCGAGCACGGTGAAGCCCGCGGTGCTGAAGGCGGATAGCCATTCGACCGACAGGCCCGCCGCAAGCGTGTAGCTGACCTGGGTGAGGATCGTGTCGAAACCCTCCCCGGCATTTTCGTAGACCGTGTCGCCGACGCTGCCCACGACATAGACATCGTCGCCGCCGAAACCGATCATCACGTCGTTGCCCCGCCCCCCGTCGAGCGTGTTCGTGCCGTTGTTGCCGAGCAGATACTGGTTCAGCGCCTGTTGAGCGGTGCCGTTCGATCTGACGATGATGTCGATCGCGTCAGTCCCTGCCGTGCGGGACGTGGACAGCCAGTCGACCCGATACACTTCATCGATCGAATAGCTCGTGCTCGTATAGAGGACGTCGAAGCCGCCGAGGAGCTCGTCCACCACATCCCCGGCATGATCGACGATGTAGATGTCGTCACCGTCCGCGCCGGTCATCCTGTCGGCGCCGGCGCCGCCGTCCAGGACGTCCTTGCCGTTGGTGCCGGCGAGCCAATTGAAAATTTCGTTGCCCGTGAGTTTGAGGCCGGCGCCATTGTTGGGGGTAGCGATGTTTGACTGCAGAATTTCCATCTCTACTCCCGCAGCGAGCGTGTAGTCGACGGAGATGTAGGCGATATCGGTGCCGCCGGCGTTGGTCGCCTCGAACATCTGGTCGCCCGCATTATCGACATAATATTTGTCGCTGCCGCCATAGCCGATCATCACATCGGCGCCGCCCATGCCATTGAGAGCATTGCTGCCATTGTTGCCGAGAAGATATTGGTCGAAGGCGTTGCCGGTAATGTCGACGGGCATTTGGCCTGCGGTCCAGGTGGTCGAGAGCCATTCCGCATGCGCTTCCGCGGCAAGGACGTAGGTCTTCAGAAAGAGGGCAGCCGCGTCGAGCAGGACCGTGTCGAAGCCCTCACCGTCGAGCTCGACGATGACGTCCATGACATTGTCGACGACAAAGACGTCGTCGCCGGTACCGCCCTCGAGCTGGTCCGCGCCTTCGCGGCCGTCGATATGGTCGTTCCCGCCAAGGCCGCGGATGGTGTCGGCGTCCGAGGTTCCGTCCAGCGTTTCCCCCTCATTCGTTCCTACGATCAGCGGCATTTCTTATCTCCCGTGCCGGGCAGTGCGACGATCACCCGATCATACATTAAACGAACTCAATGGGGTATAAGGCGGGAAAGGCCCGACTCCCCGCGCCCGAACCGGATCCTGAGCCTCTCCCTTGTGTCCTCCACTCTATGCGGGATCCAGGGAAAGGTTCCACAAACTCAGTCAAACGGTCCCCGACCGCGACGCCAGGAATGACGAAAGGGGGGCGCCGCCGCAGAGGTGAGGGTCCTCCCAGTACGGCCCGTGCCCGTCAGATCACCGTGAAGTCGCTGGCCGCGAGCACCGGATTGCCCTGCAGCGTCGCGAACAGCACCGCGGCGCCGCCCCCGTTGCCGTCGGCATCATAGAAGAGCTGGCCGGTGCCGCTGTTGTAGATGATCCGGTCATTCGCATCGGCCGCAGCGGAGCCGGTGACGAACGCGTCGGCGTTGAACGCGGCGTGCGCCGGTCAGATCACGCCGACGGCCTTGCCGGCATTCTCGAACATCTGAAGGATCTCGCCCACTTCGGCATCGCTATGCTCGGCGCAGAGCGAGCAGCGGAGCAGGGTCATGTTGGCGGGGGTCGCCGGCGGGCGGGCCAGGTTGACGTAGAGGCCCTCCGCAAGGAGCGCCTCCCACATCGCGGCGCCTTTCTCCAGATCCGGCATGATCACGGCAATGATCGCGGACTGGGGCTCGTCGGTGCCGAGCGTGAAGCCGAGCGCCTTGAGGCCGGCATGGAGCCGCTTCGAATTCTCCCAGAGATGGGCGCGCTTGTTGTGGCCGTGCTTCAGCTTGCGGATCGAGGTCGCCGCGGTGGCGACGACGCTCGGCGGGAGCGAGGCGGTGAACACATAGGGCCGGCAGACCAGCCGCAGGATCTCGAACTTGGGATGGTTGGAGACGCAGAAGCCGCCGACCGTGCCGACCGATTTGGAGAAGGTGCCGATCACGAAATCGACATCGTCCAACACGCCCTGGTCTTCGGCGACGCCGCGGCCATTGGGGCCGATGAAGCCCATACTATGGGCCTCGTCGACCAGCACCATCGCGCCGGCGGCCCTGGAGACGGCGATCATCTCCTTGAGCGGGGCGACGTCGCCGAGCATGGAATAGACGCCCTCGAGCACGACCAGCTTGCCGGCGCCCTCGGGGATGCGGGCGAGGCGCTTCTCGAGCGCGCTGATGTCGTTGTGGCGGAAGGGGACGATCTCCGCGTCGCCCATCTTGCAGCCGTCGTAGATGGAGGCGTGGCTGTCGATGTCGAGGACGATATAGTCGCCCTTGCCCGCGATCGTGGAGATGATGCCGAGATTGGCCTGGTAGCCGGTCGAGAAGACCATGGCGTGATCCATGGCGTAGAAGTCCTTCAGAGCCTCCTCGACGGCCTTGTGGCCGGCATAGGTGCCGTTGAGGACGCGGCTGCCCGTGGTCCCCGAGCCGAACTCGTCCAGCGCCTTCTTGCCGGCGGCGATGACGTCGTCGTCGAACGTCATGCCCATATAATTATAGGTGCCGAGAAGGATCGTCTCCTTGCCGTTGCAGATGGCGCGGGTGGGGGAGAGGACCTTCTCCATGACCAGCCCGAACGGGTCCTTGACGCCGGTAGCGAGCAGGCCCTCGCGGATCTGGATCAAAGGATCGAACTTGCTGAACAGGTCGACGGCGCCCGGGGAGGCATCCGCGGCGGGAAGGGGACGGCTGCTCATCCTTCGGTCCTCAGACTCTCGACCGCGTCGACGAGCTGGCCGACATTCTCGATCTCGGCCTGCTGGCTCATCGTGATCAGGATATCGAACTCGTCCTCCACATTGGCGACGAAGTCCATCACCACCAGGCTGTCCCATTCGAGATCGCCGGCGAAGGTGGTGGTTTCGGTGAGCGCGACGCCCTTTTTGTTGAAGGGCTCGATCAGGCTCGCGACCTTGTCGAAGGTCTCGTCTCTGTCGGTCATGTCCGTCCTTTAGGTTTCCGAGGGCCTCGTGCCAAGCGATTGCGGCAGGAAAGGGACGGTTTGGAGACGGGGGGCGGGGCGGCTTGGCAAGAGCGCGCGCCGCGTGCGATGACGGCCCGGGGACGAAACAGGGACTCTTGTGTGACAGGCGAAACCGACGAAACGGCGCCGGAGGCGAGCGCGGTCTATCCGCCCAATGCGGTCCATATGATGCGCACAGCCCAGCTTGCCCAGCTTCAGCTTTCGGCGATGGCCGACGCCAAGGCGAGCCTGCTGATGGGCGCGACCTTCGTGATCTTCACCATCACCATCGGCCAGGCGCATGGCGGCCTGCCGCCGCTGCCGTTGCTGATCCTGGGCGGCGCGGCCTTCTTCGCCGCGATCTTCGCGGTGCTGGCGGTCATCCCGATGACGAGCGCCAGGCGCAAGGGCGGTCAGCCCAACATTCTCTTCTTCGGGACGTTCAGCCGGATGGCGGAGGACGAGTTCATCGACGAGGTGACGGCGAAGCTCCGCACCGAGGACAGCATCTACCGGACGATGGCCCGCGACATCCACCAGGCCGGTACCGTGATGCAGACCAAGAAGTACCGGATGCTGACCTGGGCCTATCGCGTCTTCCTGCTCGGCCTGATCGCGAGCGGCGCGGCGTTCGTGATCCAGTATCTCTGAGTCAGCGCAGCCAGCCCTGCTCCTGATACCATTCGGCCGTGGTCTTGAGGCCGGTCTGGGTGCGGATGGCGGGGCGCCAGAGGCTCTCGGGCGGGCGTGCCTCGGCGGTGACCACCCAGTCCGGATGGCAGAAATAGCGGGCGCGGTCGGGGGTCAATTTGGCCTTGTCGCGGCGGACCAGGCGGTCGAGGCGGGCAGCACCCTTCACCACTGCTTTGGGCACGGCCAGGGTCGCGGCGCGCTTGCCGAAGACCCGGCCGAGCGTGCGCGCGAAGTGGCGGTGGTCCCAGCCCTCGGGCGTGCCGTCGTCGGGCTCGTAGGTCTCGCCCACGCTCGCGGGCGCGTCGAGCAAGGCGAGGATCAGCCGGCACAGATCCTCGACATGGATGACCGAGAAGCGGCCCCTGGGCGGCAAGGCGACGAGGCCGCGCTTCGCCATGCGGAACAGTTCGAACGTCTCGCGGTCGCCCGGCCCGTAGACGGCGGGCGGCCGGACGATCGTCCAGTCCAGCCCCGAGGCGGCGACCACGCGCTCCGAGCGGGCCTTGGACCAGCCATAGTCGCTGAGCTCAGGCTCGCGCGCAGCGAGCGAGGAGATGTGGATGAAGCGGCGGATGCCGGCGGCGCGGGCCGCATCCACGGTCGCGGCGGTGCCGCCGACATTGACGGCCTCGAAGCCGGCCCGGTCCGGCGCGTTGATCAGGCCGGCGATATGGATGACCGCGTCGGCCTCCCCGCAGAGCGCGGCGAGGCTGTCCGGCCGGTCCAGCGCGCCTTCGACCCAGTCGATCCCCGGCTCGGCGGGGCGCCAGCCGCGGGTCAGGGCACGGACCGGGTGGCCCGCCGCGCGCGCGGCCCTCAGCAGATGGCCGCCGACGAAGCCGGTGCCGCCGGTGATCGCGAGGGTGGGGGGGGTCATAGTGGCGACCAGCCCGGTTCCTCGTCGTCGCCCACCGCCTCGCGCTGGATCGCACCAAGCTCGGGCAGGATCGCGTCGAGAATCTCCTCCACGCCCGCGCCGGTCGCGCCGGAGACGATAAAGACGCGGGCCCCGCTCTCCTCGGCAAGCTCGGCGGCGAGGGCCTCGGCCAATTCGTCGTCGATCGTGTCGGCCTTGTTGAGCGCGACCAGCTCGACCTTCTCGTCCAGGCCGGCGCCATAGGCCTCCAGCTCGTCGCGGACGGTGCGGTAGGCGGTCGCGACGTCCTCATTGTTGGCGTCGATCAGGTGGAGGAGGATCCGGGTGCGCTCGACATGGCCGAGGAAGCGGTCGCCGATCCCCGCGCCCTCCGCCGCGCCCTCGATCAGGCCCGGAATGTCGGCGAGCACGAAGTCGACGCCCTTGTGGCGGACGACGCCGAGCTTCGGGTGGAGCGTGGTGAACGGATAGTCGCCGACCTTGGCCTTGGCGTTGGAGACGGCGTTGAGGAAGGTGGACTTGCCGGCATTGGGCAGGCCGACCAGGCCCGCGTCCGCGATCAGCTTCAGGCGCAGCCAGACCCAGCGTTCCTCGCCGGGCCAGCCGGTGCCGTGCTGCCGCGGGGCGCGGTTGGTCGAGCTCTTGTAACTGGCATTGCCGCGGCCGCCGTCGCCGCCCCGGAGCAGGACGACGCGCTGGCCGACCTCGGTGAAGTCGGCGAGGACGTTCTCGCGCTCGTCGTCGAGCACTTGCGTGCCGACCGGGACCTTGATGACGAGGTCGTTGCCGCCCGCGCCCGTCCGGTTCTGCCCGGAGCCGCCGGTGCCGCGCGGGGCGCGGAAATGCTGGGTGTAGCGGAAGTCGATCAAAGTGTTCAGGCCCTCGACCGCCTCGAAGACGATGTCGCCGCCCTTGCCGCCGTCGCCGCCGTCGGGGCCCCCATATTCGATGAACTTCTCGCGCCGGAACGACACCGCGCCCGGGCCGCCGGCGCCGGAGCGGATGAAGATCTTGGCCTGGTCGAGAAAATGCATGGGCGGCATTTAGGGCGGGCGGGTCAGGAGTCAAACGAGGGGCCGCCGATGGGTCGGCGGCGACGTGCGACCCAGGGCGACGCCGCTCACCTGGCCCAAACCGGTCTGCCCCAATAACGATAGGAGCGGATCGGGAAGAATGTTATGGTCCGCGCTCCGGCAGGAAAGGCAAAAGACAGGGGGACGATGAGCGGGAAAGACTCTGCCGAATCCTGTTATCTGGCCAGGCACGGCTTCGACTTCGACATGTTCTTTTCCTACGCCCATGGCGATGTGCGGCGAAGCGGCGACGCGCAACTCAAGCGCTGGTCGAAGCAATTGTACCAGGCGCTGTCCGAGACGCTCGATTCCCTGAATCTGAAGCCACCGCCGCGCATCTTCTTCGACGAGAGCGATGCGTTGGGCGACGGGCTCAACAAGACCGCGCACCTGGCGCCCGAGCTGGCCGAGAAGGTCAGGGCGTCGGCGCTGCTGCAGATCGTGATGTCGCCCCAATATCTGGAGAGCGACTGGTGCCGGCGCGAGCTGGAGACGTTCGAGGCGGCGGCCGCCGAACGGGGCGGCGGGGTCAGCGGCCGCATCTTCATCGCCAAGGCGATGGACACGGACGATCTGGCCTGGCCCGCCCCGCTGACCGACGCCGAGGGCAACAAGACGGTCGGCTGGGAGTTCCACCGCCGCGGCAGCCCGCTGCCCTATGGCTGGATGACCGACTGGCACGGCAACATCCCGCCCGAGATGCACCAGGCCTTCATGGAGATGGCGAGCCAGATCCAGCGCCGCCTCAGGGCGTTCGACAGCGAGCTGACCGAGAAGGCGCGCAAGATCGAGCTGGTCGACTGGCTGGAGAAAGGCGAGATCGAGCGCATCTATCTCTACGGGCGCAACGACGAGGTCGCCGAATGGGAGGCGACCTGGAAGGAGCTGGACGGGCTCGGCATCATGGTGACGCCGGGCGAGCCCGAGCCGCTCGATGCCGACGACGACAGCGCCAAGCGCAACGAATATGCGCGCCTCGCCAGCCGCTGCGACGCGATGGTGATGGTCGCCGCCGACGGCGTGAAGCTCGATTTCGACCTCGACGTGGTCGGCCGCGAGCGGCGCAACTTCATCGCCTCCAAATATAAGAAATATCTGCCCTGCGCGGTGGTCGACCGGGTCGGCGAGTTGGCCAAGCCGGCGCGGCTCAGCAATGCCCGGCGCTTCGACATCGACTGGATCGACGCGCCCTCCTGCAACTGGCCGCATTATATCCGCACCTGGCTTTCGGCCTCGGCGGGCAAGGTCCGGCAGCGCTACGGGCTGGAGGACGGCGCCGGAGCCGCGGAGCCCGCGGCGTGAACAAGGCCTGGCGCGCCTTCGAGGCGGATCCGCTCGAAGGCATGGCCGAGGGTCCCTATCCGGGGTTGCGGCCGTTCCTGCCGCGCGAGCGCGACATCTTCTTCGGCCGCGAGCAGATGATCAACCAGGTGCTGGTGCGCCTGAACGAGCAGCATATGGTCGTCGTCCACGGCGCCTCGGGCTGCGGCAAATCCTCCCTGATCGCGGCGGGCGTGCTGCCGCAGCTGGCGCGGCGGCGGGCGCGGCGCGGCCTGGTGCTGAGGACGGGGACGTTCCGCCCCGGCATCCAGCCGATGCAGTCGCTGGTCGGGCTGCTCGGCGAATTGTGCGGGACCGATGGCGGCCCGGCGCCGGTCGACGCGGTCTACCGCGCGATTTCGGGCGGGGCAGGGGCGGCGCGGGCCGGCGTTGCGCGCCTCGCCGCCGATGCGGGCGTCGACCAGCTCTGCATCGTCATCGACCAGTTCGAGGAGCTGTTCCGCTTCGCCGAGGACGAGGGCTTCGAGGAGGCGCAGCGCTTCGCCGATCTGCTCGTCCAGCTCTGCGGCGGCGGCGACGAGGAGGGCGGCTGGTGGGAAGCGGAGGGGGCGGCGCGGCCGGCCGAGCCGGTGCCGGCCGAGATTAGTTTCATCCTCACCATGCGCTCCGAATTCCTGGGCAATTGCTCGCGTTATCCCGGCCTCGCCGAGGCGATCAACCGCACCCAATATCTGCTCCCGAATATGAGCCGCGACGATCTGATCCGCGCGATCCGCGAACCCGCGGAGGTGTTCGAGGGCCATGTCGATCATGCCCTTGCCGAGCGGATGGCGGACGATGCCCGGCGCGAGGAGGATTCGCTGCCGCTGATCCAGCACGCGCTGATGCAGATGTGGCTGGCCTCAGACAGCGGGCGGTTGGCCCTCGCCGACTACGAGCGGGCGCTGGAAGGCTCCGCGCAGAGCAGCCAGACCCGGCAGAAGGGCCCGCTCGGCGCGATCCTCGCCGGCCATGCCGACCGCGTGCTGGCCGAGACGACGGGCGGTGACCCGGCCAAGGAGCGGGCGGTCGAGTTCATCTTCCGGGCGCTCACCCGCAAGGACAGCGAGAGCCGCGCGATCCGCTTCCCGCAGCGTTACTGGCGCCTCGCCCGGCTCAGCGGGCTGGACGCGGCGGGGACGCGCGCGATCGTCGACGCCTTCCGCCGCGACACCGTCTCCTTCCTGACGCCCTACGAGGCGATGACCGCGGAGATCGGGGGCGAGAGCGTCATCGACATCAGCCACGAGGCGCTGATCCGGACCTGGCCGCGGATGAGCGACAAGGCGATCGACGCCAATGCCCGGCCCGTCGGCTGGATCGAACGCGAGGCGCAGGACGCGATGCTCTGGCGCTGGCTCGCCGTGCATGCGGATTTCTATCGCTCGAACCCCCGCGCCTATCTGGACGGCGCCACCACCGAGCGGCTGAGCGCCTGGTTCGAGCAGATCAAGGAGCGTCCGGACTGGGTGCGGCCCTATCTGGTCCGGCCCGCTGGCAAGCTCGAGATCGGCGAGGAGCCGGAATGGCAGGCGGTCGAGAAGCTGCTGAAGGACAGCCAGGACCGCACCTGGCTGGACCGGACCATGCTGCGCCGCTGGCGCAAGCTCGGCCGCTGGGCGCTGCTGGCGCTGATCCTGATCTTCGTCGCCGGGGGCGTCGCCGCCTTTTTCTATTTTCGCGACCGGGCAGCGGACAATGCGATGGACCAGGCCGAGGACGTGGTCCGCCAGGGCATTCGCGCCACCGACGCCTTTGTCCGGACGGCCAATGGCAGCAAGTCGCAGGGGTCGCCCGCCCAGACCGAGCGGGTCGACGCGCAGACCGTCGCGCAGGCGACCGCCGGCGCCGGCGGCGCCGCCACCGGCGACACCTTCTCGCACGCTTATGTCTGGATCGGCAGCGCCTATGCGGCCGATGCGGGCCTGATCTCCAACCTGACCGATGCCGCCGGCCGCCGGGTGCCCCCCGGCCAGGCGACCGTGGGCCGCGGCACCTACCTCATGGCCGACAATCTCATTCTGCGCTCTACGGCGCCGAGCGAGGAGGGGCGCAAGGGCCCGGCCATGGGGCTGATCGCCCGCGGCACGCCGGTCCTGATCCAGCGCCTCGTTCCGGTCCGGCGCGAGGGCCGGACGGAATATTGGGCGCGCGTGAACTTCGCACCCGGCACGCCGGTGCCGGTGCGCTTCACCTTCGATACGCCCGTCAACGGCGCGGCCGACGATTTCTCGCGCCTCTTCCTGTCGCTGGGCTACCGGCCGGCGGCCGCCGCCGGGACGACGGATCTGTCGCCGGGCGAGGCGGAGATGGTCTATTGCACGCCGCGCGATCGCGCCGCGGCGCTGCGCCTTGCCACGCTGGCGACGCGCTGGCTGAACGACGTGCCGGGCATGCAGAACGCCGCGGTGGCGCCGCGCCAGGCGGACAATTGCACGGATTCCGCCGCCTCTCCCCTGACCTTGCGGATCGCCTTCGCGCCGTCGCCCACGGCCTGGCTCAACGGACGCTGGACGCGGGACGGCAATTGCACGACGCCGATGGAGCTCACCGTGCTCGCGCGGCGGATCCGGCTCCGCGGCGACCGCGAATCCTTCGAGATCATCCAGAGCGCCACCGGCGACACGATCATCACCGATTTCGCGTCCTTCTCGCGCGCCGGTCAGGACGTGAACGTTTCCGAGATCGGCACGGGCAACTCGTTCCGCATGCGCCGCTGCCCGGGATGATCCGGCGGCTCAGGCCGTGATCATTTCTCCCTCTCTTCGCCGAGCGCGGTCATCGCAAGCAGGGCGCGGCGGGCGACCTCGCGGGCCTTGTCCGGATCGAGCCCGAGCGCCCCGGCCATTTCCGCACCCAGCAGGGAGTCGCCCATCGCCACCAGCACCAGCCAGAGCGTCGTCTCCTCCACCGGCCGGTCCTCATGGCCGGCGCGCAGATGGTCGACCAGCTCGTGGATCGCGTCGAGCACGGGGTTGAGCGCATCGCGATTGCCGGAGAGGATCATCCAGGCCGCAAGCGCGCCGGCCCCCTCCTTGCCGAAGGCGTCGAAGGTCCGGTCGACGATCTCGATCGGGTCCGCCTCCCGCGCCCGGGCGCGCTTCACGGCCTCCTCGATGCCGGCGCAGACCCGGGCCGAGATCAGCCCGGCGAGCGCGGACTGCAGCCCGGCCGCCGAGCCGAAATGATGGAGCAGATTGGCGTGGGTCTTGCCGATCTCCGCGGCCACCGCTTTCAGCGTCACCGCCTGCGGGCCATGCTCGATGAGCAGGCGGCGCGCGGCCTCGAGCGCGGCGGCGCGGCTTTCCTCGGGCGAGAGGCGTTCGCGGCGGGCAGCAGCTATTGACATTCGTGTAAATATGTGGTCTGCAGGATCATGCCGGATTGATTCGGCCCGCTCGGGCATCGAGTCCAGCGGAAAAAGACGAGGGCAGCGCAGTGGCCTACACCCCCGAAGACCTCACCATCACCCCGCGCGACCGCCGCTTCGGGCGCGGCTCGAAGCAGCAGCGCTGGTGGCTCGGCGGCGACCCGGTCGCCACCGCCTTTTACAATGCCCTCTCCGCCACCTTCCCCAGGGGCGAAGCCTTCTTCGTCGAGAGCGTGCGCAATTTCCGCGACGGCGCCCCGCCGCGGCTCGCGGAAGAGATCCGTGCCTTCACCACCCAGGAGGTGATGCACAGCCGCGAGCATGTCGCGTTCAACAAGCGCGCGCTCGAGGCCGGCTACGACCTGGCGCCGCTCGAAGCGCGGCTCGAGATGCGCCTCGCCGTCGTGCGCAACCGGCCGCCCGTCGTGAATCTCGCCGCCACCATGTGCCTCGAGCATTTCACCGCGATCCTCGCCCACCAGCTGCTCAGGAATCCGAAGCATCTGCGCGGCGCTGACAAGGAAAGCGGCGACCTCTGGCGCTGGCATGCGATCGAGGAGATCGAGCATAAGGGCGTCGCCTACGACACCTGGCTGCACGCGACGAAGGACTGGAGCCGCCGCAAGCGCTGGAAGGTGAAGGCCAAGGTGATGCTGTTCACGACCCGCAACTTCGTCGTCGACCGCTCGAAGGGCACGCTCGAACTGCTTCGGCAGGACGGGATCACCGGCTTCAGGGCCTGGCGGAAGATGCTCTGGTTCGCCTGGATCAACCCCGGCATGCTGCGCAAGATCCTCGGCGCCTGGCTCGCTTTCTTCCTGCCCCGCTTCCATCCCTGGAAGCATGACGACCGCAACCTGATCCGGCTGACCGAGAGCGATTACGAGGCGGCCGTGCTGCCGCAGCCAGCGACGGTCTAGGCTTCGGCGGGCCGGGCGCGGGCCAGGCGGATTGCGGCGAGCAGCCCGGCCAGGGCGAAGGGGATGGCGATCCCGAACGCGCCCCAGGCGATGGGCGCAAGGTTGGACGGGTCGATGCCGCGCCCGAAATCGGCGGCATTGGCGGCGACCCCGGCCAAAGCGGCGCCGAGCGCGCCGCCCGCATTGCGCACCGCGCCGATCGCCGAGGAGCCACGCGCCCGCTCCGCCTCGCCGAACGAGCCGATCACCCGCTGTCCGATGAACGAGTAGGACAGGCCGTAGCCCGCGCCGAGCAGGGCGCCGGCGGCGGCGATGGCGATCAGGCTGGTGCCGGCCATGAGCAGGGTCAGGCCGGTCGCGCCGGCCAGGATCGACGCCGGGCCGAGGACGATCAGCCGGCGGCGCCAGACCTCGCCCGAGCCTGCCACCGAGAGCGAGGCGGCGGTCCAGGCGAGCGCCTCGATCGCGACGACATAGCCGGCCTCGAGCCCGCTGAGGCCGAAGCTGAACTGCAGCATGGCCGGGCCGTAGAGCGAGAAGGCGACGCCTGCCGCGGTCGTGCCGAAATAGGCGAGCCAGGCGGCTCCGAGCGGGAAGGCGGGATCGGCGGCACGCCGTGGGAGCAGGCGGTTCGTCCCGGCGCGGTCCGCCGCCAGCGCCGCAAGCATCAGGAGGAGGCCCCCGCCCGCTAGCAGGGCCGCGACGGCGAGGCTTGCCGCCACGCCGGCGCTGGCGATGCAGCCGATGCCGGCGGCGAGCAGCAGCAGGGTGCGCAGGGGAAGCCGGCTCCCCTCGGCCACGGCGGCGCCGCGCGGGATCAGCAGCCGGGTCGCGGCGGTGAACAGGAGCGCCTGGCCCGCGAACAGCCAGAAGACGCCGCGCCATGCCCCGGCGTCGGCGAACAGGCCGCCGACGAGCGGGCCGGCAAAGGTGGCGACACCCCAGACGCTGGTCAGGGTGGCGAAGGCCCGGGGCAGATGCCGCCCGGGAAAGAGGACGGCCAGCGCCACATAGATGAGGCCGATCACCCAGCCGGCCGCGCAGCCCTGCAGGACCCGGCCGGCGAGGAAGAGGATGATGTCGGGGGCGACCGCGCTCAGCGTGCAGCCCACCGCGAAGCCGAGCCCGGCAAGCATCATCGCCGCGCGCAGCCCGATCCGCTCGGCCAGCCAGCCCGCCGAGGCGCCGGCGACGACGAGGCCGGTGAGGAAGCCCGAGGCGGCCCAGCCGAACCAGGCGAAGCCGGCCAGGGCGGTGCCGACGGCGGGCATGATCGTGGCGGTGACCAGCGAATCGGCCGCGACCACCCAGCAGCCGAGCACCAGCAGGGCGAGCACGGGCGCACGGCCCTCGCCGAGCAGGTCGCGCCAGCCGTCGGTGCGGCGCGGCGCAGGGGGGTCGATGGCGGCTTCGGCGGTCATGGCGATCCTTGCTGGAATGGCGTCGGCCGTCACCCATGCAACCTCAACCATGGTTGAGGTCAAGCGATGAATTGCGCCGACGCCTCTGCCTAGAGTCTGTACTCATAAAGCTTGCTGATTTGTTTGAGGCTTGATTCAAGGTTGCTGGGAGGAGCCTTGGATGGGACGCTATGATTTGAGCGAGGCGGAGTGGCGGCTGATTGCGCCGTTGCTT
>Ga0196977_1000103_pt1 | contig 53648 bp, 56 predicted proteins | sample S3v_1013CmetaG_FD_148634 | JGI IMG/M metagenome (GOLD analysis project Ga0196977, IMG submission 148634) | Soil microbial communities from Anza Borrego desert, Southern California, United States - S3+v_10-13C | ecosystem: Environmental > Terrestrial > Soil > Desert | place: USA: California... | reverse complement strand
CGACGGCGACCCCGGCATGTGGGCCCAGCCGCGCGGCGACGAATGGTACGCCTGGGCGTTGCGCGCCAGCACCACCACCCGCATGTCGCCCGACGAGATTCACCAGATGGGCCTGACCCAGCTCGACGAGATCCACGGACGGATGGACCCGATCCTGCGCGACCTCGGCTACACGCAAGGCTCGGTCGGGGCGCGGATGACCGCGCTGAGCGAGGACGCCCGCTTCAAGTTCGCCGAGGGCGACCCCGGGCGGGCCGAGATCATGGCCTTCATCACCGAGCGTATCGCCTGGATCCGGGCGCAGATGCCGCGCGCCTTCAACACGCTCGTGCGCGCCAACCTCGAGGTCCGCCGCCTGCCGCCGGCCGAAGAGCCCGGCGCGCCGACGGCCTACGGCGGCTCGGGCTCGAAGGACGGTTCGATCCCGGGCAAGATGTGGATCAACCTGCGGACCACCGACCTGCATCGCCAGTGGACGCTGCCGACGCTGGTCCACCACGAGACGATTCCCGGTCACGTGTGGGAAGGCGAGTTCTCGAACGCGCTGCCGCTGATCCGCTCGATCCTCGGCTTCAACGCCTTTTCCGAAGGCTGGGCGCTTTACGCCGAGCAGCTCGCCGACGAGCTCGGGGCCTACGCGGACAATCCCGCCTGGCGACTCGGCTACCTGCAGGACCAGGCGTTCCGCGCCTGCCGGCTGGTGGTCGACACCGGGCTCCACGCCAAGCGCTGGACGCGCGAGCAGGGCATCGCCTTCTTCATGGAGCGCAACGGCAACGAGCGGAACGAGGTCGAAAGCGAGGTCGACCGCTACTGCGCGTGGCCCGGGCAGGCGTGCGGCTACAAGGTCGGCCACACCGAGATCGTCCGTCAGCGGACGCGCGCGCAACAGGCGCTCGGCCCCGCTTACGACCTGCGGGCGTTCGACGACGCCGTCGTCAAGGGCGGCAATTCCCCGCTCGACGTGCTGGCCAGGAACGTCGACCGTTACATCGCCTCCGCGCGGGGGTAGCGGTTCCGGCAAAGGGACGCGGCAGCGACTTTTCCGCCTAACCCGTTGTCCTGCCATTGACTCGCGCATCAAATAGGCAACAAATGGTTACATCAGTGACTAGGTGGCGGGAGCTCCTGTCCCGCGGCCGATAGCCAAAAAGGGGTGGGGAATATGGGACTGCCGAAGGGAAAGTTTGCGAACATCGACCAGGGCGTGGCGTCAGGATACCAGCTCAGCGGCGCGGGTAGCGGATCGGGCTCGGTCCTGCCGTTCCTGCTCGAGGATTACACCGGCATCGACACCTGGTCGGGCAAGCCGATCTACGACCACGAGCAGGTCATCGGCCAGCTCGACAGCGGCGCCGAGGTGCCCGCCAGCAACGGCAAGATCACCTTCAGCTTCCTGACCACCCCGACCACGGTCGGCTGGTACAACAACCCGCATTACCAGAACCAGGGGGTCACCGAAGGCTTCGGCTACACCCCGCTGAGCGAGGCCGAGCGCGTCGTGGCGCGCGAGTCGATGGTGCTGTGGGACGACCTGATCGCGCCGACGATCGTCGAGAAGCGCGGCGTCGGCGCCGACATCGTGCTGGCCAACACCACCACCGGCCCGGCGCAAGCGCACGCCTATTACCCCGGCAACGGGCCCAAGCTGCAGAGCGACGTGTGGACCGCCGACCCGAGCGTCAACTGGACCAATCAGTGGCTCGACTACAGCGGCTACGGCCGCACGACGCTTATCCACGAGGTCGGCCACTCGCTCGGCCTCACCCATCCGGGCGACTACAACTTCGGCGACGACGGCCCCGATCCGGACACCGATCCGGATCCGATCACCTACGCGGGCGACGCGTTCTATGCGCAGGACACGCTGCAGTTCTCGATCATGTCGTACTTCAGCTCGCAGCTGACCGGGGCGCAGCCGGTCGACGTCAGCCTCGGCCTGATCAACAACGCGCAGACCCCGCTGCTGCACGACATCCTGGCGATCCAGGACAAGTACGGCGCCGATCCGACCACGCGGGCGGGCGACACGGTCTATTTCGCCAACTCGACCGCCGGCAACGCGGTGTACGACCTCGAGGAGAATCCGTTTCCGTATCTGTCGGTCTACGACGCGGGCGGCAACGACACGTTCGACTTCTCGACCGCCAACAAGGGCGTGTTCGTCGACTTGCGCGCGGGCAGCTTCACCTCGGCCACCGCGGGCGCGCTGAGCCTCGCCGAGGCCAATGCGGCGACCGCGGTGTTCAACGCGGCCACCGACGAGACGCAAGGCGACTTCGCGCTGTGGACCGCGGGCGGCTACGCCAGCTGGGTCAACACGATCAGCGGGTTCGGCGCCAACCGGGTGCTCAACGACACCGGCATCGCGGGCATCGGCGCGACCTCGCACCGCAACATCTCGATCGCCTACAACACGGTCATCGAGAACGCGATCGGCGGCTCGGAGCGCGACTACCTGGTCGGCAACGAGGTCGCCAACCGGCTGAGCGGCAACGGTGGCAACGACGTGCTCAACGGCCTCGGCGGCGACGACATCTTGTCGGGCGGCGCCGGCGCGGACGAGTTCCGTTTTTTCCAGAACAGCGGCAACGACGAGATCACCGACTTCGTCAGCGGGTCCGACAAGATCATCCTGAACGAGATCGATGCCAACACCGGCGTCGCCGGCAACCAGGCGTTCACGCATGTCGGCAACGCCGCGTTCAGCGGCGCCGGTGGCGAGCTGCGCGCCTACACCAGCGGCGGCGACAACTACGTCGCCGGCGACGTGAACGGCGACATGGTCGCCGACTTCACGATCAACACCGGATCGGCGCTCGCCGCGCCGGCCGACTTCGTCTTCTAGGCGAGGCTTTCGGGGAAATCGGGGGTCCGGGCCGCACGGCTCGGGCCCCTTTTTCGTGGCTAACCGTCCTCGCCGTTCAGCCGGCGCGTCAGCTCGGCGAGCTGCTGCGCGGCGGCGCGGGCGTTCTCGAGGTAGCGCAGCGTCTGCGCATCGGTCGTCCGCGCGGCGATCAGCTCGAGGTTGCCGCCGATCACCTGGATGCAGTTGGCGAGCTCGTGGGCGAGGCCGTGCGCGTTGCGCTCCATCGCCGCGCGGCGCGGGGCCGCGCGGGTCGTGCGGCTGAATTCGACCCCCATCCTAGGGGCCGAACGTGAGGCTGGGGCAAGGCGCGGCCAATCTCGGCATGCGCGGATTCAACTCGCCGCTTGGGAAAAGCGTTCCGCGCACGTAGTTTCCCCTAGCCGCGCGAGCCCGCCACGGCGACCTGAAGGAACTGGGGCTTGCTCTTCGGCCCGTCACCGGCCAGCGCCAGGGGGTAGTTGCCGGGCGGCAGCGCCGCCAGCGGCATCCCGGCGGCGGCCAGCGCGTAAGGGCTGACGCGGTGGCGCGTGCACAGCCCGCCCGCGCCGTCGCTGACCAGCGGCGTTTCGAACTCGATCGCGATCAGCGCGTCCTGGACCCGATTGACCGTGCCCACGGCGAGCTGCCCGGCGCCGAGATCGAGCACCAGCCCGGTGCCGACCGGCACGCCGATCAGGCCCTCGACCTTGGCCCCGGTCTTCGACAAGTCGCGCATCACCGCCTCGTAGCGGTGGTCGTCGTGGATCACGCCGATGCGGCGGAACACCGAGCGCCGCTCGGGCCGGTGCTTGTCGGGGCCGCTCGGCTCGATCTTCATCTCGCCGCTGCTCATCCGCTCGTTGATCACGTCGACCGGCAGGGCCTTCGAGTAGATCCACCCCTGGATGAATTTCGCGCCGCGCTCGCAGACCAGGTTGAACTGGTCGAACGCCTCGACCCCCTCGACGGTGGTCTCCATCCCGAGCGCTTCGCTCAGGCCGATGATCGCGGTGATGATCTTGGCGCTGTTCTTGTCCGCCTGGGTGCACGAATCGACGAAGCTCTTGTCGACCTTGAGCTTGTCGAACGGCGCCGAGCGCAAGTAGCTCAGCGACGAGTAGCCGGTGCCGAAGTCGTCGAGGGCCAGGCGCACGCCGAGCTCCTTGAGCGACTGGAAGGTCCGGTCGGTGGCCTCGCTGTCGCCCATGAACACGCTCTCGGTGAGCTCGAGCTCGAGCCGGTCGGGCGCGAGGCCCGCTTGCGCGAGCGCGTTGGTGACCACCGACAGGAAGCTCTGGTTGTTGAACTGCACCGCCGAGACGTTGACCGCCACGCGCACCGTCTCGGGCCACTGGACCGCGTCCTCGCACGCGCGGCGCAGCGCCCATTCGCCGAGCTGGTTGATCAGGTTCGATTCCTCGGCCGCCGGGATGAAGATGCCCGGCGAGACGTAGCCGCGCTCGGGATGCTCCCAGCGCATCAGCCCCTCGAAGCCGACGACGACGTGGTCCGCCGTCCGCACCACCGGCTGGTAGTGCAGCTCGAGCTGCTCGCTCGCCAGCGCCTCGCGCAAGTCGTCGAGCAGCAGCCGGCGCTCCTCCTCCTCGTCCTTGAGGTCCGAGGAATAGAAGCGGAACTGCCCGCGCCCGCCGTTCTTGGCGGCATAGAGCGCGAGGTCCGAGGCGCGGGTGATCTCCTCCTTGTCGAGCCCGTCGTAGGGCGCGATGGCGATGCCGACGCTGGTGCCGATGATCGCCCGCTTGCCGTCGATCGGGTACGGCTGCGAGACGATCTGGATGACCTTCTCGGCCAGCTCGCCGAGCTTGCCGCGGTCGTCGAGGTCGGGAAGGATGACCTGGAACTCGTCGCCGCCGAGCCGCCCGATCTCGCCGCGGTCGCCGACGATGTTGCGCAGCCGCTCGGCGACCTGGCGGAGCAGGTCGTCGCCGGCCTGGTGGCCCATCGTGTCGTTGACGTACTTGAACCGGTCGAGGTCGAGCATCATCAGCGCGCAGCTGCGCTTGGCGGTCTTGTAGGCGGCGAGGATGCCGTCGAGCCGGCGGTTCATCCGGTGGCGGTTGGCGAGCCCGGTGAGCGCGTCGTACTCGGCCATGCGCGAATCGACCAGCTTGCGCTCGTATTCGACGGTGACGTCCTTGGCGCTGCCGCGATAGCCGAGGAACTTGCCGGTCTTGTCGAACTTGGGATGGCCGGAGATCGACCACCAGTTCTGCCGCCCTTCCTTCGGGCCGATCGCCAGGCGGACGGTCAGGTCGTGGATCCGGCTGCGCGCGTTGAGCTGGAAGTTGAGCGGGCGGGCGCTCTTCTCGTCGGGATCGTCCGGGTCGATCTCGAACAGCGCGGTCAGCGGCTGGGCGAGCAGCTCGCCGGCGGAACGGCCGAGCTTCTCGAACGCGTGGTCCGACAGGTAGATCAGCCGGCCCTCGCCGTCGCTGGCCCAGATCCAGCCGATCCCGGCCTGCTCGAAATCGTCGAGCACCTGCAGCCGGCGCGCGGAATCCCCGGGGCCGATCACGGCGACGTCGCCATAGTCCGGGCCGTCGGCCGCGCCCGAGCCGGCACCCGTCAGGCCTTTCAGGATATTGCGCATTTCCATCGCCGTTCACGCCCTCGAGCGCGCATTCGCTCGCCTTGGGAGGGTGTGAGCGTTGATGGTTTAATTAACCCTAACGCCGGCTGGATTTCGGGGTCAGGGAAAGCCCGCGATCGAGTTGGGCATCGGTTCCCTCGCGGCCGTCATCCCCGCAAAAGCGGGGACCAGTCGGCTCTCGGCCCAACGGACGCTGCTAAGTTTCCGCCTTCGCGGGAACGACGCGAGGAGGAGGAGCGCATCCCTGGCGTTGCAAGAATGCGCTTTCCTACACACCCTGTTCGCTATATGTTCGCATCGGCTCTTTGCAATTGCTGGATTCGGGAAGAATGCTTCGCGGCCCGCTGGAACGGGGGCGTGCTTATCTGTTTCATCAACCAGGTCGCCGCACGGCGCTGAGGTGTCGCCGTCGCTTTTGCCAACTTGTGGGCCGTAAGATGCTCTAAAGAAAGCTTTTTGAAGACGGCAGCAGGGCGACAGGGTGTCGCCTTTGTCGCCTTTGTCGCCTACTACGCCGCCTGCGGCGCCGCCCTGCGGACACCCTCGTCGACGTGCGCCTCGAACTGGGCGAAGTTGTCGACGAACAGCTGGACCAGCTTGCGCGCGGTGCGGTCATAGTCGGCCGTGTCGGCCCAGGTCGCGCGCGGATCGAGGATCGCCGCATCGACGCCCGGCACCGCCACCGGCACGTCGAAGCCGAAGTTGGGGTCCTTGCGGAACACGGCGCTCCCCAGCGATCCGTCGAGCGCGGCGTTGAGGAGGGCGCGTGTCGCCTTGATCGGCATGCGGCTGCCGGTGCCGTACTTGCCGCCGGTCCAGCCGGTGTTGAGGAGCCAGCACTGCACCCCGCCCTTCGCGATGCGCTCCTTGAGGAGGTTGCCGTAAACGCTCGGGTGGCGCGGCATGAACGGGGCGCCGAAGCAGGTGCTGAAGGTCGCCTCGGGCTCGGTCACGCCGATCTCGGTGCCGGCGACCTTGGCGGTGTAGCCCGAGAGGAAATGGTACATCGCCTGGTCGGGCGTCAGCCGCGCGACCGGCGGCAGCACGCCGAACGCGTCGGCGGTGAGGAACACGACGTTGGCCGGGACCGGGCCGAGGTTGTGCTCGGAAGTGTTGGGGATGAACTCGATCGGATAGGCGCCGCGGCTGTTCTCGGCGAGCGAGTTGTCGTCGAAGTCGAGCTCGCGGGTCGCGGGGTCCATGACGACGTTCTCGAGCACGGTGCCGAACATCCGGGTCGTCGCGTAGATTTCGGGCTCGGCCTCGGGCGAGAGGCGGATCATCTTGGCGTAGCAGCCGCCTTCGAAGTTGAACACCGCGGTGTCCGACCAGCCGTGCTCGTCGTCGCCGATCAGCGTGCGGCTGGCGTCGGCCGACAGCGTGGTCTTGCCGGTGCCGGACAGGCCGAAGAACACCGCGGTCTTGCCGTCGGGCCCGATGTTGGCGCTGCAGTGCATCGGCATCACGCCTTCGGCCGGCAGGCGGTAGTTGAGGATGCCGAACACGCTCTTCTTCATCTCGCCGGCGTATTTCGTGCCGCCGATGAGGATCAGCTTCTCGGAAAAGCTCACCGCGATGACCGTCTCGCTGCGGGTGCCGTGGCGTGCGGGGTCGGCGCGGAAGCTCGGCAGGTCGATGATCGTATATTCGGGCGCGAACCCGGTCAGCTCGGCGTCGGTCGGCCGCACCAGCAGCGTGCGGATGAACAGGTTGTGCCAGGCAAGCTCGTTGATCACCCGCACGTTGACGCGGTGCTCGGCTTGCGAGCCGCCGAACAGGTCGGCGACGTAGAGCTTGTCCTTGTCCGCCAGTGCCGCGAGGAAGTCGGCCTTGAGCGCGGCGAAGTGCGCCGGCGTCATCGGCACGTTGACCTTGCCCCACCATACGGTGTTCTCGGTCTCGGCATCGCGGACGATGAACTTGTCCCTGGCCGAGCGGCCGGTGTGCTTGCCGGTCTCGACCACTAGCGGGCCGTGCTTCGCCAGCCGGCCTTCGCCATTGCGGACCGCTTCCTCGACCAGTGCCGAGGTGCCGAGGTTGGCCAGCACGGCCGCGCCGGTCTGGATGCCCTGGCTGGAAAGCGGCACGGAAAGCGAAGCGGTCACGCGATGAGTCCCTCTCGATTTCTTGAAAAGCAGCCGCTTAGCCGGGGGGCGGCGGGCCTTTGCCGTGCGCATAGTCGCCCGCCCGTCCGCCGTCAAATCGGCGCCCGGGCGGCGCGCCGGCCCGCGCGGCTCCAATTGTCTCGCCCGGGGGAACGCGTTACGGCTGGCGCGATGGACAACGGCGTGGACGGGCGGAACTGATGGCGGGCGGCGAACCGGCCGCGCTCGCGCTCGGCGAGCGCCAGCGCAGCATCGCGCTGGTCGACGACGACCGCAACATCCTCACCACGCTGTCGATCGCGTTGCAGGCCGAAGGCTACGCCACGCGGGTCTATTCCGACGGCGAGGCGGCGCTGCGGGCGCTGACCGAGAACCCGCCCGACCTCGCCGTGTTCGACATCAAGATGCCGCGGATGGACGGGATGGAACTGCTCCGTCGCCTGCGGGCCGAATCCGACCTGCCGGTGATCTTCCTCACCAGCAAGGACGAGGAGCAAGACGAGGAAGCCGGCCTGGCGATGGGCGCCGACGACTACATTGCCAAGCCGTTCAGCCAGCCGCTGCTGCTGGCGCGCATCCGGGCGATCCTGCGCCGCGCGGCGCCGGAGCGCGAGCCGGGGCCGGATGCCGAGCCGGCGGCGGCGCCCGACGGCCCGGTGATCGAGCGCGGGCGGCTGCGGATGGATCCCTCGCGTCACCGGGTGACGTGGGCCGGCAAGCCGGTCTCGCTCACCGTCACCGAGTTCCTGATCCTCGAGGCGCTCGCCCAGCGCCCGGGCGTGATCAAGAGCCGCAACCAGCTGATGGATGCGGCCTACCCGGACGACGTGTTCGTCGACGACCGCACCGTCGACAGCCACATCAAGCGCCTGCGCCGCAAGTTCCGCGCCGCCGACGACGGCTTCGGCGCCATCGAGACGCTCTACGGCGCCGGCTACAGCTTCTCCGATGGCTGAGGAGGAAGCGCGCGGCGGGCGGTTCGAGCGCCTCGCTCCCCGCAACACCTCGCTCACCGCGCGCATCCTCGCGGTCAACCTGATCCCGCTGCTGATTCTCGCCGGAAGCCTGTTCTTCCTCGATACCTACCGCCGCCAGCTGCTCGCCGAACGCTTCGCGCTGGCGCGCATCGAGGCGCAGATCACCGCCGAGGCGCTCGCCGGCGCGACCCGCGAGCGGCAGGAGGCCCTGCTGATCCAGATCGGCAAGGAGCAGCGCATGCGGCTGCGCATGTACGACGCCGAGGGCCATCTGTGGGCCGACAGCTTCGCGCTGGCCGAGCCGTCGTTCGAGTTCGGCGACCCGGCCGAGGCGACCTGGGGCGAGGACGTCGCCCGGACGATGGACGAGGCGGTCGACTTTCTGGTCGGCGCGGAGGCCCCGCCGGACTACGTCGAGCCGGCCGCCGAGGACGCCGAGGCCTGGCCCGAGCTGGTCCTCGCGCGCCAGCTCGGCCGCACCCAGGTCGAGCTGCGCCGCGCGCCCGACCGCACCCCGGTGATCACCGCCGCCGCGCCGGTCGGGCTCAACGGGGCCACGCTGCTGACCACCCGCAACGCCAGCGACATCACCCAGGCGGTGCGCGACGCGCGCACTTCGCTGCTGCTGATCATCGCGCTGGCGCTGGCCGTCTCGATCGTGCTCTCGCTGTACCTCGCGCGGACGATCATCGACCCGCTGCGCCGCCTCGGCAAAGCCGCCGTGCGCGTGCGGCTGGGGCGCGAACGCGAAGTCGAGGTGCCGCGCATGCAGCAGCGCGGCGACGAGATCGGCGTGCTCGCCCGCGCCGTCTCGGACATGACCGCGGCGCTGCGCCAGCGGATCGATGCGGTCGAGGCCTTCGGCGCCGACGTCGCGCACGAGATCAAGAACCCGTTCGCCAGCTTGCGCAGCGCGGTCGATTCGCTGGTCAAGGTGGAGGACCCGGCGTTGCGCGCGCAGTTGATCGACATCGCCGCCCACGACGTGCGGCGGATCGACCGGCTGGTGACCGAGATCGCCGAGGCCAGCCGCATCGACGCCGAGCTGAGCCGGGCGACGTTCGAGGCGATCGATCTCGCCCGATTGATCGAGAACGTCGCCCGGGCGCGCGAAGATCGCGGGCTCAACGCCGGCCGCACGGTCGCGATCGAGCGCGACCGGAGCGCCGTGCGGGTGAGCGGCGTGCCGATCCGGCTCGAGCGGGTGATCGACAACCTGCTCGACAACGCGGTGTCGTTCTCGCCGCCCGGCGGAACGATCACCGTTTCCGTGCGGCGCGACGGCGACCGGGTGCAGGCGCGCATTTGCGACGAGGGCCCCGGCATTCCCGAGAGCGAGCGCGAGAAGGTGTTCGCCCGGTTCCACTCGGTGCGGCCCGAGGAAGAGGGCTTCGGCGACCACAGCGGGCTCGGCCTGGCGATCGCGCGCACGATCGCCGAAGGGCACGACGGCACGCTGACGGTGGCCGACCGGCCCGACGGCGGCCCCGGCGCGTGCCTCGTGCTCGAGCTGCCCGCCGCGTGAGCGCCGTGCCGCACCAGGCCAGCTGCGTCGCCATCGGCGGGCGCGGCGTGCTGATCGAAGGACCGCCCGGGAGCGGCAAGTCGAGCCTCGCGCTGGCGCTGATCGACCGCGGGGCGAGGCTGGTCGGCGACGACGGCGTGCTGCTCGAGCCGCGGGGCGAGCGCCTGTGGGCGCTCCCGCCGCCGAACATCGCCGGGCTGCTCGAGATCCGCAACGTCGGGCTGGCGACCCTGCCCGTGGAGCCGGCTCCGGTCGCGGTGGTGCTGCGTCTCGATCCGGCGGCTCCCCGGCAGCTGGAGAGCGCCGAAGGGGTCGTGCGGGCCGGCCTGAGCGTGCCGCTGGTGCGGCTGTGGCCCGATGCGCCCGGTCTCGCCGTGCGGGCCGAGTGGGCGCTGGCCCTGCACGGCACGGGCTGACGGCCCCTCTTCACATTTGTCGCGCCCAGCGGCACACCGCCGCGAATGACCAGCGAGTCATCCGACAGCCGTCAGCGGATCGTGCTGGTCACCGGCATGCTCGGGGCCGGCAAGACGACCGCGCTGCGCGAGCTCGAGGATCTCGGCTGGGAGGCGATCGACAACTTCCCGATCCGCCTGCTCCACCGGCTGGTCGGCGGCGAGCCGGCCGAGCACTCGCTCGCCATCGGGTTCGACTGCCGCACCCGCGGCTTCGTCCCGACCGAGATCATCGAGCGCGTCAAATGGCTCCAGGAACGCGACGACGTGCAGGTCACGACGCTGTTCCTCGACTGCGCCGGCCACGAGCTCGAGCGGCGCTTCAACGAGACGCGGCGGCGCCATTTCCTCGCCCAGGACCTGCCGGTCGCTTCGGGCATCGCCGCCGAGCGCGAGCTGCTCGGCCCGCTGCGGGGCTGGGCCGACATGCTGATCGACACCACCGGCTTCTCGAGCAACGACCTGCAGTCGCGCATCCGTGAACTGTTCGCGGCCGAGGCGCCGCGCGAGATGACCGTGACGGTGACCAGCTTCGGCTTCGCCCGGGGGATGCCGCCGGTCGCCGACCTGGTGTTCGACATGCGCTTCCTCGACAACCCGCACTGGGACCCCGAGCTGCGCGAGCTGACCGGCATCGAGGCGGCGGTCGGCGCGCATATCGAGCGTGACCCCGGCTTCGCCTCGGCCTTCGCGCGCATCCGCGACCTGCTGCTCGAGCTGCTGCCGCGCTACGCCGCGCAAGGGAAGACGTACGTCAACATCGCGTTCGGCTGCACCGGCGGGCGGCACCGCTCGGTGTTCGTCGCCGAAAGGATCGCCGAGGCCTTGCGCGAGGGCGGGTTTTCGCCCACTGTCCTGCACCGCAATCTGGGGTCGCGCGCTGCCGAAATGATCGAGGGGCCGCATCAGCCGTGACCTGTTCGCCATTCGACCGGACGCCACTCGCGTTCCTATTGCCGGCCCGCGATTCGTGAGTTTCCGCACAGCATGATCGGCATGATCCTGGTTACCCACGGCCGCCTGGCCGAGGAATTCGTCCACGCCATGGAGCACGTCGTCGGGGTCCAGGCCGACGTCGCCACCGTGTGCATCGACCCCCACGACGACATGGAGGCGAAGCGCAAGGAGATCGCCCAGGCGATCAAGAAGGTCGATTCGGGCAAAGGCGCGGTGCTCCTCACCGACCTGTTCGGCGGAACCCCTTCGAACCTGGCGATCTCGCTGCTCAAGCGCGGCAAGACCGAGGTGATCGCCGGGATCAACCTGCCGATGCTGATCCGTCTGGCCGGCGCGCGCAAGGATCTCGAGCTGACAGCGGCGGTCGCCGCGGCGCGCGATGCCGGGCGCAACTACATCACCATCGCCTCCGAGTTCCTCGGGCAGGAGGCATGACGGCCGCGCGCGGCGGCCCCGCTGCGGGCGAGGCCCGGCGCGAAGTGACCATCGTCAACAAGCGCGGCCTCCACGCCCGGGCGAGCGCCAAGTTCGTGGCCGCGGTGGCGGCGATGACCGCGTGCCAGGTGCGCGTGGCGAAGGACGGCCACAGTGCCGCGGGCGGCTCGATCCTCGGGCTGATGATGCTCGGCGCGGCGCGCGGCGACACGGTCGAGCTGACCGTCAGCGGCGACGCTGCCGAGCAGCGCCTGGCCGAGCTCGTCGCGCTGGTCGAAGGCGGCTTCGGCGAGGACTAGCGCGGGCCCACTCCGCGCGGGTCGAGCGATGTCGAGACACATGCGGACAACGGTGCTCGACTTCGCGCGAGCCGAACGGCAGGTAGCTTGGTCATGCGACGCGCGATCACCGGCTTTTCCAACCCGACGGTCAAGTACTTGCGCTCGCTGCGCGACAAGAAGCACCGCAAGCGCGAAGGCAGGTTCCTCGCCGAAGGCCTGCGGCTGCTGACCGACGCGCGCGAGAGCGGGCGGCTGCCGGAGATGCTGGTCATGGCCGCGGAGCGCGAGCCGCACCCGCTGCTGGCCGCGCTCGAGGCCGCTGTCGAACAGGCCGGCGGCGAGATCGTCGAGACGAGCGCGGAGATCCTCGCCAAGATCACCGGCAAGGACAATCCGCAGGCGGTGGCCGGCGTGTTCGCCGAGCTCGACACCTCGCTGGCCGCGCTCGACCGCGGCGCGGCGCCGATCTGGCTGGTCGCGCAGGCGCTGCGCGATCCGGGCAACCTCGGCACGATGCTGCGCACCGGCGACGCGGTCGGCGCCGGCGGGCTGATCCTGCTCGACGAGAGCGCCGACCCGTTCTCGGTCGAGGCGGTGCGCGCGAGCATGGGGGCGATCTTCACGCAAGCCGTGGCCATGGCGCGATGGGACGCGTTCCTGCCGTGGCTGCGCTCGGGGCCCGAACGGTCAAGGGGCCAGCTGGTCGCGGCCAGCCTGCGCGACGCGCGGCCGTATCGCGAGGCGCCGTACCGGGCGCCGTGCTTCATCCTCGTCGGCAACGAATCCCGCGGCCTGCCGGCAGAGTACGAGGCCGCCTGCGACTTGCGCGTGACCTTGCCGATGAAGGGCCGCGCAGACAGCCTCAACGCGGCGATGGCCTCGGCGGTGCTGGCCTATGAAGTGCTGGCGACGCTTGAGGCCTGAACCGGGCGACAAAAGCGACACGCTGTCGCCCTCAAGAACAGCCGCTAATGCACTGTTCGAATAGGCAAACCGCCCAAGAACAGCGGGCGACACTTTCCGGCAAGAGCGCGCGGGCGACTCGGAAGCGACAGACGATTTGAATGAGCCGGCCCGACTGTGGCGAAGCGGCGGGATGTAGGACAGCGAAAAGTTCCTCCCCAGAACGGCGAGGAATTTCGGGGCCCTAATCTCCCGCAATGAAGCTGGTCACGCTCCATTTGCCGTTGCGGCTCGAAGCGATCAGACGGTAGTCGAGCAGGCTGCGCAGCTTGGCGGTGGCGATGAAGCCGACCGTCTTGTCGCCCAGCTCGACCCGCTGGAACTCGCTCTCCGGATCGAGCGCGGCAATCTCGACCACGTCCCAGGAGACTGTCGCGAGCGGCCGGCTGGCGGCGTCCGGCTCGGCCAGCACCGGCACGTCCTCCCCGGTCACCAGCATGCCGGAGAAGGGATCGGTGCCGAGGTCCTGGTCGAAGAACCACGGGATGGTGATCCCGCCCTGGTCGTTGGCCGAGCAGCCGAGCCGCATCAGCTCGTCCAGCTCGGGCCACAAGTCCCACGACTTGTCGTCGAGCCGCTTGCGCAGCTCGGCGGCGCCCGCCCCGCCGCCGAAGTCGAGCTTGACGTCGCTCGCCGCCAGCGCGGCCAGCGCGTCGGCGTCGCGCGCCTCGATGGCGGCGGCGAGCTGGCGCCGGAAGGCGTCGGCGCCCTCGACCTCGGCGCAGGTGTCCTGCGGCGCGTAGCGGCCCTTGGCGAGCGGCGCCGGCTCGGCCGCGGCCGGCGCGACGATGGCCTCGGCCTCCGCCGCCAGCTGGTCGGACGGCGGGTCTTCCTGGCTGCAGGCGGCGCAGGCGAGGAGCAGGGTGATGGCGAAACGCCGGTTCATCCGGCGCTTCGTGCATCCTCATCGTTGGCCGAGTCAACCAAGCGCGGCTTCGGCGGTTCGTCCCCGTCGGTGTAGCGCGGCGCGCTTTCGACCATCGGCACCTCGTCGATCTCGGCCTTGCCGATCTCGATGTGCTTCTCGCTGAGCCGCCGCCCCGAGGACAGCACGTTGCGCTCGAAGCTGCCGACGAAGTCGTTGTACTTGCGCACCGCGCGGTCGAGCCCGGCGCCGACGCCCTTCAGGTGGTCCGCCGCCACCCGCAACCGGTCGTACAGCTCGGCGCCCATCCGCCCGATCTCGCGCGCTTCCTTGGCGAGGCCGTCCTGGCGCCAGACCTGGGCGATCGTGCGGCAGATGGCGACGAGGTTGGTCGGGCTGGCCAGCAGCACCCGGCGCTCGAAGGCATAGTCCCACAGCCCCGGCTCCTGCTCGAGCGCGGCGGCGATGAAGTGCTCGCCGGGCACGAACATCAGCACGTAGTCGGGCGCGTCCTCGAACTGGCTCTGGTAGCTCTTGGCGCCGAGCGTCTGGATGTGGCCGCGCATCGACGCCGCGTGGCGCTTGAGGCACTCCTCGCGGCTCTCGTCCTCGCCGCACTCGAACGCCTCCTGGTACGCATTGAGCGAGACCTTGGCGTCGATCACCAGCAGCTTGTTGCCGGGGATGCGAACGATCGCGTCGGGCCGCAGCCGGCCCTCGTCGGTGTCGACCGAATGCTCGGTGACGAAGTCGGTGTGCTCGGCGAGGCCGCACTGCTCGAGCACGTTCTTGAGCTGCTGCTCGCCCCAGCGCCCGCGCGCCTTGGGCGCGTTGCGCAAGCTGTTGCCGAGCTGCAGCGCGGCGGTGCGCACCGCGTCCTGCCCCTCGCGCATCGACTGGATGAGACCGGTCAGCTGGCCGAACGCGTCCTGCCGCTTGGCTTCGAGCGCCTCGACCTGGTCCTCGTAGCGCTTGAGCCGCTGGTTGACCGGCTCGAGCAGCGCGGCGACGGCTTCCTTGTTCGCCTTCTCGGTCGTGCCGAAGCGCTCCTCGGCGCGCTTGAGGAACGCCTCCTGCGCCTTCGACAGGATGTCGCCGCCGGCCGCCTTGAATTGCGCCAGCATGTCCTCGCGCGCCTGGCGCATCAGCTCGAGCTGCCGGTCGAAGCTCTCGGCGTTGGCCTTGAGCGTCGCGTTCTCGATCTGCGCGTCCGCCAGCTCCTTGATCGCGCGCTTGAACTCCTCGTCGCGCTGCGCGCCGCGACGCGAGCCGAGCAGCCAGCCGGCGGCGAGGCCGGCCAGCAGGGCGAGGATGACAAGGATGACGCTATAAAGGGTATCCACCCAACCTCCTGGGAGAACGAAAAGCGAACCTATGCGGCGCAATCCGACATTGCAAGCGCCGCCCGCGACATTCCCCCGACGGGGACGTCAAGGGCCGCGAGATTCGGCCTTGAGCATCACGCCCCGAACGGTGTAGGGCCGCTCCATAATTTCGTCTCCGCGAAAAGTTCGCGCTTGCGAAAACCCTGACCGGAAGAGGACCCTCAATGGCCACCGACATCGAGATCGCCCGCCAAGCCCAGATGAAGCCGATCGGCGAGATCGCCGCCCGGCTCGGCATTCCGGACGATGCGCTCGAGCCTTACGGCCGCACGAAGGCCAAGATCGCGATGGACTGGATCAACGGCCAGGCCGACCGGCCCGACGGCAAGCTGATCCTCGTCACCGCGATCAACCCGACCCCGGCCGGGGAAGGCAAGACGACCACCTCGGTCGGCCTGACCGACGGCCTCAACCGCATCGGCAAGACGGCCGCGGTGTGCCTGCGCGAGCCCTCGCTCGGGCCGTCGTTCGGGATGAAGGGCGGCGCCGCCGGCGGCGGGTTCGCCCAGGTCGTGCCGATGGAGGACATCAACCTCCACTTCACCGGCGACTTCCACGCCATCACCAGCGCGCACAACCTGCTCTCGGCGATGATCGACAACCACGTCTACTGGGGCAACGCGCAAAACCTCGACACCCGCCGGATCACCTGGCGCCGCGTGCTCGACATGAACGACCGCGCGCTGCGCCAGGTCGTCACCTCGCTCGGCGGGGTGTCAAACGGCTACCCGCGCGAGACCGGGTTCGACATCACCGTCGCGTCCGAGATCATGGCCATCCTGTGCCTCGCGACCTCGCTCGACGACCTCGAGGAATCGATCGGCAACATCATCATCGGCTACCGCCGCGACAAGACCGCGGTGCGCGCGCGCGACATCAACGCCCACGGCGCCATGACCGTGCTGCTCAAGTCGGCGATCCAGCCGAACCTGGTGCAGACGCTGGAGAACAACCCGGCGTTCATCCACGGCGGCCCGTTCGCCAACATCGCCCACGGCTGCAACTCGGTGACCGCGACCCAGACCGCGCTCAAGCTCGCCGACTACGTCGTCACCGAAGCCGGCTTCGGCGCCGACCTCGGGGCGGAGAAGTTCTTCGACATCAAGTGCCGCAAGGCCGGCCTCAAGCCCGCCGCCTGTGTCATCGTCGCCACCGTGCGCGCGCTCAAGATGAACGGCGGCGTCGCCAAGGGCGACCTCGGCGCGGAGAACGTCGAGGCGGTCAGGAAGGGCGTCGTCAACCTGCTGCGGCACATCGAGAACGTGCGCCAGTTTGGCGTGCCGGCGGTGGTGGCGATCAACCACTTCGTCACCGACTCCGAGGCCGAGATCCAGGTGATCAAGGACGCCGCCGCCGGCGCCGGCTCCGAGGCGATCGTCTGCACCCACTGGGCCAACGGCGGCGCCGGCACCGAGGAGCTCGCCCACAAGGTCGTTTCGATCGTCGAGAGCGGCTCGTCGCAGTTCGCCCCGCTCTATCCGGCCGACATGCCGCTGTTCGACAAGATCAACACCATCGCCACGCGCATCTACCGCGCCGACGAGGCGATCGCCGACAGCTCGGTGAGGAACCAGCTGCACCAGTGGGAGAAGGACGGCTTCGGCAACCTGCCGATCTGCATGGCCAAGACGCAGTACAGCTTCACCACCGACCCGACCCAGCTCGGCGCGCCGAGCCACCACACGGTGCCGGTGCGCGAGGTGCGGCTGGCGGCCGGCGCGGGGTTCATCGTCGCCATCTGCGGCGAGATCATGACCATGCCCGGCCTGCCCAAGGTGCCGAGCGCCGAGAACATCCGGCTGGTCGACGGACAGATCGAAGGGCTGTTCTGAGGGCTGCGGGGGCCATAGGCCGCTCACGCCCATTCCCGTCATGCTGAACTCGTTTCAGCATCCATCGTGCCGCACGCCCGGACGTGCTGGCCAACGCCACCGTGCGGTTGGGCTGGTGCCTGAACCGAGCGCTCGGCGAAGGCGGTGAAATGGACCCTGAAACAAGTTCAGGGTGACGAATGGAGGGTTGTGAGGGCGGCGGCCTAAGCCGCCTTCCTCAGCTTCTCGAGCTTCTTGAGCGCCATGGTCCGCTTGAGGCGGCTCAGGTGGTCGATGAACAGCACGCCCTCGAGGTGGTCCATCTCGTGCTGGATGCAGGTGGCCATCAGCCCTTCCATCTCCTCCTCGTGGACGTGGCCGTCGAGGTCCTGCCAGCGCACGCGGCACGCCTTGGGGCGGTCGACGTCGGCGTAGATCTCGGGGACCGAGAGGCAGCCTTCCTGGTAAGTGTTCAATTCGTCCGCCGGGTCGAGGATCTGCGGGTTCACGAACACCCGCGGCTCGCGCTTCGTCGGCTGGTGGGTGTGCGCATGGCCGCCGTGCGCCGTGCATTCCTCGGGCTCGGCGTCGGGATCATCGGGCTGCAGGTCGATCACCAGCACGCGGCTCGGCACGCCGACCTGGATCGCCGCGAGACCGATGCCGCGCGCGGCGTACATCGTCTCGAACATGTCGGCGACGAGCGTCTTGAGCTCGTCGTCGAACGTCTCGACCGGCGCGGACACCGTCTTGAGCCGGGGATCCGGCACTTCGAGGATTTCACGGATGGCCATAGGGCGCGCAGATAAGCATTTCGCCCCGTAACGGCAAGTGAACGGCGCGCCGGGAGCAGGCGGAACGGGCCGCGCGCCGAGTCATTGCTCTATCGAGAGGAGACGCTCGATGGCAGTGGGAGCTGGCGAGCTTCGCGCTGTCGGACGTCGCCGCGATCTTCCCCAACGAGGACACCGCGGTCATCGCCTACCGGGTCCGCTAGACCGGGACGATGCGCGATGGCCCGATGGACCTGACCTGCGCCGATTCGACCACCTGGGTACGCGGACGCGAGTGGAAATGCGCGCTCCACACCGAGACCATCCTCGAGGACGGGGCGCTGCGCAAGGCCGCCTGATTCAGCCGACCGGCCGCCGCGCCCGCAAGGCCTGCGCCAGCGTCCCTTCGTCGAGGTAGTCGAGCTCGCCGCCGACCGGCAGGCCATGGGCGAGCTGGGTCAGGCGCACCGGGAACCCCTCGAGCCGCTCGGCGATGTAGTGCGCGGTGGTCTGGCCTTCGAGCGTGGCGTTCATCGCCAGCACCACCTCGTCGATCCCGCCGGCCGCGACCCGCTCGATCAGCTTGCCGATCGCCAGGTCCTCGGGCCGCACCCCTTCGAGCGCCGACAGCCGCCCGCCGAGCACGTGGTAGCGCCCGGAGAACAGCCGCGCGCGGTCGAGCGCCCACAAGTCGGCGACGTCCTCGACCACGCACAGCTGGCGCGCGTCGCGGCGCGGATCGGCGCACACGCCGCATGGGTCCTGGGTGTCGACGTTGCCGCACGTGCGGCACTCGACCAGCGCCCCGCGGACCATCGTCAGCGCCTCGAGCAGCTGGACCAGCGCGGTCTCGCGCCGCTTGACCAGCCACAGCACCGCGCGCCGCGCCGACCGGGGCCCGAGACCCGGCAGCCGGGCCAGCGCGCCCGCCAGCGCCTCGATCTCTTGCGATGCCATGCCTCGACCCTTATCCGGAACTATGCGGATTGTCTTCATGGGCACGCCGGCCTTCGCCGTCCCGACGCTGCTCGCGCTGCACGAGGCCGGGCATGACATCCCCGCCGCCTATACCCAGCCGCCTCGCCCCGCCGGCCGCGGCAAGCAGTTGCGCCACTCGCCGGTCCACCAGGCCGCCGAGGCGCTCGGCATCGCCGTCTGTCATCCCGACACGCTGCGCGACATGGACGCGCAGGCCAACTTCTTTGCGCTCGCGCCCGACGTCGCGGTGGTCGTGGCCTACGGGCTGATGCTGCCGGCCCCGCTCCTCGCCGGCCCGCCGATGGGCTGCCTCAATGTCCACGCCTCGCTGCTGCCGCGCTGGCGCGGGGCGGCGCCGATCCAGCGCGCGATCCTCGCCGGCGATCATGTCACCGGCGTCACCATCATGCGCATCGAGGCGGGGCTCGACACCGGGCCGATGCTGGCGACCGCGCGCGTTCCCGTCGAGGACAAGACCAGCGGCGAGCTTCACGCCGAGCTGGCCGAGATCGGCGCCCGGCTGATGGTCGCCACGCTCGCGCAGCTAGGTCAGCTCAAGCCCGAGCCGCAGCCGGAATTGGGCGCGACTTACGCGCCGAAGATCGACAAGGCCGAGGCGCGCATCGACTGGTCGAAGCCCGCGGAGCTGATCGAGCGCGAGGTGCGCGCGTTCGCGCCGTTCCCCGGCTCGTGGCTCGAGCTCGACGGCGAGCGGGTCAAGCTGCTGAAGGCGCGCGTGATCGGCGTCAACGGCGCGCCGGGAACGGTGCTCGACGAGGAGCTGACGATCGCCTGCGGCGACGCCGCGCTGCGCGCGGTGACCCTCCAGCGCGCCGGCAAGCCGGCGATGAGCGCGGCCGAGTTCCTCCGCGGCAAGCCGGTGCCGGCGGGGACTGTTCTCCGTTGAAACCACCCCCGTTCGTGTCGAGCGTAGTCGAGACACGTTGGCGCGGCGTGTCTCGACTACGCTCGACACGAACGGTTAGGGGGAAAGCATGACCCGTTTCGCGCTCACGCTCGAGTTCGACGGCGGCCCGTTCATGGGGCTGCAGCGGCAGGGCCACGGCCCGTCGGTGCAGGAAGCGGTCGAGCGCGCGGTGCTCGAGATCACCGGCGAGGCGGTGACGATGCACGCCGCCGGGCGCACCGACAGCGGGGTTCACGCGCTGGCGATGGTCAGCCACGTCGACGTGGCCAAGAAGCTGACGCCGTTCCGCCTGATGGAAGCGCTCAACGCCCGGCTGCGGCCGGCGCCGATCGCGGTGATCGCCTGCGAGACCAGGCCCGACGACTGGCACGCCCGGTTCTCGTGCACCGGCCGCAAGTACCAATACCGCATCGCCAACCGCCGCGCGCCGCTGACGCTCGATCGCGGCCGGGCGTGGCACGTCGCCCGCCCGCTCGACGAGGCGGCGATGCACCGCGCCGCGCAGGCGCTGGTCGGCCACCACGACTTCACGACCTTCCGCTCGGTCGCCTGCCAGGCCCGGAGCCCGCTCAAGACGCTCGACCGGCTGGAGGTGCGCCGCCAGGGCGACCGAGTGCTGGTCGAGGCCGAGGCGCGCAGCTTCCTCCACCACCAGGTCCGCTCGATCGTTGGCACGCTCGCGCTCGTCGGCCTCGGCCAGTGGCGCGAGGAGCGGGTCGGCGAGGCGCTCGAAGCGCGCGACCGGGCGGCGCTGGGCCTCAACGCGCCGGCCGAAGGCCTCTACTTCGTCGAGGCGCGGTACCCCGATTGAGAAACCCTCCGCCGTCCCGGGGAGGGCTTATTCGACCGGCTCGGCCGGCTCCGCATCAGGCTCGCGATTGCGCGGGTCGACCCTCACGCCGTTGCGGTCGAGCGTCACCTCGAAAGGGACGCCATCGATGTCGGTCGACAGCACCGCCTCGCCCTCGCCGATGCCGAGCGTGGTGCGGCCGTCGCCGAGCGGGATGTCCTCGAGCTCGGGCACGTCCTGCGGCTGCACCGGGCCGCTCGGATCAGCGGTGACCGCCGGCCGCGGCCGCGGGGTGGCGCGCTCGCCGAGCGCCTGCTGCATGAAGTCGCGCCAGATGCGCGCCGGCAGCCCGCCGCCCGCGATGCCGGCGAGGGGGGTGTTATCGTCGTTGCCGACCCACACCCCGACGACGAGGTTGCCGGCATAGCCGACGAACAGCGCGTCGCGGTTGTCCTGGCTGGTGCCGGTCTTGCCGAAGTTCGGCCCGTCGAGCATCGCCGCGCGCCCGGTGCCGCGGTTGATCGCCTGGCGCAGCATCCGCTCGATCGCCTCGTGCTCGTCGTCGGAGAAGCTCGAGCGGCCGTCGAACCAGCTGTCGAACCAGCCCGGCTCCGCGCGCGCGAAGGCGGTCGGCTTCACCGGGAAGGCATTGGCGGCGACCCCGGCGTAAGCGGCGGTCAGCTCCATCAGCGTCATCGTCGAGGTGCCGAGCGCGAGGCTCGGGTCGCCTTCGGCCAGCGGCGAGCGCACGCCGAGGTCGCGCGCCGTCTCGATCACCGCCTCGTCGCCGACCTCGCTCCACAGCCGCACCGCGGCGACGTTGCTCGAGCGGGCGAAGGCTTCGGCCAGGGTGATGCTGTCGGAATAGGCCCCGCCGGCGTTGCGCGGCCGGTAGGCGCCGCGCTCGATCGGCAGGTTGGAGATCGTGTCGCCGGGCTCCCACCCGGCGTCGAGCGCGGCGAGGTAGACGAACAGCTTGAACGTCGAGCCCGGCTGGCGGCGGGCTTGGGTGGCGCGGTTGAACGGCGATTCGGCGTAGTCGGTGCCGCCGATCATCGCCACGACCTCGCCGGTCGGGCGCATCGCCACCAGCGCGACTTGCGCCTCGCCCAGCGCCGCCCGCTCGACCGCGCGGCGCGCCGCCGCCTGCAGCCGCGAATCGAGCGTGGTGCGCACGGTCTGCCGCGAATAGCTCGCCCCGGTGCGCGCCCGCGCCTCGGGCAGCGCCCAGTCGGCGAAATACGTGCCGGTCGGCAGGTCGTTCTGGGTCCGCACGTCGATCTGCGGCGTCGGCAGCGCCTCGGCTTGCGCCGCCGTCAGGTACCCCGCCTCGACCATCGAGCGCAGCACCAGCCGCATGCGCTTCTCGGCGAGATCGGGATTGTTGGTCGGAGCGAGGCGGCTTGGCGCCTGCAGCAGCCCGGCGAGCATCGCCGCCTGCTCGGGCTTCAGGTTCTCCGGCTTGCGGTAGAAATAGTGCAGCGAGGCGGCGCGCAGGCCGTAGACGTTGTCGCCGAAATAGGCGTTCGACAGGTAGCGCTCGAGGATCTCGTCCTTGGTCAGCCAGGCCTCGAGCCAGAACGCGATCAGCGCCTCGCGCGCCTTGCGGCCGAGGCTCTGCTCGGGGGTGAGGAAGGTGAACTTGGCGAGCTGCTGGGTGATCGTGCTGCCGCCCTGGGTGCGCCCGGTGGTCAGGTTCGACCACGCCGCGCGGGCGATGCCGCGCGGATCGACGCCCCAGTGGTCGTAGAACCGCCGGTCCTCGATCGCCAGGAACGCCTGCGCCACGTGCGGCGGCAGCTCGGCGACCTTGACCGGCTGGTCGACGATCGCCCCGTTGCGCGCGATCGGCGTGCCGTCGGCGGCGAGCAGGGTGATCTGCGGCGGGGCGATCGGCTGGAGCGACTTCGACAGCGGCGCGGTGATCGCCAGCCAGCCGAGCAGCAGCACGAACGCCGCGGCGAAGGCGAGCAACCCGCGCTTGATCCACCACCAGCGGGTCCGGCGCCCGGGCGGCGCCGGCGGCTCGACGTCCTCCGCCGGCCCGCTGCGCGGATGGAGCCCGAGCTTCTCGTCGAGCCAGGCGCCGAACTCGGGATCGCCCGGCCCGTCCTCGTCGTAGAGCGGGCCGTAGGAAATATACTTCGGCTCCGCCGCCGGCGCTGACTCCGCCAGTTTCGATCGGCCCCAGATGCCCATGGCTACTGTATTAGTGACTCAACACAGCTTTGACGAGTGCCTAACTCTTGCATGGCGCCGGTCCCCGGCTAGGCTCGCACGCTAACAAGAGTTGGCAGGCGAGGCCACACCGTGAAAGTCACCCCGCTGCACCCGTTGTTCGCGGCCGAATTGGTCGGCGCCGACGCCGCCGAGCCGACGGCAGAGCTGGTCGATGCGGTCGAGAAGCTGATGCGCGAACACGCGGTGCTGTGCATCCGCGACCAGGGCCATATCGACGATGAACAGCACCTTGCCTTCGCCCGCGCGTTCGGCCCGCTCGAGCTGCCGGGCGCCACGCCGCACAACGGCGGGCGGGTGGCGTACGGGCTCTACGACGTCTCCAACCTCGGCCCCGACGGCGAAATCGCCGACCCGGATTCGCCGCGGGCGAAGATTTCCAAGGGCAACGAGCTGTTCCATGCCGACAGCAGCTTCAACGACCTGCCGAGCAAGTGGTCGATGCTGCGCGGTGTCATCGTCACCCCCGAAGGCGGCGCGACCGAGACGATCGACATGCGCGCGGTCTACGACGCGCTGCCGCAGGAGACGAAGGACCGCATCGCCGGACTCACCGCCCGGCACAACTACTTCCACAGCCGTCGCAAGGCCGGGGCGCAGGTCGACGAGAGCGGCAACCCGCTGGCCCCGTACATGCGCGCCGAGCACCCGCTGGTGCGGACCAGCGCCTCGGGCCGGCCGACGCTGTTCGTCGGCGCGCACACCGAGCGGATCGTCGGCATGGACGAGGCCGAAAGCCAGGCGCTGATCGAGGAGCTGATCGCCTTCGCCACCCGGCCGCGCTTCATCTACGCCCACCAATGGCGCCAGGGCGACATCCTCATCTGGGACAACCGCTGCACCCTCCACCGCGGCACCGCCTACGACTACCGCCGCCACAAGCGCGACATGCGCCGCGCGACGGTGAACGAGGCGGGCGAGGACCGGAGCGCGATCCCCGCCGGGCTGAGCCTGCAGATGCTGAGCGAGCCGGCGAAGGCGACCTAGCCCCCTCGTCAGCCCGGACTTGTTCCGGGGCCAGCTATTCCAACAGGGAAGCTACCCCTTCCCGACCACGCTCTCAGGCAGCTCCACCCCGAACACGCGCTGGTAGTATTCGGCCACCAGCATCCGCTCGGCCTCGTCGCACTTGTTGAGGAACGTGAGGCGGAAGGCGAAGCCGGGGTCGCCGAAGATTTCGGCGTTCTGGGCCCAGGTGATCACCGTGCGCGGGCTCATCACGGTCGAGATGTCGCCGCCGATGAAGCCTTGGCGGGTCAAGTCGGCGACGCGGACCATGTCGGCGATCAGCTTCGGCTCGATCCCGGACTTGGCGGCGACGATCTGCTGCTCGGTCTCCTGCGGCAGGTAGTTGAGCGCGGTGACGATGTTCCAGCGGTCCATCTGGCCCTGGTTGATCGCCTGGGTGCCGTGATAGAGCCCGCTGGTGTCGCCGAGCCCGACCGTGTTGGCGGTCGAGAACAGGCGGAACCACGGGTTCGGGCGGATCACCCGGTTCTGGTCGAGCAGCGTCAGCTTGCCTTCGGTCTCGAGCACGCGCTGGATGACGAACATCACGTCCGGCCGGCCGGCGTCGTACTCGTCGAACACCAGCGCGACCGGGTGCTGCAGCGCCCACGGCAGCAGGCCCTCGCGGAACTCAGTGACCTGCAGCCCGTCGCGCAGCACGATCGCGTCGCGGCCGATCAGGTCGATGCGGCTGATGTGCGCATCGAGGTTGATGCGGATACACGGCCAGCTGAGCCGCGCGGCGACCTGCTCGATGTGGGTCGACTTGCCGGTGCCGTGGTAGCCCTGCACCATCACCCGGCGGTTGAACGCGAACCCGGCGAGGATCGCCAGCGTGGTGTCCGGATCGAACACGTAGGCCTCGTCGACGTCGGGCACGCGCTCGTCGGCCTTGGAGAACGCCGGCACCATCATGTCGCTGTCGATCCCGAACGCCTCGCGCACCGAGACCTCGCGGTCCGGCGCGGTCATCGCGGTGCGGGAATCGCCGTGGGTGCTGCTCATCTCGTTCATTGCGAAGGGGTGCCTAGACGCGCCGCTTTACGGCTGCAACAAGCAAAGGCCAAGCTCGCCAGGGGAGAAATCGGACCCATGAAGATCTACGGATTTCCGCTGTCGCCGTTCGTCCGCAAGGTGCTGGTGGCGGTGCACGAGAAAGGCCTCGAGGCCGAGCTGGTGCCGAGCAATCCGGCGCAGCCCGACGCGGAGTTCGCGGCGATCAGCCCGTTCGGGAAGATCCCGGCGTTCCGCGACGGCGACTTCGCGATCGCGGACTCGACCGCCATCGTCACTTACCTCGACGCCCGCTATCCCGAGCCGGCGCTGCTGCCCGCGGCGCCCGAAGCGCGCGCCCGGGCGGTGTGGTTCGAGGAAGTCGCCGATACCGTGCTGACGCCCGCCGGAGCGCCGATCGTGCTCAACCGCTTCCTGCGCCCGCGCATCTTCGGCACCGAGGGCGACGAGGCGGCGGCGCAGGCCGCCGAGGAAGCGATCAAGAAGCCGCTGGCCTATCTCGACGGTGTCGCCGGCGACGGCTGGCTCGACGGCGATTTCTCGGTCGGGGACATCTCCGTCGCCTCGGTCATCCGCACGCTCGGCTATGCCGGCTGGGAGCTCGACGGCCAGGCCTATCCGCGGCTCGCCGCATGGTTCGGGCGGGTCCGCTCGCGTCCCGGCTGGCAGGCCGCGGCGGCGATCGAGGACGGGGTGTTCAGGGCGCTGGCCGGCTAACCGACCTTCTCCGGCAAGCGGAACAAGTCGAGGAAGCGCCGGGCGAGGACGCGGTCGCCGTCGATCCGGCGGCCCTCCCCGCGCTCCCATTCGCCGGGCGGCACCTTGCCGTAGAACAGCGCGGCGAGCTCCATCGGGGTGGCGGCGCGGAACACCGCGTCGGCGCCCGCGGTTGGGCCGCGCTCGATCGGCAGCTCGCCGCCGGCGAGGCGGCCGACGAAGCTCTCGCCGCCGGTCTCGAAGCCGATCGTGCCGGACAGCGACGGGGCCGCCTGCTTGTCGATCATCGTCCGCATCGACAGCATGAAGCTGACCGGCGACAGCGGCAGCCTGGCGTCGTGCCCGGGCGAGCGCGCGGCCCAGCGGCCGAGCTCCTGGATCGCCGGCTCGGCGAGGTAGCCCCATTCGGTCAGCTCGTAGACCTGGCTGGCCGCCGGCGGCGGCAGCTTGCGCCTGACGAGGACGCCGGCCTGCTCGAGCCCGGCGAGCCGCTCGGTCAGCACTTTGGCGGAAATCCCGGGCAGGCTGGCGCGCAAGTCGGAAAACCGCCTGCCGCCCAGCATCAGCTCGCGTATGATCAGCATCGACCAGCGCTCGCCGACCAGCTCCATCGCGAAGGCGGTGCCGCAGGCGTCGCGGTACCATTTTCCGTGATCCGCGAGCGACTTGGTTTCCTTCGGTAACTTCATAGTTGCTTTTAGTAACGCATTGGTCCACGAATCGCAAGCGCCGAGTCGCGAGACAAGCGACCGCCGAGGAGGAGAGCCGGGATGGCCAAGACGATCTTCGTGAACCTGCCGGTGACCGACCTTCCGGCGTCGATGCGCTTTTACGAAGCGGTCGGCTTCGCCAACAAACCGCAGTTCACCAACGACCAGGCGGCGGCGATGATGTGGTCCGACGCGATCGTGGTCATGCTGCTGCGCCACGAGTTCTGGCGGACCTTCACCTCCAAGGCGATCGCCGACGCGCACGCCAGCGCCCAGGTGCTGCTGTGCCTCGGCCACGACAGCGCGGACACGGTCGAGGCGATCGTTGCCCGCGCCGTCGCCGCCGGCGGCACGGCCGACCCGACGCCGAAGCAGGACCTCGGCTTCATGTACGGCCGCAGCTTCGAGGACCCCGACGGCCACATCTGGGAAAACGTCTGGATGAACATGGCCGCGGTGCCGGCAGGCGAAACCGTCGCCGAGCAGCCGCTCGCCTGAACCGCCGCGCAAGCAGAGGAATCGACAATGACCGAAACGCCCCGCCCCGTCGTCACCGCGTTCGCGTGGGTCCCCGAGTTCGCCCGCGGCCTGGTGCGCGACTTGCGCGTCCGCTGGGCGCTCGAGGAAATCGGCCGGCCTTACGCCACGGAGCTGCTTAACGCGCGCGCGCCGCGGCCCGAGGAGTACCTCGCCCGCCAGCCGTTCGACCAGGTCCCGGCCTTCACCGACGGCGACCTGCAGATCTTCGAGACCGGCGCCATCCTGCTCTACCTCGGCGAGCAGGACGAGCGGCTGCTGCCGCCCGCGGGCCAGGACCGCTGGACGGCGATCGCGTGGCTGTTCTCGGCGCTCAACAGCGTCGAGCCGATCGTCCAGCGCATCACCACCTACGACCTTCGCCACAAGGACGAGCCGTGGACCCCGGGCGCGCGCGAGGCGGCGCTGGGCCTGTGCCGGCAAAGGCTCGCTCGGGTGAGCGACGCGCTTGCCGGAAGGGACTGGCTCGCCGGCCGCTTCTCGGTCGCCGACATCGCCATGGTCACGGTGCTGAACATCCTGCGCCACACCGATGTCGTCGCCGAGTACCCCGCGCTGGCCGCCTACAAGGCGCGCGGCGAGGCGCGCCCCGCCTACCGGCGCGCGCTCGACGCGCAGCACGCCGACTTCACCCCCGAACCCGCCTGAGGAGAGAGACCATGTACGTCCAGGGATTCATCGTGCCCGTCCCCGCCGACAAGCAGGACGCCTATCGCGCGGTGGCCGAGAAGTTCTGGCCGATCGCCCAGAGCTACGGCGCCACCGAGCACGTCGAGTGCTGGGAAGCCGACGTGCCCGACGGCAAGCACACCGACTTCCGCCGCTCGGTCGACCTCGCCGAGGGCGAGAAGGTGGTGTTCTCGTGGGTCATCTGGCCCGACAAGGCGACCTGCGACGCCGGCCACGAGAAGATGATGTCCGACCCGCGGATGCAGGAGATGGACATGGACAACATGCCGTTCGACGGCAAGCGCATGGTCTACGGCGGGTTCGAGCCGCTCGTGGTCAGGGGCCGCTGACGGTGCCCGGCCGCCCGATCTGGTATGAGCTGATGACGCCGGACCCGGCGGCGGCCGCCCCGTTCTACCGGGCGACGCTCGGCTGGGACATCCAGCACCAGGCGACCGAGACCCCGAGCGGGCATCCGTACTGGATGATCGGCCGCGCCGACGGCGGCTTCGCCGGCGGGGCGATCCAGCTGACGGACGAGATGCAGATGAGCGGCGGGCGCGCCGGGTGGATCCCGTACTTCGACGTCGACGACGTCGGCGCCGCGGTGGCGACGGCCAGCGGCCTCGGCGCGCGCGTGTGGCTGCCCTCGATGACGATGCCGCAGGGCACGATGGCGATGCTCGGCGACCCGCAGGGCGCGCCGTTCTACCTGATGGCGCCGGTTCCTCCGCCCGGCCAGCCCGCCGCGCAGAGCGACGTGTTCCAGCCGGGCACGCCGGGCCACTGCTGGTGGAACGAGCTCGAGACGACCGACGAGCCCGGCGCGACCGGGTTCTACACCGCGCTGCTCGGCTGGACCGCCGACAACGCGATGCCGATGGGCGACCGCGGCCTGTATCGCTTCATCGAGTCCGGCGGCCGGCAGATCGGCGCGATCAACCCGTACATGGCGGACTACATGCAGCTCGGCTGGATGCCGTATTTCGGGGTCGAGGACATCGACGCCGCGCAATCGGCCGCCGAAGCCAACGGCGGCACCGTCCATTACGAAATACACCAAGTGCCGGGCGGGGATTTCATCTTCGCCGCGGCCGACCCGGTCGGCGCGCCGGTCGGCTTCTGCGGCCCGAGAGGAGCATGACCATGACCGACGCGACCGGACAGATCTGCCTGTGGTTCGAGAACGACGCCGAGGCCGCCGCGCGCTTCTATGCCGCGACGTTCCCCAACAGCTCGGTCGGCACCGTGCATCGCTCGCCGGCCGACAATCCCTCGGCGAAGGAAGGCGATCCGCTCGTCGTCGACTTCACGGTGATGGGCATCCGGGTGATGGGCCTCAACGGCGGCCCGCACTTCCGGCAGAGCGAGGCGTTCTCGTTCGTCGTGGTGACCGAGGACCAGGCCGAGACCGACCGCTACTGGAACGCGATCGTCGGCAACGGCGGGCAGGAATCGATGTGCGGCTGGTGCAAGGACAAGTGGGGCGTCAGCTGGCAGATCACCCCGCGCATCCTCGCCGAGAACATGGACAACCCCGACAAGGCCGCCTCCCGGCGGGTGTTCGAGGCGATGATGACGATGAAGAAGATCGACGTCGCCGCGCTCGAGGCCGCCGCGGCCGGTGCGCCGGCGCAGGCTTGAACATCTCCCCTCCCGCTTGCGGGAGGGGCCGGGGGTGATCCGGTCGCATCCTCACACACCCACCCCTAATCCCTCCCGCCAGCGGGAGGGGAAGCGAATGGAGGGACCATGCCACGCAAGCTCACGGGTGCCGTGTTCGTCTCGCTCGACGGAGTCATGCAGGCTCCCGGCGGGCCCGAGGAGGATCCGACCGGCGGCTTCCGCTTCGGCGGCTGGGTGGCGCCGTTCTGGGCCGAGGACATGGGGGCGTTCGAAAAGCTGATCATGGGCGACTACGACCTGCTGCTCGGCAAGCGGACCTACGACATCTTCGCGGCGTACTGGCCTTACCACCAGGACGACCCGATCGGCGCCAAGTTCGAGCGGATCGACAAGTACGTCCTCACGCATGGCGAGGAGCCGCTCGAATGGCGGAACAGCCACAAGCTGTCGGGTGGCACGGCGGCCGCCGCGGTCGCCGGGCTCAAGCGCTCCGAGGGCCGCGACCTGCTCATCCAGGGCAGCAGCACGCTGTACCCCCCGCTGCTGGCGGCCGGGCTGATCGACCGGCTGGTGCTGCTGACCTTCCCGGTCGTGCTCGGCCCGGGCAAGCGCATCTTCGACGGCTCGCAGGCACCGGGCGCGATGAAGCTGGTCGATCACTTCGTGTCGAGCCAGGGCGTCATCGTCGCGAGCTACGAGCCGGCGGGCGAGGTTCCCACCGGCAGCTTCGGGCCGGACGAGCCGAGCGACCGCGAGTTGCGCCGCCGCCAGCAGATCAAGGAGGGCTCCTGGTGATGCATTGCTTCGCTAGGCTCGCCATGTCGAAGGAGGGGGAATGACGCTCGCGCTCTACGGCCACCCGTTCTCGTCGTACACGTGGAAGGCGCTGATCGCGCTTTACGCCAACGGCACCGCGTTCGAGTTCCGCGAGATCGACCAGTCGGTTCCGAAGTACGACAGCTTCACCGGCCAGGCGCACCCCGCGGGCCAGTTCCCGGTGCTGACCGACGGCGACGCGATCGTCGTCGAGACGAGCAGCATCGTCGAGCACCTCGCGGTCCATCACCCCGGCCCCGCCCCGCTGATCCCGGCCGATCCCGCCGAGGCGGTCGTGGCGCGGATGCTCGACCGGGTGTTTGACCACTACGTGATGGGCAACATGCAGCGGGTCATCGCGGCTCACTTCGTCGACAGGGACGATCCCGCCGCCGGCGGGTTGCGCGACGCGCCGCTCGCCTCGGAAGTCGCCGCCGGCCAGGCGCTGCTGCGGCGGGCCTATGCCTGGCTCGAACGGTGGCTCGGCGCCAACACGCTGCCGCCGCACGTCAGCCTCGTGACCTGCGCCGCGGCGCCGTCGCTGTTCTACGCCGACTGGGTCGAGCCGATCCCGGCCGATTGTCCGCGCCTCGCCGCGCTGCGCGCCGAGCTGCTGGCCTTGCCCGAGGTCGTGCGCTGCGTCGACGATGCCCGGCCCTATCGCCCCTACTTCCCGTACGGCGCACCGGACCGCGATTGAGAAAGGACCGACCATGACCGAGATCCGCGAGCTCAGCCTGACCCGCCATATCGACGCCCCGACCGAGACGGTGTGGGACGTTCTCGCCAACCGCCAGGAGGAGTGGTTCTGCCCCGCGCCGTGGCGGGCCAAGGTCGACCGCCAGGACCGCCGCCCGGGCGGGCGCTGCCAGATGACCTTCCACGGGCCCGACGGCGAGGTCATGCCGCAGAACGGCATCTACCTCGCCTACGACGAGGGCCGCCGCTTCGTCACCACCGATGCCGTGACCCTCGGCGACGACGGCGAGTTCGCGCCGGACGGGCCGTTCATGATCGGCTCCTGGGAGATCGAGCCCGACGGCGGCGGCACGCGCTTCACCGCCCGCGCGCGCCACTGGACCGACGAGGCGCTGCAGCAGCACCGCGAGATGGGCTTCGAGGCCGACTGGGGGGCGATGGCCGACCAGCTCAAGGCGTTGTGCGAGGCTTGACGAACGGCCTTTGTTCCCCTATTGTTCCATCGAGCGGACGGGAACGAGGCGCAGAAAGACCGCCCGACGCGAGGTGACATCTTCTGGCCCCGCATAGTGGTTCGTAAGCCGCGGATTCGGGTGCTTTCGGGGGTGACACAAAATGGTCGAATGGCCCCGTTTTGTGTGTCGCGAAGGGTTGCACTGAAGGGAACAGCCGATGGCCGAGTACACCTTCTTCTTCCACCCGATGAGCCGCGCGCAGATCGCCCGCTGGGCGCTGCACGAGGCCGGCGCGGACTACGCGCCGGTGCGGGTCGAGTGGGACAACAAGCCGCCCGAGCTGCTCGCGGCGAACCCGATGGGCAAGCTGCCGACGATCGTCCACCACCACGGCGGCCACGACCACCCGGTGAGCGAGGCGGCGGCGGTGTGCCACTACCTCGCCGAGATGGCCGCGCCCGCGCTGCTGCCGCGCGACGAGGAAAAGGCCGACTACTTCCGCATGCTGTTCTTTGCCGCCGGCCCGGCCGAGGCGGCGATCACCGCGCGCCATCACGGGTTCGACAGCGACGGCGATCCGCGCAAGGAGATGAGCCTCGGCTGGGGCAGCTACGACCGGGTAATCGCGGTGCTCGACCAATGGTTCGCCGGGCGCGACTACGTCTGCGGGCCGCGCTTCACGATGGCCGACGTCTACGTCGGCTCGCAGGTCGACTGGGGGCTGCAGTTCGGCACCATCCCCGCGCGCGACAGCCTCGCCGCCTATGCCGAACGGGTGCGGGCGCGCGCGGCCTACCAGGCCGGCAAGGCGATCGACAACGCGCTGATCGCCGAGATGCAGGCCGCGCAACCGAACTGATGGAAGGCCGCTGCGCCTGCGGCGAGGTGCGCTATCGGCTGCGCGGCTCGCCGTTCGCGGTGCACTGCTGCCACTGCCGCTCGTGCCAGCGCGAGACCGGCTCGGCGTTCGTGATCAACGGCCTGATCGAGACGCCGCGCGTCGAACTTCTGGCCGGCGAGCCCGAGACGGTCGATACACCTTCCGAGAGCGGCAACGGCCAGCAGATCGTGCGCTGCCCGGCGTGCCGCGTCGCGCTGTGGAGCCATTACGGCGGCATGGGCCGGAAGGCCGCGTTCGTCCGCGTCGGCACGCTCGAGCATACCGATGCCTGCCCGCCGCAGGTCCATATCTTCACGCGCAGCAAGCAGCCGTGGGTGGACTTGTCCGGGGGCACGCCCGCGTTCGAGGCGTTCTACGGCCGCGACGATCTCGACAGCCTGTTCGGCGCGGACGGCGCGGAGCGCTGGCGGGCGTTGCGCGACAGCTAGCCGCCGCTTACCCTGCGCCGATGGCAAACCCGGTTTCCCGCTTGTTCACCGAGCATCCGCGCAGCGTCGGCGAGAGCTACGCCGAGCATTTCGAGGTCGCCGCCGGCGTCGGTCTGGCGATGCTGGGCGGAGCGCTCGCCTGCTTCGTCCATGCGCTCGTCCCCGGACTGTTCCAGCGCACCGGTAGCGCCACGATCAAGCGGCTCTACGCCGAGATCGTCAGGCGCCAGCCCAACGGTCCGCGCCTCGCGCACGAGGACCCGGCCTGGCAGGTCGAATACGAGATCTAGGCGAACGCCGCCGCCTTGCGCAGCAGCTGATAGGCCTCGACGACCCGCTGCAGCACGGCCTCGTGGCTGCGGTCGCCGCCGTTGCGGTCGGGGTGGTAGCGGCGGACGAGCGTCGAATAGCGCTTGCGCAGCTCGTGCCGGTCGGTCTGCGGGCCGAGCCCCATCGCGTTCAGCGCGTCGCGCTCGCGGGCGGTGAAGCGGGCGAAGGCCTGGTGTCCGGCGGCGCGCCGGCGGATGTCCGAGGCGCGCGCGCCGATCGCCTCGAGCGGGTCGTCGAAGTCGGCCCACCGCGGCACGCCGACGGGGTCGGCGCGGAATGCGCGGGTCTCGGTGGCCCAGCCGGCGACCGGCGACTGCGCGGCGAGGATCTCGTCGGCGGTCATCCCGGCGAACCAGTCGTACTCGGCGTTGAACTCGCGGACGTGCTCGAGGCACAGCCAGCGCCAGTCGCCCGGCCCGTCGGAGCTCGGGCGCACGGCTCCGGGGGCGCGGAATTCGCCCGGCTCGGCGCATCCCGGCGCCGCGCAGGGGCGCCCGGCGTCCTCGTGCCGGCCATGGAATTTCTGTGGGCGCATTCGCTCTAGGATGGTGATACGCGAGCCCGATGAAAAGCCCCGGAGCCAACCGATGAGCGGACCTGTCGCACGCGAGATCGAAATCCTGCTGCAGGAGGCGTTCCTGCCGACGCGGCTCGAGGTCATCAACGACAGTGCCCGCCACCACGGCCACGCCGGCGACGACGGCAGCGGCGAATCGCATTTCACCGTGGTCATCGAGAGCGTCGCCTTCGCCGGCAAGAACCGGCTCGAGCGCCAGCGGCTGGTCAACCGCGCGCTCGGCGACATTCCCGGCAATCGCGTCCACGCCCTCGCCATCCGCGCCTTCGCGCCGGGCGAAAGCAAAGGCGAGGCGGCGGCATGAGCATCCTCCAGACCGTCGTCCCCGTGACCCACGACCTCGGCGGGTTCCAGGTGCGCCGGGCGATCCCCAGCCCGCAGCTGCGCATGGTCGGGCCGTTCGTGTTCGTCGACCAGTTCGGCCCGGCGCGGCTCGAGGTCGGGCAAGGCATGGACGTGCGCCCGCACCCGCACATCAACCTCGCCACGGTGACCTGGCTGTTCGAAGGCGCGATCGACCACCGCGACAGCCTCGGCACGTGCTCGACGATCACACCGGGCACGGTCAACCTGATGACCGCAGGGCGCGGCATCGTCCATTCCGAGCGCAGCCCGCGCGAGCAGCGCGACGGCGGCGCGGCGATGTACGGGATGCAGACCTGGCTCGCCCTGCCCGACGGCCGCGAGGAGATCGACCCCGCGTTCGAGGCGGTCAGCGAGCTGCCGGTGGTCGAGGACACGGGCGCGAGGGCGCGGGTGATCATGGGCGAGCTATGGGGCCGGCGGGCGCCGACCACCTGCTACGCCGCGACGATCTATGCCGAGATCGACCTCGGGCCCGCCGGCGCGCTGCCGATCGACGCCGGGGCCGACGAGCGCGCGGTGATGCTGGTGGGCGGAGAGGCCCGTGTCGACGGCCACGCGCTCGAGCTCTATGCGCTCGTCGTGCTCAAGCCAGGCGAGGCGATGACCTTGTCGAGCGAGCGCGGCGGCAAGGTCATGCTGCTCGGCGGCGAGGCGTTCCCGAGCAAGCGCTACGTCTACTGGAACTTCGTCAGCTCGAGCCGCGAGCGCATCGAGCAGGCCAAGGACGACTGGCGCGCCGGCCGCTTCCCGCTGGTGCCGGGCGACGAGGCCGAGTTCATTCCCCTGCCCGACCAGCCCAAGACCGTCAGCTACCCCTGAGCGCTACGCCTCGGGCAGCGGTCCTCGCGCGCGCAAGGCGGCGGGCCCGGCGATTGCGCATGGCTCATCGGCCCGGCTCGCCGATCTCGCGCTCGTCGTGCGCCGCCTTGGCGAACAGCGCCGCCGACAGGCCCCACAGCAGCGCGAACGTGCCGATCAGCAGCGTTAGCCCCACCGTGCCCGGCGGATCCCCGCTGCCCCAGCCGTTGAGCGGGACGAGCGCGGCGATCGCCGCCTGGGCCGCTGCCGCGGCGAGCATCGCCCGCGCCATGCCGCGCGCCCGCAACCGGGCCAGCGCCGATCCGGCCACGGCGACCAGGATCACCCCCAAGAACATCAGGTTGGCCGGATTGTCCTCGTCGCCGATCATGCCGACGGCGCCGTTGATCCACACCAGCAGGAAGGCGATCAGCACCGCCAGCGCGGCGCCGAAGCGGTAGGCCACGCTGCCGCCCTTGCGCAATGCCAGGTCGACCAGCCCGGTCGTGCCGTAGAGCAGCACCGCGGCGAAGACGAAGTCGAACGCCGTCCACTGTACTTCAGCGGTGAGCTGCATCGCCGCGGCGGGCGCGATCAGCAGTCCGGTGGGGATCGCGTACAGCACGAGCCGCCAAGGGCTTTCCCGCCAGGTGCCGCCGGGTTGCGCTGTCATTGCCATGGGTTGCCTCCTCGATGCTCGAACATGCCGACAGCGAGTGGACCGGCCGCCGGTGAGCGTCATGAGCAAGGCGTGAGGTTTCGCTGAAATCCTAGGCGGGCGCGGCAAGCCATTCGATCCACGCGCCGTGCGGGTGCGCTTCCGCCAGCTCCACCGGCTCGCCGCCGCCCGGCCAGTAGCGCACCGACAGCTCGTGGCGGAACGTCTCGCGGTTGGTCTCGAGCCGGATCCACGCGAGCGGCCGATCGGCGGTGGCGCGGGCGCCGGCGCGGTCCATCGCCGCGGTGATCGCCTCGCGCGTCGCCGGCGCCAGGTACTGCCACATCACCGAATGGTAGAGCACGCGGGTCGTCCCGGGCGCTTGCGGCGCGGCCAGCCGCCGCTCGACGAACGTGCCGGCGTCCTCGCGCTCAAGCAGCGGCGGGCGTTCGGCGGCGAGCCGCGCCGCGGCGTCGATCCGCGCCATCCGCTCGGCCGCGTCGGGCCAGACGTAGGCCTTGAGCCGCAGCGCCGCGGCCGGGTCAGCCAGGTCGATCGGCGCGACGTCGCAGCCGCGAATGGCGACGATCTCGACCGGGGACGCGGGCGGCGGCGGCCCGCGCCACTCGGGCGCGATCCGCATCGGCGAATCCGCGGGACCCACGGCGACGCCGCCGAGCTCGTAGCGGTAGCGCTCGATCATCGTGTTGACCCCGGCGCTCGCGCCGATCTCGTTCATCTCGAACTGCGGCCCGAGCCGCGGCGACAGCCACAGCAGCGCGGCCATCACGCTCGCCGAGCGGCCCGCCTCGTTGGTCTGCGGCGGGCCGTCGAGCCACGGGACCAGCTTCGCATCCCACTCGCCGGCGAGCGCGGCGACCAGGGCATCGATCACCCGCTGGTCGGTCACCTCGCCGGCATAGACCGGCGCGAGCCGCCGGTCGGCGCCGGTGAGGCACAGCCAGTGCAGTCCGCCGGCGATGCGCAAGGGCAGCGCGTCCTCGAGCATGAGCCCCGGCCACGCCTTCATTCGACGGGCCAGCTCGGTGTCGGTGTCGAGGATCGCCCGCTCGGCGCGGATCACCCGGGCGGTGTTCGGGGCGGCGGCGTTCTCGGCATGGTCGGCCTGCCAGGCGATCGCCTCGCGCAAGTCGCTGATCGCCATGACCGCCAATGTCGTTGCCCTTTCCGGCCCCCGTGCCTAGATGCCCGCGCCATGCCCGCCGCGCTGACCTTCGCCGTGCCGAAAGGCCGCATCCTCGACGAGGCGCTGCCGGTGATGGCGCGCGCCGGGGTGGTGCCGGAAAGCGCGTTTCACGACAAGGGCAACCGCGCGCTGAGCTTCGCCTGCGACGGCGGCGAGATGCGGATCATCCGCGTGCGCGCGTTCGACGTCGCCACGTTCGTCGCCTTCGGCGCCGCGCAGGCCGGGATCGTCGGCTCGGACGTGATCGAGGAGTTCGACTATTCCGAGCTTTACGCGCCGGTCGACCTCGGCATCGGCCACTGCCGTCTGTCGGTCGCCGAGCCGAAGGACGCGCGCTCCTGCACCCCGGGCAACGCCAGCCACCTCCGCGTCGCGACCAAGTACCCGAACGTGACCAGCCGCTGGTTCGAGCGCCAGGGCATCCAGGCCGAATGCGTGAAGCTGAACGGGGCCATGGAGCTGGCCCCGTCGCTCGGGCTGTCGCTGCGCATCGTCGACCTGGTCTCGAGCGGGCGCACGCTGGCCGACAACGGGCTGGTCGAAACCGACACGATCATGCCGGTCTCGGCGCGGCTGATCGTCAACCGCGCCGCGCTCAAGACCGATCCGCGGGTCGCCGCGCTGGTCGAGCGGTTCCGCGCGCTGGCGGAGGCGTGATGCTGCGCCTGGCGACCACCGACCCCGACTTCGAGCGCAAGTTCGCCCGCCTGGTCGACGACCGGCGCGAGAGCGACGAGGACGTCTCGCGCGTCGTCTCGGACATCCTCTCCGAAGTCCGCCAGCGCGGCGACGAGGCGCTCGCCGAGTACACCTTGCGGTTCGACAAGCATGCGCTCGGCGCCGAGGACGACTGGCGGGTCGCTCCCGAGGCTTGCGCAGCCGCCTTCGCCGCGCTCGATCCGGAGCTGCGCGAGGCGCTCGAGCTCGCCGCGGCCCGTATCCGCGCCTACCACCGGGACCAGCTTCCCAGCGACCGCGACTTCACCGACCCGATCGGGGTGCGGCTCGGCGCGAAGTGGCGGCCGGTGGACGCGGCGGGCCTCTATGTCCCCGGCGGCCGCGCGGCTTATCCCTCGTCGCTGCTGATGAACGCCATTCCGGCCAAGGTCGCCGGGGTCGAGCGGCTGGTGGTGGCGACGCCCACCCCGCGCGGCGAAGCGAACCCGCTGGTCCTCGCCGCCGCCCATCTCGCCGGGGTCGACGAGGTCTGGCGCATCGGCGGCGCGCAGGCGATCGCCGCGCTCGCCTACGGCACCCGCCGCATCCGCCCGGTCGACGTCATCACCGGCCCGGGCAACGCCTGGGTCGCCGAGGCCAAGCGCCAGCTGTTCGGCGTCGTCGGCATCGACATGGTCGCCGGGCCGAGCGAGATCCTGGTCATCGCCGACGGCGGGAACGACCCCGACTGGATCGCCGCCGACCTGCTCAGCCAGGCCGAGCACGATCCGTCGTCGCAATCGATCCTGATCACGAACGACGCGAACTTCGCCGAGCAAGTCGCTGATCGCATTGACGTGCAATGCGCGATGCTGTCGACCGAAGCGGTGGCGCGGCAAAGCTGGGACGACAACGGCGTGCTGCTGATCGTCTCGGACCTCGCCGAAGCCCCGGCGCTCGCCAACCGCCTCGCCGCCGAGCACGTCGAGCTGGCGGTCGACGAGCCCGAGGCGCTGTTCTCCGCGCTGCGCCATGCCGGCAGCGTGTTCCTCGGCCGGCACACGCCGGAGGCGGTCGGCGACTACGTTGCCGGACCCAACCACGTGCTGCCGACCGGGCGCCGAGCGCGCTTCGCCAGCGGGCTGTCGGTGCTCGATTTCATGAAGCGGACCAGCTTCATCGCGATGGGGCCCGAGGCCTTGCGCGAAATCGGGCCGGCGGCGATCGCGCTGGCGCGAGTGGAGGGCCTGCCGGCTCACGCCAGGAGCGTGGAGCTCCGCCTCAAATGAGCACCCCCGCCCGTTCGCGCTCGCGCGCCGCCGCCCGCCTCGCCGCGGTCCAGGCGCTGTACCAGCGGCAGATGGAAGGCACCCATCTCGCCCGCCTGCTCGACGAATTCCACCAGCACCGCCTCGGGCGCGAGATCGAGGACGTCCAGTACGCCGACGCCGAGGTCGACTTCTTCGACGACCTCGTCAGCGGGGCGGTCGCCCGCGAGGAGGAGATCGATGCGCTGCTGGCCGAGCGGCTGGCGCAAGGCTGGAGCCTGCAGCGGCTCGACAAGACCATGCTGCAGATTCTCCGCGCCGGGACGTACGAGCTGCTCGCCCGCGCCGACGTTCCCACCGGCACCGCGATCAGCCAGTACGTCGACGTCGCCCACGCCTTCTTCGACGAGCGCGAGGCGAAGTTCGTCAACGGCGTGCTCGACGCGGTGGCGAAGGCGGTGCGTTGAGCGGCGAGTCCGCTTTCATCGATTCGCTGCGGGCCATGGCCCACCATCCCGCCGCGCGCGGCTTGCTCGACGACGCGGCCGTGCTCGAGGTCGGCGGCGAAGCGCTCGTCCTGACCCATGACATGCTGGTCGAAGGCGTGCATTTCCCCAGCTCGGCCGACCCGGCCGACGTCGCCTGGAAGCTCGTCGCGACGAACATGTCGGACCTCGCGGCGAAGGGCGCCGAGCCGCTCGGCGTGCTGCTCGGGTTCATGCTCGGCGAGGACCAGCCGGCGTTCGCAACGGGCCTGCAAGAGGTGCTCGAGCATTTCGGCGTGGCGCTGCTCGGCGGCGACACGGTGTCGGGAGGGCCGCCGCGCGCCTTCGGGCTCACCGCGATCGGCCGGGCGGCCTACCGGCCGGTGCCGTCGCGCGGCGGAGCCCGGCCCGGCGACGGGCTGTGGCTCACCGGCGAGCTCGGCGCCGCGATGCTCGGCTTCGAGGCGCTGCGCGACGCGACCGGCGCCGACAGCAGCGCCTATCGCCGGCCGATGGCCCGGCTGTTCGAGGGTTGGGCGCTCGCTCCGGTGGTCACCGCGATGATGGACGTGTCCGACGGGCTGCTGCTCGACGCCTGGCGGCTAACACAGGCGAGCGGCGTCTCGCTGGCGATCGACGGCGCCGCGGTGCCGCTCGCCACGCCCGCGGAGCGGCGCCTCGACGCGCTGCGCTGGGGCGACGACTACGAGCTGCTGTTCACCTTGCCGGCCGGGGCCGAGCCGCCGGTTCCGGCGACCCGCATCGGCCGCGTCGAGCCGTCCGGCTTCGCGCCGCTGTTCCTCGACGGCGAGCCGATCGTGAATTCAGCGGGGCTCGGCTACCAGCACGGCTAATGCGCGCTGCAATCGACGCCGCGCGCCTGCAGCAGCGGCTTCATCTCGAAATACGCCGGCTTGGTCAGGTGGATCGGGATGTTCGGGTACAAGTGGTGGACCAGGTGATACTCGAGCCACATCGACAGCACGCTGCCGACGCTGCTCTTGAAGATGCGGGTGTTGTCATAGCGCCCGGTGCCGGTCTGCGGGTGGTGCGTTTCCCAGCCGAAGAACACATGGGTGTGAATCAGCGCGAGCCAGCGCGGCAGCCACCAGACCATCGCCACCTCGAGCGCGTAGCCGGCCAGCGCCATGCCGATGAAGAACAGCGTCCCGGCGAGCTGCGCCAGCGCGGTCTGCTTGAGCGCGGCCTTGGCTTCCGGGGTGCCGATCTCCTCCAGCAGCACGCGCTTGATATGATGCGCCTGCGCGGTCTTGCCCGGCTGGCGGTTGAGCCACGCCTTCCACAGCGCGGCGCGCAAGTTGGGGGCGCCGTCGGGATAGTCGGGGTCGCGCACCGGATCGTTGGGGAAGCGGTGGTGCTGGAGGTGGATGATGCGGACGATGGCGAACGGAAACATCAGCGGGATCATCGACAGCTGCCCGGTCAGCTCGTTCCAGAACCACCCTTTGCTGCCCTTGCGGCCGATCGTCGAATGCATCGCCTCGTGCGCGGTGATGAAGCCGCCGGTGGCGATCAGGTACGACACCCCGCAGGCGAGCCACAGCGGCACGAGGCCGAGGATCGCCAGCGGGAACAGCGCGAGCCACAGCGAGAAGCAGGCCAGCGTGGCGGCCACGTAGCGCCAGCGCACCGTCTGGCCGATGGCGTAGTACCGCGCGGCGATCTCGCGCTCGCGGCGATGCAGCTCGCGCAGGCGGGGGCGCTCGCCGGCGTCGCCGGCCGCTTCGGGGCGGCCGCAAGCCGCCGGCGCGTCACCCGGGGCGAGCGCGCGCCGCAGGGCGGCCGAATCCGGCCGCGGGAGCTTGCCTTCGAACATCCCGCGGGGTCTATCCCGCGGATGGTCAATGGAGAGTAAAGCCCGCCCTCCGCGGAGCTACAGCCAGCGGCCGCGCCACACCGCGTAGAGGCCCCACGGCGCGCCGATCGCCAGGCCGAACGCCAGGCGGCTCATCCCGTACGGGGCCGCGATGTCCCAATAGGCCATCGTCTGCGCGATCAGCGGGGCGATGAAGCCGATGCCGAACAGCAGCGGCATCACGTAGAACAGCTTCTTGAGCACGGCTTGCATGCGCGACGCTAGCGCGCCGAGACGTCCACTCCGCGCTGGGCGAGGAGCGGCTTGAGCTCGCGGTAGGCGGCCCCGGTCGCGTGCACCGGGATGAATGGGTAGAGATGGTGGATCAGGTGGTAGTCGATGCCCATCGAACCCCACAGGCCGAGCTTGTGGCGAATGATCGCGGTGCTGTCGTAGCGGCCGGTGCCGCCGTGCGGATGGTGCGGCGCCCAGCTGAGCACGGCGTGGATGTAACTCAGGCCGATGTGCCGCGGCAGCCACCACAGCAGCGCCGCCTCGATGGCGTAGCCGCTCCACGCCATGGCGAACAGGAACGCCAGGCTGAGCACTTGGGCAATCATCAGCTCGGCCAGCGCGCGCTTCGCCTCCGCGGTGCCGAGCTCGGCGCAGTGGCGGCGCCAGCGGGCCGCGGTGCCGCCCTTGCCCGGCTGGCGGTTGAGCCACGACTGGACGACCGCCATCGCGACATTCGGCGCCGCGTGGATCGCATCGGGGTCTCGGTAGGGATCGTTGGGGTGCCTGTGGTGCAGCAGGTGCATCAGCTTGACCATGCTGAACGGCAGCATCAGCGGGATCGTCGAGAGGTTGCCGGTCAGCTCGTTCCAGAACCGCTGCGGGGTGCCTTCCTGGCCGAGGTTCGAATGCATCGCCTCGTGCGCCACGACGTAGCCGCCGGCGACGAAGACCGAGCCCAGCGCGCAGCCGAGCCACAGCGGCAGGATCCCGGCGACGGCCAGCGGGAAGAACGACAGCCAGGCGGCGAAGCAGGCGAGCGCCACCGCGGTGTAGGGCCAGGTCGCCGTGGCGTGGGCGGCGTACCGCAGCGCGATGGCGCTTTCCTGGCGGCGCAAGTCGCGCCGGACGTGGCGGTCGAGCCCGTCGGGCCCGCCGAGCGGGATCGCCCGCGCGTCCCTTTGCGGGGCGAGCGCGTCGGCCGCGGCGTTGCCGCGCGCGAGCACATGCGTTTCGCCGAACGGTTCGTCCATCGCGCTTCGAAGCCCCGGGCTGGCCGCCTGCGGCGGCTACGGATCACTGCGTTAACTTCGCATAAACCACGCAATGCCGCAAGAATCAGGGATTCCGCGTCGCATTTCCGGACAGCCGGCGGCTTTCCGGCAGCGCGCGGGCACGACCGGAAAGACGCTCCACGGCGGGCTGGCGTTTAGGGGTTGCGCCGCCTTGCGCCCCGCTCTAGCGAACCGCATTCAACGCGGACCCGGGGTGCAGCACCGGGCCGCGTTTCGTCATAACGCAGGGGGAGTTGGTCTCGTCATGGACCTGACATTGATTGCGATCGGGCTGGGGCTGCTGGCCGTGGTCTACGGTTTCGTCACCAGCCGCCAGGTGCTCGGCTCGAGCCCGGGTAGCGAGAAGATGCAGCAGATCGCCGGCGCGATCCAGGAAGGCGCTCAAGCGTATCTCAAGCGCCAGTACACCACGATCGGCATCGTCGGCGTGGTCGTGGCGGTGATCGTGGCGATCTTCCTGGGGCCGATCAGCGCCGCCGGCTTCGTGCTCGGCGCGATCCTGTCGGGCGTCGCCGGGTTCATCGGCATGAACATCTCGGTCCGCTCGAACCTTCGCACGGCCGCCGCGGCGCAAGTCGGGCTGCAGCAGGGCCTGACCCTCGCCTTCCGCGCGGGCGCCATCACCGGCATGCTCGTCGCCGGCCTTGCGCTGCTCGCCATCGCGGTGTTCTTCTACGTCCTCATCGGCCCGATGGATCGCGACCCGGCGAGCCGCGAGGTCGTCGAGGCGCTGACCGCGCTCGCCTTCGGCGCTTCGCTGATCTCGATCTTCGCCCGTCTCGGCGGCGGCATCTTCACCAAGGCGGCGGACGTCGGCGCCGACCTCGTCGGCAAGGTCGAGGCCGGCATCCCGGAGGACGACCCCCGCAACCCGGCGGTGATCGCCGACAACGTCGGCGACAACGTCGGCGATTGCGCCGGCATGGCCGCCGACTTGTTCGAGACCTACGTCGTCACCGTCGGCGCGACGATGGTGCTGACCGCGCTGCTCCTCACCGGCATCGGCGACATGCTCCTGCCGATGATGAGCCTGCCGCTGCTGATCGGCGGCGTGTGCATCGTCACCTCGATCATCGGCACTTACGCCGTGCGGCTCGGCAAAAGCCAGAACATCATGGGAGCGATGTACAAGGGCTTCGGGCTGACCGCGCTGCTGTCGATCCCGGCGATCTGGCTGATCATGCAGTACGCGCTCGGCGACATGGACGCGACGATCGGCGGCGCGATGGTCGAGAGCAACCTGCAGAACCTCGCCCCGGGCGAGCCGATCGCCGCCGAAGGCACCGCCTCGCAGATCGAGGCGTTCACCGGCTGGGATCTGTTCTGGTGTTCGATGATCGGCCTCGCCATCACCGGCCTGATCATCTGGATCACCGAGTACTACACCGGGACCAACTTCCGCCCGGTGCGCTCGATCGCCAAGGCCAGCGAGACCGGCCACGGCACCAACGTCATCCAAGGCCTGGCGATCAGCCTCGAGGCGACCGCGCTGCCGACGCTGGTGATCGTCGCCGGGATCATCGCCACGTTCCAGATCGCCGGGCTGATGGGCATCGCCTACGCCGCCACCGCGATGCTGGCGCTGGCCGGGATGGTCGTGGCGCTCGACGCCTATGGCCCCGTCACCGACAACGCCGGCGGCATCGCCGAGATGGCCGGCCTCGATGACGCCGTCCGGTCGAAAACGGACGCGCTCGACGCGGTCGGCAACACCACCAAGGCGGTGACCAAGGGCTACGCCATCGGCTCGGCCGGCCTCGCCGCGCTGGTGCTGTTCGCCGCCTACACCACCGACCTCGCCGAGTTCTTCCCCGGGCTCGACGTCGATTTCAGCCTCGAGAACCCGTACGTCATCGTCGGCCTGCTGCTCGGCGCGCTGCTGCCGTTCCTGTTCGGCTCGATGGGCATGACGGCCGTCGGCCGCGCGGCCGGCGACGTGGTCAAGGACGTCCGCGACCAGTTCGCCAACGATCCGGGCATCATGGCCGGCACCAGCCGCCCGAACTATGCCCGCACGGTCGACCTGGTGACCAAGGCCGCGATCAAGGAGATGATCGTGCCGAGCCTGCTGCCGGTGCTGGCGCCGATCGTGGTCTATTTCGTGATCACCGCGATCGCCGGCCAGCAGAACGGCTTCGCCGCGCTCGGCGCGCTGCTCCTCGGGGTGATCGTCGGCGGGCTGTTCGTCGCGATCTCGATGACCGCCGGCGGCGGCGCGTGGGACAACGCCAAGAAGTACATCGAGGACGGCCACCACGGCGGCAAGGGCTCCGAAGCCCACAAGGCGGCGGTGACCGGCGACACGGTCGGCGATCCCTACAAGGACACCGCCGGCCCGGCGGTCAACCCGATGATCAAGATCACCAACATCGTCGCCTTGCTGCTGCTGGCGGCGCTGGCGGCCGGCTGAGCCGCGGCGCAGGCTGGGGCCTCAAGCCGCGGGCGACACCTCAGCGGCACGAGGTCCCTGCCGGCGCGGGGACGCTTCGCGGTTAGCAATTGCCCCACCCGGCCCGCGCCGGGTGGGGTTTTCTTTACCTAGCGGCTTAAGCCTTCTTTCGGGGTGCCGGTCCTAGATTCGCCAGGCGGCCGCGATGCGCCGTTCTCGCACAAGGTTAACGCCGCTTGGCCAGTCTCGCGCCGCTCGAACTGCTAGCCGCATGGGAGCTTCCCGCGGCGCGGCCGTGCTCGATCGAGATCGCGCTGGTCGAGCGGCCGTGGCGGGAGTTCGAGCGCCACGGCGAGATCGCCCGGTGGGACGCGCTGGCGCAATGGGCGGTCGAGCCCAACCCGTTCTACGAAAGCTGGTACCTGCTGCCGTCGCTGCGCGTGTTCGACGCGGCCGGCGACGTCGCGCTGCTGTGCCTCGAGGCCGACGGGCAACTGGCGGGGCTGCTGCCGCTGCGCCGCGAGCGCGGCTACTACGGCCACCCGCTGCCGCACTGGCGCAACTGGGTCCACGCCAACGTGTTCCTCGGCGTGCCGCTCGTCGCGCCCGGCTTCGAAGCGATCTTCTGGCGCGAGCTGCTCGCTTGGGCGGACCGGGAGGCCGGCGGCGCGCTGTTCCTCCACCTGACGCACATGCCCGCGGACGGAACGCTGCACGCGGCGCTGGCGCGGGTCCTGGCCGACGACGAGCGGGCCGGCGCCACGGTTCTGCGCGAGGAGCGGGCGATGCTCCGCACCCGGCTCGGCGCCGACGAATACCTCGCGCTGTCGCTGTCGGGAAAGAAGCGCAAGGAGCTGCGCCGCCAGCACCGCCGCCTCGAAGAGGAAGGCGAGCTGTCGGTCGAGCGGACCATGAGCTGCATCGGCCTCGCCGCCTGGATCGACGAATTCCTCGAGCTCGAGCGCGGCGGGTGGAAAGGCGAGGCCGGCTCGGCGCTGGCCTGCGACCCGGCGACCGAGGCGCTGTTCGCCACCGCGCTCGACGGCGCCGCCCGCCAGGGCCGCCTCGAGCGGCTGGCGATTCGCCTCGACGGCCGGCCGCTGGCGATGCTCGCGACGTTCCTCTGCCCGCCCGGGGCGTTCTCGTTCAAGACCGCGTTCGACGAGCGTTTCGCCCGCTTCTCGCCCGGGGTCCTGCTCCAGCGCGAAAACCTCGCGGTGCTGTCGCGGACCGGCATCGAGTGGGCCGACAGCTGCGCCGGCGCCGACCACCCGATGATCGATCACTTCTGGCGCGAACGGCGCGCCATCGCCCGCCACAGCATCGCCATCGGCGGCCCCGCCCGCCGGCTGCTGTTCCGCGCCATCGCCGCGTGCGAGACGCGCGGCTTCGCCCGGGGCATCGCATGACCCGCGAAGGCAAGCTGCCGCGCGGCCGGGCGCTGATGGCGGGGCCGGTGTTCCCGACGCTGTCGCGGGCGCATTTCGCCTCGTCCTACCCCGAGGGGCCGCACAAGCTGCGCCACAACCTCGAGTCGCACCCGCTGCTCGAGCTCGATGCGCTAGCCGAGCTCGGCGAGGTGCTGCCGGCGCGCTCGGTCGAGTACAACCGCGGCGACCTCCCCATCGGGGTCGACGGCAAGCCGGAAGGCAACGGGCTGACCATCGGCGAGACGATCCGCCGGATCGAGCGAACCGCGAGCTGGGCGGTGCTCAAGAACATCGAAAAGCACCCGGCCTACGCCGCCCTGCTCGCCGAGCTGCTCGGCGAGATCGAGGCCGATATAGTCGCCAAGACCGGGCGGGTGATGAAGACCCAGGGCTATGTGTTCGTCTCCAGCCCCGAGGCGGTGACGCCGTATCACTTCGATCCGGAGCACAACATCCTGCTCCAGCTGGTCGGCGAGAAGGCGATGACGGTGTTTCCCGCTGGCGATCCGGACTGCGCGCCCGACCGGGTGCACGAGACCTACCACACCGGCGGCGGCCGCGAGCTCGCCTGGCGCGACGAGCTGGCGTGCCGCGGGATCACCTTCCGCCTCTCGCCGGGCGAGGCGATCTACGTCCCGGTGATGGCCCCTCACCACGTGAAGAACGGCCCGGTGCCGTCGATCTCGCTGTCGATCACCTGGCGCAGCGAGTGGAGTTTCGCCGAGGCCGACGCGCGTGCGTTCAACGGCTGGCTGCGCCAACGCGGGCTCGATCCGCGGCCGCCCGGCCGGTGGCCGGCGCGCAACACGGCCAAGGCGTTCGCCTGGCGCGTGCTGCGGCGGTGGCCCGGGGTGCGTTGACTGGCGCCATGGCGGCGCGCAAGGCGCCGGGCATGGCCATCCAGACCGCGCCGACACCCGAGCAGCTCGTCGCCGAGCTGGTCCTGCTGCTCGATCTCGAGCCGCGCGGCGGCGACCGCTTCATCGGCCGCCGCCATCCCGAAGGCACCGGCCGGGTGTTCGGCGGTCAGGCGATCGCCCAGGCGCTCGGCGCGGCCCGGCGCACGGTCGCCGACGACCGCCCGGTCCATTCGCTGCATGCCTATTTCCTGCGCGGCGGCAGCGACGAACTGCCGATCGAGTTCCGCGTCAAGCGCGACCTCGACGGGCGCAGCTTCTCCAACCGCCGCGTCGTCGCCAGCCAGCGCGGCGAGCCGATCCTCAACCTGACCGCCTCGTTCCAGAAGCGGCAGGATGGACCGCACCACCAGCACCCGGCGATGCCCGACGTACCGCCGCCCGAGGAGCTCGAGCCCGATTCCGCGGTTCGCGCGCGCATCGCCGGGCAGGTTCCCGAAGGGCCGATGCGGCGGCTGTTCCTGCGCCCGCGCCCGATCGACTTCCGCTCGGTCGAGCCGCGCGACTGGCTCGACCCGCAACGGCGCGAGCCGTGCGCGTACTGCTGGTTCCGCACCGTCGCCCCGCTCCCCGACGCGCCGCGCATCCACGGCACGGTGCTGGCCTACGCCAGCGATTTCCAGCTGCTCGCCACCGCGCTGCAACCGCACGGGCTCAGCTACCCGCGCGGCGACGTGAAGGGCGCCAGCCTCGACCATGCGATATGGTTCCACGGCGAGTTCCGCGCCGACGACTGGCTGCTCTACGCCACCGACAGCCCGTGGTCGGGCCGCGCGCGCGGGTTCGGCCGCGGGCAGATCTTCACGCGCGATGGACGGCTGGTGGCGAGCGTCGCCCAGGAGGGAATGCTGCGGGCGGTTTCGCGCTAGCGCCAGCCGCGCTCACGGGCGGCCTGTTCCTGGGCCGCGTCGAGCGCCGGGCCGGCGGCGAGAGCCTGGGCGCGTTCGAGGACTTCGGCGGCCGGGTTGCCGGCCATCCGGTAGTCGCCGCGCTGCACCGGCACGCCGGCGCCCTCGAACACCAGGCGCCAGCCTGCATCGTCGCGGCAGGCGATGCCGCTGTGCGCCTCCCCGGCGAACGCGCGGCAGTAGGCCCCGCTATCGTCGCGGAAGCTGAGCAGTATCCGCATCGGCCCCGCCGCATCCTGCGACCCGGCCAGCTGGCGGTCGAGCGCCGTCGACAGCGGGCGCTCGGCATAGTCCGCTCCGCCCCGCGGCATGACCACCGCCAGCACCAGCGAGGCGACGAGCGCAGGGCCGGCCACCCAGCTCCAGCGCGGCAGCACGCGCGCGCGGTCCTTGCGCGCGCGCGCCGCGGCGAAGCTGACGACCTGGGGTTCGGACCGCAGCGCCGCGGTCAGCCGCTCGGGCACCGGCGCTTGCAGGATCGGCGCGAAGTGGGCACCGAGCCGCGCTTTGAGCGCCCGATGCGCCCGTATTTGCTCGGCCAGCGCCGGATTGGCCGCGACCGCCGCCGCGACCTGTCGTTCGCGGTCCGCGTCGAGCTCTCCGTCGGCGAACGCGGCCAGTTCCTCGCGGGTCACGCTCATACGCCGTCTCCGAGGCGGGTCAGGAGCGCATCGCGCCCCCGCACCAGCCGCGAATTGAGCGTGCCGACGGGACAGCCGACAATGTCCGCCGCTTCCCTGTAGGAATAGCCCTCGACCATCACCAGCAGCACGGCCTCGCGCTGCTCGTCGGGCAGCGTGCGCAAGGCGCGATCGATCACGCCGAGCTCGACGGCTTCTTCCTGGCCCCCGCCGGCACCGACGCCGGCGCCGGCTTCCTCGGCGACGAACGTCTCGCCGCGGCGGGTGCGGGCCCGCTGTTCGTCGATCCAGATATTGCGCATCATCCTGTACATCCAGCTATCGAGCCGCGTGCCCGGCTGCCACAGCGCCCGCTTGTCGAGCGCGCGGACCACGGCCGCCTGGCACAAGTCGTCGCCGTCGGCGGGATCGCGCGCCAGGCCCGCGGCAAAGCGCCGCAAGCGCGGCAGCAGCGCCAGCACCTGCTCCTCGAAGCTTTCGCCCGCTATGTTCGGCCTCTTTCACGCATTAAACGGCTGTCCGCGTCCGTTTCATCCGTGCTTAAGGCAAAATTTCGAGATTGGCGAAGATGCGCGTAGCCCTGACCCTGCTGGCCGTGATGGCCGCCCTGCTCGCGGCCCCCGCGACGGCGCAGCTCGGCCTGCCCGGGGTCGGCCTGCCGCAAGTGCCGCCGGTCGCCGTGCCCGATCTTCCCGTCGGCCGCGCCATCGACGAGGTCACCGGAAGCGCGGGCCGCACCGCCGGCCGGCTGCTCGATCTGAGGGCCGAGCGGATCGACCGCCTGCTGCGGCGCAACCGCGGGACGATCGAGCTCGACGCCACGGGCGCGCCGGCGCGGCGCGGCGAGCTGCTGCTGATCGACCCGAGCCCGAGCGCGCTGGCCGCCGCGCAGGCCGCCGGATTCGCGCCGGCCGGACGCGAGCAGCTCGGCAGCCTCGGCCTGTCGGTCGTGCGGCTGGCGCTGCCGCGCGGGGTGTCGCTGGCGGAAGGCGAGGCCCGGCTGCGGCGCGCGGCGCCGGGCGCCGAGGTCGCCGCCGACAATCTCCATTTCCAGAGCGGGGGCCCGCCCTTGCCGGTGCTCGCGGAAGCGGCTCGGGCGGCGGCCGCGCCGATCGCCACCCCCGTAGGCATCATCGACGGCGCGCCGCGCCAGGCCGTCGCCGCGCTGCGCGGCTTCGCCGAGGGTGCACCGCTGGCCAGCCATCACGGCAGCGCCGTGGTCTCGCTGCTCGAAGGCGCCGGCGCGCGCAACTTGCGCGTGGCCGACATCTACGGCAGCGACCCCGCCGGCGGCAACGCGCTGGCCCTGATCCGGGCGCTCGACTGGCTGATCGGCGGCGGCGCGCAAGTGGTCTCGATCAGCCTCGGCGGGCCGAACAACCTCGCGGTCGGCAAGGCGATCGCCGCGGCCCAACGCAAGGGTGTCGTGGTCGTCGCCGCGGTCGGCAACGACGGCCCCGCCGCTCCGCCGGCGTACCCGGCATCCTATCCCGGCGTGGTGGCGGTGACCGGCACCGACGGTCGCGGCCGCGTGCTGATCGAGGCCGGCCGCGCGCTGCACCTCGATTACGCCGCGCCGGCCGCGGACATCCTCGCCCGCAACAAGGCGGGCAAGTGGTCGAGGGTGCGCGGCACCTCCTACGCCGTGCCGCTCGTCGCCGCGCGCGCGGCGGCCGCGCTCGGCGGCGGCGGGTCCTGGCGCGCCACGCTCGACCGCGAAGCCGAGGATCTCGGCCCGCGCGGGCCCGACGCCAGCTACGGCCGCGGTCTGCTGTGCCGGGCCTGCGCCCGGCAGCGCTGAAAAAAATCGCCTCGCCGGATGGATTAGGTGGCCGGCGGCAGCCGTTTTCTCGATGAACGGGCGGGCGCCGCCCGCGAATGGAGAGAAGGAGCTACCCCATGAAACGGATCCTGATTGCCTCGACGGCCCTCGCGCTGATCGCCGCGCCCGCGCAGGCGCAGCTGCTCGGAGGCGGCGGTGGCCTGGGCGGCGTGGTCGGCGGCACCATAGGCGGCGCCGGCTCGATCGGCTCGGCCACCGATAGCATCGGCAGCGTCACCCGCGGGACGGTCGAGGGCTCCGGGAACGCCAGCGGCTCGGCCCGCGCCGACCGCCGCAGCGGACGGGTCGACGCGAGCGGCAACGGCCGCGGCAGCGCCGCCGGCAGCGTGACCAGCGTTCTCACCGGTCCGGCCGGCTCGACCAGCGCCGATGGGCGCGCGAGCGGCTCGGCCTCCGGCGGCGGCTCCGCCACGGCCCAACTGGTCGGCACCGATGCGCTGCGCTCGACCGCCGGGTCGGTCGTCGGTCAGGCGCGCGGCACCGGCCAGGCCGCCGCGCAGCAAGGCCGCGGCGCGGCGCAAGGCCTCGTCGGCACCGCCGGCGGCCTGGTCGGCAGCGCGCAAGGCGCGGGTTCGGGCGCGCTGGCCGGGTCGGGCTCCTATGCCTCCGGGCCGCTCGCGGCGGCCGGCAGCCTCGCCGCGCAAGGCCAGGGTGCCTTCGCCGTCGAGCGCGGCACGCCGATCTTCGACGCCGGCGGCGACCGCATCGGGCGGGTGCGCCAGGTCATGTCCGACGCGAGCGGCAACGTCCGCCAGCTGCTGGTCAGGGTCGACGGAGAAGAAGCGGTGATCCCGGCGAGCAACTTCCAGGCGACCGGCACCGGGCTCGTCTCGGCGATGGGCGAAGGCCAGATCAAGCACATCGCCGAGCAGCAGGAAGAAGCGGAAGACGCCGAAGGCTGACCTCACCCAACCCAGCACCCCCTGCGCCCGGAAAGGTCCCCCCTCCCGCCTTTCCGGGCGTTTCCTTATCCGCGCGGATGGTAGAAATCGTACACCGCCTGGGCCACCGCCGCGCTCACGCCGGGCGCGCGCTGCAGATCCTCCAGCGCGGCCGCCCGGACCTTTCCCGCCGTTCCGAAGTGCAGCAGCAGGGCGCGCTTGCGCGACGGGCCGATGCCGGGGATTTCGTCGAGCGGCGAGGCGCTGATCGCGCGGCTGCGCTTGGCGCGGTGGGCGCCGATGGCGAAGCGGTGCGCCTCGTCGCGCAGCCGCTGGAGGTAGAACAGCACCGCCGAGTTGACCGGCAGCGTCTTCTCGCGCCCGTCGGGGAAGTGGAACACCTCGCGCCCCGCGTTGCGGTCGGGGCCCTTGGACACGGCGATCAGCGGCACGTCCTCGATGCCGAGATCCTCGAGCGCCTCGCGCACCGCGCTCATCTGGCCCTTGCCGCCGTCGATCAGCACGAGCCCGGGCCACTGGTCGGAGTCCCGGTCGGGATCGTCGTCCTGCACGCGGGCGAAGCGGCGGGTGAAGACCTCGCGCATCATCCCGAAGTCGTCGTTGGTCTGCGCGCTGCGGATGTTGAACTTGCGGTACTGGTTCTTGAGGAAACCCTCGGGCCCGGCGACGATCATCGCCCCGACCGCCTTGGCCCCCTGGATATGGCTGTTGTCATAGACTTCGATCCGCCGCGGCTCCTCGGGCAGCTCGAGGAACTCGGTGATCTCGCGCAGTATCTTCGCCTGGGTGCCGCTTTCGGCGAGGCGCCGGTCGAGCGCTTCGGCGGCGTTGCGGCTGGCTTGCTCGAGCAAGCGGCGGCGCGAGCCGCGCTGGGGCACGCTGATCTCGACCCGGTGCCCTGCGACCTCGCCCAAGGCCTGCTCGAGCAGCGCCCGCTCGGGCAGCTCGCGGTCGACCAGGATCGTGCGCGGCGGGGGCACTTCCTCGTAGAACTGGGCGAGCACGCGGGCGAGCACCTCGTCGTCGGCGACGTCCTGGGTGTGGCTGGGGAAGAACGCGCGGTGGCCCCAGTTCTGCCCGCCGCGGACGAAGAACGCCTGGATGCCGACCTGCCCGCCCTTGGCGGCGAGAGCGAAGATATCGGCGTTGCCGACGCCTTCGGCGTTGATCGCCTGGGTCCCCTGGATGAACGTCGCCGCGCGCAGGCGATCGCGCAGGATCGCGGCGGTCTCGTAGTCGAGCGCCCCGGCCGCGCGCGCCATCTGCGCCTCGATCTCCCGCTGGACCGCGCCCGACTTGCCGCCGAGGAAGTCCTTCGCCTGGCGCACGAGCTGGGCATAGCCGGTCGCGTCGATGCGCCCGACGCACGGCGCGCTGCAGCGTTTGATCTGATAGAGCAGGCACGGCCGGTCGCGGCGGGCGAAGAAGCTGTCGGTGCACGAGCGCAGCAGGAACAGCTTCTGCAGCGCGTTGATCGTGGTGTTGACCGAGCCGGCGCTGGCGAACGGGCCGTAATAGTCGCCCTTGGCCTTGCGCGCCCCGCGGTGCTTCATGATCCGCGGGAACGCATGCTCGGCGCGGAGCAGGATGAACGGGAACGACTTATCGTCGCGCAGCAGCACGTTGTACGGCGGGCGGAAGCGCTTGATCAGCTGCGCCTCGAGCAGCAGCGCCTCGGCCTCGGAGTTGGTGGTGACGATCTCCATCGCGCGGGTCTGCGCGACCATCCGCTGCAGCCGTCCGGACAGGTTGGCGACCTGGCAGTAGTTGGCCACCCGGTTCTTCAGCGCCCGCGCCTTGCCGACGTAGAGCACGTCGCCGCGCGCATCGAGCATGCGATAGACCCCGGGCTTGGGCTTGAGCGTGCGCGTCACCTCGCGGATCGCGGCCACGCCGGCGGCGATGTCGGGCTGCGCCGCGCCGCGCACGGTGTAGGTCGCGCGCTCCTCGTGGAAGCGCTCGGCGCCCTTGGGGTGCGACGGGGTTCCGGCGGGCGTGCGGGCCATCAGGGTGCTCTATGCAATGAACACCGGCTCGTCACGCCGGGGTTTATCCACTAGATATCCACAGGAGACCACACAGCGAGCGATTCGCTTTCCACGGGGGGTGGGATGAAGACGCTGGACGGCGGGCCGGAAGGCATGTTCATCGCGGCGGCCAACGACGAGCGGATGCGCGACGAGCATCCCTCGGTCATCATGCGCGAGCTCGACGCGCGGCGACGGCCGCAGGCCCACGTGATCACTTTCGCCAACGAGAAGGGCGGCGTCGGCAAGTCGACGCTGGCATTCCACTGCGCGGTCACCTTGGCGCATCGCGGGATGAAAGTGCTGGTCGTCGATTGTGACCGGCGGCAGCAGTCGCTCGACCGCTTCTTCGAGGCCCGCGACGGCACCGCGCGGGCGCTCAAGGTGGCGCTGCCGCGCCCGGGCCATGTCGTGCTCGACAAGCAGAGCGGCGCGGTGCTGGCGCAGGAGATCGAGCGCCTCGGGCGCGGCTGCGACTTCGTGCTGATCGACCTCGCCGGCCAGGATTCGCCGACCGCGCGGCGCGCGATCGCGCTCGCCGACACCGTGGTCACGCCGGTCAACTGCTCGCCGACCGACCTCGACGCGCTCGGCCGGATCAACCCGGTGACGCGCCG
>Ga0196977_1000102_pt1 | contig 53919 bp, 49 predicted proteins | sample S3v_1013CmetaG_FD_148634 | JGI IMG/M metagenome (GOLD analysis project Ga0196977, IMG submission 148634) | Soil microbial communities from Anza Borrego desert, Southern California, United States - S3+v_10-13C | ecosystem: Environmental > Terrestrial > Soil > Desert | place: USA: California... | reverse complement strand
CGGCCTCCCGCAGCTTCTTCACGATCTGTTCGGGCGCGTGCTTGGTCTTCTTCACGAGAATCCTTTCGCCCCTCTCCGGGCTGTCAGACTCTCATATCAGATGGTCCAGTTTTTCGGGAGCACGCCAGAACGGCTGCGCGGCTGCGGCATCGAGGTCGTGCTCGATCAGTTCTATTTGGACGATCATCCGGGAGGTCCGCCGGAGAAGTGGCCGAAGTGGAGCAGCGATCAGGCGCGCACGAGCGAACGCGTGATCATCATCGGGACAAAGGACTGGTTCCTCTGCTTCGACGGCAACGAAAAGCCTGGTATTGGACTGGGAGCAGCGTGTGAAGCCGGGGCCGTCCGCCAACGGATCTACGACGCTGCGAATAAGACCGATGAAATCCGGGTGGTGATCTTCGACGATAGCGACGCCGCGCACATTTCATCCGAATTGAAGGGATGGCATTACCTTCACGCCGACCGCGACTTTGCGGGTATCGTGAAATGGCTGGGCGGGACGATGCCCTCGAGCAACACCGTTCGTGCGACGACCACGACGCCGAACAATCTCCCTCGCCTTCAACCATTCTTCGGCCGCGCGGGGGAGCTGAAGCAGATCGCCGACGCGCTCGATCCGGAGTCGCGCACGTGGGGCACGCTCATCGACGGACCGGGCGGAATGGGGAAGACCTCGCTCGCCGTGCGCGCCGCGTATGACTGCCCGCCGGGACAGTTCGATCGCATCATCTTCCTGTCGGTGAAGGACCGCGAACTGGATGACGAAGGCGAACGGAAGCTCACCGGGTTCATCCTCCCCGGATTCCTTGAAATGCTCAACGAGTTGGCGCGCGAGCTGGGGCAGTCCGACATCGCCAAGGCGCCGGAGGACCAACGGATCCGGCTCATCTACGATGCGCTCCGGTCCAACAAAGTCCTCCTGATCCTCGACAACCTGGAGTCGCTCACCAAAGACGATCGCGATCAGCTGCTGACATTCGTGAGGCGCTTGCCGGACGGCTGTAAGGCCATTCTCACCAGTCGCCGCCGCATCGGCTCGGGTTCGGAGTCGCTGATTCTCGAAAAACTCGACGAAGCAGCGGCGCTCGAGACACTCGCCGAACTCGCTAGACACAATCGTCTGCTCGCAAAGACGAATGAGGCCGAGCGGCTGACACTCTGGCGGCAGACAGGCGGTAACCCGCTGCTGTTGCGTTGGGTGGCCGGACAACTCGGCCGCGGTAGTTGCCGCACGTTCACCGACGCACTGCATTTCCTGCGTAGTTGTCCGCCGGAGAATGATCCGTTGGAGTTCGTCTTCGGCGACTTAGCTAATGAGTTTACGGACGACGAAACCCAGGTTCTCGTTGCGTTGACTTATTTCACGCTGCCGGCGAAAGTGGAGCACATCGTGACACTCGCGGATCTCAACACCGCGTTGGTGGAGCCCGCACTGCGAAGTCTGGCAAACCGCTCCCTTGTCGTGCCCGATCAGGAGGAGACGGCGTTTGCGCTCGTGCCAATGGTTGCCGAGTTCCTGCGACGAAAACGGCCCGATGTCGTCGCGGAGACTGGAGACCGGCTGGCGCAACGCGCCTATGCGTTAATCGTGGAGAACGGATACCAGCAACACGATCGCTTCCCGATCCTCGACGCTGCGTGGCCGATCGTCGCTGCCGCCTTGTCATTGTTGATTGCCGGACCGAGTTCTCGTCTTCAGGCCGCGTGTGGCGGACTCAACGATTTTCTCGATTTCACCGGGCGCTGGGACGAACACCTTTCGCTCAATCAACAAGCAGAAGCCAAAGCCTCGGCAGACAATGAGCACTTCCATGCCGGATATCGAGCTTTTGCGGCAGGCTGGATTCACTATTTACGTCGAGAAGCGGATGCCGTGCTCGAATGTGCCGATCGCGCAGAAGCGCACTGGCAAAACCCGCCAGCGGGCATTCACGAACGCGCTTGCGCCATCCGGTTGCGAGGCATCGGCTGCGAGTTAAAAAAAGATTACGCCGCCGCCATTTCCGCATATGAGGAAGCACTGAACATGTGGCGCAGTGTCGCGGCCGAGAGCCTTGATGTAAGCAACACGTTATCCGATCTCGCGGACGTCACGCTGTTCGTTAACGATGGTTCGGCATCCGATAAATATCTGGGCGAAGCGTTGCGAGTGGCTCAGGTGATCGGCTACGAAGAGGGCGTGGCCATTTATACGGGCAATCAAGCGAATACTGCATTGAGACGTCAGGATTGGGCAACCGCTGCTTCTCTGGCACGTGACGCCTTGCGTTTGGCAGAGAAAGTAGGCCGCCAGGAATTGATTGCCGACGACTGTCTACGCCTAGCGTTAGCCTTGTTAGCGCAGGGAAACAACACGGAAGCGCTGCCCTACGCCCGTCGTGGTTTCGAGATCGCGAAACATCTGGGTGTTGCGAAGAGGATCGAATGGGCACGCCTAATTCTCACCAAATGCGAGTCCTGACGCGCTAGCGCGCGACGCACTCGATCTCGAGCAACAGATCCGCGCGACAGATGTCGGCCTCGAGAAAAACGTTCGATGGCAATACGCCGTTGAGGCGTGTAGCAAGGCGTTCGTAATTACCCGCGTTGCGAATGTACGTCTTCGCCGAGATCACGTTCTTCATCGTGCGGCCCGTTTTCGCGAGCACCACTTCGATGTTGCGCAGCGTCTCCTCGAGTTGCGCCATGACGTCGCCGCGATGCACGGTGGCGTGGCCGACCACGCTCGACGTGCCTGATACGAACACGCGATCCTTCCACACCGTCGCGCGCGAGAATGATGGACTCTTCGAACCGTACTCCGGCGGATAGTGATACGCCGCGACCTGCCGCGGATTCTCGACCTGCACGCCCGGCTCACGCGCCGCGAGAAAATACGCGATCAGTCCGCGGCCGCGCATTCCCACCGCGCTCGCGGCGGGCAGATCGACGTCGTGGTGATACCCGGCGTTGACAAACGCATCGTGACGGCCGGCGCAGAAGAGCTGATACCGTTCATGCCCTGCGTCGTGCGCGTTGATGTCACCGACGTAGTTCCACATGCGCACGAAGTACGGGTAGCCAGCGTCGCGCACCTCCGCGATCAAGTGCGCGTACAAGTCGCGGGTCCGCATCTCGAGCGGCCGCGCGTCATCGACAGCAGCAGAACCGAAGAGCAGCTCATCGCCCGCTTCCCATACCTCGACGTGCGGCCCCGGCCCGAGCGCGCGCAGCGGGACATGCAGCGCGCCTGTCGCTGGCGAGCCGAAGGTGATGACATGCTCTGTCGCGTGGACCGCGGACATTCGGGGCGACAAGGATACCCACTCCTCTACAATGCGTCCCCATGAAAACATTGATCCGCAACGGCCGCATCGTGACCGCGGTCGATGACTACAACGCAGACCTGCTCATCGAAGACGGCCTCGTGGCGATGATCGCGAAGACGATCGACGTGAACGTCGCCGACCGCGTCATCGACGCGAAAGGACGCCTGGTCATCCCAGGCGGCATCGATCCGCACACGCACATGGATCTGCCGTTCGGCGGCACCTCCTCGTCGGACGATTTCGATACCGGCACCGTCGGCGCCGCGCACGGTGGCACGACGACCATCATCGATTTCGCCGTGCAGTACAAAGGTCAGTCGCTGGCCGAAGCAGTCGATGTGTGGCACGCGAAAGCAGCGGGGAAGGCGTCGGTCGATTACGGCTTCCATCTCATCTGCACCGACCTCCCCGACGAGCGCCTCCCGGAGATGCGCTCGATGATCGATCAGGGTGTCTCGAGCTTCAAACTGTTCATGGCCTATCCGGGCGTGTTCCTCGTCGACGACGCCACCATCTTCAAGGCCATGGGCATGGCCGGCGAAAACGGCGGCTTGATCTGCATGCACGCGGAGAACGGCGTCGTCATCGACGCGATCGTGAAGCGCGCCCTCGCCGAAGGAAAGACCGCGCCGAAATATCACGCGCTCACGCGGCCGACCAAAGCGGAAGCGGAAGGCGTGCATCGCGCCATCGCGCTCGCGGACATGGCCAACGCGCCGGTGTACATCGTCCATCTCAGCTCGAGCGACGCGCTCGATGAAGTCACACGCGCGCGCGACAACGGCATCCCCGCCTTCGCCGAAACGTGTCCGCAATATCTTTTCCTCGACTACAGCGTGTACGAACAGCCGGGCTTCGAGGGGGCGAAATGGGTGATGACGCCGCCCATTCGCGAGAAGTGGAACCAGGACAAGCTCTGGCGCGGCCTGAAGTTCAATGACCTGCAGGTCGTATCGACCGATCACTGCCCGTTCTGCTTCAAGGAGCAGAAGGAGCTCGGCCGCGACGATTTCTCGAAGATCCCGAACGGCGGTCCGGGCGTCGAGCATCGCATGAGCCTCATCTACAACGGCGGCGTCGCGGAGGGCCGTATCAGCGTGAACCGCTTCGTCGAGCTGACCTCGACCGCGGCCGCGAAGATCTTCGGGCTGTTCCCGCGCAAGGGTACGATCGCGGTCGGCTCCGACGCCGACATCGTCATCTTCGATCCCGATGAAGAGATGACCATCAGCGCGAAGACGCACCACATGAATGTCGACTTTTCATGCTACGAGGGGATGACCGTACGCGGCGTGACCAAGACGGTGCTATCGCGCGGCGAGGTCGTGATCGAGGAAGGGAAATACGTCGGCCGCAAGGGACACGGCTCGTTCCTCAAGCGTGGCCAGGCCTTCTCGCCGCGGTAAAACACCCCTCATCCGCCTTCGGCACCTTCTCCCCTCGACGAGGGGAGAAGGCTACTGGTCAACACGACATCCGTGCCATCCGGCATCGCCGCCACTACTCCGCCTGTTGTGATCACCACCACTGGTAGCCGCAACCTCGCGGCTTCATCGCGGTCTTGCGCCGACGGCCGCTCATCGCCGTGCGGATGCGTGTGCAGAATCGCGATCGTCCCGAATGGCACCGCCCCGCGAAATGTCGCATGGCGCCGCGAGCCATGAGCCCAGATCTCGACCGTCAGCGTCCCATCGGCCTCACGAATCAGAAACGCCGCACGCTCGCGCGGCAATCGGCCATACCCGCTCTCCGCGAGCAGTGACGCGTACCAGAACGTCGCCTGCGGACGGGTGAGATCGCTGAACAGCAACACGCCGAGAAGCACGAACGCCTGCACGCCCGCAGGCTGCCCGTCGAGGGCACCGCGAGACCTGTGCGCAACCTTGGAAAAAGCTGGATACTGCGCAGATGCCGCTCCGATTCGGCGCGTTCACGTTCGATCCGCAACTGCGCGAGCTTCGCCGCGACGGCGAGCCCCTGTCGCTTTCGCCGAAAGCGTTCCTGCTCCTCGAGCTGCTCGTCGATGCGCGTCCGAATCCGGTCGCACACGACGCGCTTTATCAGCGACTCTGGCCGGACGTCGTGGTCGAGCCGGGCAACTTGCATGGCCTCGTCTCCGAGATCCGCTCCGCGCTCGACGACCGCGATCACGCCGCCGTCCGCACCGTGCATCGCGTCGGCTACGCATTCGCCGCCGCAGGCGTCATCGAGGAAAGCCGGCGCTACTCGATCCTCCTCGGCACCGACGAGATCCCGCTGCGCAGCGGCGAAAACGTGATCGGCCGTGACCCGCACGATGCCGTCGTCATCCATGCGCCCGACGTCTCGCGCCATCACGCACGCCTGATCGTCGCCGGCGCGAAAGTCACTCTCGAAGACCTCGGCAGCAAAAACGGCACGTTCATCGGCACGCGTCGTGTGACCGAGCCCGTCGAAGTCGCGCCCGGCGATGACATTCTCATCGGCACGGTGCGCATGCGGCTCGTACAGGTCAATACGCTGGCGACGACTGCGACCGCTACCTGAACTCGCGCACCAGCATCGCGTCGGATGTGCCCTGACCGCGCGTGATCACCAGCCGATTTCCGTCCTGCGCGAGCGCGAACGAATAGATCTCGCCCGATGTGAAGAACGTCAACTGGCGCGGCTCGCCGCCGTCGATGTCCTGGATCCAGACGTTCGCGATGTCGTCGACATAGTCGGTGTAGAGAAACGCGCGGCCGTTCGGATGCCACTGCGTCATGGGGGGTCCGCCGCTGCGCGGTATCGCGAAGTAACGCGGCTCGCGTTTGCCGTGACGTTCATTGGCCAGGGGAACGATGGCCGTGCGCCACAACGGCACGCTCACCCCCTCACCCTGCCCTCTCCCCCCGGGGGGGAGAGGGTTGGATGAGGGGGCGTTCACCGAGCGCAGACGGCAAAGCAGCCACTTGCCATCGGGCGATACGGACGGTCGATTGGTCGGGATGTTCGTAATGGGCACCGACTGGCCTTTGCCGTCGATCGGCGTGCGCCACACGCGCTGCGCATCGTCGAAGCGCAGATAGACGACCGATTTCCCGTCCGGAGTGAATGAAGGCCACGCGCTGTTCGTCCCGCGCGTGAGCTGCCGCGCGTTCGCGCCGCTCGCGTCGGCGATCCAGATCTCATTCGAGCCCGATTGGTCGGACACGAACGCGATGTGTGTCCGATCGGGCGACACCACCAGCGAACGCACCGGCACGTTCTGGATCAGCCGCCGAGGCGCTCCTCCGTTCACGTCGACGGCGAAGAACGTGTTCATGCCGTTCGTGTGCGAGCTGAACGCGACCTCGCGATCGTTCAGCCAACGCACGCCGCCCGCGCCTCCGCCGACCCAGTTGCCGACGCCCGACGTGAGCGCGCGCTCCGGCTTGCCATCGAGCGTCGTCAGATAGACGTTCGAGTCGGCGACGTCGCGCACGACCGAGAACGACTTCGAGTCCGCCGTCGGCTTCACGCCAAAGTACGCGCTGACCTCGGACGTGATCTTGCGCGCGGTCGTCTCGCCCGCCGGCACGAACCAGATCTGCTGCGGCTGTTCGCGCTCGTAAACGCAAACCAGCGCACCACTGCCATCGGGCAGCCATGCGTATGAATCGACGCCGGGAAACTTCGGCGTCGGCACGACGGCGATGTCGCCGGTGGCCAGGGTCAGGCGCTGCAGCGTGCTTCCGCGCTGCGTGACGTTGCCTGCCAGAAACGTGATCGCCTTTCCATCGTGCGTCCACACCGGCAATTCGAGAGAGTCGGGTCGCTTGCGGCGCAAGACCACCTGCTCGCCGCTGCCATCGACGGCAGCGACGGTGATGGCCGACTCACGCGTCAGCGCGTTGAAGCGGCGGAACACGAGCCGGGTGCCGTCGGGCGAGAGCGAGTACCACGACTCCGTGTCGCTGGCGATGCGGCGTGGCGTGCCGCCCAGCAGAGGGAGTTGCTCGATGAAGTTGACATTGGGCTCGGAGCGTTCGGTGACGTCGTAGTACGCGTAGTTGCTGTCGGGAGAGACAGTGAGATTGAGGTAGTAGCGCGGTGCTGCGCCGGCGATCTTCGTGACGGTGCCGGTGGCGATCTGCTTCACGTACAGCGCCTGCCCTTCGCGTTCACGAACGGCATGGACGAGATACTTGCCGTCGGGCGAGATTGCGGCGGTCATCACGCGGCCGGAGTTCGTGAGGCGCGTCATCAACATGCCCCGCTGTTCCGGCTTTGGATCGTTGGCGCCGCGCGTCAACCACCATGCGGCGGCGATGCTCGCCAGCGCGATGACCGCGATCCATGCGTTGCGTTGCTTGCGCGGTGCATTCGGCTCGACTTCTTCGAGCGCTTCGCGGAGGTCGAGTGCGGTATCGCGCAATGAGTCGTAGCGCAGCGCGGGCTCCTTCCGCAGACAGCGCCGCACGACGCGGCGCAACGGCTTCGGGATCCGATCGAGCGCCGGCTCGCGATGCACGACGTTGTGCAGCGTGTCCGCGTATTGCGGCGCGGAGAATGGATTCGTACCGGTGAGCAACTCGTACAGCACGGTGCCGAACGAGAAGACGTCGGTGCGGTGATCGAGCGGCTTGCCTTCGACCTGCTCCGGCGACATGTAGGCGGTAGTGCCGACGCGCGAAGTCGGCGTCGTGATGCCTGTCGACCCGCTTCGCTCGCCGACACGCTCCGTGAGCTTGGCGACGCCGAAGTCCACGATCTTCGCGTGATGGTCCGCGGTGACCATGATGTTGTCCGGCTTGAGATCGCGATGGACGATGCCGGCGTCGTGCGCTTTCGCCAATCCTTCTGCGACCTGCGCCATCAGCTCGACCCGGCCGGCGATGCTGCGGCGCCGGCGCATCCATTCCGACAGCGGCACCCCCTCGATGAGCTCCATCGCCAGAAAGTGCACGTCGCCGTCGTGTCCCGCATCGTGAACGGCGACGATCGACGGATGGTTGAGCGTGGCGGAAGCGCGCACTTCGCGCACGAACCGCGCGACCCGCTCCGGATCGGACGTGCGATGCTTCGGTAGGATCTTCAGCGCCACGCGCCGTCCGAGCTGGCTGTCTTCCGCGGAGTAGACCTCCCCCATTCCGCCCTGGCGCAGCAGAGAAACGATCTCGTATCGCCCGACGCGGGTTCCTGCCGGGACGGAGCCGGTGGCAGTCATGCTCAACTCGATAGTACGGTCTTCGCCGGCAAAAGTTGGATAATGCGCATCCACATCACCGCGGAGGAAAGCTCAATGTCCAGAATCGTGAAAGCCGGCCTCATCCAGACTGCACTCGCCGCCGACGTCTCGGAGTCGCTCGAGACGATCCGCAACGCGCAGATCGAGCGCACGCTGCAGTACATCGACCAGGCCGGACGCGAAGGCGTGCAGATGCTCTGCATGCAGGAGATCTTCACCGGCCCGTATTTCTGCGCCGAACAGAACACGCGCTGGTACGACTCGGTCGAGAAGATCCCGGACGGGCCGACCACGAAGCTGATGCAGGAGTACGCCGCGAAGTACAAGATGGTGATCGTGGTACCGATCTACGAAGAGGAGTCGACCGGCGTCTACTACAACACCGCAGCCGTCATCGACGCAGACGGCACCTACCTCGGCAAGTACCGCAAGAATCACATCCCGCACGTGGCGCCCGGATTCTGGGAGAAGTTCTACTTCCGCCCCGGCAACATGGGCTACCCGGTGTTCGACACGCAGTACGGCAAGGTCGGCGTGTACATCTGCTACGACCGCCATTTCCCCGAAGGGGCGCGCGAGCTCGGGCTCGCGGGCGCGGAGATCGTGTTCAATCCGTCCGCGACCGTGGCCGGACTCTCCGAGTATCTGTGGAAGCTCGAACAGCCGGCGCACGCGGTGGCGAACGGCTACTTCGTCGGTGCGATCAACCGCGTCGGATACGAAGCGCCGTGGAACATCGGCGAGTTCTACGGGCAGAGCTACTTCTGCGATCCACGCGGCCAGTTCCTCGCCGTGGCCGACCGCGACAAGGACGCGCTCGTGACCGCGGAGCTCGACTTCGACAAGATCCGCGAAGTGCGCAACACCTGGCAGTTCTTCCGCGACCGCCGGCCGGAGACGTACAACGGGATCGTGCGGTTGTAGTCACTCCAGGCGCGCGAGGTGCCGGTCGAGGAGAAACGGCCCCCCCGGCACAACCGCGGCTGCGATTCCTGCCGCCGCGAGCTTGAGCGAGATCGGCACCTTGCGGATCGCGAGGAGCAACATCACCACGAGCGCGACGAACAACGCGCCGTGCAGCGACCCGACGATCCGCACCGCCATCGGCATGCCGGCGAAGTACTTGAGCGGCATCGCAATCAGGAATAGGACGAGCGTCGAGACGCCTTCGATGATGGCCAGAGCGCGCAGAGCGCGGATGAAAGTCACGGACGGCATACTACCGCTGTTGCGCTTGTGGCTCCTCAGAGGTGTGACGTATCATCATACTCATGGGCAAGGCCAAAATCGCGATCACCGTTGATGAGCACGCCCTTGCGGAGATCGACCGTCTGGTTGAGCGCGGCGTGTTTCCGAACCGAAGCAAGGCCATCGAGGATGCCGTTCAGGATCGAATTGCAAAGTTGCATCGCTCCCGACTGGCCCGCGAGTGTGCAAAGCTCGATACCCGCGAGGAGCAGGCGCTGGCCGACGAAGGCTATGCCGGAGAGAGCGAGTGGCCCGAATATTAAGAGGAGACATTTATTGGGCGGAGCTGAACCCGACGGTCGGTCATGAGCAGGGAGGCCAGCGCCCCGTTCTCATTCTCAGCCACGATATTTTCAATGATCGCTCCGGAATCGTGATTGCCGTCACCATCACCAGCCAGGAGCCGCGTGCGAGTTTTCCGCTGGCGCTGGAGATCACGACGGCAAAACTGCCGAAGCGCTCATGGGCTCGCATCGGGCAGATCCGGACGCTTTCGGTAAATCGGCTTGGAAAGCGACTCGCCCGCATCGCGCCGGAAGAGCTCGAGCGGATCGTCGAAGGTCTCAACGAAATCATCGCGTAGCCCGGCACATCGCTTGCCTTTCTCCCACCCGGAGGACTCGCATGAGCAACCAGAACAATCGCGGCGGCGATGACGCCGCATCCAGCAACACGCCTGCGGAGCCGGATCGTAAGCATGAGAGCGGCGGAAACATGGGCGCGGGCAAGTCCGGCGGCAAGAGTTTCGGCGCCGAGAAACCGGAAGTCCGCGATGACAACGGCAGCCGCGAAGCCGGGCGTGACTGGGACGGGTAAACTACGCGTCCCATGACGGACGAGCGGTACCCGATCGGTAAATTCGAACGACGCGATCCACTGAATCCGGACGAGCGCCGCGCGATGATCGACACGATCGCCGCGGCGCCCGCCCGTCTTCGCGAAGCTGTCGCCGGTCTCGACGGCAAGCAACTCGACACGCCGTACCGCGAGGGCGGCTGGACCGTGCAGCAGGTCGTGCATCATCTTCCCGACAGCCATCTCAACGCGTACGTGCGGCTCAAGCTCGCGTTGACCGAGGATGATCCGCTGATCCGGCCGTATGACGAGGCGCTTTGGGCAGGCCTTGCCGACTCGCGCGACACGCCGCCCGAAGTCTCGCTCACGCTGCTCGAGTCGCTGCATGTGCGATGGGTGACGCTCCTGCGCTCGCTGCGCGACGAAGACTTCCGCCGCACGCTGCGTCATCCCGACCACTTCGGCATCCTCACGCTCGATTGGCTCGTATCGATGTACGCGTGGCACAGCCGCCATCACGTCGCGCACATCACCGCACTCCGCGAGCGGATGGGTTGGTGATCGGACAGCTGGTGAGCGCGCTCGAGATCAAGATCTGCTGCATCAGCTCGCACGAGGAAGCGCGCACTGCCATCGAAGCCGGCGCCGACATCCTCGGCCTCGTCTCCGCCATGCCCAGCGGCCCAGGTGTCATCGACGAATCGCTGATCGCATCGATCGCGTCGTCCGTCACCGCGCAGACCTTCCTGCTTACGTCGTTGTGCGAGGCCGATGAAGTGATCGCGCAGCATCGCCGTTGCGGCACCAGCGGCATCCAGCTCTGCGACGCGATGGCGGAAGGCAGTCTCCCGCGATTGCGCGACGCGCTGCCGCTCGTGCGGCTCGTACAGGTCATCCATGTCACCGGCGAAGCGTCGTACGACGAAGCGATGGTCGCCGCGCGCGACGCCGACGCGCTCCTGCTCGACTCCGGCAATCCCGCGCTGAGTGTGAAAGAGCTCGGCGGCACCGGACGCGTACACGACTGGAGCATCAGCCGGCGCATCTGCGCGGACGCTGGTGTGCCCGTATTTCTCGCCGGCGGCTTGCGTCCGGAGAATGTCGGCGACGCCATCGTCACGACCGGCGCGAAGGGCGTCGATATCTGCAGCGGCGTGCGCACTGCCGGCAGACTTGATCCGGGCAAACTCAAGCGCTTCATCAGCGCCGCGCGCTCGGCGTAGCGCATTCTTCTGCTGGCCGGTTTCCTGCTACTCCGTGTGGGGCCATGGCGCGGGGACACATCCTGGTCGTCGAGGACGACGACAACGTTCGACACCTGCTCGTCGACTATCTGACGGAACACTCGGCGTTGCGCGTCGACAGCGCACGCGACGGCGCTGACGCGCTCCATCGCGTGCACGTGCAGAAGTACGACCTGGTCCTGCTCGACGTGATGATGCCGCACATGACCGGCATCGATTTCCTCGATTCTCTCCTCGCGCTCGAGTCCGATCCGTCCGTCGGCTCGCTGCGAAAATTACCGGCGGTCGTCGTCGTGACCAGCGCATCGACGGAGCAGATTCCACGCGGGCAGATCGAAAAGCGTTTCCCGACTCTCGTGCGCTCGGTACTGCGCAAGCCGGTGCAACCGGCCGAGCTCGACCAGTGTCTGGAGAAGTGGCTGCGTCATTCGACGGGCTGAGAGCCCATCGCTCCGGACGCGATTGCATCATCGATTGCCCGTGCCACCGTATCGCGCGCCAGATCGCCTTTGTAGATCACGCTGGCCGCACGCGCGAGGATCTGTTCGCGTTCGTCGTCGTTGACGAAGCGCGACGTCACCACGACCACCGGTATCGCCGACGTCTGCGGATCGCTCTTCAGCCGCTGCAGCACTTCGTGGCCGCCGATGCCGGGCATCATCAGGTCGAGCAGGATCACGTCCGGATGTTCGCTTTGCGCAAGCGCGATGCCGGCGAGGCCGTTGTCCGCCTCCAGAATCACCGACTGCGCGCGCCGCGCGAAGCTGACGATCGTGTAGCGAACCGTCTCGTCATCGTCGATCACAAGGATGCGTAGCGCTGCTGGCGCTGCCGCTGCTTCGCCTGCCGCGGGATAGCGGATCGGGATTTCCGCCCAGAACGTCGAGCCGACGCCGGGCGTGCTGCGGACTCCGACCGAACCGCCGAGCAGCGTCGCCAGCTTGCGCGTGAGCGGCAGGCCGAGGCCGGTGCCTTTCTGCCGCGCCTGCAGCGGATGCTCGACCTGCGAGAACTCTTCGAAGATCCGCTCCTGATCCTCGGCCGCGATGCCGATGCCTGTATCCGCCACGCAGAATCGCACCGCGTCGCGATCGGTCAACACCGACGCCGATACGCGAATCTCGCCGACCTCCGTGAACTTCAACGCGTTCGAGATGAAGTTGCGCAGGATCTGCGAGACCTTCCCCTCGTCGGTCACCATCGTGGGCAGATCTTCCGGTTCCTCGAACAAGAGCGACAGCGAACGATTCACCAGCAGCGGCCGCAACATGCCGCGCAGCGCGCTGAAGAGATTCGCCACCTCGACCTCGACCGGCCGCACCTCCACTTTCCCCGCCTCGATCTTCGCGAGATCGAGCAGGTCATTGACCAGCGACTCGAGATCGCCCGCCGCGCGCGAGATCAGCGACACCTGCTTTCTCGCTTCCGGCGGCAGCTCCGCTTCCCCGAGCAGGCGCGTCAGCGCGAGGATCGCGTTCACGGGCGTGCGGAATTCGTGGCTCATGTCCGACAGGAACCGCGTCTTCATCTCGTCCGCGTGCCGCACGCGGTCCGCTTTCTCATCCAGCTCCGCGTACAGCGCGAGCACGCCGCGATTCGTGTCCTCCAACTCCTGATTCAAACGCAACTGATCTTCTTCGCGGCGCTCCAGCTCGGCGAGCGCGATCATCAGGTCGCGGTTCTGCTGCTGAATTTCTTCGAGCGGACTCTCCGGACGCTGACGCGCCAGCTCATCGACGATCTTCGTGATGCGTTGCGCCGTCACTCTCTGTGCGCCGGAAGGCAGCCGCTTCTTCATCGTGACCACCGTTCCTTTTTCCGGAGCGGTGGTGATCTGCACGTCGTCCATCAGCCGCCGCGCGCCGAGGATGCCCAGGCCCATGCCGGTCTCGGATTGGTAGCGGCCGGCCAGCACGTCATCGAGGTTGGTGATGCCCGGTCCGCGATCGCTCACGTTGACCGCGATGAACTGCGAGTGCGCATCGGAGTCGATGCCGAACTCCACGCGCCCGCCGCCGGCGTAGCGCAACGCATTGCGCGCGATCTCCGACGTCACCGTGGCGATGCGCGTCTGGTCCTGCTCCACGAATCCGAGCAGCGCCGCGACCTGGCGCGCGCGGCGGCGCGCGGCCACGACGTCGTATTCGAAGTGGAGCGAGATCGACGACAGCGGAACGATCATGATGCCTTCGCGACGACGACCGTTGCGTCGTCGGTCCCGCGGCAGAAGTCGCGGTAGAGAACCGCGGCGATGAGCGCCGGCTCGCGATTCATCAGGCCGGGATAGGCCGATTCGTTCCAGCTCGCGGAGACGCCGTCCGACTGCAACACCAGGACCGAGGATGCGGTCCAGGGATACGAGAACGTCTGCACGCGGCGCATCTCGTGACCGACGATCCCGTTCTGCGATACGACGCGACGCGTGCTCGCATCGTCGATGACCGCACCCGCGATGTTGCCGACGCCGACGAAATCGACGCGACCCTGGGCGGCGAAGATGCGCGCGATGCCGACCGCCGCGCCGCGCGTTGCACGCAGCGCAGCGTGCGCGTCGTTGAGCAGGCGCTCGAGCTCGTGCGCCTCGCCTTCGCGAAAAACACGAATGGCGGCATTCGCGGCAAGCGCCGCGGCCGGACCGTGGCCGAGTCCGTCGACGACCGCGATGGTCGCGACGTCGCGCCCGATCATCGCAGTCCACGCGTCGCCCGGCTCGGTTTCGCTCGGCTTCGCGAGGTTGATGCCGCCGAGGGTGATCCGCGGAGGTGCGAGGCCGGCTTGCACGCGCGACGATTCGTCGGCGATGCGGCAAACGAGCACGGTTCCTTTGTCGCTCGTGAACACGTCGAAACTCGTCGCGGCGCGTTGAATCGCGCCGAGGCCGGTGCCCGGGCTGCCGGTGGTCGAGTGGCCGTCGCGCATCGCCAGGCCGACGTTGGCGATGCCGCCGCCTTTGTCGAACGCCGTCATCGTCAACGCTGGCGGTTCGTCATCCGAGCCGAACAGTATCGAGCCACCGCCGCCGTGTTTGACAAGATTCGTCGCCAGTTCAGTCGCGATGAGCGCCGCTTTCGCCGCCACCGTTTCGCTCAAGCCGAGTTGCTGCGCGCACTGCGTGGCCATGCGTCGGGCCGTCGACACTTCACTGCCGTCGACGACGCGCACGATCGAGCCGGATCGGGTCATGAGGTGCCGTTCCAGCGCGTGATCGCGACGCGCGTCCCCTCGCCTGGTGCGGAGCGGATCTCGAATTCATTCGAGAGGCGTTTCGCGCCGCCGAGGCCGAGGCCCATGCCGCCGCCGGTGGTGAAGCCGTCGCGCATCGCGGCATCGATGTCTTTGATGCCGGGACCATGGTCCTCGAAGATCAGGCGCAGTCCGCGGCGGCCGTCGCGCTCGAGCGCCTCCAGCGTCAGCTTTCCGCCGCCGCCGTATTCGACCATGTTGCGCGCGAGCTCGCTGGCCGCGGTCACGATCTTCGTTTGCTCGACGAGGCTGAAGCCGAGCTCCACCGCGGATCGGCGTACCGCGTGGCGCACGCTGACGACTTCGGACGATCCGTGAACCTCGACGGTTTCAGTCTTCGAGATCTGCATCCGTCGGCTCCAATTCCGGCATCGCTTCGCGCGCGATCGACTGGAGCAGTTCCATCCCCCGCTCGATGTTGAGCGCCGACCGCACGCCCTTGAGCGACAGTCCCAGCTCCACGAGCGTGATCGCCACCGACGGCTGCATGCCGACGACCACGGTGTGCGCGTCGAGGATGCGCGCCATCGCTGCGGTGTTGGCGAGCATGCGGCCGATGAAGGAGTCCACCACGTCGAGCGCCGAGATGTCGATCAGCACACCCGCGGCGTGATGCTTCACGATCTGCGAGGTGAGGTCGTCCTGCAACGTCAGCGCGGTGCGGTCGTCCATGTCCACCTGAATCGAGACGAGAAGAAATCTCCCCATCTTCAGGATCGGGATCCGCTCCATCACGACTCCTTCGCCGGAACGCGGCGGCGGCCGACGGTGAGGCCGAGACGGGTGAGGGCGATCGCGAACGCATCGGCGAGCGTGGCCTTGGTGACGACATCGTTGATCTCGACGCCGAGGTGCACGATCGTCTGCGCGATCTGCGGACGGATGCCGCTGATGATGCAGTCCGCGCCCATCAGGCGCGCGGCCGCGACCGTCTTGAGCAGATGTTGTGCGACGAGCGTATCGACCACGGGGACGCCGGTGATGTCGATGATCGCGATCGACGAGCCGGTGTCGACGATCGCCTGCAGCAGACTCTCCATCACCACTTGCGTACGCGCGCTGTCGAGCGTGCCGATGAGCGGCAGCGCGAGCACGCCATGCCACAACTCGACCACGGGCGTGGAGAGCTCCATCAGCTCCTGCTGCTGCCGCGCGATGATCTCTTCACGGCTGCGCTGGAACGTTTCCGTCGTGTAGAGCCCGAGCGAATCGAGGACCTGCGTGACCTGCCACATGTTCTGCACGATGTCGCCGCCCGATCGCTGCAGCAGCTCGAACAGCGGCTGCTTGAGCGAAAACACGAACGTGGCTGTTTCGACCGGCGTGAAGCCCTGCCGCGCACGCGACCGGGAAACGGTCGCGAGGAGGTCGCGCACGGCCGACCATGACTCCGAGTTGGTGTCGGTGCTCCCCCCGCTCTGCATCGTGCGTACGAGCGCCTCGAGAAACTCGCGCGACTGCTGGTCGAGCTCTCCCGCTTTGAGCAGATTGTTGCGCAGCGAGAGATCTTCCTGCTGCCGCCGCACCCACTGGCCCACGAGCTCGTTCGCGTTCGCGCGCAACAATGCACCGAGTTCCGTCCACCGCGTATCCGTCATGCAAACCTCTCCTGAGAAAAACCGGCTGTTGCTAGCAAGTGGGGCGCCAGCGCGATCTCGATGTAGCCTTCTCCCCGCGAGCGGGGAGAAGGCTACCTGCGTGCATGCGTTAGCATTCGCGGGCGATGCCGGTACCCCGTTTCATCACCATCCATGGCCATTTCTATCAGCCCCCGCGCGAGAACCCCTGGCTCGAGGCGGTCGAGACGCAGGACTCCGCCTTTCCATGGCACGACTGGAACGCCCGCATCACGGCCGAATGCTACGAGCCGAACGCCACCGCGCGCGTGCTCGACGCCGACGACCGCATTCTGCGCATTGCCAACAACTATGCGTCGATCAGTTTTAACTTCGGTCCCACACTTCTGAGCTGGCTCGAGACCTGCGCGCCCGAAACGTACGCGGCCATCCTCGAAGCCGACCGTTTGTCGCGCGATCGCTATTCGGGTCACGGCTGCGCGATCGCGCAGGCCTACAACCACGTCATCCTGCCGCTCGCGTCGGATCGCGACAAGCATACGCAGGTGCATTGGGGCATCCGCGACTTCGAGCAGCGCTTCGGACGCAAACCCGAAGGGATGTGGTTGCCCGAGACCGCCGTCGACATCGCATCGCTCGAAGCGCTCGCCGCGGCCGGCATCGCCTTCACGATTCTGGAGCCGCACCAGGCGAAAGGTGCCGTCGATCCGACCATGCCGTACCTCTGCCGCCTGCCGTCGGGCCGCAGCATCGCCATCTTTTTCTACGACGGACCGATCTCGCGCGCGGTGGCGTTCGAGCAACTGCTCGCGCGCGGAGAGAATCTCGCTCATCGATTGACCGGCGCATTCAACGACGCGCGCAAGCATCCGCAGCTCGTCAACATCGCCACCGACGGCGAAACGTATGGACACCACCACCGCTTCGGCGACATGGCGCTCGCCTACGCGTTGAAATTCATCGAAGACCAACGCCTCGCGAAGCTCACGAACTACGCCGAGTATCTGCACGCGCATCCGCCCACGCAGGCGATCGAGATCGTGGAAGGAACGTCGTGGAGTTGTTCACACGGCGTCGAGCGCTGGCGCAACGACTGCGGCTGCAATACCGGCGGCAGCCCCGGCTGGCACCAGCAGTGGCGTGGGCCACTCCGGACGGCGCTCGACTGGCTGCGCGGCGAAGTCGACGCGATCTTCACGCGCCACGGCGCGCGTTTGCTGCGCGATCCCTGGGCCGCGCGCGAGGACTACATCGACGTGATCCTCGATCGCTCCGACGAATCGCGCGCGCGCTTCCTCGCCAGACACGCGATCGACACCGCGAATACAGTCGCCATCCTCGAGCTCATGGAGATGCAGCGCAACGCGATGCTCATGTACACGAGCTGCGGCTGGTTCTTCAGCGATCTCTCCGGCATCGAGACCGTGCAGGTGCTCCACTACGCCGCGCGCGTGGTGCAGCTCGCGGAACGCATCGGCGGCAGCGCGCTCGAAGCAGAATTCGCGAAGCGGCTCGAACGCGCGCACAGCAACGACCCGGTGCGCGGCACCGGCCGCCAGATCTACGAACGCGAAGTGATGGCCGCGCGTCTCGACCTCTCGCGCGTAGCCGCGCATTACGCGGTGCTGTCGCTCTTCGCGACGTTCGACGTCGACGAGCGCATCTACTGCTACTCGGTCACGCGCAGCGATTTCGCCATCCACAAGGTCGGCGGCGCGCGTCTCGCCGTCGGCTCGATCGCGGTGTGCTCCATCATCACTCGGGAAACCGCCCACTTCGAATTCGCGGTCCTGCACCTCGGCGACACGGAGCCGACGGGCGGCGTACGCGCGACGGACAGCGATTACGAGCACGTGCGAGGCGCGCTCATCGAGGCGATGGCGCAGGGCAGCATTCCTCTCGTGATCCGTCTGCTCGACACGCACTTCGGCGAGGCGCCGGTCTCGATCCGTTCGCTGTTCCGCGACGAGCAGCGGCGCGTTCTGCACGAGCTGATCGAGGCCACGCTCGACCAGGCCGAGTCGACGTTCCGCCACCTGCACGAGCGCTACGGTCCGCTCATGCGCTTTCACAACCGCCTCGGCATCCCGGTCCCAAAGGTGCTGCGCATGGCCGCAGAGTTCGACCTCAATCAGCAGATCCGCCGGCTGCTCGAGCGCGACATCGCGTCCGCCGAGATCGAGACGCTGCTGCGCGAGGCGCGCGACGAAGGCGTGCCGCTCGACGAGACCACGCTGGTCTCGTTCAGCAACGCCATCGAGCGCGCGTCGGAACGTTTTCGCGAGCGCCCCGACGATCTCGACCGGCTCGAGGAATTTGACGCAGTGGTATCGCTCATCCGCGACGCGAGCCTGAACATCGATTTGCGCCGAGCGCAAAACCGCTACTACCGCCTGCGCTCCACTGTGCGGCCAGCCATCGAAGCATCGGCCACCGCCGTCCCCGCTTCGCGTGAATGGCTCGAGCTCTTCGACCACCTCGGCGAGAAGCTGTCGATTGCAGCGGTGTGACGTCGTTTACCATCGCGCCGATGCATACTTCGATCGACCCGGCCGCCGACTCGCGCCGCGCCGCGGGCGTGCTGCTCCATCCGACCTCGCTCCCGGGCAGCTACGGCGTCGGCGACCTCGGCGATGAGGCGGTGGCGTTCCTCGATTGGGCGCAGAGCGCCGGCATGCGCATCTGGCAGGTGCTGCCGGTCAATCCTCCCGGCTACGCGGCGTCGCCGTATGGATGCTTGTCATCGTTCGCGGGAAATCCGCTGCTCATTTCGCCGCAGCGCCTGTTGCAGGAAGGGCTGCTGAGCGTCGACGACGTCGTCGAGGCTCCGCGTTTCTCCGATGAGCACGTCGAGTTCGATCGCGTGACCGCGTACAAATCCGCGCTGCTGGAGACCTCATGGAATCGTTTCAACGAAAGCGCGAGCGAAGAGGTGCTCGCCGCCTTTCACGCGTTCGTCGCCGCGCCGGAGCAGGCGGAGTGGCTGGACGACTACGCGCTGTACATGGCCGTCAAGATGGCACATGGCGGCGCGCCGTGGTGGCAGTGGGCGTCAGCGTTGCGCACGCGCGAACAGAAGGTGCTCGATCGTGCGCGCAGCGAGCACGCCGACGCGATTCGCTTCTGGCAGTACGTGCAGTTCCTCTTTTTCCGCCAATGGAACGTGATTCGCGACGCGGCGCACGCGCGCGGCATTCGCATCATGGGCGACGTGCCGATCTACGTCGCGGGCGACAGCGCCGACGTGTGGGGCAATCAGGAGCTATTTCAGCTCGGCGAAGATGGACAACCAACGGTGGTCGCCGGCGTGCCGCCCGATTACTTCAGCGCGACTGGGCAACGCTGGGGGAATCCGCTGTACCGCTGGGACGTGATGCGCGAGCAGAACTATCGATGGTGGATCGAGCGCGTGCGCACGAATTTGCGCCTCGCCGATGTCGTGCGCCTCGATCACTTCCGCGGTTTCGCGGCGTATTGGGAAGTGCCGGCTGATGAGCCGACCGCGGTGCACGGGCGTTGGATGCCTGGTCCGGGAATCGCGCTGTTCGAGGCATTGCGCGAAGCGTTCGGTGTCGAGTTGCCGCTCGTCGCGGAAGACCTCGGCTTCATTACGCAGGACGTTCACGAGTTGCGCCGCGCCACCGGATTGCCCGGGATGAAGATCCTGCAGTTCGGCTTCGAGCTCGACAACGACGCGCATCTGCCGCATCGTCTCGAGCGCGAGACCACCGTCTATACCGGCACACACGACAATGACACGGCGCGCGGCTGGTTCGATCACGCGACCGAGGGCGAACGCGAAGCCGCGCTGGCGTACCTCGGCGCGAAGGATGCCGAGGAGATCGCGCCGGCGCTCATTCGCGCGGCGTACACGTCGGTCGCACAACTCACGATCATCCCAGCGCAGGACATCCTCGGTCTCGGCAGCGATGCGCGCATGAACACGCCCGGCAACCAACACGGCAACTGGAGCTGGCGCCTCCCGCCCGGCGCGCCGACGCGCGAGAACGCGGCCTGGTTGCGCAGGCTCGCGACGCTCACGGGCCGTACATGACGCGGGCGGTTATGGAGTGCGCTATCCGGCAGGAAACACGTCGTGAACGTCGAGCGAGAACCCCGGCAGGAGCGGCGAGGTGATCGCGCCGCCGGTCTCGACGCTGATCTCGCTGATGCGCGTAAACGACTCGCCCATGCGGCGACAGATCTTCACGACCTCGATGACGGGATCGACAACGGTGACGTCCGACTGGACGACGGAGTCGTCGGCCAGAACTACGTCGAGCGGTGAGACCACCGCCTCGCCACATCGCTGCTCGCGGCAAGAAATGCTCGAGCGCCGCATAGAGCCTCCGACGATTCGCTGGTGACGGGTGTACGGCGACGCATTCACAACCAGCTCCCCTTCGATGCCAAAACCAGGAACAATCGGCAGGATCCGAATTCGCAGTCTGTCGGGATCGATCGTAATGAGTGCACCGCGCTCGAGATGCGCTCGGTTTCCTGCAATGGCCGCCACGACAGTCTCGCCGATCGTTGATGGTAGCGGATCTTCAACACGCGCCTGTATGACGCTCGGTCCGCGAGGCATGGGTCACCGCGAGGATGTTGCCGAAGTCAAGATCGTGCGTAAATACGATGAGACGATGCTCTCTCGCAAACCCATGATCTCCGAGTCGAGAGCTTTGAGATCGCCGGCATCAGACCCGTGAACGCCTTCGATCTGGCGTCCGTAAAAAACACGACCCACGCCGGGGTCAGATTCATGTCGACGAGTATTTTCACTTGTACAACAACGGCACTTCGAACTCATCCGCTCGCCAGGCGGCATATGCGAGTGCTTCGGCGATGTCTTCGTTCTCGAGGTAAGGGTAGAGGCGAAGGATTTCTTCGCGTGCGTGACCCGCCGCGACTAGACCGACGACCGTACCCACGGTTACGCGAAGGTCGCGGATGCAGGGACGGCCACCCATCCTGAGCGGGTCCGCTGTGATGCGAGTCAACGGCTTCATGATCTAAGTGCAACGGCCCATCAGCTTCGCTACGCTCGTTCGAGGATTGCGACGGGGAACGTCGCGAAAATGTCTCGCAATGCGACGCGATCGCCTTTTACCGCCTCATCCGTGAACGCGTTTCGCCAGTTGCCGCCGATGGGCAGCGCGCGGTCGCGCCAGACATCGCCCACGGGGAGTTGTGGGGCTTGCACGAGTTGGGTAGTGAGGCGGGGGACCGCGACGAGCACGTTGTCGCCGCGGGTGAATGCGACCACATTGGGGGTGCCGGTTTCGACGGCGCGATAAGCTCCACGGAATGCGTCGAGGTTTCGTGCGCGCGCGGCGAGGCTGAGCGCGGTGACGAAGAGTTTGATGCGGCCGTCCTGCCAGTGATCGAGCAAGTCGGCGGCGGGCGGCAGATCGCGCAGGAGTTTCCAGCGTTTCTCATAGTCGACCGGCCGGCGATTGTCGGGATCGACGAGGCTGAAGTCCCACAGCTCGCTGCCCTGATAAAAATCGGGCACGCCGGCGCTGCATACTTTTACCACCACTTGTGCGAGCGAATTGAGAAATCCGTGAAACGCGACGCGCTGCTGAAAGGCGCGGAAACGCGTCATGAACGGCGCATTGTCGAGAATACCGGCCGCGAAGTCCTGAAATGCTTGTTCGTATTCACTATTCGGCACGAGCCAGCTCGAATGTGTCTTCGCCTCCCGCGCCGCCTTTTCGAGATACGCGCGCAAGCGGTCAGGCACACTCGCCTCGTCGCTCTCGTCGAGTGGCCACATTCCGACCAGCGTCTGATACAGCATCCATTCTTCATTCGCATGCGGGACGCCGTCGCGCTTCGATGCAGCATTCACGCGCGTCCACTGTTGCACCTCATCGCGCCACTCGTCCGCCAGCTCCGACAGCACATGAATCCGCGCCCTTACATCCTCGGCACGTTTCGTGTCGTGCGTCGACGTCGCGTTCATCGTATGCGGCCAATCATGTGCAATGCGCTCGTTGCGCTCGTGGAGCTCCGCGACGGCGTCGAAATCGCCATGACGTCCCGGTGCGGCGCCGACTTCATTGAGCGACAGCAGACGGTTGTAGTTGTAGAACGCCGTGTCCTCGACGCCCTTGGCCATCACGCGCCCCGTGAACTGCTGCCAGCGCATGACGAACTGCAGCCAGTTTTCGCGCTCGCCGCTGATGTACGAAGGCGGCTCGAGCAACAGCACGTGCTCGACGAAATCAAAGAGTCGCGCGTCCACCTTGCGCGAGCGCTGCCGCGCCTGCTCGATGGCCTCATGAATGCGCGCCCGATCCGCGTCACTCACCGGCGACTCGCGGACGTACGTGCGATAAACGGGCATACACGCGGTCACTTCCATCACGGTGTTCGCAAGGTCGCTCGGCGCGAAGTCACGCGCATGACGGTGCTTCTCGGCGAGCGTGCCGAGGTTCAGACCGAGGGAGTGCATCTCGCCGAAAAAAAGCTGCTCGATGATTTGCTTCTTGCGCTCATACACGATGTCCTCATAAGACGCCGTGACGCCGCTGTAGTCCTGATACGCAGCCGTCAATCGCGTAAGGCCGGCCGGATCGACGAACAGCGCATTGGCCGTGTCGAGAAAGTCATAGCCGCTCGTGCCCGCGCAACGCAGCGAGGCAGGCAACGCCTCCCCTTCCTCGAGAATCTTCTCGACGACGACATACAGCGACTGCGCCTCATCGGGATTCCCGTGGCGTAACTGCAGCTTCGTCAGATACGTCATCGGATCGAAAAGGCCGTCGATGTGATCGATCCGCAGTCCGGTCACTTTCCCTTCGCTGACCAGTTCCAGGACGAGACGATGGTGGACGTCGAAAACCTCCGGGTTTTCCACCTTCACGCCGACAAGATCCGTGACGTCGAAGAAGCGGCGATAGTTGATGGTCTCGCTGGCCACGCGCCAATACGCGAGCCGGTACCATTGCACCTCGAGGAGCTGGTGCAGCAGGTTGACATCCTCATTGAACCGGGCGATGGCACGATCGAGTGCGTTGCGAAACGCCGCGGTTTGCTCGCGCACGCGCCACAACGTCTCCTTGACGAAGCGGCTGTTGGAGACGGCGTTCTGCACGAGGTCGTGGACCTCCAGTGCCAGACCCTCTTGCGGAAGCTCGGATACACATTCGCGTAACACGAGGTGATACGACTGCGGCGCCATCGGCAGGCGCTTGTCGTAATACGTGAAGAAGAACCCATCGGCATCGAAGCCGAGGCGAAGCTCGCCGGATTCGAGCGCTTCCCCGTAAAGACGGCCGAGGATGGGGAGCATGACCTTGTCGTTTCGCCAGTCGATGTCGAAGAAGTGCGAAAAGCGCGACTGCAGCCCGTTCTCCAGAACGCTCATCCACCACCCGTTCTCGGCACTCGCGGCCATGTGATTGGGCACGATGTCCAGGAGCAGGCCCATCTCATTGTGCGAGAGCGCCTCGTGCAGGCGATCGAAATCGTCACTCGTGCCCAGTTCCGGATTGAGCGTGCTCGTGTCGATGACGTCGTATCCGTGCGAGCTCCCTTTACGCGCGCGCAGCAGCGGCGATGCGTACAAATCGCTGATCCCGAGAGCGCGCAGGTACTCGACCATCTTTCGCGCATCGTCGAAAGTGAACTGCGCGTTGAACTGGATGCGATACGTGGCAGCCGGAACGCGAAGCATCAAGACGTCCAGACTCCGAACGCGGACGGCGGCAGCGTGATCTCCTGCCCGTCGATTCTGCCGCCGCCGTCGAACAATATCTGGAACGACGGGCTCTCAGGCCGTCGGTCATCGACGGCCGACGGGCTAAAAGCCCGTCGCTCCAGGTCGAACGGCTGCGGCAGCGTCTGCGGACGATCTGAGAAATTGAACGCGACCAGCACGTCATGGCGCCGCATAAGGAGCACGGCCCGTTCGTCATCCGCATGCGTCTGCACGGCCGACAGGTCGAGGTTGCGTAAGGATGGTGTGTCGCGACGCAGCGCGAGCAGCGTTCGATAAAGCTCGCGCAGCGCCGCATGTTCCTTCCGCTCGAGCAGCGACCAGTTCAAGCGCGACCGGCGGAACGTCTCCTCATCGTGCGGATCGGGCGGCTCGCCGCCGCTCCAGTCGAAATCGTCGAACTCCTCGCGCCGTCCCTTGCGCACGGCCTCGATGAGATCGGGATCGGAGTGCGACGTGAAGTATTGAAATGGCGCGGTCTCGCCGTACTCCTCTCCCATGAACAGCATCGGCAGAAACGGCGCGAGAATGGTTACGGCCGCCGCGAGTCGGACTTTTGCCGGCGGCAGCAGCGCAGCGATCCGGTCGCCCAACAGCCGATTGCCGACCTGATCGTGGTTCTGCATGGAGATCACGAATTTCGCACCGTCCGAGGTTTTCGGAGCCAGACCGTATTTGCGACCGCGATATGGCGAATGTTGGCCAGTGTAGAGATAGCCGGTTTTCAGCACGCGCGCGAGATTGCTCACCTTCGGCGGGAACCCTTCGTAATAGCCGTCGCGCTCCCCGGTCAGGAGCGTGTGCAGCGAATGGTGAAAGTCGTCCGCCCATTGCGCGTCGAAACCGAGTCCGAGCTCATCCTTCGGTGTAATGACACGCGGGTCATTGAGATCGCTTTCCGCGATCACCTGCACACGCCGCCCAAGCTCTTCGGCACGCTGATGGACCGCGTCGCAGAGGTCCTGCAGGAACGGCTCCGCCGAATGATCGACGATCGCGTGTACGGCGTCGACGCGCAGTCCATCGAAATGAAACTCGTCGATGAACTGCAGCGCGCTGTGAATGAAATACCAGCGCACATCGTCGCTGCGCGGTCCGTCGAAGTTCAGCGCAAGGCCCCACGGCGTGCGATAGCGATCGGTGAAATACGGGCCGTATTCGCCGAGGTAATTGCCTTCGGGCCCGAGGTGGTTATAGACGACGTCGAGGAGGATGGCCAGGCCGCGTTGATGACATGCGTCCACGAGACGCTTCAACGCGCGAGGACCGCCGTAAGACGCCTGTACCGCCGATGGGTAGGTCCCGTCGTAACCCCAATTCCGCTCGCCAGGAAATTGCGCGACCGGCAACAACTCGACTGCCGTAATGCCGAGCTCCTTGAGCGCGTCGAGCTTCGGAATGATCGCGTCGAACGTACCTTCGTCAGTGAACGTGCCGACGTGCAGCTCGTACACGACGTAGTCCTCGAGCGCGATGCCCTTCCACTGTGCGTCACCCCAGTCGAAATCGACGCCGACCACTTCCGACGGGCCGTGTACGCCCTCCGGCTGATGCCGCGATGCGGGATCGGGTCGCTCTTGTCCGCCGATCACGAACAGGTAGCGCGTGCCTTCCCCACAATCGTCGACGATCGCTGAGTGATATCCGTGACGGTCTTTCGTCAGAGGTACGCGGCGCTCCCGCGGACTGACGATGTGCAACTCGATCTCATCGCGCTGCGGTGCCCATACGCGAAACTCACAGCGATCGGCGTCGAGCAGTTTTGCGCCGAGCGCAATGCCGATCGGCGTCGGCGGATGGCTCTGCTGTCCAACCGCGGCCGCCGGCGGAAAGGTTTCGGATCCGGGTACTGACGTGGCTTCGGTCTGATCAGGCAACGGCAGGTTCCTCTGCTTCGAGTTCCTCGGGTACCTCGGAGTTCCTCGGAGTGGATTCTTCTTCGACTTCGGGTTCCGGTTGCGACAAAAGGAAAACGGCGGCCAGCGGCGGCAAGGTAATCGTTGCAGACCAACGCCGGCCGTGCAGCGGAATCGGCACGGCGTCGACGCCGCCGAGGTTTCCCTGGCCGCTGCCGCCATAGAGCGCCGCGTCGCTATTGAGGATCTCCGCCCAATGACCGCCGCGGGGAAGGCCGATCTGATAATTGTGACGCGGGTTCGGCGTGAAGTTCAGGACCACGACGACCTGCTCGTCCGGCCGCGATTTCGAGCGGCGCACCAGAGATACGACACTATTTTCCGTGTCGCAGCAATCGATCCATTCGAAGCCCTCCGGCGACATGTCCAACTCGTGCATGGCCGGCACGTCGCGATAAGCCTTGTTGAGGTCCTCGAGCCAGCGATTCACGCCGGCGTGTAATGGATGCTGAAGCAGTTCCCAGTCGAGGCTGGCATCGTGATTCCACTCGCGGATCTGACCGAGGTCGCCGCCCATGAACAAAAGCTTCTTGCCAGGATTCGCGTACATGTGCGAGAACAGCAGCCGCAGATTGGCCATCCGACGCCACTCGTCGCCGGGCATTTTCCCGTACAGCGAGCCTTTGCCGTGGACGACTTCGTCGTGCGACAACGGCAGCACGAAGTTTTCCGTGAACGCGTACATCATCCGGAATGTCAGGTCATTGTGATGGAACCTGCGATGGATGGGATCCTTCGCGAAATAGCGAAGCGAATCGTGCATCCAGCCCATGTCCCACTTCATGCCGAAACCGAGGCCGCCGACGTAGGTGGGCCGCGAGACCATCGGCCAGGCAGTGGACTCTTCCGCGATCACCTGCGCATCGGGATGAACCTTGTAAACGTCTTCATTGAGCCGGCGCAGGAAGGTGATGGCCTCGAGATTCTCGCGGCCGCCGAATTCGTTCGGCACCCACTCGCCCTGCTTTCTCGAATAGTCGAGATACAACATCGATGCGACCGCGTCGACGCGCAATCCGTCCGCGTGATACTCGTCCAGCCAGTACAAAGCACTGGAGAGCAGGAACGCGCGCACTTCATTGCGCCCGTAATTGAAAACGAGCGAATTCCAGTCCGGCTGAAATCCTTTGCGCGGGTCGGCGTGCTCGTACAGGTGGGTACCGTCGAAATACGACAGGCCGTGTTCGTCGCTCGGGAAATGCGACGGAACCCAATCGATGATCACACCGATGCCATGCTGGTGCAGCACGTCGACGAGATACTTGAAATCCTGCGGCGTGCCGTAGCGGCTTGTCGGCGCGAAGTATCCCGTGCCCTGGTAGCCCCACGAGCCATAGAACGGATGCTCCATGACCGGCATCAGCTCGATGTGCGTGAAATTCATCTTCTTCACGTATTCGGCAAGCGGCTGGGCGATCTCGCGGTAACTCATCCAGCGCCAGGTTCTGCCGTCGTCGTCCGAGACGCGGCGCCAGGAGCCGAGGTGCACCTCATAGATGGACATTGGCGCGGTGTAGCTGTTGCGCTCCTTGCGCCTGCTCATCCAGTCGCGGTCGCTCCAGTTGTAATCGAGATCCCATACCTTCGATGCCGTGGCGGGTGGCGTCTCGTGATGGACCGCCATCGGGTCCGCTTTATTGACGCGATACTGCCCGTCGAACGAAACGATGTGGTACTTGTAATTCGTGCCGCGGCCGAGCTCGGCGATGAACCCTTCCCAGATGCCCGAGGCGCCGCGCGCGTTCAATGGATGCGACTCGGTATTCCAGTCATTGAAGTCGCCGACGACGCTGACGCGCGCCGCGTTTGGCGCCCATACGCCGAACATCACCCCGCCCGGCACGATGTGACTGCCGAGCTTTTCCCATAATTTGTGATGCGTGCCTTCATTGAAGAGGTGCAGGTCCCAATCGCTGAGAAGCGACTCGGGACGAGTGGGCTCGGGTGTGACCTGGTCGATCGTGTGCTCGCGGATCGGAGCGCCGGCGTCCCGCGCCGGCTGATGGGACGGCGTCCCGCGCCGTCGCTTCTCGGGGCCGGCAGCGCCGGACGCTGCCGGATCAGCCAGCGCGGGACGCTGGCGCTCCGCGTCGTTGATGATCGGGCCGGCGTCGCTGATCGACGCATCGGGCGTCGCCACGACCGATTCCGCGCCTGACAAAGCTTCGGCCTCCGCTTCGATGGTCACGCTCGGCACGACGTCCGCGCCGACGGCCTGCAGTTCTTCGATCACTTCCGCGGCGCGGCTCTTCGCGGGCGCGCGCTTCTTCGTCGGAGCGGCGACGGTCTTCGCCGCCGTCCGCTTTGTCGTCGTCGTTGCCTTCTTCGGCGCTGAATCTTTCTTCTTACGAACCGCCATTACCCTTCCTTCGAAACAATTTCCGGACCGCTCGACTGGAGCAATTCACCTGCCCGCAGCCCATTCACTTTCACGAGCACGCGGCGGATCGATCCGTCCGCGCGCGCGTCTTCCAGACTCATCCTGAACTTATGCCGCCAACTGTGTTCCGGCACGCCCGGGACATTCTGCGGCTCGAGCTCGCCCCACAGGTCCTCGAGGTTGAGCAGCACGATCTCGGCGTCGCTCGCGGCGAGATACGACAGCACCGCTTCCAACGTCTTCTGAGGATTCTGCGACGGCCCGTCGACGAGCGACTGCACGATGCCTTGCTTCATCCGTTCACGCGTATCGCGCTCGCGTTGCGCACCCACTTCGTCGAGCAGCCCCATTGCGACGCGATCGTCGACGTCCTTCGCAGTCCACCATGCAGCGAACGTCGGCATGTCGTGCGTGTTGATGCTCGCCACGGACGCGGCCGGCGGCGGCTGCAGCGGCGGCGATGCTGGCTGCGCTTCGTACTGCACGACGTACATGCGCCGCAGGCCATGGCGGTTCATCTTCTTCGGCACTTCCGGCGGCACGGTACCGAGGTCTTCGCCGACGATGACGCAGCCGTGGCGGCGCGATTCGAGGACCAGGATCGCGTAGAGCTCATCCGCGCGATAGCGCACGTACACCCCGTCCTTCGCGCCGTGGCCTTCCGGCACCCAGTACAGCCGATGCAGTCCCATCACGTGATCGATGCGCAGGATTCCGGCGTGCGACACATGGTGCCGGACCGCGGCGCGGTAGTACTCGTACCGATCGTGGCGGATGGCATCGGGGTCGAACGGCGCGAATCCCCAGTTCTGTCCTTTCGTGAAAAAGAGGTCGGGCGGCGCGCCGACCGAAACACCACGCGCGAAGACGTGCGCGTAACGCTGCGCATCATATCCACCCGGATTCACGCCGAGCGGAAAGTCGAGGTACAAGCCGGCGCCGAGGCGGCGCGCGGCGTTGGCGACCTCGCGCATCTGCTGCGCCATGCGGTACTGCACGTACAGGTGATAGCGCGTCTCCGCCGCGTCACCACCTGCGCGGAACCGGGCGTAGTCGTTTGCGTGGGATGCAAACTGCGCGAAGACGGCGTCGCCCGCGAACCGTTCCGCGCAACGCATCAGCACGCGACGCTTCTCGCGGCGCACGGCGGCGTAGTCGACCTCGCGCAACTGCTGCAGGTGCACGATCGCACCGGCATCGGCGTCGTTGGGGTCGAACTCCGGCAGGCGCGTCACATCGAGATACATCTCGTTCCAGAAGAGACGGCTGACGGGCGAATACGGGCTCGGCTCGTCGTCGAACGCAGCCAGCATCGGCAGCGTGGCTACGACGCCGCCACCGTGATGATCGATCCAGCTCGCGTACTCCATGAGATCGCCGAGGTCGCCGGCGCCCCAGCTGCGGCGGGTGTGTGCGGCGTAGAGAGGCGCGAACACGCCCCATGTCTTGTCGCGCGGCGGCGCCGCCTTGAGCGGCGATGCGATGACGAATGCTTCATGGTTTCCGTCGATCGTCAGCGTGTGATAGCCAGGCGGGAGCGGTTGATCGAGCGTGATCGTGCCACCGAGCACGTCGATGCGGCCCGAGCGCCACGACCCATCCTCGAGCGCGATGTCCCACTCGACGACGGTGTTGTCGGGCAGCTCGACGTCGATCGTGCGATCGTTGCCCCACAACACGACCACCGCCTCGACGAGCGGCGATTCACGTCGCAGCTTCGCAACGTCGTCGATCGATGCTCCGGCCCGCTTTTCGATCGCCGCGACGAGCGCTTCGCGGCTGGCGTGCTGCTTCGTGCCGGCCGCATCCGTGTATGTAGTTTCGATTGAATACAGCCGCGCCAGGTCGCGCAGTGCTGGAGTCCGCATGTCGGTGCCAGTCGATTGCGAAATCGGCGCCGAGCTCTGTGCTCTCTGTGGTGATCCGATACACCACAGAGAACACAGAGGACACGGAGTCAGTCACCTGCGCATCTGCAACATCTGCGCGGCTACGCTCACCGCGATTTCGTGCGGATGATTCGACCCGATGTCGAGCCCGACAGGGCAGAGAAACGCCTTCGTCGCTTCCTGCGGCAGGCCCGCGTCGAGGATGTCCTGTCGCAGCCGCTTTGCTTTCGCGTTGCTGCCGATGACGCCGAGGTACGGGAACGTGCGCGTGCGGAGGATCTCGAGCAGGATCGGCTTGTCGGTCGTGTGGCCCATGGTCATGAGCAGCACGAATGAACCTTCGGGGATCGACGCGACCTGCGACGGCATGTCGGTCGCCAGCACCTTCGTCACTCTCGGGGACGACGGTATGCGCTGCAGCCACTCCTCGCGCGGATCGATGCACGTGATGCGGCAGTCGAGGCGGGAGAGCACTTCGATCACCGCATGCGCGACGTGCCCGGCGCCGAAGACGACGATGTTCCAGCGCGTGACGTTGAACGCTTCGAAGTAGACGCGCACGGTACCGCCGCAGGTCATGCCGATGTCTTTCTCGAGCGACCACTGAAAGAAGCGCGTCTTCGGCGAGGTGTCGTCGGCGAGCATCTGCTTCGCCTGTTCGATGCAGCGCACTTCGATCTTGCCGCCGCCCACGGTGCCGAACGCGCGGCCCTCCGGCGTGACCAGCATCTTCGCGCCGCGGTCCTGCGGCGTGGAGCCCATCGTGTCGACGACGGTCACCGCGACGAACGGCGCGCCCGATTCCGCAAGGTCGTTCAACGCTTCGAAGAAGGTGGTCATGGCGCGCACAGAAGTTACCATCCCGCCATGCGAATCCGCAGCACGCGCGTCATCGTCGGACCACGAATCATCCCGGCGACGATCGTTCTCGAAGGTCCGAAGATCGCGGCGATCGAAGCACACGGACAGGCCGACGTCGACTACGGCGATCTCGTGATCATGCCCGGCCTCGTCGACTCGCACGTGCACGTGAACGAGCCGGGACGGACGGAGTGGGAGGGCTTCGCGACTGCGACCGCGGCTGCCGCGGCGGGCGGCATCACGACCATCATCGACATGCCGCTGAATTCCATCCCTGCGACGACGACACTGGCGGCTCTCGAAGCGAAGCAGCGCGTCGCACGCGGCTCGGTGAATGTCGAGCTGTGGGGCGGCGTCGTGCCCGGCAACACACGCGAGCTGCGGCCGATGCTCGAAGCAGGCGCGCGCGGCTTCAAATGTTTTCTCGTGCACTCCGGTGTCGACGATTTCCCGAACGTCGATGAACGAGAGTTGTACGAGGCCGCAAGGGAGCTCGCGCCGACGCGCGCGCCATTGCTCGTGCATGCGGAACTACCCGAGCACCTGCACGAGCCGCACGGCGACGCGAATGACTACGCGACGTTCCTCGCATCGCGTCCGAGCGCCGCGGAAGACGCGGCCATCGAGTTGCTGCTCCGCGTTTGCCGCGATACCCGCGCACGTATCGTCGTCGTGCATCTCTCTTCGGCCGGCGCACTCGACATCTTCCGGCGCGCGCGCAAAGAACACCTCCCGCTGCACTGCGAGACCACGCCGCACTATCTGCACTTCGACGCGGAGTCGGTCCCGCGCGGCCGCACCGAATACAAATGTGCGCCGCCGATTCGCGAGCAGGAAAATCGCGAGCGGCTGTGGGATGGGTTGCGCGAGGGGTTGATCAACATGATCGTCAGCGATCACTCGCCATGCACGCCGGAATTGAAGCGCGGCGATTTCATGAGCGCCTGGGGCGGCATCTCGTCGCTGCAGTTCGTGCTGCCGATCGTCTGGACGAACGCGCGCGCGCGCGGATTCACGCTCATCGATCTGATGCGCTGGTGCAGCTACGGTCCGTCGCGCATGGCGCGCCTCGATAAGAAAGGTGAGATCGCCGTCGGCCGCGACGCGGATCTCACCGTCTGGGATCCGGACGAGACCTTCATCGTCACGCCCGAAATCATCCGGCACCGCCACAAAGTCACCCCCTACCTCGGCGCGAAGCTCAGCGGCGTCGTGAAAGCGACGTGGGTGGCCGGAGTAAACTCCGCCGCGTGAGAGACCTCATCGACCTCGCCAGCGAGCGCCTCGGCGGCAGCGTGCTGTATGCGAACGACGATTTTTTCGCCGAGAAGGAAAATCTCCTCAAGCCGTCCAAGGCGATCTGGAAAGAGCATGAGTACACCGACCGCGGCAAATGGATGGACGGTTGGGAGAGCCGCCGCAAGCGCGTCGTCGGACATGACTTCGCGATCATCCGGCTCGGACTGCCCGGAGTCGTGCACGGCGTCGTCGTCGACACGGCGTTCTTCCGCGGCAACTATCCGGAGTCGTGCTCAATCGAAGGGACGTCGATGCGCGTCGACGCGTCGGTGGAGGAACTGCTCGCGGCCGAATGGCGCGAGTTGCTTCCGCGCTCGCCGCTACAGGGCGACAGCGAGAACGAGTTTGCGGTCGCGCGCAACGACGCGGTCACGCATCTGCGCTTCAACATCTTCCCCGACGGCGGCGTGGCGCGGCTGCGCGTGTACGGCGAAGTCGTTCCCGACTGGCGCATCGCCGGCGGTCTCGGCAACGAGATCGATCTCGCCGCGGCCGAGAACGGCGCGGACGTGCTGACCTGCAGCGACATGTTCTTCGGCCCGAAGCACAACCTGATCATGCCGGGGCGCGCGCACAACATGAGCGATGGCTGGGAAACGCGGCGCCGCCGCGGACCGGGGCACGACTGGGTGATCGTGAAGCTCGCGACGGAAGGTCACGTGCGGCGCGTCGAGATCGATACGAATCACTTCAAGGGCAACTATCCCGATACGGCCTCGCTGGAAGGTTCGCGCCCTGGCGAAAACAACGCTGCGTCGTGGACCGAGCTCCTCCCGCGCACGAAGCTGCAGGCGCACACGCGCCACTTTTTCATCGACGAGCTCACGAGCGACGGCCCGTTCACGCATCTGCGCATGAACGTGTATCCCGACGGCGGCGTGAGCCGGCTGCGGGTGTGGGGCCGCGCCACGATCGAGGGCCGCCGTGCCGCTGCGGTGCGTCGCGTGAACACGCTCTTTCATCCGCAGGTGCTGCGCGCGGTCTGTGCATCGACGGCGTGGATCGACGCGATGATCGCGGCGCGGCCGTTCGCGTCGTGGGATCAGATGATCGAGACATCGAACCGGATTTGGTTCTCGCTGCCTGCAAGTGAGCACCTCGAAGCGTTTGCCGCGCATCCGCGCATCGGCGAGCGCAAACCTGGTTGGTCGTCGCACGAGCAATCCGGTACCGCGAGTGCGTCGCAGGAAACGATGGCCGCGATCGCCGCGGGAAATGTCGCGTACGAACAGAAGCACGGATTCGTGTTCCTGGTCTGCGCGACCGGCCGCGGTGCCGATGAAATGCGCGCGAACCTCGAGCAACGCTTGCAGAACGATCGGGAGACGGAGTTGCGCATTGCGGCCGAGGAGCATGCGAAGATCACGGCGTTGCGCCTGGAGAAGCTGGTGCTCTGATGGCCGGAATCACGACCCATGTGCTCGACACCGCGAAAGGCCGCCCCGCGGCGGGCGTGGCCATTACGCTGTTTTCCGGTCGCGATGTTTTGTTCGACGGTGTCACCGACAACGACGGCCGCGCGCGCGTGCTGGAACCGGATCGCGTGAAGCCCGGCGTCTATCGCATCGTGTTCGACACCGGCGCCTACAACCCCGGCGGCTTCTTCCCCGAGGCGACGATCGTGTTCCGCGTCGATGACGTCGCGCAGCACTACCACGTGCCGCTGCTGCTCAGTCCTTTCGGGTACGCGACCTATCGGGGAAGTTAGTCTGCGCGCGGAACCACCGCACGACGACATCCAGGCTCGAGCTTGCGAACTTCCGTGGGCCGCGTCCATCGAAGCTGTCCTGCATCGAGTCATGCAGCAGAAAAAAAATGATCCATTCGCGGGATCACGGTAAGGGTCGCCAGTTGTGGTCGGTTGAGGTTGACCGCGTTGACAATCAGCTCCTGCTCCTCGCGGTCCATGATCCAGTCGTGGTCTCCGTAGACGACCAGGGTCGGCACTGTCACGCGTGCCCACTCGGATGCGAGGTTGAGCTGTTGCAACTGCTGAAAGAACGAGGGCGGCCGGCCATACTGAGATTTCGGATTTCCCTCCCACGCGATCGCAAGGTCGGGCGACTCGCGCAGGATCGCCTCGGGTGTCCGGCCTTCGTTCAGGTACGCGTCATAGAGCCGCGCGACCGCCTTCATGCGCTCGGACACCTGGTCTGGTTTGAGACGCTTCAACGTCATCCGGCGGCGCTCGAAACTCATCATGTGCTCGAACCACGTCCGAGACCATCCGCCTACGGACACAAATCCGGCGGCCGCCGGTTCGCCGGGGACCAGCGGAGCCACACCGCCCCCGTTACTCAGGCCGAGGACGAACATGCGGCTGCGGTCGACGTCTGCTCGCGCCGCGAGTTGCTTCCACGCCGCGCGATATCCCTCGAGCTCCGTGCGGAAGTCTGTTTCGGCGCAGTTCCCGTCGCTTCCGCCAACTCCTGGTTTGTCGACTCGCATGACGACCAGGCCGGCATCGCGAACGACGCCATTCAGGAACTCGATGAACCCATCATTCGGATCATCCGCGTTCACCGAATCGCAGCTCAGCCAGCCGACCACGAGCAGCGCCGGCTTCGGACCTTCGGCCGACGGCGTCGACACGACGGCCTGCAGCTGCCCGACGCCTGGCAGCGTCACGACTTCGCGCGAGGTAGTCACTGCTGCAGACGCCGGCAAACACCATAGTGCGAGCAGATATCGAGCGAATCTCATCGGTTCCAACGTAAGCCGATGTGCAGCGCCAGTTGTCCCGAAGCCCGCAAAAAGATGTGACGCGATGTGACAGCGCCGCCCGCGGTCGTTGCAAAGATCAGCTAAACCGTTCGCAACGACGCTGACTTGCCTTGCCGTGCGCGAGAGCCGGCCTGCGCGTGTTATCGTCGTCTCATGCGACCGCTCGATACTTCGGAGCGCGCCGCGGCAGTCCAGGACGACCTTCATCGCGCCCTTGGACCGGAAGCGCGCATGCAGATGGCGTTGAAGATGAGCGATCTCGCACGCGAATTTTCGTTCGCCGGTATCAGAGCGCGCCACCCCGAATCCACGACCGTCGAAGTATCACGACGACTGATCGAGGAGTTGTACGGAGTGGCTCTGCCGCGGTGAGCGCCGATGACTTTTTTCGACGCGTGATCACAGCGCTCGATCGGGCCAACGTCCCATACATGGTAACCGGATCGTTCGCGAGCTCAGCGCATGGTCGCGCGCGAGCCAGCTATGACATCGACATCGTTATTGCGCCAACCGACGAACAGCTCCGCGCACTGATTCGTGAATTTCCTGCCGATCGATATTACGCCGATGAAGAAGACGCATTCGAGTCGAAGAAGTGGGTCTCACAGTTCAACGTGATCGACTTCTCTTCAACATGGAAAGTCGATCTGATCTTTCGCAAAGACCGCGAGTTCAGCCGGGCCGAATTCGATCGACGGCGGCTGCATACCATTGAAGGAATGCGAGTTTACGTCGCGACGCCGGAAGATGTTCTGATCTCGAAATTGGAATGGGCAAAGATGGGAGAGTCCGACCGGCAGATTGAAGACGTGGTGGGAATCATTCGCATTCAGGGTTCTCAGCTTGATATTGCCTACATCGAGCGGTGGGTTCGCGAGCTCGCTCTCGAAACTCAATGGCAGAAAGCGTTGGCGAGATCCACGGTCTGACCGCGTCGTTACGCCCTCCGTCCTGCGAGGATCTTCACGAACGACCTTGACCGCAGCTCTTCCAACGTCAACCCCGTCGCGAGCGCTTCTTCCTCGGTCAGAGCGCCGCTGTTGATGCCGCGGATGAAGTAGTTCAGGAGGCCTTGTCCGGTTGCGGCGTCGTCGAAGACGTCGCCGACGAGGGTGGCCTGGCCGGCTTTTTCCATGAAGTTGCGGAGGCGTTCCGTTGCCGGCGCGAGGCCGCTGAGGAAGAACGAATACACGGCCGCGTAGCGCGTCGGGAGTTGGGCGGGGTGCAGGTCCCAGCCTTGATAGTAGGCATGCACGAGCGAGTGGCGGATGTGATCGACGTGCAGCTTCCACGCGCGATGAACGGTGTCGCGGTCGCCGATCGGCAGCACGTTCGTCGCGCCGTCGGAGAGCCAGATGCCGGTGCCGGCGTAGGCGATCTGCATCATGTGCCGTGCAAAATCGCACGACGGATGATCCATGCGCTGCTCGGCCGCCGTGATGTTGCAACTGGCCGTGTAGTCGTATGTGCCAAAGTGCGCGGCCACTGCGCGGCCGCGCGCGGCATCGAGGAACAGCGGCAGGTTCGATTCGCCGCGCGCGCTGAGGATGGATTGCGTCGTCTCGATCATGAACTCCAGCCGCAGCGTCATCGGCGCGAGGCCGAGGCGCCGCTCCATCTCATCGAAGACGTCGGCGAGCAGCGTGACCTGCTCCGGCAACTGAATCTTCGGCAGCGTGATCACGAAATTCGGCGGCAACTTCCCGCCGGTTTCGTCAAGGAGCGTGGTGACGACGATGTCCATCGTGCGCAGGCCGCGGCGCATCAGCTCCTGCGTGAACGGCTTGATGCGAATGCCGGAAAAAGGCGGCAGCGTCCCGTTGCGCATCCCCTCCGCGAGCTCGCGTCCGACGATCTCGGCATGGCGATCCTCTTCGTCATCGGGACGATTGCCGTAGCCATCTTCGAAGTCGGCACGGAAGTCCTCGACCGGCTCGCGCTCGAGCTTCTCACGCACGCGCGCCCAGATCGTCTCCGCGTGCGCATCGTCGACGCCGATCGCGCGTCCGAACGTGAAGGCATCGACACCATGCTCGTCGAGAATCTGCCGCGCCTTTTCGCCGAGTTTGCGCGCAGTGTCGGACTTGAACAGATGCGCGCCGCCATAGACGGTGTGCACCGGCTGCCGTTCGCCCGCGTTGCCGGGGAAGCGACTCGTGAAAGGGGCGAGAGCCGCTGTTAGCGGCGTGGCCAGGGTTTCGTGTTCCTGAGCGTTCAGCGTTGTCTTCATAAAGTCTCAGAGTCTCAGAGTGGCAGAGTCTCAGAGGGTCGGTGGCATGTGCGCCTCTGAGACTCTGAGACTCTGCCACTCCCGCAGTCATTGTTTGCGAACGATATGCGCGATCACCCATCCAACGATGGTGAGCACCGACAACACGATCCAGTTGTCGCTACGGCCGTACAGCGAGACCGGGTAGTGATTGCTGATCATCATCATCACAACGGGGATGACCAGATACGTGTTGTGCTTCGAGCGGAACTTCGCGCGCTCGGCGAGCACCGGATCGGGCTCGCCACCAGAGCGCGCGGCGGCGACCATCTTTTTCTGCGCGGGGATGATGCGGCTCCACACGTTGTTCGCCATCAGCGTGCCGAGGACGGCGCCGACATGAAGAAAGGCGGCGCGGTTGCTCATCACGTGCGGCAGCCACCACGAGAGCGCAACCAGCAGCGCAAATGAGATCGCGATCGCCAACGGCTCGTTCTTCGCGAGCGGCGAGAGCCACAGCAGGTCGTACACGATCCAACTCGCAAACAGCACTCCGACGCCGATGCAAGCGGCCACGGTGAACGACGGCTTGCCCGGCTCACCATCCACGAGCGCGCCGCCCATGTAATAGACGAGGATGAGCAAAAGTATGCCGCTCAGCCACGTGATCGCCGCTTCCCACTTGAACCAATGGAGCGTGTGCGATGGCGAAGGACTCTTCGTCTTATTGACGACGTAGAAGCCGCCGCTGTGGACCATCCACACCTGATCGGGATCGCTGGTGTGAAAACGCCGGTCCAGCCAGGTGAAGTAGTACGTCGCGCCCACCCACATGATGCCGGCGAACACGTGCGTCCAGCGGAAGGCGAGGTTCAACCATTCCTGCAGTGTGTAATTCATAGATGTTCGTGCCTCGTGGGAACGAGTCGCAGAGTCTCAGAGTCGCAGAGTCTCAGAGGGGTCGGCAGGCACGTCCTCTGCGACTCTGAGACTCTGCAACTCCGACACTGCTTCATCGCGATGCCGTCGCCCCTTTGCGCGAGTACTCCGTCAGTCGCATCAAAATCTCCTCATTCGTGGCGGGGATGCGCAGCCTGGCGATGTCGCCGTTCGACACGAAGCCCAGCGCGTGTTTCACGGCGCACCAGGCCGAGATGGCCATCAGCAGCGGCGGCTCCCCGACCGCTTTGCTGCCGGCTACGTTCACCGGGTTGTCATGCTCGATCCAGTTCATCGTGAACTCGGGGGGCAGGTCGTTAATGTTCGGGATCTTGTACGTCGTCGGCGAATGCGATAGCAGCTCGCCGCTCGGCGCGTATCGCAGATCTTCGGTCGTCACCCATCCCAACCCCTGAATGAACGCGCCGACGAGCTGGCCGCGATCGACGCCCGGATTGATCGGCTTGCCGATGTCCATCAGCACATCCGCGCGCAGCACTTTCAACTCGCCCGTGAATCGATCGATCAAAATCTCGGCGCACGCCGTCCCCATCGTGAAGTAGAGGAACGGCGTGCCGCGTCCGCTGGTCCAGTCCCAGTCGAGGCGCGGCGTGGCGTAGAAACCGCGCTCGCCGAGGGAGACGCGTTCCTGATAGGCGAGCTTGATGAGCGCTTCCCAGGAGAGCGACTCGCCGTAATGTTTTGCGACTGCGTCGAGCCGCTCGCGGATCCGCTTGCACGCATCGACCGCCGCGCTGCCATTGAGATCGGCGGCGCTCGATGCGGCACTCGCGGACGTGTTGTTGTTCTTTTCCGTCGACGTCTGCATCACCACCACGCGCTCGAGGTCGACGCCGAGCGTGTCCGCGACGAGCTGGCGGATCTTCGTGTTGACGCCCTGTCCCATCTCGGTCGCGCCGGTCGAGACCTGCACGCTGCCGTCGAGATAGATGTTCACCAGCGCGTTGGCCTGGTTGAGGAACTTGGTGTTGAACGAGATGCCGAACTTCACGGCCGTCATCGCCAGCCCCTTGAGGTGCGTCGGCGACGTCTTGTTGAACTCGCGGACGGCGTTCATGCGCGCGCGGTAATCGCACTTCGATTCGAGCTCGGTGAACAGGCGCGGCAGGGTGTTGCGCTCGACGACCTGTTCGTACGGCGTGGTGTTGCGCGACTCGACGCCGTAACAATTCGCGCGGCGCACATCGAGCGCGTCCTTCTTGAGGAACGCCGCGATCTCCTCCATCACGTTCTCGATGTTCGCCACTCCCTGCGGTCCGCCGAATCCGCGGAACGCCGTGTTCGGCGGATTGTTCGTCCGGCAAACCGTCCCTCGGATTTCGACATGCGGGATGTAATACGCGTTCTCCGCATGCGTCATCGCGCGAGCCATGACGGCCGGCGAGAGATCGGCGTACGCGCCGCCGTCGGAGTAGAAGTCGACCTTGAACGCCGTGATCTCGCCGGTGCGCGTGAAGCCGACGCGATAGCGGTTCTGGAACGCGTGACGTTTGCCCGTCACGTGCATGTCGGTGTCTTTGTCGTAGACGATGCGCGCCGGCCGCTTGGTCGTGCGCGCGACGAGCGCCGCCATCGCCGCCGGATGCGTAGCCTGCGCTTCCTTGCCGCCGAACGCGCCGCCCATGCGTTTCGTATTGACCACGACCTGGCTCATGTCGATGCCGAGGAGGTGGGCGATCACTTCCTGCACCTCGGTCGGATGCTGCGTCGAGGAGTGCACGGTCAGGGAACCGTGCTCGCCCGGCACGACGAGCGCGGCCTGCGACTCGAGATAGAAATGGTCCTGCCCGCCGTTGCTGAACGTCCCTTCGAGCACGTGCTCGGCGGATGCGAGCGCGCCGCCGGCGTCGCCGCGGCGGATGTAGCGCGTGTCGCCGATGAAGCTCTGCGCGGCGATCGCGTCGTCGATCGTCAGAATCGGTTTCAGCTCTTCGTAATCGATCCTGATGGCGCGCTTCGCGGCGAAGATGGCTTCGCGCGATTCCGCGGCGATGACCACGATCGGCTGCCCGCGAAACGTGCAGACGTCGACCACGAGTAGCGGCTCGTCGTGAATGATGGGACCGAGCTCGTTGTGAATGAGGTCGTGGTGCGTGTACAGCGCGACGACACCGGGCAGCTTCGCCGCGTCGCCGAAATCGATGTTGCGGATGCGCGCATGCGCGAACGGACTCCAGACGAAATCGACGACGAGCTCACCCGCCATCGGCGGAATGTCGTCGATGTAAATCGACTCGCCGGTCACGTGACCGCGGGCCGAGTCGTGCGGAACGTCTCTCCCTATGTAGATGACGCACCTCCCGGCGCGCATTCGTAATAGAACCTGCAGAGAATATTCTCGGCGAGTTGCAGGCGGAACTCGCGCGAGCCGCGCACGTCGGTGATCGGCGCGATCTCTTCGCGCGCGATCTCGCCCGCGCTCGTGAAGGTCTCGAGCTTGAACGGCTGCCCCGCCAGGAACTCTTCGGTCTTCGTCAAGCGCAACACGACCGGACCGACGCCGCCGTACGCGATACGCATCGAGTCGACTTTGCCGTCGTTGCGACGCATGAGCATCGCGGCGGTGAACGTGGAGATGTCGAGATGGCTCCGCTTCGACACTTTGTACAGGCGCAGCGTTTCACCGTCGCGCGGGAGCGGGATGTTTATGCGCGTGATGATCTCGTCGGGACGCAGATCGAGTTTCTTGTAGCCGAGGTAAAAGTCGGCGATGGAAACCATGCGGGCGCCGCTGGTGCCGGTGAGCTCGAGCGACGCGTTCGTGACGAAGAGGAACGGCAACGTGTCGGCGATGGGCGATGCGTTGGCGATGTTGCCCGCGAGCGTGCCGGCGTTCTTGATCTGCGGCGAGCCGAAGCGGTCCATGATTTCGACCATCGACGGGATCAGCTCGCGGATGGCCGATTCGAAACGCGCCAGTGAGACGCGTCCACCGGCAATGAGTGTGTCGCCCTCGACGGAGATGTCGGAGAGGCCGTCGATGCCGTCGAGTGAAAGCACGGCCGCGGGCGTGAAGTTGCGTTTCGTGCGCCACACGCCGAAGTCCGTGGCGCCCTGCACGATCACGGTATCGGGATTCGCATGCTTGAACGCGATGGCGGATTGGAGATCGCGCGGCTTCGCAAAGTGATCGAATGCGACGGCTTCATTCTCGACTTCGTTGATGGCCTCGAGAATTGATTGGCCCGGATAGAGCTCGTCGATCTTCGGCTGATCGACCGCTTCCTTCGCGGCGTTGATGATCGATTCGTAGCCGGTGCAGCGGCACAGATTTCCGGTGAGTGCGCGGCGCGCGTCGGTCGCGTTCTCCTCGCACATCCCGGCCATGGCCATGATGAAGCCGGGCGTGCAGTAGCCGCACTGCGCGCCATGGCAGCGGATCATCGCGTCCTGCACCGGCGTCAGCTCACCGGTCGGCGTGAGTCCCTCGACGGTAACGACATGCGCGCAGTCGAGTTGAAACATGAACTGGATGCACGAGTTGACGGCCTTGTAGCGCAAGGTGCCGTTCTCGCGGCGGCCGACCAGCACGGTGCACGCGCCGCAATCGCCTTCCTCGCACACGATCTTCGTGCCGGTGGCGCGTTGGTCCTCGCGCAGAAAACGCGATACGGTCTGAAACGCGCGCGCGCCGCCGATGCGGTGCGGGACGCCGTTGATGTGGACGAGGACGTAATCGCGCATGAGGTAGGCGCGATTGTACGACCCCTCATCCGCCTTCGGCACCTTCTCCCCTCGCCGAGGGGAGAAGGCTACTCAATGACGCGCCCGCGGATGAGGGGTCAGTCGATCTTCACCAATTCCAGCTCGAACGTCAGCCGCTTGCCGGCCAGCGGATGATTCGCGTCGAGCTGCATGGTCTCCCCTTCGAGCGCCGACACCTGCACCGCGCTGCTGCTGCCGTCGGGGAATCCGACCTGCAGCATGTCGCCGATTTCGATGTCGCCTTCCGGCATCTGCTCTTTCGGCACCGTGAACACGAGCTCTTCGCGCCGCTCGCCGTACGCGCTCGACGGCTCCATGCGCTGCGTCTTTTTCTCGCCGGGCGACATCCCTTCGATGGCCTGCTCGAAGCCGGGGATCACCTCGCCGCCGCCGATCGTGAACGAGATCGGCTCGCCGCCTTCGGACGAATCGAACTCCGTGCCGTCGTCGAGCGTGCCTCTGTAATGTACGTGTACGGTGTCTCCTTGCTTGGCCTGCATGACCTGTCTCCCTAATCCACCCACTTCGCGATGAAAAGATTCGTCTCCCGCCCCTCGGGATTGGCCCGGTTCGACGCGAACACCAGCCACTGCCCGTCGGCGCTGAACATCGGGAAACCATCGAACGCAGGTGCGGTGGTGATGCGCTCCGACTCGCTGCTGCCGTCCTTCGCCATCATGAAGATGTCGAACTCGCGGCCGCGCGGATCGAGGACATTCGATGAATAGAGGATGCGCTTCCCATCCGGCGTGAAGTACGGCGCAAAGTTCGCGGCACCGTTCTTCGTGATCTGCCGCGCGTTCGTGCCGTCCGCGTTTGCGACGTACAACTCCATCTTCGACGGACGCACGAAGCCTTCCTTCAACAACGACTGATACTCGGCCAGCTCCTTCGGATCCGTAAACCGCGATGCGCGCCACACGATCTCCGTGCATTGCGCGTTGTAGAACGCGCCGCCGTCGTAGCCGGGCGTGCTCGTCAGGCGGCGCACATTGGTGCCGTCGTCGTTCATTTCGTACAGATCGAGATCACCTCCGCGCACCGACGTGAAGATGATCTTCCCGCCCTTGTGGCACCACGTCGCTTCCGCGTCGTAGCCGAGCTCGGAGGTGATGCGTTTGCGGTTCGACCCGTCGGCGTTCGCGATGTAGAGATCGAACGACGGGTACACGCCCCAGATGTATCCGCGGCTGCGATCGGGTGGCGGCGGGCAGCCGGGATCGCTCGCATCGGTCGACGCGTAGATGATGCGATCGCCCGCGGGATACGAGAAGTAACCGCACGTCGTGCGACCCTTCCCGGTCGACACGAGCTTCGTCTCGCCGGTGGTGAGGTCGAGTACGTATTGCTGATCGCAACCTCCGCGCTCAACCGTCGACTGATAGATCAGCTTTTTCCCATCCGGAGAAAAGTACGCCTCGGCATTCTCTCCGCCGAACGTGAGCTGGCGGATGTCCTTCAGATGCCGCTCGCCATCGAACGTTTTCTCGAATGGTTTGCCGGCTTTGATCTGCATCGGCATCGCGTGGCCGGCGGGCTGAGAGCCCGCCGCTCCAGATGGGCGGGAGCCTAACGTCGCGCGCAGCGTGAGGCGTTCACCGTTGCGCAACACGACCACGTCAACGGTCTCGCCCGGCTTGTGATCCTGAAGCGCGTACGTCATGTCGTACAGGTTCTCGATGCGCGTGCCGGCCATCGCCACGAGCACGTCACCGCCGCGAATACCCGCCTTGTCCGCCGGACCGCCGGCGCGAACGTCCGACAGCTTCACGCCGCCGGTCGAAGCTTCCATCGCGGTGAAATCGGGAACGGTGCCGAGGTAGGCGCCGTAGCCGCGACTGTCGCCCTGCATCGCGGGGGCGGCGGCCGCGCGCGCGTACGTCGGGGTGATCTCGGCACGCGCGAGTGCAGCAGCAACGCGCGCGGTGAGCTCCGCGACCTTTGCGGCACCTGCGAAATTCACGGCGTCTGCATCGTCATCCGGCGTGTGATAGCGCTCGTGAGTGCCGGTGAAGAAGTGCAGCACCGGGATCTGCCTCGCATAGAAGCTGGTCTGATCGGACGGACCGTAGCCGTCGCCGCCCGGAAAGACGTTCAACTTCAACTCGGTGCCGAGGCGATCGAGGAGCGGTTGCCATTCGGGCGCGGACTCGCTGCCGAGGGCGACGACCTTTTCGCCGCTCATCGCGCCGACCATGTCGAGATTGATCATCGCCTTGATGCTCGACAGCGGCACCGGCGCATGCTCGACGAAGTACGACGAGCCGCCGAGGCCGACTTCTTCAGCGGAGAAAAATGCCAGGACGATGGTGCGGCGGTCCCTCTGGTCGAACAGCAACTCGCGTAAACGTTGTGCCGCGACGAGCACCGCTGCGGTGCCGGAAGCGTTGTCGTCCGCACCGTTGTGAATACCGGTGTCGTTCGGACGCATCGAGCCGCGTCCGCCGTGGCCGAGGTGATCGTAGTGGGCGCCGATGACGATCGATTCGTTCTTGAGTTTGCCGCGTCCTTCGATGATGCCGGCGACGTTGATCCCTTCGGCGAACGTCGCCTTGACGTCGACGGTGCCGGAGAGCGTCGCGTCGAGCACGCGCGAGCGCGGTTTCAGGTCGGCATCGACGTCCTTCTGAAACTGCGCAAGGTCGAGCCACTTCCGCGCGGCCGATGTCTTCACCTGGATGACCGGAATGCCGGCCGGACTCTCCGGTCCGTCGTTCGCGAGCGCGGGAAGTTTGTCTTTGCCTTCGTCCTGCAGTGGTCCGGTCACGAACACGACCGCAACCGCGCCGCGCTCGCGAGCCTGCATCGCTTTGTAGCGCATGGCGGACCAGCGGCTCGGACGTTTGCCGTCGAAGACCGACTTCTCGTCGCGTTCCTGCGGCTCGTAGCGCAGCATCAGCGCCACTTTGCCTTTGAGATCGACGCCATCGAGCTCGCGGTAGTTGAGCGGCGCGGCTTCGATTCCGTAACCGACAAACGCAATGCGTCCGGAGAATGAGCCGGAGCTCGAGAATCCGAGCGGCGTCCATTCATCGGCTTTCAGTCCGGAGATCTCGTTTTTCGTTCCGAGCTCGACGCCGATCTTCACCGGAAACGTCTGGCGATGGGACTTGCCGAACGCGGGATCGATCTCCATGGCGCGCAGTTCGCTCTCGATATAGGCGGCAGCTTTGGCGATGCCTTTGGTGCCTAGGCCGCGACCTTCCAGCTCGTCGGAAGCGAGATAGCGGATACGCGTTTCGATGGTCGGGTGAGTGGCTGGTGGAACGAGCAGGATCAGGACGGCGGCGAGAAGTTTCACCTCACCATCCTAAAACGTATGCGAACACGAGGGGCGCAACGATCGACGCGTCGCTCTCGATCACGTGACTGGGCGTGTCGACGCCGAGCTTGCCCCAGGTGATCTTCTCGTTCGGCACCGCGCCCGAATACGAGCCGTAACTGGTCGTCGAGTCGCTGATCTGGCAGAAGTAGCCCCACAGCGGCACGTTCGTGCGCTGCAGGTCCTGGTGCAGCATCGGCACGACGCAGATGGGAAAATCGCCGGCGATGCCGCCGCCGATCTGAAAGAAGCCGATCGAGCTTTTCTCCGATGTCGTCGTGTAGTACTCGGCCAGCTCGATCATGTATTCGATACCGGTGCGCACGGTGTGCACGTTCTTCACGTCGCCGCTGATGCAGTGGCCGGAGTACATGTTGCCAAGCGTCGAGTCTTCCCATCCGGGCACGAACATGGGGAGGTTCTTCTCGGCCGCGGCCACCATCCAGGAGTTCTTCGGATCGATCTGGTAGAACTCGGCGATCGAGCCGTCGCGGATGATCTCGTACATGAACTCATGCGGGAACAGCCGCTTGCCCTGCTGGTCCTTGTCCACCCAGTGCTTGAGCACCGCGCTCTCGATGCGGCGCATCGCTTCGCCTTCCGGGATGCACGTGTCCGTGACGCGGTTCATGTGCCGGTCCAGCAGCAGCTTCTCGTCGAGTGCGGAGAGATAGCGGTAGTGCGGTACGCGCTCGTAGCAATCGTGTGCCACGAGGTTGAAGATGTCTTCCTCGAGGTTCGCGCCGGTGCAACTGATGGCCTGCACTTTCCCCTGGCGAATCATCTCCGCCAGCGAGAGGCCGAGCTCGGCCGTCGACATCGCCCCCGCGAGCGTGACCAGCATCTGACCGCCATTCGCGAGGTGCTTGTTGTAATCCTGAGCGGCGGCTTTCAATGCGGCCGCGTTGAAGTGGCGGTAGTGGTGGTCGATGAAGTTCGTGATGGGACCCATGGCGGCGGATCGTATAACGAGTCTCAGAGTCTCAGAGTCTCAGAGGGGATTTGGGCCACGACGCGCCTGAGACTCTGCGACTCTGCGACTCTGAGACTCAGACTCTGCGACTTCGCGGCACGCCCGTCGAACTGACAACAATCTGCAAACGCCCCTTGCGCATCGCGCGATCTGATGCTAAATTCTCAGCACATGCTAAAAAAGCAGCAATTCAGCAGACGCGAGCGCGAGATCATGGACATCATCTTCAGCCGAGGAAAGGCGACGGCGACGGAGGTGATGGAGGGGATGGCGGAGCCGCCGAGCTATTCGGCCGTCCGCGCCACCCTGCGCATCCTCGAGCAAAAAGGTCACCTCAAGCATCAACATGATGGCCTCCGCTACGTATACACCCCCACCGTCAACCGGGAACGCATTCGCCTCTCGGCTCTCGACCAGCTCCTGACCACGTTTTTCGACGGCTCGGCCGCGAACGTCGTGGCCACCCTGATCGAGCGCCAGAAGGACACCATGTCGGATGACGAGTTGAAGCAGATCGGCGAGCTGATCGCCCAAGCCAGGAAAGAAGGACGCTGACATGACTACGATCTTCGAGCTCGCCGCACGGCTCCAGGCCGCGAACGCCGCGGAAGAGATGCTGTTGATGCTGGTGAAGGCCACGTTGATCCTGCTGATCGCGCGGCTGCTGCTGGCCGCGCTGCCGCGAGCGTCCGCGGCGACCAAGCACATGATCGCCACGGCCGCGCTCGTCGCGGTCGGCCTGATGCCGGTGCTCTCCGTCATCGTCCCTGCCTGGGAAATCGCGGTCCAGCCGCGCGCGACGAAAGCCGAAGCCTCGGCCGTCGCCGGCGACACCGACGCGACGCGCCGCGAGCGCACCATCGGCGTGCGCGACGACGAGTCCTCGTCGACAGGCCTCTCCACGGCTGTCGCCGTCGTGAAAGCGGTCGCGCCGGAACCGCTCACCGCACTCGAGCGCGCCTCCACCGTCGCCAGCGCAACCTGGAAAGGCCTCATCGTCCTCTCCCTCGCCTTCGCGGCACTGCTGCTGCTCGTGCACATGGGCGCGGGCATTGCCGGCGTCTGGTACGTCGCGCGTCATGCTGAAGAGCTCACGCACGATGTCGCGCTGCAGCAGCTCGACCGCACCCGCGATCAGCTCGGTCTCGGCGTCAACGTCCGCCTGCTTCGCTCCTCGCGCATCAGCGTGCCGGTGCTGTGGGGCGTCTTCAAACCCGTACTGCTGCTGCCGCCGGACGTCGTGACGTGGCCGGCCGAGCGCCTGCGTGTCGTGCTGATGCACGAGCTCGCGCATCTGAAGCGCTTCGACGGCATCTCGCTGATCCTGACCCGCATCGCTGTGTCCCTGTTCTGGTTCCATCCGTTGGCCTGGTCGCTGGAACGTGCCGGTCGCAGCGAGTGCGAGCGTGCATGCGACGACCTCGTGCTCGCTGGCGGAACGAAGCCGTCGGAGTACGCCGATCACCTCCTGGCGATCGCGCGTTCGATGCCGACGTTCGATCCGTTCCGATCCGTCACGCTCGCCATGTCACGTAAGTCGCAGCTCGAGGGTCGCCTGCTCTCCATCCTGCAGCCACACGTGGCACGACGAGTGTTCAGCGGGCGCGGGGTCGCCATCGCATGCGCCCTCGCAGTCGCGGTGATCGTCCCCGTCTCCGCGTTGCGTCTCATCGCGGAGCCGGGCGGACAGAAGGAAGCGAAGTTCGCCGCGAAGGAAGACAAGGCCGAGCAGAAGGTCGAGAAGAAGACCGACTCGGAGATCACGGTCACACCGCACATCGAGTCGCTCGAGGATTACTTCCTGGCGAAGCTCGGCAAGCGCGGCGATCGTTTCGCACGCACGCCGAAGAACGCGGAGGACTGGTACGAGCGCGCGTACGATCTCTACAGCGCGGACCGCTATGAAGAAGCGGCGACCGCGTTCCGCCGCGCTGCCGATGCAGGCTATGCCCCCGCGAAGTCGCTCTACAACGCTGCCTGCTCGTACGCACTCCTCGGCGATGCCGACCGCGCCATTCCCACGCTGACCGAAGCGATCGACGCCGGCTGGGATGACATCGACAAGATCGCGGACGACTCGGACTTCGATCCAATCCGCTCCGATCCTCGCTTCGCGGCCGCCATTCGCGACTCACGGGGCGAGGTCGTGACGCGCCGGCTCACCGAAACGACCGAGAAGTACAACGATCTGAAAACCGGCAACGGTGACGAGGACGACTGGTACGAAGTCGGCCTCGATCTGCTGCGCCTGCGCAAGACCAATGAGTCGATTCACGCGTTCGAGCAGTCCATCGCGCTCGGCCAGAAGTCGGGCGCCGCGCACTACAACATCGCGTGTGCGTATTCACTCGCGGGCGACGTGCGCAACGGCATGGCCGCTCTCGAGAAGGCCATCGAGAACGGGTACTCGAGCGAGGAGAAGTTCCGGAACGACCCGGACATCGCTCTGCTGCGCAAGCAGCCCGGCTTCGAAGCGCTGATCGAGAAGGGGAACGATCTCGAGCTGCGCGGCGACGACTTCAGCATCCGCCGCTTCCTCGACACGCGCGACAACTGGCGCGACGCGCAGAAGCATCACCAGTTCATGACCACGAAGTACCCGACCTCGGGCCGCGCCTGGTTCAACCTCGGATACACGGCCCTGCAGGCGCGCGACTTCGACACCGCCATCGCCGCGTACAAGCGCACGCTCGATCTCGGCTATCGCCCGGGAACCTCGGCGTACAACACCGCGTGCGCGTATGCGCTGATGGGCAATCGCGACGCGGCGTTCGAATGGCTGGAGCGCGCGAAGGCCGCGAATTTCGAGGTCGAGGATTACGTCGATCACGACGAGGATCTCGAGTCGCTGCACGACGACCCGCGATGGGACAAGTTCGTGGACGGTCTCGATCGCCACGAGAAACATTTCTGGAAGGGCAGGAAGCACGGCAAGAACAGCTAGTGGCGTAACCTTCTCCCAAGGCCGGATGAGGGGCCGCTCCTCGTCCGCATGGAGAGCCCCTCATCCGCGCTTCGCGCACCTTCTCCCCTCGGCGGAGGGGAGAAGGCTACTTAATAATCACCGCGCAGCGTACGGCCTCACCCGCGGGAGCCACCGCCGCACATTGCGGCGGTACTCCTCGTACTCGTCACCGAACAACTCGCGCAGCTTCGGCTCCTCGTACAACATCACGAACGCGGTGAAGAACAGCCAGGCCAGCGGCGCTACGATGAGCATCTCGCGTGTCACCGAAGGAAAGAGCAGCGCCTCGCCGACGAACACGACCCCGAACGAGAGGTACATCGGGTTGCGCACCCAGCGATAGAGGCCGCTCACGACGAGCCGGCGCGGCGGATCGAACGGCGCGGGCGTCCCTTCACCCGACCAGGCAAAGTCCCAGATGCAACGCAGCGCGAACGGCGCGCCGAGGAGCATGATGGCGATGGCCCAGGTGCGGTCGGGCGACAGCACGACGTCTTTGCTGGCCGCGATCCATCGCGGCACGAACCAAAGCCACAAGCTGACGAATAACGACGATACGAGCAGTGAACGCACGATCACGAACAGCCGTTTGCTCATGGCTTTAACATAGGCCCTGCCGCTGACATCGTCGATGATCGCCTCAACTGTCGTCTACTCCGGACTGGCCCTCGCCTTTACCGGGTTCGTCTGCCTGATCGGCCGCAAGCGCGGGGCCTTGGCCATGATTGCCGGCGGACTCGCACTCACGATCGCCGGCCTGCTGCTGCCGGCGCGTGAATCGCGCATCGCCCGCGTCGAATCGCGGCTCGATGAGTTCATGCCGGTCTGGCAGTTCAACGAAGTGCACTCGATGTACATCGACGCGCCGCCCGCGCGCGTGTATGAGGCCATTCGCCACGTGCGCGCCGACGAGATCGCGCTCTTTCGAACGCTGACGTGGATCCGCCGCTGCGGCCGCGACCTGCCGCCCGGCATTCTCAACCCCGGCGAGGCGTCACTGATCGATGTGGCGACGTCGACGACGTTCATCTTTCTCGCGGCCGACGCGCCGCGAGAGCTCGCGGTCGGCACGATCATCGCCCGTTCGCAACCGCGCGAGCTCACCCCGCAACTCTTTCGCGAAACACTTCCGCCTGGATTCACGCTCGCCGCGATGAACTTCATCGTGCGGCCCGACGGCGCGGGCTCGCTCGTCACCACCGAGACGCGCGTCTTCGCGAACAGCGATCGCGCGCGGCGCCGCTTCGCGATGTACTGGCGCGCGATCTATCCGGGCAGCGCGCTCATTCGCCGCATGTGGCTGCGCGCGGTCGCACGCCGTGCCGAAGCGCCCGCGTAGAATCGCGCCATGCACATCCTCGGCGTGAACCACATCAACCTCGCAGGCTCGGCCGAGCTCATCGAACGCTGCCGCGCGTTCTACATCGAGGTCCTCGGCCTCACCGAAGGCCATCGGCCGCAGTTCATGAGCCGCGGCTTCTGGCTGTACGCCGAAGATCAGCCGATCGTGCACCTGCGCATCAAAGAGGAAGGCCGGGACACGCGCGGGACGAACGCGCTCGATCACATCGCGTTCACGTGTGATGGATTCGACGCGGCGATGGAGCGGCTGCGCGAGCGCGGCATCGCGTTCACGGTCGATCCGGCGCGCGACACGAAACCGGCGCAGCTTTTCTTCGAAGACCCTTCGGGCCTCGGACTGGAGCTGCAGTTCCTGTGAACGACGATCGCGTCCGCTTCCACGTCTACGACGTGACGATGCGCGAAGGCGCGCCGCCGCGCGTGGCGCGACTCGCGGAGCTTTTGCAGACATCGGAAGACGAAGTGATCGCGGCGTTGCGCAGACTCTTCGCGGCGCACATGCTGGTTCTGCAACCCGACGCGGACGAGATCCTGATGGCCGGTCCGTTCTCCGCGGTCCCCACGCCATTTCGTGTGACGCTGGACGCGTTCACCTGCTATGCGAACTGCATCTGGGACGCGCTCGGCATCGCCGCCAACCTGCGCGCCGATGCGGACATCGACACGAGCTGCGCCGACTGCGGAACGGCGACGCGCGTGCGCGTGCGATCGCATGAGCTGCTCGACCGCGACGGGTTCATGCACTTCGCCCTGCCGCCGCGCGCGTGGTGGCAGGACATCGTCTTCACGTGAAAGACGATGCTCTTCTTCCGGTCGGAAGAACACATCGATCGCTGGTGCGCGACGTGGCGGCTCGCGAAAGGCGCCGTGATCCCGCTGCCGAAAGGATGGGAGCTGGCGCGCGCGTGGTATTCGGAAGATCGGCGCGAGCCGACGTGGCGGCGGCGCACGCTCGAAGAGACCGAGGAGGTATTCGCGCGGCTCGGGTTTACGTCGGAGTTCTGGAGTTTGCGCTGAGCGTTTCGACAACGGCGACCCACCGCCGAGAGTCTCGTCCAGACGGCGCGGAGGAGCTCCTGATACTTCTCGCGCGCGGACAGCGGGATCCACATGAATGTTCGCGGCGCGATCGATCGCCAGAGACGAGATCACCTGAAGGCGCTGCGCGAGAGACCTGCGGCGTGATCACGTTCATCAGCACTCATCGCGAGCGGACATTCGATGACGACGATCTGATCCTGGCGCAGGACGTGGCGCAGCGGACCGCGCCGGCGAAGCGAGCAACTCGTCATCCGGCCGGCCAGGTCGTTCCTGCGCCGGCTCGGCGTAGCAGACCGACGTCTTGTAGCGTTGTGATCCGATGTGATCCGCGTTTCGCGGATGAAGCCGCTTCCGATGGCCGCTCGCTTGCGTGCAAACCCTTCCCATGACGGACCGGCGCCGGCGTTACCGTGCCCTTGTCGTCGAAGACGATCGGGCGATCCGCGAGCTGGTGAAGGTCGTCCTGGAACGCGAGGGATTCATGGTCGAAGCGGTCCGCGAGGCGACGTCGGCAATCGAGCTTCTGCGGACCGTGCAATACGATCTGTTGATCCTCGATTTGATCCTGCCGGTCGTCGGAGGCGAAAAGGTCCTTACATTTCTCTCGGACGCGCGCCCGGCCACGCTTCGCCGCGTCATCCTCACCACAGCATCACCTCGCCAGTTGAGTTGCGAGTTTCTGGAAAGGATCTGCACGCTGCTGGAGAAGCCGTTCGATATCGAAGCGCTCGTATTGATTGCACGCGAATGCGCCAGCGGTGAAGCCGCATGACTGTCCCGCGCCACAGACACGTTCTGTTACCGAGGCGACATTCGCGATGGCGGCGCGGCCTCGAATCAAGCACTTACGGTGGTCGCGCCGTTGCTATGAAGACCCGGCAGGAGACCGGGTCATGCAAACCAACCTCAGCGTTCTCGTAGTCGACGACGATCACGTCATCCGCTCGCTGGTTCGAGTGGTGCTCGCACGAGCCGGATACACGGTTGCGACCGCGCGCGACGGCGTGGAAGCTCTGGAGATGCTGACCGGCGCTCACTACGATGCGGTCATTCTGGACGTGATGATGCCGCGGCTCGATGGGCTCGGCGTGGTCGAGAGGCTCGAGCAGACCGCGCCCGCGATCCTCGACCGCACGTTATTGCTCACGGCCTCGAACCTGCGGCGCCTGGACGAGCTTCCGGTCTTCGGAGTGATGGCGAAGCCGTTCGAGATGGAAGAGCTGCTGCGCCAGACGCAGGCATGCATCGCGAACGGCCGCGTGGAAAACCGTGAGACCGGAATGGCGATGCAGATGCTATCCGGCAGGCCGTCCGATCTTCTGTTCGCTTTCGCGCTCGGGGAAAGGTGAGCCGCGCTCCTTCTCCATCTGCTCGAAGATGGTCTTTGGCTCGCACTTTTTTCCGTCGTTCGACCATGACAATCGCGCCTGCGAGTCGCGGGCCAGGGAAGTACCTCCGAGTACCTCGGAGTGCCTCGGAAGGAGTGGAAGGGCTCTTTGCTTCAAAATCCCTCCGAGGAACTCCGAGGTACTCCGAGGTACTCCTCACTGCACTTCGAGCGGCACCGTCACTCTGCGTTCGTCCGTCGAGCCTTTTTTGCGCACCGTAACGCCCAGCTCTTTCGCATCGTCAGGGAAGCGTTCCAGCGCGAACACGTATTTGGCCACGGCATCTGACGCGCTTTGCGACACGAGCGTCGCGTTCGGGACGATGTCGAACGCGAGCTCCTCCGGATCGGCGTTGTAAATGAAAAGCGCGAAGAGGCGCGGCTCACCTTTACGCAACGTCGGACGCGCCGCCGGAATGAACGGCTCGCCGCCGATCGAGAAGGGATACGGCGCATCGGCCTTGTCGCGCGTCGCCTTGACCATCACCCAGTCGTCCGGCGGCTGAAAGAACAGCGGCCGCATCACCGCGACGTCGTTGATCGCAGGCACGTTGAGATCGATGCGGCGAAAGCCTTTGGCATCGCTCTCGGTGA